>CABDZV010000042.1_pt1 | contig 4713 bp, 6 predicted proteins | sample 3132231 | NCBI WGS metagenome assembly CABDZV01 (sample SAMEA5534341, study PRJEB31848) | metagenome | biome: tundra; feature: field; material: soil | place: USA | collected 2013-05 | depth 0.45 m | reverse complement strand
GCTGCACCTCGTGCTCCTCTTTCTCATAAGCGGCGACTTCACTCGCCGCGACTTTCAGGGTCATTTCCTTTTCTAAGCGTTTCACCTGTTCCCACGGGATGGCGATGGTCGTGTCTTTGGCGGTACGGACACTGAGTGCCTTAACCTTCGGATAGGGGCGGTCGGTTGATACTATAACGTCAATGAGCTTTCCGACCACTTTTCCCGTGTTGTCGACTACCGGCTTTTTTATCATCTCGCTTAGAAAGGGCATTGATCTCTCCTCCGCTACTCTATCAGTGGGACTATCTCCTCCTTCACGCGCTCCATGACGATCATCTCGGTCAGGTCCTCGACGCCGTCAATCGAGCGTATCTTACTGTTTATGACGTGATTGAGCTCCTCCATGTCGTGGGCCCAGAGCTTTATCAGAAGATCGTACTCTCCTGACACGCTGTACACCTCTGAAACTTCTTCAAGTTTCGAGAGCGCGATTTTCACCGCGCCGTGCTTTTCGGTCTCTGTCTGGATGATGATAATCGCCGTCATCTCGAGGCCCATCGTGGGGGGGTCGAGGATCACCGTGTAGCCCTTGATCACCGCTTGCTCAAGTCGCTTGAGCCGGTGAGAGATGGTCGCATCGGGCACATCGATTTCTTGTGACATCTTCGATATCGTGATCCGCGCATTCTTCACAAGGGAGTGAAGAATCGCTAAATCGGTCTCATCCATTTCAGAGTCTGCTTCTTCCGTCATACGTAAACTTGAGTAACATACTCAACATTTATATGATTTTCGGAAGAATACCAAAGAATTTGGCCATCAGTCAGAAAAATACCAAAAAAATACCGATCATATGAGTAAATACTCCGTTTTTGATGTCGTAGCCACCCGCTGGCGCGTAGTCGGGCCCGTGACGTCGAGAATGACAAAGCGCTCAGCGGGAAAATCAACGTCAAAAAAAGCAAAAAGGGAGTTCCCCCGCCCTCTTTTTCGGTGCAACAGCTATGAAAACGTCGCCACAGTACCAGCTAAAGTGTGCTGCGCTCGAGTTGCAGCTGTGAATGCCGCACCCACCCTGCATTCATTCGCTCGAGCCGTTTCTTTTTGAGATTTTCCCTCATTATCCAGCGGATATCCTTGTCGGTAGTCGAAAACCAGTGTTCCATCAAAGGCATCCCCGCGGCGGGATTCGCAGCGACCGCCACGCTCCAACAGTAGCCCATGCCCTTCTTTAGGGCTCTGAACTCGTCGGTTTTGCGATCGTTCGCGCTCAAAATCGACGCGATAATCTGATCTAGCAGCACGAGCGTCTGTTTTGCGCATTCTTTTTGCTTCAGCAGCCGAGGTTCACAAAGCGAAGCGGCTGCGGCTCGCATCTCAAGAAAGTTGCCCTCACTCCAACGCTCCATTTCGCGCAGAAGCCGGCTCATGTGTGTGTCGCCGAGGCGTTGAAGGGCCATCGCCACACCTTCGCGGACGCGCCATCGCGAATCAGAAGCACATTTTCGGAGCGTTTCAAAGACGGTGCAATCCCCTTGCGCAAGAAGCTGCCCCAGCCCCACCGCGCCGCATACGGCTAAAAACTCGCCCTGTGTGTTGGTAGGGAACCTCTCTGCGTCAAACGTCAAAAAGTGCTTAAACTGGGCTTCAGTTCCTTCATCGGCAACCACACTTACCAGCTCTAGATTTCCTCGTGGGCCTGGCAATCCCGATTCTTTTAGCAGAAAATCGTCCCAGTCAGCCAGTGAACGCAGTGTCGTTCGATAGTACTCGGTCTTGCTCACGTCTATCCCCCGCACAAGAATGCCGAAAGCGTCTATTAGTAGTCAGTGGTGACTGCTAGACATTGAGACCGGCATGTTAATTACTTAACTTTATATCGCTTAATGTACGTAGATTTGTGGAACTGAAGAACGACAGCGAGATGAAGAGGCAGCCGGATGGATGCAAGGAAGAAACTGTGCACGTCTTGTAAGTTGATTCTCCCAGGCGAGTTTCGATATTGCCCTATGTGCGGAGAACCCGTCACGGATCGTGCTGCTCCTGCCCACGCGCCACCTTACGAACCGCCGCTCGAGGATGAGAATCCGCTACTGGTGGAACGATTAGGTGGCGCGCTCACGGGAAGGAGACTCATCATCATAGGTGTAGTCGTCGCTGTGCTTCTGGTTGTAGCGGCGGCAGTCGTCCTTAGTCAAAGACCTCAATCCACACCGATAGCGGTCGCTTCAGCAACTCCGACGCCGTCTCCGAGCCCCACACCAACGCCGTTCGTTCCCACACCAACGCCGTTCGTTCCCACACCAACGCCGTTCGTCCCCACAGCCACACCGTTTCCCACAGCAACGCCGACCTCCATCCCCACAGCAACGCCGACCTCCATCCCCACAGCAACGCCGACCTCCATCCCCACAGCAACGCCGATCATCATCCGCAGAGGTTGACGCGTTTCGCACTGCAGGCGCCGCTGAACTATGCAGTGGGCAGCGATGTGGGTGCTGGTGCTTATGAAAAAGGTTTTGCAGGCGCAGTTATGGCCAGCACGTGATCGATCGTTTTGAGCAAATTTTCGACGCGCTGCCGCCGTTCGAGGGCCCCCTTCCGGAGCGTTTGCTTTCCTTGCTCGGTGATCTCGTAAACGATCTTTTCGCGCCCCCCCGTCGGCTCCCCAGCGCGGACGTCGCCCGCCTCTTTCAGTTCATGAAGACGTGGGTAGACATTGCCGGCAGTCGCCCGGAAGCGCCCAGGGGTGCGTTCCTTGATGAGCTGCGCCAGATCGTAACCGCTCATAGGGCCTTCGGTAAGCAGAAAGTAAAGCGCGAAGAGCGAGTACACGGTTAGAGCGTGTCGCTCAGGCGATTTTCGTTCGATCATTATTGAAGCATGCGCCATTTTTATATATAACAATTGCTGTTATATAAAATTCTGATATACCATTTAATGATATATCAGTCTAATGCACGAGGTTTGGCTCAATACGCTGCGCAACGGTTGTTAGAGCTGTCCAGACGAATTTTAAGAGGCAATGCGTGAGCCAGTCAAATTTGCTCCGGTTGGCATGGGCTTTAAGATGGTGTCGATAATAAACATTATTATTCAGTTTGTGCTCTAGAGGGAAACGGGTATGGCGACGGCGACGAACACACTGTTCAGAACTACTGGTGGCGTCGTAGGATCGCCTATCGCAAGTGTCCCCTCGCAGAATACCTTTCGCCGCTCACGATTCAGACGCCACGAGGTCCCGTTCCCGGCCCACGCTTACCTAATGCAACGGCGTTTACCGACATCTTTCTCACTGCGCTGGGCATCTCACTCGCGGGGATGCTTGTGACGCTATTCGTTACGAGCCGAGCGGGAGAGATAGAGGCTATGAGCCCGTCAAAGAGGCAGCTGCAGCTGTATGATCGTTGGTGATACGATGGAATACAAAAACATCCTGATCGGAACCGATGGTGGGGACCTGATGGCCCCCGTGTATGATAACGCGGCCTATTTCGCGCGACTGACCGATGCGACCGTCCACATCGCGTACGTCCTCGACATCGCTGGGTTTACCGCCTACCCCGTCGACTCATCGTGGGAAAACATGTACGACGTCCTCCTCGTTGAGGGAAAGAATATCATCGCGAACGCCAAAAAAGACCTGGCTTCGCGCGGTGTAAATGAAGACCGGATCGTTACCGCAGTGCTCGACGGACACCCGGCCGAGGAACTGGACACGTACGCCGGGAGTCATGATATTGACCTCATCGTCATCGGATCGCACGGGAGAAAAGGTTTAGACCGTCTGCTGATCGGCAGTGTGGCTGACAAAGTCGTGCGGGGCGCTAAGGTTCCGGTGCTGATAATTAGGAGTCGGTAGAGAGCCGTTCACCGTTCGCGCGCGAGCGAGTGGCGGTAACTGTTGCACTCGCGTTAAACGCTGTACGTGGGGGGGTGTTCTCGTGCCGGATCGCCGTACTAGGAGCGAAAGTTTTGGTCGCTGTTAGCGGGTTTGGCGTTTCAATTTTGGCTTGCGCGGCAGGGCTTTTTTTGCCTGGACCGGTATGCACCAAATAGCGCAACTGAGTCAGAGCTTCGCTTTGGCCGTTCGGCCAAGCCTGTCGCACCGCGCGCCGCTATTATTAAGCACTCTAGGCCGTATTGACTATGCGATGTATTTCAAGGAGCTTGTCTCCCTGTTCGATGAGCTAAGCGCCTACTCGTCGAGGCTCAAGAAGGCTGAAATCATAGCTGGTTTTTTGACTGGAGCTTCTGAAGACGATATCGAAATCGTGTGCACATTTCTGACCGGTCGAATATTTCCGGCGTGGGACACGCGCGATATCGGAGTTGCTGGCAAGACGCTGGTCAAAGTAATTGCGAACATCAGTGGCAAGAGCAGCGAGGAAGTCGTTGAGAGCTATCGCGACACGGGACACCTGGGCATTACTGCGGAACGGCTTCTCGGAAAGAAAGTTGCGATGAGCCTTGCCGCGTTTGAGGAGGACCTCACTGTCGCCGACCTGTACCGCTATTTCGAAGAGCTGGCCGCGATGACGGGAAAGGGGTCAGCCCAGAAGAAGCAGCGAATGCTCTCGCGTCTGTTGAGTAGAGCCGCGCCGCGAGAGGCGTGCTATATCGTCAGTCTTGCCACGCGCAACCTTCTGATTGGTTCGAAGGAAGGCGTAACTGAAGATGCCATCGCCCAGAGCTTCAGCGTGCCGGCCGATGCGGTGCGGCGCGCGTGGA
>CABDZV010000025.1_pt1 | contig 5884 bp, 6 predicted proteins | sample 3132231 | NCBI WGS metagenome assembly CABDZV01 (sample SAMEA5534341, study PRJEB31848) | metagenome | biome: tundra; feature: field; material: soil | place: USA | collected 2013-05 | depth 0.45 m | reverse complement strand
TGGGCCCCTCGGCGAAATCGGGACGATCGTGGTCGACGAAGTGCATATGCTAGAAGACGAAGAGCGCGGAAGCCGGCTTGACGGGCTCATCTCACGGCTTAAGACGTTAGCCCCGCGTTCACAGCGCATTTACCTGTCTGCTACCGTCGGGAACCCGCACACGCTCGCTCACGAGCTTAGTGCTGAGCTCATCGAGTTTGAAGAACGCCCCGTGCCGATCGAGCGCCACCTCGTTTTCGCCAATGAGCGGGACAAGCTAGCTATCATCAATAAGCTCGTTCGACACGAAATCTCGCGGACATCCAGCAAGGGCTATAAGGGCCAGTCGATCATTTTTACGAACTCCCGGGCGCGCTGTCATAGGCTGTCCAAATCACTCTCGGCGAAGAGCGCCCCCTACCACGGGGGCCTCTCGTACGGCGAACGAAAGAAGGTCGAAACCAACTTTGCCAGAGGCGCCATAGAAGCGGTCGTAACCACCGCGGCGCTCGGGGCAGGCGTTGATTTTCCTGCGTCGCAAGTCATCTTTGAGTCCTTGGCGATGGGCATCAACTGGCTAACCCCGCAAGAGTTTCAGCAGATGCTCGGGCGTGCCGGGCGGCCGGACTATCACGACATCGGCAAAGTCTTCCTACTTGCGGACCCGAACCAGAAATTCAGGGCGGAGCAAACGGAGGATGAGATCGCGATCAAACTACTCTCCAGCTCCGCAGATAATGTCGATATCGAATACGACGACGACCAGCAGGCAGAGCAGGTGCTTGCGAACCTCACGTTCGGCCGGAGCGTCAAAATGCTCGCCCACTACGACGACAGCGCTCAGCTGCGGCGCCTCAAGCGCCTGGGGTTTGTTTCTGGGGACGGTCGAGCGACGAAGCTTGGACGTATCGTCGCTGCCGATTTTCTCACTATCCCGGAAGCCGTTCAAGTGGCCGAGTCCGTTAAGAAAGGCGACGCTCCGTTCGATATCCTGCAGAAGCTATACGTTTTTACGCAGGTATACCTCAACAACGTGCAACGCTACACGAAGGCGCTACGAGTCAACGTATCTCCCAATGTGTTCAGCGGAGGAAACCTTGAGATGCTCTTCTCAGGAAATAGCGATGAGCTGACATACCTCGACCAAAAAGAGCTTGACGGTGTATTGGCCTTTTCAGTGGCATTTGTTGATTGCAGCTGCGAAGGGTCGCCGTTTTGTGGCTGTCCCGAACGCAGCTTTTCGAAGTGGGTCATCGAGCAACGCGTGGCGGGTCTCGATCCCGGCGAGATCGTAGAACGGATGTCCGAATTTGGCGTTCACGCGTATTCAGGCGACGTGCTGAACTACCTCGATCAAGCGGTGCGACTGATGGAATCTATTGCGAAAATGGCCACTATTTTGAACAAAACGGACATAGCGCGTCAGGCTCTCGGGATAAGATCGCAGATCGAAGGCTAGTCCTTAGGTGGTGTATTCGGCGTTGATGCGCACATAGTCGTCAGTGAGGTCGCAGCCCCAGGCCGTGGCCGCTGCAGCCCCCACCCCTAAATCCACGAGGATCGAGATCTCCTTGCGGTTCATTATTTCCGAAAGCGCCTCCTCTTCGAGTCTATTTTGGCCCGCGCTTTTTATAAGGCCGTTTTCGACCAATACAACGGAGGCGCCCTTTCCATCTGACAGCGCGAGTGACAGGGCCTCTGGCTCCATGAATGCACCAGAATAGCCAACAGCAGTGACGATCCTGCCCCAATTAGGATCCGCTCCAAAAAGCGCCGTCTTTACCAGGGGTGATCGTACGACAGCCTTTGCCGCCTTGATCGCGTCCGCGCGATTTCGTGCGCCAGCGACGGTTACTTCCATCATTTTTGAGGCTCCTTCGCCGTCGCGTGCGATCATTTTCGCCAGCTCAACGCACACAAAGTTCAGCGCGTTTTGAAAATCGTCAATGTCAATGGCCGAAGAGCTCTCGCCGGTAGTTATCAGGAGAACCGTATCGTTGGTGCTCGTATCGCCATCGACGACGACCATGTTGAAGCTCAGATCGGCTGCTTTTTTCAGGCACGTCTGCAAAACGTCAGCAGTGAGCCGAGCGTCCGTGTAGATGAAGGCGAGCATAGTGGCGAGGTTTGGTTCAATCATTCCTGCCCCCTTAGCAATGCCGCCTATTCTGACCCCTTCGGCCTCGACCGCCATTTGCTTCGGCGTAGAATCAGTCGTCATGATTGCTTGAGCCGCTTTTAGACTGCCATCTCCAACATCTGTTAGCGCCGACAAAACGAGGTCAATTTTAGAATCGACCCAATCTACATCGAGTGTGGTTCCGATAATGCCGGTCGAGGCAACAGCGACTTGCGTCGTGTCAATGTGCAAGCGGAGCGCGAGCGATTTGGCGACGTGCTTAGCATCAGTCACGCCCTTTTGTCCTGTAAATGCATTGGCGCTCCCGCTATTTGCGATAACTGCGAGGATCCCCTGACTCTGTGCGAGATGCTCGCGAGTCACGATTATGGGCGCTGCGCACACTTTATTCGTGGTAAAGACACCGGCGCCTTGACCTCCACCGGTGATGACCGCAATACCGTTGCTGCCCTCTTTGAGCCCAGAGGCTTTCACCCCACGCACCGCGCAGACGCCCCCTTCCACGACGCGCATCAACTGCCCTCGGCAATCCCTCGCATGATATCGTGGCGCGTGACGATTCCGATTAACTGACCAGTTGCGTCGACGACTGGAAGCCGGTTGATCTTGTGCCGTATCATGTGCTCGGTAGCGGTTTCGATATCCGCATCGCCCTCTATAGTGTGAACGGGCTTTTTCATGACGCGATCGACCGTCCACTCGCCCACGTCTTCGCTCATCGAGTCTCTCAGCTCGAGGCGCTCGATAATTTCGCGCACCGGAACCTCGATGATCTCAAGGGGGCTTGGGAGCCAGTACCCTGTGTGTTCTGGTATCTCGAGGAGCGAGAGTACGTCGTTTTCCGTTATGATGCCGACGATATTTCGACCGGCCACCACCGGGACGCCGCTTATCTTGTTTTCCCGCAAGAGCTTGATACACTCGCGCACCGTCGTGTCGGGTGTCACTGAAATGACGGTTGGATTCATGACGTCTACGACTTTCATTGTCACCTCAGAGCGATAGTGCCGGAGACCAGAGGCCGGTTGTCTCATCGAGACCGAACATGAGGTTCATGTTCTGGATGGCTTGGCCTGATGCGCCCTTCACCATGTTATCAATGGCGGAGACGACGACTACACGGTTTGTCGATGCGTCTCGCTCAATGAACAGGTCGCAGAAGTTCGTGCCGCGGACTGACCCGAGCGACGGAACGTTGAACCGAATGAATGGACTGTTGGCGTAGAACGCTTCGTAAAGTGATCGGATCCGCTCATCATCGAGTTCAGCGCTGGTGAAGATGTGCGCGGTGGTGAGAATGCCTCGTATGGACGGGATAACGTGAGGGGTGAAGTTAACGGCGACGTTTCCAAGTCGCTGAAGCTCTTGAACGATTTCGGCTTTGTGCCGGTGTTTCGTTAGTTGGTAAGGTACGACGTTCTCAGCCAAGTTAGGATAGTGCGACGTCTCCGTTGGAGCGGCCCCTGCGCCCGAGATCCCGGACTTCGAATCGAATACCGCGTGATCGACGAGTCCTGCTTTGACGAGCGGCGCCGCAGCCAATATTGCGCCCGTAGGGTAGCAGCCGGGGTTAGCACACAGGTCGGCGTGGGCAACTTCGGGGTGCAATTCAGGCAGCCCGTAGACAGCGTCTCGAGGATCGGTGTGCGGGCCGTACACCTCCTCATAGTTCCGTCCGAGACGATAGTCGGCGCTGAGGTCGATGATGCGAACCTCCTTATCGATGAGATCGGGCACAATTCCCATGGCGGCGCCGTGGGGGACCGCGAGAAACACGACGTCCGATTGTTCGGCAACCGCCGCGGCTTCGGCGTTTACAAATCGGAGGTCGTAAAACCCTTTCAGATAGCGATGAACGTCAGCGACAGGAACAGCGTCGAGTGCCCGTGAAGTCACGATTGTGACGTCGACGTCCGGATGCTGGACTAGCAATCTCAGCAATTCCCCGCCTGTGTAGCCAGATCCGCCTATTATCCCAACTCTGATCATCGATCCCCATTAGACCTGATCTTAGAAAGCCTTTTTCGTTGCGTGAGCACGTCACGAACAGCGTCAAACGTCGCAAGAGCTGATTGCTGACGCCAAAACGATGCCATGCTGCAACACGCTACGCAGTCGAGCGCGTAGTAAGCAGAGCAGCTATACAGGACAATCCAAAAAAGATAGCGGTTCTTACACCCTTCTTAGCAACAGGTACAGCACGCCGACAAGAAGCGTCGGGGCACCTAGCCCAAGTAGCGAGAACTCGAACACGGACTGCGCGGGCAAGCTGGTTGCGCTCGTTTGGACTCCTGGCAAGGTCATGCTGGGCACTGAGCCATTCTGTGACAGCGCAGACGCTTCCGCTGATATCGCAGACGCTTCAGCGAAGGTGTTTGACGAGTCCCCTGACACCAGCAATGCAGGGGCGTACACTAAACACTTCTGTGACGAGTCAAGCAGATTCGTTGTCTGGGATAGTTGTGCACTGCAGTTTACAGGGTCTGCATTCAGCTCTTTTGCTTTCACGGCCGCCTGCGTGGCGTTTGTCGGCGACAGGCTTGATTGAGACTTTTCAGAGGAGCTTGCGGTGCCTTCACTCGAGTGCGTGACTTTTAAAGCGATAGCTACAGGGGTCAGGGTTGACGTTGATGGTGTCAAAGGAGCTGGACTGAGGGTTGGGACCCTTGGAGTTATGATGGAGTTCGTCGTTGCGTTCGTCGTTGCGTTCGTCGTTGCGTTCGTCGTTGCGTTCGTCGTTGCGTTCGTCGTTGCGTTCGTCGTTGCGTTCGTCGTTGCGTTCGTCGTTGCGTTCGTCGTTGCGTTTTGTGGTATTCTTTGCACGTTTTGTGCGTTATCTAAAAAAGCAAGAGCTGGCGCGATAGTAAATGCCGTCAGGATTAAAAAAATCGCTACGATAGGAATGATGCGTTTTATCGCCATTGTTGCTTATGCAACGTAGATATCTGCCACCAAATATCTACCTATCTATTTGTTACAAAAGATAAAGAAGGCCGGGGGATATATCCGCCCGGGCTGCCTACAAAAGTTGAAGCACAATATTTGCAAGATTCACTTGACTCGGGCTCGTAAATGCTGTTGAAGGGTCAAGGACTGAGAGCGGTCCGATGTGACCCGGAGCGTCCTGCGGCGCCGAAGCAGGAGCGTTTACAGTCATAACGTCGCTGCTATAATGGACTTGGCACTCAGGGCAGTAGGTTGCCGCTGCTACCACTTGTAATGAAAGCACGATGAGAGCAACTCCGATAAAGAGCGTCATCACCTTTTGCCTCGGTTTCAAAGAATTACCTCCTGTGCCCCTAAGGGGTCGCTATTGGTTACCCTTAAAAATCTTTTAAAGCGATATAAATAGCTTCTCTTTTACTTTCAGTGTTTCCACTGGAGAAATTGAGCTAGAAAAGTTTCATAGTTAGAACGAAGCTATCGCTAGAGGGCGTTATTAAATAAAAAAGAAAAAAGGGGTTAGTGAATAACCCTTTTTACCGTTTTCTCAAGAATAGGTATATTGCGCCTACTAGTAACGCTGGAGCGCCCAACCCGAGCAGCGAGAACTCTGGGACTGTCTGCGTTGAGGTAGTTGGTGTTTGAGTTGCTGTAATGACCTGGATCGATGGCTGCGTCGTGGTCTTTGCTACCGTTTTAATAGCTTTTACAGGCACCGGAGTAGCTTTTACAGGCACCGGAGTAGCTTTTACAGGCACCGGAGTAGCTTTTACAGGCACCGGAGTAGCTTTTACAGGCACCGGAGTAGCTTTTACAGGCACC
>CABDZV010000024.1_pt1 | contig 5904 bp, 9 predicted proteins | sample 3132231 | NCBI WGS metagenome assembly CABDZV01 (sample SAMEA5534341, study PRJEB31848) | metagenome | biome: tundra; feature: field; material: soil | place: USA | collected 2013-05 | depth 0.45 m | reverse complement strand
ACACTACTTTTATACTCCGCTACGATTTAATTAGTAGTTACAGGAGGTGGAACAATGGCAGAGGATGACAAGCAAAATGAAATCATTAAGTGCACCGTCACGTGCCCTGAGTGTGGTGGCGAGATTGTCTGCTCGCATGAAGACGCAAAGCACGAAGGGAAGCACAGGTGTGAAAAGGGCCACGAGTGGACCTGAATAAGGTGTAGGAAAGGGTAAGCCTTCCTCCTTTTTTCGCGAACAAGCTTTAAGTAGGTCATAGTCCTCCTGTTGAGGCTGGGACCGACCTATCAACACTGAACGCTTTGAAGGATCAATTCGACACAGCGACTGAAGCCTAATGCAGGCCCCAACCACGATCTATGTGGTCAGTTTCGGCATCCGCTGCCTGGGCAGGAGTATGATGTGTATATGCGATATTGGAAAGACTGGGAATTCAATCGGGGCGAGTAGTAGAATCGCTCAAAAAAATCATGCAAGGCAGCTACGGCTTCCGAAGCTGCTCAAGAGTTTTGCGTATCTGCGTCAGCGTGTAGGCTCCCCAGATCAGCACAACGACTACGACAATGCTTACGGCAATTCTCAGTGCTGCCAAAAGTGGATGTGGCATTTATTATTTCCCTCCTTGATGTATTCTATCATTGCAATAGCCTGCTGCGGCTGCAGCTAGCTTCCCGTTTTTGTTGTTATTAGCGATTGAATAAAAGTCAGCGATGAGCCTAGCATTTCACCGCCATTTTTCAGCCTAATTTTTCGTACATCCAGTTCATAATAGTATCAAACGTGTCACGGGTGAAGCCCATGTGTCCAGCTTCGTAAAATCTAGCGCATTTTGGACTGCCGTGCTCAAGGAGCAAATAATAGTCTTTGATTGGAAACACTGAATCGTGTATTCCGTTGATAAGTAGTAGGGGTGCACTTGGCTTGTCTAAGATGCCTTGTTTAAGAAGGGAGAGCTTAGGTGCGTATTCCACCCATTCCTTGTAACCGGGCAATCCGAAGGCGTACGTGATAGTTTCGAAGAATTCAAAAGGGTATTCTCCTCTGTCTTGCTTTTGGATCCAGTCCCGCTCGAAAGCATAGTGGACAGGTCCACCTTGACTTACAGCGCAGGCTATTTTGTCTTTGTAAATATGGGCAACCTTGATTGCCCAATAACCGCCAGTACTGTAACCCCAGACTCCAATCCGATGAGAGTCCAAGGTCACATTCGTCCCAATCCAGTCGAAGACTGCACCGAATAGTCTTTCCGCATCCTCTGAGCCTTTGAGTGGCGAGTCACCAACTCCAGGCCCATCAATTGCACAAGTGGCTAAGCCATGCGCCAGAGCGGGGTCATTTAGCTGTTCTTCCTTGAAACCGTCGATTCCACCCCAGCTTACAAGCACGGGAAAAGGAGCACAGCCCTTTTTGGGTAATCGCAAATAAGCGACAATCTTGTTGCCTTCCCCCGTTTTTCCGGTGAATGGTATCTCAACACGTTCCAGTGGAAAGTCAAAGAATTGCGAAGCCTTAAAGAGCATCTCCTGTGACTTCCTGTAAGCTTGCTTTTTTCCGTCCGAGTTAATGGTTGGGTACCGAGCAAGTCTGTAGTATTGGTAGGCTCGGAGATAGTTTTCTTCAGCGTTTTGGGCATCGCCTGCTTTTTCCGCTTGGGCTGCTTTTTCTTCATATGGTTTGGCTATCGAGCTCCACGCGGCAGCCCACTTGTCTTTGTCATAAGACGTGAGAGTGGTCATCACCCGTTCCACGTCTTCGTATACCGCATAAGTGAAGGGGTAAATCCTCATTTTTACTCTAGGGCCCCACATTGCCCATAACTCGTTCATTGGGCGAACATATCTCTTTGATTCTTCATCGCTCAATTTTTCGCTATCGTCGGCAAAAGATGAAGGCATATCACAAAATTACTCCTTTGTTTTAACAATCTCAACATTGCGGTAACTAGTTCTAGTTTGGCAAGTTATTTAATGTTCTATAATGCCGTTAATCTGGGCACAGCCTAAGCGCTGCAAAGGCGGCTATAAGCAAAAATACCAGCAAACATTTAGATTAATTTCTCAGCTATTTGAACTTCGATTTCCGGAGTAAGCAAAAACAACAACGCTAGCGCGTTTCTACGTGCTTGGCGAGATAGGGTCGTGAGACGAAACTAGCGCACATATTGCATTTTATATCTGCTGTCCTTTCTGAGCAAAACATTCTTCGTTCTAATCAGACACATGAATGCTGCATTAACCCCTCGGGTGAGAATATGTACGAATTGTATGCGCCAGAAAGCGGGAGTTACGTTGTTCAAGACGAATACACTTTAATGAAAGACCAGAAGCATAGGAACCCGGAGTTGATTATTAAAACTAGCGATGGTCGCCATCCGGAACTAGAAAAGGCGTCCTTTAAGGTTATTAAAACATATATATTCGACGGTAGCCCGGATAACAAAGCGAAGATCGAACTGCTGCGAGTTTTTATCGAAGGGGATTTCTCGGTTATACTTGATCCAAAAGAGACGATAGGCCCTGCTAGTTATAGTAAAGGGGATCCCAGTCCAGAAAAAGCATATAGTATGCTCTATGAAAAATTCACTTTGCGTCAGCTTAGCGACGTCTCTTTACCCTGCGTGGCCTTAAAGGGCATTTTCGCGCACACCAAATATGGCCGATACTACGATGTCGAAATACGCAATGCGCTTTTAACGCAGGACTTTCCGGCTGCGTTCTTTGGGAGACCGGTTTCTGCGTTAGAATACAGCTTTGTTTCGACTGATGTCAATATCACGCCAATAACACCGTAAACGTCAATCGACATACAGTTCTAAGGTCCTCGTAACAGGCGGATGAGCCAATGTTGCAAGAAAAGGTGGAATAGATGAAAATACCATCTCTGCGCGGGGGCATAGCCGGCGAAAAATTCCGACATAAAGACGATATCGCGTGGTGGATGAAGCGGTACGAGTCGCTCACTACGACCGAGGCAGAAGACATCATACGAAAAGCGATGGCTATGCTTAACGACGCGGTCGTCTTACGTGATCAGGCTCTAGACCTAGTCGCGCAGCTAGATCAAGATATCAACGAGGCCGAAGACGAAATAACGCGGCTGGGTGGAGCGGCGTTTATTGAAAAATTAGAACCGATGATCGAAGAGCTAAAAGTATATTTCGACAATTTGTACGAATCGCTCAAGCGCCCGCGGCCTTAAGCGGCAGAAACACTTCCTCCGCCAAGAAAATTGTCTGATCGCCCCTATTTCGCCGACAACCTGCGGACCTGGCTAATCACGCTGGTGGTGCTACATCATCTGGCCATAGTCTACGGGGCGTTCTCGCCCTTCTAGTACTTAGAGCCACCCTACAACGACCCGCTAGCGCTCGCCGCGCTGCTCATTTTTGCACTCATCAACTAAGCCTACTTTATGGGGGTCTTGTTCCTGATTTCGGGATACTTCTCGCCCGGATCGCTCGACCGCAAGGGGCCGAGGCGTTTCGTCACGGATCGGCTGATCCGCCTGGGCATTCCTCTGCTTGTGTTCTTCTTCGTGCTTAACCCGATCGCAGTTATCGGGGGGCTTGTACGCGATGCCGGCGTCCCTTAGGGGCATCACCACGCCTCTGTCCTGGCAAGATTACCCCAGACTGCTCGGTATCGGCCCCCTCTGGTTTGTGGCGATGCTGCTCTTCTTCAACATCGGCTTCGCGATCTGGTGGGCGGCGAGAAGAGACCGTGTACCACGGCGGCAGAGCCGCAATGAGCCCCCCAGCTATCGCGCCATAGCCGCGTTCATCCTTATCCTAGCATTTACCAGTTATTTGATCCGCATCATCATACCGCTGGGTAGGTCGGTACTCGGCTTTCCGACCCTGTCTTACCCCCTCCAGTATCTCAGTTTCTTCATCGTCGCCACCGTTGCCGTCCGTCGCAACTGGTTCTGGAACATTCCGAAATCGATGCGGAGGGCGGGCTTTATTCTGGCACTGGTCGCGACGATTATTCTCTTTCCCCTTGCGCTCACCGAGGCGCAAATTTCGCAGGCCATGGGACTGCCAGTCTGCAGCCTATGCGTTGTGGGATTCGACCGTTGCGGTGGGAATGGCCCTCGGGCTGATTACTCTCTTCCGTGAGCGGTTCAACTGGTCGGGCAGAGTCAGCCGATTCCTGCAACAGCACTTGTACACCATCTATGTCATCCAGGCCCCAATCATCGTGTTCGTTGCCGTTGCACTGATGGGACTCACTCTCGAGCACCTGCTCAAGTTCGGTCTGGCAGCGGTGATTACGGTCCCGCTCTGTTTTGCGGCAGCCTATCTGGTTCTGAAGATTCCGTTCGCTTCTAGGGTCCTCTGACCTAAAAGAAGGTGAGCGCGCTGAGCGGATGTCATCCACATAGAATAAGCTCCCGATGGCAATTCTATTTTTGCGCGTTAAAACTGTGTAAGTAGCCCTTAACTATGTTGAAGTTACTTATATTCTCCTAAAACGCTTTAAATTAAGAAATAAGCGATAATATTAATTATTCAGCTTTTTTATAAAAATAAATGGTAGGAACTGTTAAATAGATGCTCGTCGTCGTTTCAGGTACACTGAACTACCAGACCGAGGTGTTTTAGTTGAAATATGCAAAAAGAAAAGCCCTTAGAGTGCTTCTTCTGTTGGCGGCCTCGTCGCTTGTTGTAGGGTTGGTAATCACGCCGGCTGCTGCACAGCCGACCCCCACCATATATTATTCCCCCCAAGCGGGATCAACATGGGTCAACAACGGAGCTGCAGGAGCCAGCTATAACGCGTACGTCAGCACCCCTGGCTTATTTCGAACTCAATCAAACGGACACCCGTATTGGGGTGATATGGGGCAAAATGATTTTATCTCCATCCCGGCCGGCAGTGCAACAAATAACCAGAACACAGCGTCGTGGGAGATAGGTTTTCATTACACCGGAATGACAAGCCAGCGCTTCCAAAAAATTTGGGACAAAGCGTATGGCGGTTTTATGATTGAAATCGACACCTACCTGGGCCCTAATGCGGGCACACTTACCATCTACCGTGCTACGACCGGCGGCAGCGGCGCGCGGTGGTATATCCCAACTGATACCCTGCTCCGCGCAGGCCACAACTATTATGTTCAAATCGCGTGGGACACCAGTGCGGGTCCAGGAAATGAGCCATATCCAACGATCTGGATCGGCGAGGACGGAAACGCGCCGGTGCATCAAACGCACTGGGACGAGAGCGGCGGCGCTCTTGGCGGAACCGGATCGTGGTACAATGATGCAGTAGGCGGTGCGAACCTGGGGAATACCGCTTCAGACGCAGGCAACAGCGCATCAGCCAAGACCGCCTGGCTCAATGGCGGCTTCTTTGTTTACCGGCAATACAATTCAATCGTTGATTTTAGCACTGGTGGAAACTGGAACACTGATAAGCTGGCGTGGACAGCCACGACGCCAACCGTCAACCCGACTGCAACACCCGCAGCCAAGGTGACGCCCACGGCGAAGCCAACAGTCAAACCAATGGTAAAGGCAGCGACGACGCCGACGGCGAAGCCAACAGTCAAACCAATGGTAAAGGCAGCGACGACGCCGACGGCGAAGCCAACAGTCAAACCAATGGTAAAGGCAGCGACGACGCCCAAAGCGGTCCTAGCATCTACTCCCACAAATGGCTCAGATTCTAACTCAGCACTGGAGCACGGCTCGGTTCCTGGAATTTCAGTTCCCGCAGCTCAAACGAGCGGCGTTGCGGGCGTGCCTGCCCAACCCGTTTTTGAGTTTTCGCTGCTCGGGCTTGGAATACCGGCACTTTTGGCTGGATTCGTCTATCTACTGATAAGACGGTGAGAGGTCCTTCGAGGGCCCCTCTTTTTTATTTCTTTTTTTGATTTACGTGATTCTAGGGCGCGCTCTCG
>CABDZV010000022.1_pt1 | contig 6044 bp, 7 predicted proteins | sample 3132231 | NCBI WGS metagenome assembly CABDZV01 (sample SAMEA5534341, study PRJEB31848) | metagenome | biome: tundra; feature: field; material: soil | place: USA | collected 2013-05 | depth 0.45 m | reverse complement strand
TATCAAGGCAGCAGCTTTTGCATTAAGTAGTTCACCCAGCCATTCACGCTAAGAGCCCGAGCGCGAACTGGGGGAACTTGCCGCGCGCGGCTAATGAGCCCCAGATTTCAGTGGCGTCAAAACGTCTTGGACGGGCAGCCGGTTCTTAACGAATACAATCACAGCGAGCGCTAGGGATGTCAGCGCGATGCCGAGCAATTCACTTTGCACGAACGCGGCAGGCGGCTCATGAAGTAGTACCACAGAGCCGTGGGCAATGATCAACTCGTACGTGAAGCCAAAGGTAGTCGCTGAAAGCGGATAGAACAGAGGCACGCCGGCGCCGGTGAACAGGTCGAGCAACAGGTGTGAAAGCAGGAAGAAGGTCGCGATTAGTGCCACGTTATATAAAACGTCATTCTTTGCCCTAAAGCGCGCGTACAACGCAAGGCCGATGGTGGGCACGAGGATGAAGACGTTGTGCAAAAGCAAACGGTGGAAGGGCGGCAGCAAATGATCTATGTCTGGCAACACGGCTAGGGGAGCCAGCAGAAGGACGTAGTTTCTGTACTTCTTGTCCCAAAACAGCCATAATAGCGAAGTGGCAACGATGAGGTGAGTAATCGGGTCCGGCATTGTATCTTTTGACGCTGCTTCTCGCAGTGGTTTCACTGGGACGCAGCCATTCGTTTGGCACTGCCGGTTTAAATACTTCCTCGTGGGCGGCGCTACCCTCTCATCATGTAGGCATCCGTTTTACCCGCACGCATTCGTGAGACTCTTATAACCGGCGCGCCGAAGCGTGGATTACACCGCCGAAAAGTTCGCGTGAATGTTGCTATGGCTGCCCGACATCTATGACATCGAACGGCCTCCTCCATCCATTCTCGTGCGTGCAATTCATTGGTGAGGAGCCTCACATCATTGCCATTAATCAACCGTGCAGCCCGAAGCGTGCCTCACGCGTAAGAGTCACTTCTCAGCGTCGTTTAGCTTCACTGCAGGGCATGCGATCGATTCCGGCAACAACAGCAAGCCGCCGCAGAAAAATCAGACTCAGGTCCGTTCCGCACTTCTACGAACATCTGTGTTGAATTGAAGCTGCCTTTCGACAAAGAGAATTGCGGCTAAGGCAACAAAGGTGAGCGTAACGCCGAACACCTCGCTTGGCACCCCCCTCAGTGGCTTTGGAAGGAGAGCGACAGCAGGGTGAGCGTCCTGTGGCGTGGCGAAACTGCCGAACAGCGCGCTTGACACGCCCCTCAGTGGCTCGGGAATGAGAGCGACAGCGGAGTGAGCTACTTCCCACGTGTTCGTGAAACCATACCACGTTGTTCGTAGCGGATAGAACAGTGCTTCCCCCCCATTGAAGAAGTCAAGCACGAGGTGTGAGAACAGCAAAAAGCCTGCCATCAACGCGACGCTGTATAGAACACTGTTTTTTGTCTTCAGCCCGTAGAGCGCGACGGCGAGTGGAGGCACGAGCAAAAACACGTTATGTAAGATATCTCGACCTGCGTAAAACGGTGCGAAATGATCAAGGTCGGGAAGCACGGCGAAAGGCAGCAAGAGAAGAACGTACTTCCGGTGGCGGTCATCAAAATAAACCAACAACGCCACGAGGGCGACTCCAATGTGAATAACTGGGCCGGGCATTATGTTGTTGACTCTGATTTGTGCAAAGCGCTATCGAAGTTTGGCGTAGCTTATTTAAATACTTCTTCTCAGGCTACAGTTCGAGGTTTGCATCGAATCGCCGTGCGTATTACGTAGCAATTTGTCTCATAAAGCCGCCCGCCCGCGCTTCCCACGTGCCTCACGCGCATTCTCGTGAGTCCAGGCGCTGAGTCATAGATCATCCGCCAGCGAAATCCGCTGCGAATGTGGCTAAAACCGCCGCCCGATCACCTATGACGTCGAACGGCCTCCTCCATCCATTCTCGTGCGTGCAATTCATTGGTGAGGAGCCTCACATCATTGCCGTCAATCTCAGCCATGCAGGCCCCGAAAACCACCATTATGTCGTCAATGTGTGCATGCGGGTGCAGAGGATCGACAAAGAAGACCACGATGTGGCAGCGATCGAACAGGATCTCTGTGGCGATCTCTATATCGCCGCCCTTAGGCCCTGTAAGGTATCGCCTGATGGTCCCCTCGTCTCGCAGCGTTCTGCAGGCGTTTTCGACTTCTTCACCCGTACGGCCAGTTGTCAAGACACGATTAAACCTACAAAGTTCATCTTCGTACTGAATGGCAAAATCGGTCATGCGCTGTTTCATCTCGTCGTGGGCGATAAGTGCGATAGTCTGGTCTTCAAACCGAGTGTAAAACGCTGCGTCGCGGGCGCGGGGGGGTATGGTCACTTCGTCGTATGCGTTTCCGTCTCTTCGTGCCGCGACAGGCCACGCGCCATCCGGTTCGCGTGAGCCCAGTCGTAACTTGAGCGGCGATTTCGGCGCCTTTTGGGGGTTTCTTTTTGCGTCTCGTGCAGCTTCGTTCCTGAACCAGTCTGTTACCGAACCAGCGTTCACGAGGCGCTTAACGTCCCAAAGGTCACTGAGTCGATTCAGCGCACGATACTCAGGGCTCAGCCAGTGGGTGGTAACCGGGCTCAAGAACGACCATACGATGCTGCACTGGCGCTCCACAATCGCGTTCGCAAGAATCGTGACGCCGCAATTCTTTCGATCAGGGAGAACGGTGACGCCGCACTCTTGCAATAGGAACTCTCGAACGTCGCCCCGCATCGTAACCAACCGTTCAGTCTGCAACGCCTCTGGATCAGATTTTCCCAACACGACGCGGTTGAATGTGCCGCCCGTGAAAAGAAAATGGAACTCTTTCAACGTTTCTCGATATTCGCCGTTATCATACAGTTCGTGGAATACGTGAACGAGATCGTTGTTCTTATTGATGCTATCGTAGCCGGCAAGAACCGCGATAAGTGTCTTAAGTCCTCCACGATTATCTTCCATTGTCTACCACCTCAAAATAGCGCACCGGTCTTTTCTGCCAATGACAGGCACGACTTAGGCACTATGTCAGCGTTATTTTTCCAAGCCCCCAGGCTGCCATTCTGCAGCATCCTGTGGGTGTTTACAAGCTGCCTCGTTCGCAAAATCACTGAGTCATGATGCGCAGCCGGCTTCAGTCTTTCGCGTCGATCATGGTTAAATAGTTAAGTTTGTGAAGAATACAAGAGCTGATAGAGATCTATGTTGAAAAGGCACCGTCCGCGGGTAGAAAACACGAATGAGAACTACGCCACGTGCTTGTGCTACACAGAACGCTGTCCGACGTACAATCGAAGCGGTCTTACGGGCGGACTGTTCTGCGCACGAGGTCGAAGCGAAAAGACCCTCGAAAAAAAGGGATGTGTGTGCCCCTCTTGTCCGGTTTGGGCCGAATGTAAGCTGAACGGTGTTTTTTTTTGCGTGTACGGCGCCGCTCAGTAACTCTTCCCGGAGTCAAAGGGGCGATAAAGGTCGCAGGTATTACCCTCACCCGCCCGCAAAAATCAAAATACTACTTTTTCAACGAGTTCAACCGCAGCTCGGATAAAGACTGGGCACCGCTCCATCGCGGCATGATGCGTTTTCGCATCAGCAAACTGTTTCGGGTCTGACAGGTTGTACCCGAGCAGATCCGTACATGCTACCGAGCCATGGAGCGTCTTAAATTCTTGTAGAAATTTATGAACCACTGCATAGGTTTTTTCTTTCGCTGCGGTATCATCCGGTCGTATGCCGCCGTAACGTAGTCCGATCACCATGATCGCCGCTGAGAGAGAGCCGCGATATTATCCGTGCGACCCATCCCGGCACCAAATCCCTGTGAGATCCTGCGTGCCATATCTTGGTCAAGCCCGAAGTTCGGTGCAAAGACCGAGAGAATAGATTGCGTACAGTTGAAACCTTGCTGAAAAAGCGCAACTGCGTCTGCTGCCTTTGTCATAGCCCACAGTCACGTGGGAGTGGTAATAATTCTATTGCTCTATTGTGTGACAACTAAAACAAGGCCGTCGAATGCTTCAGACGCAGTGAGAGACACCCTTTTTTCCGTCAAACCTATACGCTCGATACTAGACATCCGCGCCGATGAAACATCCCGCGCCGATGAAACATCCCGCGCCGATGAAACATCCCGCGCCTATCATAGTATCAAAAGGGGGCCGGAGCCACAGAAATGACCCCGGCAGTTTGTAAACCACTGTCCGCAAGGAGAAACGTTCGTGGTGTTGTGGAAGTAAGAAGGCGAGAGACGAGACAAGTGTTTCTCCCTGGAGGCATCGCCGGCTTGCAAGATGGCTTACGAGCACATTTGCCACGAAAAGTCATCTCAAGAAGATCCGACAGCTTCCAGCAAAGCCACAGATATGTTTAAACAAAAGACAGCAAACGCGATCCAGAAAAGCTTTGGATGTCGTCGCCAGAAGTGCGTGAAGAACGGGGCGGCTAATTGTCTACGTCGCACACGAAGAGCCTAAAAAGCCGCCAAAAGCGTGGACACAGCGAGCACGTAGCTACGTGTGAATCGTTTTGTCACCCACAAAGTAGAGCGCCGCAACGAGAACGGCAGTGGCAACCAAGATGACGGCAAAGTCTTGTAAGTCGGTGGGCTGATAGCCGAAGACGATGATATCCCGTATCATCGCCGTGAGACCTGCGCCGAGAAGCAGCCCTAAACTAATGGATCTGGTCTTCATGTAACCAACGACGGTCATCAGCAGCTCGAGCGCGATTACCGCGGCGATAAGAAGGTTTAGTCCGATTATCGGGGTATCGGTGACGAAGTAGCTGACGATGTTGTCGACCTCTCCAGCGAGTGCGACAAGAGCGATGACAACGAGCAATACCCCGACTGCGCCGTACAGTACCAGCTCGGCGCTCTCAAAAACCTGCACCATCCTCTCAGGCGCTCGTCTTTGGGGTGGTTCGGCATCCATTACGTCGTCACAGGAACGCGATTACCCTTCAACGTTTCTAATCGTCTCTCCGCTCCAATCAATTCCTGCGGAAAGCAGTTGGATACGAAAACCAGTAGACGGCTTTCTTGCTGCTGCAAAAGAATAATACACGAGGTCGACATTCATGTAGCAATAGTGATGAAGGCGTTACTCCTATTGGGGTGTCCCGAGGTTCCGGTGCAAACCGGCCTCGCGCTGTACATCGGGAACACGTTGAAAGCGCAGGGGTTTGAGGTGATATGCGCGGGAACGCCGAGTGCTGTCAACTTAATGAAAGTCGCCGATCCCAAGAAAGCGTACATCGAGTCGTACATGAACATCGACAAGTGCATCGACCAGATCGCCGAGGGAACATTCGACGTCGACCTCACGTTTGGCTTCATTCACAAGGACTCGGGCCTGCAATATCTGGCGACGATTGCTGCGCTGTCACGCAGCACCCCCGTGGCCGTTGTTTTTGGACGAGAGGCAGAGCCGCTCAGCAAAGAGGTTGGCGAATCGCTGGATGGGGTGCACGTCGTATGGGCGAAGGCCGTCCATAACCCACTGCCACTTAAGAAGAAGCTGGACAAGATAGGCGAATGGACCGCGCTCGTGCGAGATCAGAGCTGAATAGCGACACGTCACGTGGAGCGCGTCAATTCGTTGTCACCTCCGGAGCGTGCCGCGAAACGAGAACGAGTGTAAACGTTAATACCGTTACAGATCACGGCGAGACGTTACATCGTGGGAGTACGTAAGCAACCGAGGGAGAAGAATGACAAGCACGGTATATTTTGCACGCCTGAAGGCTGGCAGCGTCGATGAAAGCGCGGCCACTCGAGTGAGAAAGCTCTTTGATGAAGCGCAATTTGGCACGCTGATCGAAGCTGACGCGCTAACTGCTATAAAGCTTCACGTCGGCGAACGCGGGAACGATTCACACCTTCGCCCGGAGTTCGTCCGGCAAGTCGTTGAGCGGGTCAAAGCGAGCGGCGGAAAGCCGTTTGTTACCGACACAAACACGCTCTATTCTGGAAGTCGACATAACGCGGTTGATCATCTCGCCACCGCGCTCGAGCACGGGTTCGACTACGCGGTCTTAGGGGCGCCCGTTATC
>CABDZV010000020.1_pt1 | contig 6100 bp, 8 predicted proteins | sample 3132231 | NCBI WGS metagenome assembly CABDZV01 (sample SAMEA5534341, study PRJEB31848) | metagenome | biome: tundra; feature: field; material: soil | place: USA | collected 2013-05 | depth 0.45 m | reverse complement strand
CCCGGCATCGCGGCTAAGGCAATAGAAGAGGCGAAAAAAGCACCATAGGTCGGCGATCGAATCAGGTTCACATGCTCTGATTGGATCCCAAGAGATAGCTTGCACGAGGCGTAGGGAACCAAGTCAATCTGATCGAAAGAATATCATAAAAACTTTTCAAAACATCGAGTCGTCGTTTCGACAAGAATATGTTCGCGTATAGGTTGACGTTAATATTTCAAGCCTTGTACCGGTAAGGGCTGCGCCTCAAGGGCTTTTTAAGGCATACCAACCTACTTTTGCCACCACGCTTCTGAACGGGCCTCAAAAATCAAAGGAAACTGACAAAAGAAAGAATTAGCTAGGAGCTAAGGAGAGGTCGAAAGGAATACGCTAAGCGAAGACGAAGGCCCCGCTGTCGTAGGTGCTCGCTCCGTTTCGCGCAGAAGGTCGGCCAGTTAGTCGTAAGGTGTGTGTCAAAGCGCTTGTACGAGGCGAGGTTTCGATATGGCATCGTCGGCCATTAATGGTCGAGCGAGATAAAGCGTTTTTCCTTTTACGTTCGGTGCGCGCATTTGCACCTTACCGCATTTCACAATTTGACGGTGCCTTCTTGTGCAATTTTATAATCCTAAATCAAAGTGTTTACTTGCCAAAATCATTTGCTCTCTAAAATCATTTATCAAATCCAAATCAACAGCTGTAAATCCATTAAAAAATGAATTCTTATCATGAGATTTGAAACTGATAATTTTGTTTTTCAAGGTATCAGGAAAATTTGATTTCGTAATAATTATAGGTGTAGGCAAATCATCTTTTGTACCTAACTCATGTACTTTATTTGTAGCATCTGGATTATTTTCCAATATAAGATCCCATACCATGGCGCCATCGATTTTTTGATCGGCAGCTTTAATTAACAGATCTTGAAAACCATTTGTATCGATAAAATCGATTGAAGTACCTTGTTTCGATCTACCCATGAAATAGATTAAGGGAGCCCAAAAACTAGTTGTACAGTATTGATTAACACGACCAAGCTTTGATCTAACGAGATCAGTCAGTGTTAAATCTTTTGCAGTCACTAATTTAGATCTTAGACGATTTGCATACTCAAGACCAAAAGATGCCTGTGCAACTATATTAAAATCCACGCTTAGATAAGGTAATGTTCCGGCGGGAATGAATGCCAAAGATAAGCTATCACTCTCAAAATCTTGAAGCATGCGTGTTAAATCATGATAAGACCTTGTTTTTAAATTAATCTTATCGGCAAAATCTTGCGGTAATCCTAAATTGTCATCGAATCCTATAATGAGTTCGTCCATATCATTTGTTCCTGTCTTCATTTAGATCAACCTATATAATAATTCAAAAATACATTACTAGCCCGACGGTCTGTGTTTCTGAATCCCAGCCTGGTCTGCGTTGCCGTGGCTGCCGCCACTGTGGTCGTTGTTGCAAGACCAGCGGCGGTCAATGCCGAGGCGGCCATCACTATAATATCAGAAACAATGGTACGGGTTTTTGTTTCATTTTGTATCATCTTCTTTCTGTTGGCGGTGGCGATGATGCCGCCGTTTATTAAAACACATCAGTTTACACTGCTTCGCTATAACCGTTGCTGTAACTGATTCGTGTCACAGCACGCGCGAGAATCATAACAGTTAGGCGGCACTGCACGTCGTGCACAGCATACACGCGTTCGCGCATTATGCGCCGCACTTAAACTCGGCAAAAAGGCTGCGTTATTTTACACGGCGTGACGCTGGAACGTTAAATCAGCACGTTTGGTACACGCACTTTCGTCGAAAAAACGGATGATATCATCCGAGGGAAAATAACGGTTTTAGGGCCGTGCCGCGCTGAGATAAAAACAAGATAAATAACGGCTTGACGCGTGTTGGCTGCGCGACCCCGTTATATCTAAAGACATCATGACCGGCCAGATAAAGATACAAAATTACCACAAAATAACCAATGCCGAGACGGGAATTAAAACAGAAACCGAGGCAGCTCGTTTGCTTCTGCCATCGATTGAACGCGGGCGGTTCTAAGCGGAAAACAGAAGTTAGATTTCTATTTTGTTTCCAAATCCTTTAGATCTGCCCCTTTCTTCATATAGGTCTGGGTTTTATCCCAATCTGTTAGATCGGTCTCTTCGGGCTGGGTTTGCGCAGTTTGTTTTGCTTTTTTGTTTTCTTCCTGAGCCATGAAACTCATCTCCTGTCATAGGCGGTATCTGCGATGTCAAGTGCAGTACTGTCACCAAGCTTATATTACACATTAGGGTACTTTTTCAGCCTTTTTGTATGGTCTCCGACACCGTATTAAATGGGGGGTTGCACCGAATAATGGAACGATAATTGCAGGCCACCTCAAAATCGAGTGCGCAGACTTGCTGTAGCGAAGCTGGAAATCAGTATAAAAGGAAATGCAGAGCTACACGGTTTGTTAACTGTCTATTTGCTCGGCTTCCCTGCCTTTTTGTTTTTTTACTTTCGGCACGTTCTTGCAGCTGGATTATCACCTATCGAATAGACTTGTCGCCTGTGCAAACCATTTACAGCCAGAAAGTTAAAGCGGAAACTAAGGAAGCTATTGACAACCTCTTTGCTGCTTACGTTCACACTATGCCGCTGGCGGAGCTGATCGAGAGCGTGGAACGCGCCCAGCGAGAAGCCCAACTGCGGTATGTGGTGCTATACGGAGCGGCCTGCAGCTACTGCCTAAGTAGGGCCAAACGTCTTGAAGGGTCGTATTTGCGAACGTTTGCGCTTGAGTTGAAGGAACAGCTTGCGCAGACCCTCGCCGCTTTTGTCACATCGATTCTAGCTGGGCCGCGGAGGCAAGACACGGAAGAGGCTGCGGAGCCACCGCTTCGCCAGATCATTGACGTGTTGCAGCAGGTGATGTGCACACACGATGCAGAAAAGCTTGCGATTTCTGTGCTTGAAATCTACAAAGGCGAGACTTGCGAAGACGAAGTTTTGAGCTGATGAGGTTCCGTTACTGCGGCCGAGAAGGTGGCTAAAATCGACAACGCCTCCTCATACGGTAGAGAACGCCGTTCGCCAATTGCTGCCACCAGTGACGTTAAAAAGCAACCTGCGAACCATAAATCCTAGCGACCTTTATCACAAAAGCGCTGCGACCCTATCGATCGGGCGATAGGCATGTTGGTATCAGGAGGTAGAAGATCGGCAGCCTCTTGGCATCAAACCATAAATTCATGTGCACGTTATCAATCTTACGCTGTGAAGTATCAAGCTTCGAACCTGTGGGGTATTAGTTCGTGTTGCCATTGGATAGCCTTGCGTTTCCTCTGCGTTTTGATCCCTCGATCTACATCTCCCTTGCCTTCCTCTTCGGAATAGCAGCGCATTTCAGGGCGATGGATGGATACTCGTTTCTAAGAAGGATTATCTCTCTGCTCGCGGATAAATTCGGTATTCTTTATGCTGTGGTAATAGTCACCGCTATCTTTTCACCTTTTATCCTGAATGACGTCGTTGTCCTCATACTCGCGCCGGTTCTGGTGAGGTACGCCAAACAATTCAGCGTAGACGTGACGCCGCTACTGGTAGCCCTGATTACGTTCTCGAACATAGCGAGTTCTCTCACCCCCATCGGAAATCCGCAGAACATACTCCTGTGGCAGGCCTCAGCAGTCTCGCCGCACCAATTCGTGCTTGGAACGTGGCTACCACTTGCCGTCTCGGGGATTTTGGCTGCATCACTCCTGTATCCCTTTAAAAACAAGCTTGGAAGCCCAAGAGAAGTCCCTCAGCCGAGAGCCGTAGGCTCCCATGATGTATCTCTCCGTCGTCCGGCAATATACCTCTTAGCCGTTGCAGTCATGATTTTCTCTCTGAATCTTGTGCGAATACCGAATGTCGTGACCCTTGGTGTTGCATTCTTATCGGGCTTCGTATTCACGTCAGGATCACTAAGGCGGTTACTCAGAGAGTTTGACGTTAAGAGTCTGCTGATCATCTGTCTCCTTATTGCCTCGGTTACCTTCGTGGCAACAGCAATTCAGCCAGCCCTTGCCCCATACGTAGCGCCAGTAGCTGCAGGTGTACAGCCTTATTCAGCGCTCTATATCGGATTCGTTTCTAATATCATCAGCAACGTGCCAGCAACCCAGCTGATTCTGAGTGTTACTTCTGTTACGCCTCGTGTCGCGCCGAAGATAGCTGTTCAGGCAGGTCTTGCAGGCAACATCGACCCTATCGCGTCTTTTGCGAACATACTCGTTCTTCTCATTGTCCGGCGAAATGGCCTCCCGATAAGAAAAGTGATAATCCTGCAACTGATAATTGGGATGATCTCGTACCTGCCAGCCTTTATCTAGACATGGAAAGAGAGCCGATAAATTAATGGATCGTATTTGCGAACGTTCGCGCTTGAGTCAAAAGAACATTGCCCAGACCCTCGCTGCATTTATCACATCGATTCTAACGAGGCCGCGTGGGCGCCTAGACGCGGAAGAGGCTGCTGAACCACCTCTCCGCCAGATCATTGACGTGTTGCAGCAGGTGATGTACACACACGACGCAGAAAAGCTGGCGATTTCTGTGCTCGAAATCTGGGAAGACGGTGAGCGCGAAGCGCGAAGTTTAAAGTGATAAGATTCTGTTGCGTGTACAACCCAACCTTATATACCCTGCGTCTCTTCTTGGTATCGTTTCTTTATCTTTTCATTGATCTTGAGCTCTATCTGATTAGTGTTGTTCCGTGCTTCACGCAGTTGGGCTTCTAGTTCCGGAGTGGGCTGAGCGGAAAACTGGCGCTGTAGTTCGATCTCTCTTAAAAATGCATCCCTGAGTTCAGTATACTCGCGATCCCGCTCAGCAGCTACTTGACTCTCAGTTTCTGTGAGCGGTTCTACGACTCGTGCGAGCTTAGTAGCTAAAACTTCTCGGTCTTTCGGCGCCATAGTGAGCTTATCTAGCACATCATCTGCCAGCCCCCAGAAGGTGAATCGGTAGTAGGGGTCACGAATGTATTCAAGGGGGATAGCCGATAGCCATATCCCTTTTTTATGTGGTTGCATGGATTCCGTTAGCCAAGTCCCTTTTATAGGCGGTTGGCTTGATTGGCCAACGAGGAGTGCTATTAAGCTATATGAAAGCCCCGCATCTTCGAGTTCGTCTTTGATTTCAAGCTTCCATTCTAATTTGTAAGACTTATCGCTCATACGCCTAGAAACACCACATCCAATAATATAACGGTTCCTTCGCGCAGCGGCGCCGGCGTCGAGGGTGAAATCAAATTTGTGCAACCTGTCAGCGAGCGCAGCGACCATCACTAGCACAAGGAACGCCGCCAACTTCGGTATCATTCTTTGCCCCCTTGACTGAAGGGGCCTATGTGCCGTTTGGATTGTCGTCGTGACTATATGAGATAACCACGCTGTCGTATTGTATGGCTGTCTCGTGTGTTTGGTAGTCTCCGCCTGTGTAGTAGGTTACTGCTTTTTTGACCGTCGGAGCATGACCGGCCCCCGTTGTGTATCCTGACAGCCCCCAATAGATAGGCGTTTCATTCCGCACACTGCGTGCTTCATTGGAACTTGCTACCAAATTATAGTCCGCAGTCGCATTGGCAACGCTGTTAAAGTGCAGGATGTTGACGGAGTTGTTGTCATTCCCCATTAATACAGGGCCTAACAACTTAGCCGACGCATTAGCACCACCCCAAGCTCCCTGTGAAGGTGTCGGATAACCGGCTGCCGTTTCTTGGTTCACTATAGCAGCTAGCAACGGGTCATTCCCGGTTGACGTTGCCGCCGTTGCCGCTGCCGTTGGCGTTGCGCTCGACGTTGTATTAGTCGACGATGTGCAACCACTGATTGACACGAGAACAAGAGATCCGATGAAAAGCAAAGGCAATGCATATTTGAGCGGCGTTTTGATGTAACGCTTCATCATCCTAGCTATTGGATTCATACTTCACCCCCCTTGTAAGTAAAAACAAATAGGTGAGACGGGGTCAATGAAGCTTAAGCGTATTGGATTGCGTGCGAGGCGCTTTATACGTCGTTACTTGACGTTTTACCACTGGTGTGAAAACTGGGCACGCTACGGGTCTGGATGTCGAAAAAGAGAGTATAAGC
>CABDZV010000013.1_pt1 | contig 6670 bp, 6 predicted proteins | sample 3132231 | NCBI WGS metagenome assembly CABDZV01 (sample SAMEA5534341, study PRJEB31848) | metagenome | biome: tundra; feature: field; material: soil | place: USA | collected 2013-05 | depth 0.45 m | reverse complement strand
GCCTGTGGCTGAAGGACTCGGGCGAGTCGATTGATAAGGACGTTTTCCGCTACGAGCGCGGCGATTTGATAACGGCGTACGAAGAAGCGGCCAAGCGCATACTCAGCTGACACCTTGCGCGCCTTGCGCGCGCGACCCGAATCGCATAATTAATAACGTCCCTCGAACGTATTGTAGCGGCGACAGGTTCCGGCAGGAACCTGGACACGACAACATAGGTGCAAATCGTGCTTCGTTCCACGCGCAAAGCGCGACTCATCTTCGCGGTGCTCGCTCTGTTTGCAGTTACCGTTGGTCTTGTACCGGCGTACGCCCCCCTGCCTGGAGGGCTACACCTCGTTGACGCCAAAGCACCGCCGGCACCCAACAGCACAAGCGTGACGAATAATGTCACCGTGGGCTCAAACGGCATCTCGCTTGGCAGCGTGCTGGAAGCAAACGGCCAGGTGAGCGCCAATGGTAAGCCGCTTCCGAACGCGTCGGTGGTACTTCACATGGGCAACGTGAAGATCGCATCCGTGCAGACGGACCAAAACGGCCGATACGCGTTCTCGGTTCCCGTCGGGGCGTACTACTTCCCAGCGGCGCTTTTGAACGGGGCGACGGTTTACACGGTCGTGGAGCCACACGATTCCTCCTTTGTCGACACGCCGAGCGCGGCGACAAGCGTTCCTGTCAATCTAGCGCCACTGTACGCGATCATCGCCCTTATCACCGCAGCCGTGGTCATTGTATGCTATTTGTTCGTGCGGCGGTTCCGCGGAAAAGGCTCTCCCGCTGCAGCAATCGTTTATCCTTTAGACCCCGCCGGCGCGCTCCGCGTCATTAAGCAAAAGCAGACTGTGACGCCATCAACGCAGGCTCACACGCCATCAACGCAGGCTCAGACGCCTGTCATGGCATCAGAGACAAAGGCGGAAGAGGCGCCGCAGGAGGTGCGCGGATCGGCCCCGCAGATCGAAGGGGTGCACCCCATCGCAGGCGAGGCAACCGAAGAACAAGCGCCGGCCGTCTCTGAATCAGAACCAGCTGTTTTGGAGGACGCAGGCGACGTGACCCCGCTCAAACAAGCTCGCGAGTTGCTTGAACAAGGAAACGACCGGCAGGCGATCGCGGCGCTGTACGACGCGGCTTTGGCATTGCTCGCGTCCCGTGCTGGAGTGACGCTCGCCCCCCACATGACGCACTGGGAGCACTACGCCGTGATCGAGGCTGCAATTCCGGAGGTGCGTGAGCCCTTGCGCACGCTGACGATTGCATTTGAACGCACCCACTATGGAGGCAAATCGCTCACGGATGAACAGCGCGCGACTGCTGTTGCCGCGTTTGAATCGATTAGTGCCTTCGACGCGGGCGCAGAGCCGAGCACGTGAGACTATTTTGCGCAGCACGCGCTCGTAACGCGCACGTGGCACTCAATAAGTCGCTCGCCTGAGCAGGAGGCCGACCCGCCACAGCGCGGTGAATTGCGCGAGAATTGCGACAAGGAGCACTGCAGGTTCAGCCAATCCAACGAGCAGCCCTATCGCGAGGATGATGAGCCGTTCGCTTCGTTCGGCGACCCCCGCGGTGCAATGGAATCCCATTCCTTCACCCTTCGCACGCACGTAGCTCACGAGAAGGGAGCCCATAAGGGCGACGCCGACGTAGATCCAGTTGACGCCAGCGATGCCAAGACCGAGCAACACGATGCAATCGACGTAGCGGTCAGATATGGAGTCGAATGTCGCGCCGAAGGTTGTCGTGGCGCGTCGGTTGCGCGCCACGGCGCCGTCGAGCATGTCGACAAAGCCGGTGATGAGGATCAGAACGCCACCCGCGACGAAGAACCCAAGGGCAATGACAATGCCTGCGACGACGCCGAACGCGAGACCGGCGAGCGTAAGCATGTTGGGGGTGACGCCGAGACCGACGAGGAGATTCGCTGGTCGCGCGAGGAGCCGATCAACTGAGTCTTTGAGTCTGCTTAACACGGGTGTCTCTCCTGTGGCGTACAACGACCTGCCTGGAGGAAATGGCGCGTTCCCATAATATACTTGACGAATTGGTGCGCCGCCGAGAGCGCCGCTGGTTCAACGATGGCGGGAGCTGCACCGCTGTGCCGCAAAGCGCTCTTGGAAGCATCGTACTAAGGGCCGCGCTCACGGGCGGCATGGTTGGTGGGGTACAACTCCGTCTCTAAGTGATCTAGAAGGGGGAACGTGCAAACGGACAATCAGGCGAAGCCCCTCACACCAGTTTCGGTTCACCTAAATTTTATATATTAGGTTAGCCTAAATATTATAGAGAAACATGTCGCAGCAATACGAGTTGAGCCCCTCGGAAGAGGAGTATCTCGAAGCCATTTACACGAAGCAGGAAGAGAGAGCGCGCGTCGCCACCACGGGAGATTTGGCGGCATGCCTCGGCGTGCGAGATGCAAGCGTCACCGAGATGCTCAAGAAATTGAGCGAAAAAGGGCTCGTAGACTACACACCCTACCGCGGCGCAACGCTCACCGAGGCCGGATGCAAGATCGCTACAAAGGTCAAGCGCAAGCATCGGCTGCTTGAGCGCTTTTTGGTGGACATCTGTGGAATCGACACGCACGAGTCGCACAAGCAGGCGTGCGAGATCGAGCACGTCATCTCAGATAAGGCGATCGATAACCTCTCCGCCCAGCTGGGCTACCCCTCGACGTGCCCTGGCGGAAGCGCCATACCCGAGAGCGACAGCGAGGACGAGACACAGGTTTCAAAGCTGTCTGACGTGGGGAACGGCGCGTACACGATTCGGTTTCTGACTTCACGTGAGCCCGAGACGATCAGTCGGCTGTGCTCGCTCGGCCTTATCCCTGGGCTCACCGTGCGCGTGTTGCGCACAATCGCAAAGGGCCCCCTGATCATCGAGACGAAGGATACGCAAATCGCGCTCGGCAGGGACGTCGCAGAGTCCCTTCTCGTAAGCTCGGAAGGGGAGGAAGCACAAGGGCGACGAAAGCGAAGACGGAGAGGCGCACCCTCTACGGCGACCCCAGGTTAACCCGTATCATCTCCCTGATGCACGACGCAGACTTGGCGTAAAAGGAGCGGAGCGGATAGCTTACCACGCATATGGCCGAAACGACGTCAAAAACGAGCACTCCCAAGAGTATCGCGCTGATGGGAAACCCCTCGGCGGGGAAAAGCGCGATGTTCAGCCAGATGACGGGAGTCAACGTCATCGTTTCCAACATCCCGCAATCAACGGTGATGGTGCAGAAGGGGCTGTCGCACCTCGACGAGCACACCGTCGTGGTGTATGATCTCCCCGGGGTTTATTCCGTCACCGCTGTTACCGAAGACGAAGCGGCGACAAAGGACTTCCTCCTGAGCACCTCATTGGAAGCCGTCATTGATATCGTTGACGCCACGCGGCTCGAACGAAACCTGTATTTGACGTTGCAGCTCCTCGAACTCGGCCTTCCAGTCGTCGTGGCCCTTAACCAGGTCGACTTGCTAAAGACGCTTGACCTTGACATCGACGTCGCTGACCTCGAAAGAGAGCTTGGGGTGCAAGTCGTGCCGACCATCGCGACCCAGGGAGAAGGCGTGCACGAGGTGCTGGAGACGGCGTTTCACTACGCCGACCAGCCTTCGAAAAGGACGCATGGGCAGGTGAGCTATGACGACCACGTCGAACGCGCCATAGCAGCGATTATCCCCCTGCTTCCCGAAACGAGCATCCCCAAACGGGGATTTGCGGTGCGGCTCCTCGCGGGCGACAAAGACTTTGAGTCGCGTGTGGATGAGCACGCGCTTGAGCTCGTCAAAGCGTTTAGGGGGGAGGTCGAGCGGGCCCACGGTGAGGACGTCGCCGTTACTATCGCCCGAGGACAACACTCGACGGCCGACCTCATCGCGAGCGCCGTGCTGGTCAGGAAAGTTCACAAACCAACGCTCGGCGAGAAGTTTGGTGAGGCTTCGACGCGTCCGCGCACGGGGTACCCCCTGCTCGTCGCGCTCGTCGGTGGCATGCTGGCACTTATCTTCTACGTGGGCGGCTATCTGAGCACCCTGATCACCACGTTCTTCGAGGGAATCGTCTTCCCACCGCTCTACGCGGTTGTCGACGCGCAGGTTGCCAATCCGTTCGTCACGTCCGCCGTCCACTCCACACTCCTCGCCCTGGCGGCGGTACTCGCCATCGCTATTCCCTACATCCTGATCTTCTTCATTTTCCTCGCGATCCTCGAAGACGTCGGCTACCTCCCGCGCGTGGCGCTGCTGCTCGACCGGCAAGCGCACGTCATCGGCCTGCACGGCCGATCCATCATCCCCATGCTGTTCGGCTACGGCTGTAGCGTGCCTGCGATTATGGCGACGCGGGCCCTTCCCACGAGAAAGGAGCGGATAATCACCACCGTTCTCATCACGCTTATTCCGTGCTCGGCGCGCACCGCGATAATCCTCGGCGTGGCGGCGACCTACGCGGGAATCCAGTACGCGCTTGCCATCTACCTCATCTCGTTCGTGCTCATCATCGCATCCGGGAGGCTGCTGCGATCGACTGTGCCGGGAAGGACGGCGGGGCTCGTACTCGAAATTCCGCTCATACGGAGGCCGGCGCCCATTCCGATCCTGAAGAAGACGTGGCTGCGGATGAGGGAGTTTCTTTACATCGCCGTGCCCCTGCTCATCGTGGGAAGCATCGTGTTCGGATGGCTCGATCTGACCGGCCTCAGTCGATTCATCGAGGCGCCGATGGCGCCGATCACCGTCGGTATTCTGGGACTCCCCTCCTTCACGGCCATCTGTCTCATCTACGGAGTGCTGAGAAAGGAGATGGCTGTGGAAATGCTAGCCATCGCGTCGGGAACGTTCATATTTAGCACGGTGATGACACCGGTTCAAATATTCGTTTTCTGTCTCGTTGTCACCCTCTACGTTCCGTGCATTGCGACGTTTGGCGTCATAGCACGGGAGCTCAACGCGCGGTGGGCTGTGGGCATCTCGATCTTCACCATCGTTTTGGCGCTCATCGCTGGCGGGATTGCGTTTCGGGTGCTCACCTTCGCGCATTAGTGGCGGCAGCGTAGCATTCCGGTACGTTTTTTGCTGTGGCGGGTCACGTAGAGCTGTGAAACCTTCGCTCGATGATCTGATCAAGTGGTGGGGCGCCGTCGCTTTGGTGCTTATTGTGCTCAGAATATACGGCGTGCTCTAAAGTTCCGGCCTTGATCGAAGAACGGCGCCGGCCCCGTCATGGTCGATCAGAGTCAAACGCATACGCATCCATGCCCAAGTCGCCCCAGTACCAGCTGTGATGGAGGAGCTTGCCGCGCGCCTTGTCTCCTGCCGCCCCGAATACTACAAGAAGCGGCATGAAGTGATCGGGGTACGGGTGAGCACGTTCAGCGTAAGGACCGCGCTCCCGATACTTCACAAGGCTTAAGCGATCGCCCCGAGTCACCGCGTCGGTCAACCAGCCGCCGAATTCGTAGGCCCACTCATCGGTGGCGGCTCCTTCGCGAAGCGATGCCGCAGCGTAGCCAAGTGGGTGGACCGCTCCACCGCTGCCGAGTATAAGAACGCCGTCATCCCGTAGCGATGAGATAGCTGCACCAAGCGCTATATGCTGCGCGGGGTCGAAGTGGCGCTGGATCGAGAGCTGCACGACGGGGACGTCCGCGTTGGGAAACATAAGCATCAGCGGCACCCACGCACCATGGTCAAGGCCACGATGGCGGTCAAGGTCGCAGCGTAAGCCAGCGCCGTGAACAAGATCAGCCACCCGCCCGGCAAGGTCTGGTGAACCCCGTGCATCATAGCGCAGCCGGTAGAGTTCAGAGGGGAACCCGTAAAAATCGTGGATCGTTTCGGGGGCTTCTACGGCGTTAACCGCAGGTCGTGACGTATTCCAGTGGGCGGATACGCATAGAATTGCGTGCACGTTCCGGTATCGGTCGCCGAGCGTGGCCAGGAACTGCCGCGCCGGGACGTTTTCGAGGGGCAGAGTGGGGGCGCCGTGCGATACAAATAAGGTAGGCAGTGCGTCTGCAGACACGGTTCTTCCTCAAATAATGCTACACTAATGATCGAATCGACCGACCTTTTGGCACGGCGGACCCTCTACTGTGGCCTCTTTCCTTGAGCACGTGTAGCGGTGCCGTCAAATTTCGCCATCCATCTAAATGAGATACCCTCACGCAAGACCAATCTGTCGCATCAGCCCGACCAAATCGTAGAAGAGCTTCTCTTCGGTGATCTCACCCTTCTCATTCCAGTGGGCAACCGTGCAAAACTCGACCTTAAACTTCTTGTTCGTCGGTTGAATCTCGTTTCCGTCAGGGCCAGCCATAGGGCCTGTCATCGTACCGGTGAAATTGGCTATCGAACACGTCCAGTCGCCCTCGCCGAAAAGCACCAGATATGGACGGTTCCCCACACGGTTGTCGGGAAAGGTCCTGAAGTATTGCTCAGCTTCTGCTTGGTGCGCCTCTAGTCCTCTCGTCGGTTCGGGTTGCCCCGGCCAGTACACGGCGACTTCTTCGTGGTGCCGTTTGTTGAACGTGTCCCAGTCCTGGCTGTTCCAAGAATCATCCAACGTTATCATCAATTGCTTGTTTCCCTCAACACTCATTTAAAGTCCCTCCAAAACCGGAGTCGTTTTGAGTATGAGGAGGGGCAGCGCCGTGGCCCATAAGCGTTTC
>CABDZV010000012.1_pt1 | contig 6748 bp, 8 predicted proteins | sample 3132231 | NCBI WGS metagenome assembly CABDZV01 (sample SAMEA5534341, study PRJEB31848) | metagenome | biome: tundra; feature: field; material: soil | place: USA | collected 2013-05 | depth 0.45 m | reverse complement strand
TTGGTTCCCTACGCCTCGTGCAAGCTATCTCTTGGGATCCAATCAGAGCATGTGAACCTGATTCGATCGCCGACCTATGGTGCTTTTTTCGCCTCTTCTATTGCCTTAGCCGCGATGCCGGGCGTCGCCTCTCCGAGAATCAAGGGCGTGAATTCAGGGTACGTGCCCAACTTCTTTGACACGATGAGCATGATCTCCGTCATTTGTGCCTCATCCAGATCGGCCACCATGAAGACATTGCGCGTGCCGGCCTCCGTATACACGGCCTCTGGCGCGAACCGATTCATGATATAGCCGAAGATTTTCCCGGGCCCTCCTTCTTCGAAATCTATGTGATTGCCGACTTCTGTCGAAACTTCAAAATATACCAAGTAACGCACTTTGATCACCTACTACCTCATTCAACGTTCACGAATAAGTGCTTTCACCCGGATTTGAGCGCTACGTTTCCTTAGACTACAAAAAAGTCGCAGCAGTACTCATAGCAACCCCTTTGCAATATCTCGGGTTTTGCGACGAAGCGACCAAAACTCAAATCGAAAAACGCTTTATCTCTCTCAACCATTAACACCCGACAATGCCATATCGAGACCTCGCCTCGTACCGACGTTTTGAAACGCATCTTACGACGAACTGGCCGACCTTCTGCGCGAAACGGAGCGAGCGTCTCAGACAGCAGGGCCGCTTCGGCGAGGCATCAGAGCGCGTTGCTGAGAATATTGTGGAAGACCTGTTCACGGTCGCCCTCGACTGGAAGCTCGGCGACATAAACAACCAGGTCGACTACGCCGATATCGTTGTCACACGTCTAGGAATCAAGTACTGCATCGTCGAGACGAAACGCCCCGGTACCCTTGCATGGAACCGAGCTGCTGTGCATCGCGCCCTTGAACAGGCGCGGCGCTATGCAGACGAGCAAAAAGTGGCGTGCATTGCCGTCAGCGATGGGGTGATGTTCTATGCCGCTAACATCAAGGAGGGGGGCTTACATGACCGCGTCTTCGTCTCTTTGGAATCTAAGGAGCCTCACAGTGACTTGTGGTGGCTTAGCGAGCACGGCGTCTACCGACCGCGCACAGGGCCGCAGGGTGAGCCACTTACACTCCTTAAATCAGCATCAGTCACACGAGCAGCGATCACAGGAGAGGATTCAAATGCTCAACTGCTTCATCCAAAATATTGTCTCCCCGCACAGTGCTTTGCTTATGTCGGAGATGCGAATCGGCCCGCGTCGTGGAAACTGCCTTTCATGCTGGAAGACGGAAGTATTGACGCAAGACGTCTTCCAAAGGCGATACAAGCCATTTTGAGCAACTACCGCGGTGCAAAGGTGCGATCGGTTCCGGAGAAAGCTATCCCTGATGTGCTCAGACGCTTAGCTTCAGCCGCAGAGCAGCTCGGCAGAATGCCGCATCAGGGTGAAACGGCGGAAGTCTATGAGATGCTCGCGCAAGCGCTCTGGCAGGTAGAGAATTCATAGCGTAACAGAATGAGCGTTAAAGAAATCATTCGCGATTTTGTGTTTATAGCGCTTCTCTTCGCAGACGGGTTGTTTCGGAGATTGCGTGGGCTGCCGTCGAGGATCGACTAATCAGAACCCCCCCTCTTGTTCCGCGGCTAGATTAACAGCCACGATTTGCAGAAGCACTTCGACAACGACGCAGATAATTTCTCGCTACAAATCGGCATGTTTTAAAGCACATATTCCAAACGGTTGATTACGTTCAATCAATAAGGGTATGAAAGCATGTCTGATAGATCCAAAAGAGAAATAAGGGGTGAAACTCTACACTACGTCGGCGATGCAAAGATAGGCAAGGTGACTGGAAACGGCGGGGTGTACCCGCAGCTCCGGCTGCCAAAAGTGCATGCCGACCTAATAGGGAAGATGGCCCACCTTTTTGAAATCACGAAAGACGGGCAAACAGCATTCCTTATTTCGACAGATGATGGTTTAAACCCATCCACAGTAGGTTTAAACCAAAGTGAAGACCCTAAACTCCCAAAAAGGGAGAATCCGCACGGGACTATACGCCTTTCGAGGCTGTGCCGAGGTGGGGTAGCATGGTTATCCTATGGCCCTGTGGAGGCCACGACGCGGGTTCGAATCTCGCCCTCGGCCTTGTGATTTTTTTGATTTTTGTGCTCGAGTGAGCTTTCTTTTGAAAGAAAAGCTGATTTTAGCTTCCAATCTCGGATTCGAGTGGAGAAAGACGTTGAAGCCTCTTATTTCCGCATCAATCCATCTAGCGCATTCTCATTCATTTTACGATAGAAGTTGTCTTTAAAAGCTTCCATTTCTTTGTCCAGAACCTCAATTTGATGATCTTGATTTGCCAGTTCGACAATTCTGTTTATCTCCGCAGCGTCCCCAGATTTCTCTATATGCCTTCTAATGTTCTCTACGCTGCTGCGATCAACCTTGGCGCCGCCCATCTTTTTGACAACGTATGCGAGCAAGCCCAGTAATTCCCGTTTCTCTCTGCCGACTTTACCAAGACGTTTTTGGTAGGTGCCGGAATATTCCTCTAAATCCAGACTTTCGAATTTGTGGAGGCCGACCTTTTGGAGGATCTCCAACTTTTGCGACTGGATCAAATCATTGCACGCGTCGTATGTCGCGTCGATCATTGTGCAGACGTCTTCGTCGAGATGCCAGTTTCGTTTTATTGGCTCCAAGAAAACCGCTCGTTGATCCCGTGCAGGATGTATGACATAACAAAAATATCATCTATCAATCCGTTTTCTGAACGGTCGGGAATAACGTCATCCGCTAATACTAAGTACCCCAAGGCGCTGGAGATCTTGACCTTGGTGTGTCAATCGATCAGAATGTCGTTAAGTAATTCACAAAGAAGATTAAAGAAAGGAACAGCAGACGCGACAATCTCCTTGTGCGGGCCGCGATACTGAGCAACCCTCTTAAACAAAAAAGTTTCATAACTCCAGTCAGGTATGTCGGACGGCTCAACCCGTTGAGCTGAAGGGACAACTTGTCCAGCACAGGACTGCCCCACCACGTGACCCGCAACAGGACGCTCGTTCGTTGGCGGCGTTGTCGGCGGCTTCTTTGTCTATCGGCAGTACAATTCAATCGTTGATTTTAGCAGCGGTGGAAGCTGGAACACCGACAAACTGCGCTGGACCTAGCCGCGCGACGAAAAAATTGTGGCCACTTTCAAGAGCATATTATCCATAGTTCGCGTGCTTACGACCGGGAAGGAGGCAGGAGCGATGAAGGAAGCATTTCTGGCTGCTGCCGTGTGTGTACTGATTTTTGGTGCGATTGCAGGGATCCAGCGCTTCTCACAAAACTCTTCTGAAGCAGGATTAATCGCCGCGGTCGACGCAAGCGTGACCCCCCTTGCAGTTTTTGTGAAGGGCGTGCTGTCAAGCTTCGGCTGACTCCGTCAGTGTCCCCGAACAAACGCGTTTCTATGAACGTGCACGTTACCCGACCAAAAACGCCGGCATGACCGGTATCTTTAAGTCGTGTGTGTAAGCCAAAATTGTAGCAACACTTAGAATAGACAGACCTTTGCTCCAGTCCTTGAGCCGACTTACGTATACGAGCGCGTTATGGATAATGAAAAGATTTGCACGAACTGTGGCGCGAGGAATCAACCGTTCGCCGCATTTTGCGCAGATTGCGGCGAGTCGTTCATCCCCCCAGCAACGTCACCACCCCCAGCTGCCTCTCCCACCTACGCCGGAAGAGCCCCTCGGGCCATAAGCCATCGCACTCCTCTCCGCCCCAAGAGCCCCTCTCGGCGGTTCAATAAGCGATATGTAATTTACGGCGTGCTCGTCCTTTTATTGTTATCTATCACAGTGGGCTCGTTTCGTTTCGGCAGTAGCGGCAACACTACCCCGGCCCCAGCGTCCACGCCACCGCACCCGTTGCACGCGCACCTTATAGTGTGCGTCGGAGATTCGGTCACAGAGGGGTTTGCTGACCCCAATAATTGGCCGTATCATCTCGAAGCGCGGCTCGGCGGCGATTGGAAGGTAGTCGATCAGGGCGTTGGTGGGGCTAAAACGGCGGATATGCTCGCCCGCATTGATGCGGCCATTGCTTTAAACCCGCATTTCGTCATCATAATGGGCGGTACGAATGACCTAGCGAATGGTGGAGTACCGCTTGCAACGACACAGGCGAATATCAAAGCGATGTGCACTCGTGTAGAATCCTACGGCGCCGTGCCTGTCCTGTGCACCGTCATACCCAACAGTTACCACCCCGCGGACCGGGATATCTTGAATGCGTGGATAGCCGAGTACGCGAATTTGAACGGATACAGCCTCATCGATTTTTATGCAGTCATAGACAACCCATCGAATCCCGGAGTTTCAAATCCTGCGCTGGTAATGTCTGACGGCGTGCATCCGAACCCGGCAGGATATACTGCGATGGGGAACGCAATCGATCTTGATATCTTTACGGGGGGACGCTAACCTGGTTTATGTGCGTCCGAATCTCACCCCCCTGCTGTTGGTTTTCTCTATCGGCCACACGGCTTCCGCCTTGAAGGATTGGTGATTTTTCCGTTGCGATGATTCAATGGCGGAAACACTTCCGCACTGCGCGGAAGACTGTTAAGTACGATCGACACAGGATAAGCGTGTCGATGCTGAAGAGCAAGGGCCCGCCCTATGGGCTACCTCGAACCATCCGTGTTGCGGCGGGCTCACGCTCTGTATTGACCGCGCCGCCTTCTCCTTGCGACCACGTGCAGTCGCACGCCTGAAACCCTCACGATCACGTTTCATCGCAACCTTCGTTACAAGGCCGTTCAATAATAACAGGGACCTTTCGATAAGCACAGGTCACCTCTCGGTTTTTTCATGGACTCGCGATAACTGCCAAACGGGCAAATAAAACTGCACAACTAGAGACAATAAAATCTATTTCCGTTTGAAACCTGTTTGTCTTGAGCCGCTGCTGCGCGGCATGGATGCGTGAATAGGCGGGGCGTCACTTCAGGCTAAGTTTTCGCGAACGCTCGCGTCACGTGGATCGCATTCTTATTCTGCCAATTCGGCAAAGATTTTCTTTTGCGCGCAATAGAACCGAAAATCCCACCGTCTACATACCTTTTTGTCTGGCGCCTTCGTGACCGCACACTTCTTCGCTTTGATGCGGTTGACCAAGTGGTCGAGATAATCACGTCAAGCTTCCACTAAACAGGTGATTTCGGTAATCGCATCTTCTCCCTTTTGTTCGGGGGTGCAGCAATGCGCAGCCGGTCTAGTCGCTTGCGATCCGCTCTTGCAGGATGTGGCCGTACACGCGGAGCTGCCTTTGGTACCCCGCTATTGACTCGTGACCAGACGGTGGCTTTTGCTGCGTCTTAAAATCGATGGCTTTAATCTTGCCGTCGACTCACGAGGAGGTCCATCTTTCCCGCCATGATGCAGCCCTGCTTCTCCACGGAGACTTCAAGCTCCACGTTACTCGCGCTATGTCGTCGTGGTTCTGCACGTAGTTCAGCACCTGCTGCAGCGCCCGCTCCCGTTGTTTTTCGCCGATAGGGCGATAGCCGTTCGCAAGCAAGCTCCGGTAGTTACGGTCAAACCAGTTGCCTCCTCAAGGGTGTGCTCGAGCTTGAGCCTCTTCGATGCGTTGCGAGAGCACAGCTTAGTTGTTTCATCCTAGAAATGAGGTTTTATGTCAGGGTGAATGACTTCATTATCTGCCGTGCGTGTGGAAAATATCGATTATAGTCCAGGGCAAGCGCTTTGTAGGTCAGCGTATACACTCGGGCGCTTTTTATGGTCCACGTCTGGTTTACTTTGAGCGTTTCTGCTCGAACCGTATCGTCAGCGTACTGCACAGGAAGCACGCCTCTGTAGACCGCACGAAATGCTGGCTGGCCACTTAACGTGGTGCGGTCCTTCGAGAGTACTTTGAGATCTTTGTAGGCAGTTGTTATCGCATCAGCATACTTCTGAGTGACCGTATCAAGCGTCGCGTCCTCAGTGAAACTGTCGTCAGTGCTTACCGTAATGGCATCGACAGGGGTGCTATCGGCGAGGTAGATGTAGAGCTTTGTAGAGGTGGACTCGGCCTGGTCCGTTCTGTAACGTGCGGGGCACGTGATCGTAAACCCAGCCTCACTTTGAAAAATGGTGGTGACGTCGGCGTTTCCCGCAACCAGCGCGAACCCCATTAAATGGTATGGATTCACAAAAACCTTATTTTCGCGCGTCATTGGACCCCACCTAAGGGGGGCATCGCACTAAAGATAAACGTTTCTGGCGGTCACGCCCCCGCAGGGGTGTCGGCGCGAGTACTCAATTCCAACTGCAAGAATTCGCCTTTGAACGCGGCTTCATGATCTCGTGAGATCGTAGCCACGCTCGACTCCGTCGCACGACGCTATGAAAAAGCGGGACGAAACGGTTTCGCTTATTTGCTCGCGAATTTCCGCTGTGAACGCTCGGAGTACTACTCAGTGAGCGCGTCTGTGAGGATGAATTCGACCGCGCCATGTGCGTAATCCTTCGAAACGCGCTTGAAGGTCTCAACGTGCGAAGTTACAGAAAAAAGCGCGTCTAAGCCGTTCACCTTCAACATCGGCGCGTTTTGATCGCCGGTATCCACATACGTTGGTCGGTCAAATCGTATGCAGATTTCGTGAGCGGCCGTCTCTCGTATCTCAGCTAAGTAGTGTTCGTGCAGGACCTCTCGTACGGTCTTAGCGGCGCAGTGCTCATCAAAAAGATGCGTTTGTTCGTCAGGACTCCG
>CABDZV010000009.1_pt1 | contig 7257 bp, 11 predicted proteins | sample 3132231 | NCBI WGS metagenome assembly CABDZV01 (sample SAMEA5534341, study PRJEB31848) | metagenome | biome: tundra; feature: field; material: soil | place: USA | collected 2013-05 | depth 0.45 m | reverse complement strand
GCGCTGCCTCGGCAGGAAGAACATCGTATGAGGAGGTGCCGACGAGTGTGGGAGCGCTAGTGCTGAACCGCTCGACAGCTGCGTCGTTGACGGCGAGGATGATGCCTTCAGCATCCGTGAGCACCCCGGCATCAGAAAAAGCGCGGAGAAAGCCAGACACTATTTCGAAGCGCTCAGGTGATGCATCGCTGCGTTCGTTCACTTCTTGATCCCCAGCAAACCATAGGGTTGGTGGTCGAAGGTCTAGTCGTCAAAACACGTTAGCGTTCGTAGATATAAGGTTTCACCCTTGAAAAATCGCCGCGGGCTGCCGCTTCTGCAGCTTAAAACGCTAGGGGGACTTAGTTTGCTCCTTATCGCCCTTTGTTAACTGCTCGTAGAGTTCAGGGCCAACGCACTCTTTTGCGTAGGCGCACCAGTGAATGCACAGGTTCATGTCGTTAAACACTGTGAGCCCGCACTTGCCACATTTGACCTTAACGTCTGATGAGAAAATCTCCACGTCTTCGCCGCACCGCGGGCACTTCTTGATTGTCAGGGTGGGCGTTCGTAAGTGCGACGTCCCAGGACAACTACCAAACAACGCCATCTCCCCTTCTAAACGAGCACACCTAGATTCTCGCCTCCAAAGTGTAGGCTATGAACGTAGAAAGGAACGCTCTAGTCGATTGCATGACCGCGAACGCACATAAAGTACTTCGTCGTGATACCTGAGAGACTAAGATCGGCGAGCTCATCAACATTCACCAACATCTTTTTCCCGTAAGGAACGCATCAACCCCTCGCTTGTTGATCGTCCTGAGGTTCTTCGTGTGAGCGTCTCCGTGCGTCGGTGTGAGGAAACTGAGCTTCTCGCAGGTCTCAAAATCAGTGCATTGCCAGCACCCTTGAAAGTCGCGCTTCCTGCAACAATTCCTGATCTTGCACTGCGGTGGCCCGCCTTTGTCGCGGCACCCGCGTTTACACCGAAGCTTCACCATCGCCCCAAGGGTCTCGTAACACGGCTCATAGTTGGCGAATGGCTTGAAGAACGTGGCAAGCCCTGGAGCCACCCGCTCAAAATGATACTCGCGCAGCTTCTTACGCAAATCGCGCGCTAAATCAGCAAGCTCTCCCGAGTGATTCGGACTGTCGCCGCAGTGAAGACCACAGTATGTTATCGAGCTTACGTCGGCTTCATTCATGCTCAGAGTTCTACCTTCTCTGCCTCAATTCGTGCATTTCCGATTCTATAAGCTTTTTCCCTTGTTTTGTGCTTCGGCGGTAAACGCGTAGCCCAGGTCACATCGACGCCTAGCGCAGGTCATATCGAGCATTACAGCCCAACCTGCTACTCAAGCTCGTCCTAACCAGCTTTTCATCGGTCTCTGACGCGCAAGCGGGCTACGTATCGTCACGTAGATTGGTTAGCGCGAAGCGGATACGAGCTTTCTCGAAGCATTTCGAAACAAAAACCTTGGCACGAATTTATGAATACTGACGGCAGATACGATCATGTCAATCGTGGGTTTTACGACGGACAGGTGATTAAAATGGGAACCGCAAAGCAGAAGTCTTTTCCGGACGTCACGACGTTCCACGGGCACGCTTGTCCTGGAACAGCAATCGGATACCGTGCTGCAAAGATAGCAACGCGGGAACTTTCCTCTGATAAGTCAGTCGACGAGGAATTAGTAGCTATAGTTGAAAACGACAGTTGCAGCGTCGATGCCGTACAGGTTGTAACTGGTTGCACATTCGGAAAAGGCAATCTTGTGTTTAGAGATTACGGAAAGCACGTGTACACGTTCATAAACAGGGACACCGGTGACGCGGTACGAATCGCGTTGAAGAGTTCAGTGGATCTCGAGCACGTGGATCCAGCGTGGAGCCAGCTGCGGGCAAAGGTGAGTTCCGGATCTGCCTCGCGGCAAGAAGAGCAAGAATTCAGGAAACGCGCAGACAGAATCGCTGAAACGCTCATGAAGATGCCAGAGGAAGATTTGTTTGACGTCACGCATATCGAAATCGCCGATGTTCCGAGAAAGGCCCGGATATTTCGGTCGGTAACGTGTCACAAGTGCGGAGAGCCGGTTTCAGAACACCGAGTGCGGCTGGAAAACGGCGAAGCAGTATGCATTCCCTGCTCAGAGGGAATAACGTGAAAAACTGCTGTAAAGAATGGTCGCTCAGGGCCACAGATGAGACGCGACTGGGACGCTCAGCAAGGCTTTTACGCCAATAAAGACTCCTCCGCCTGCATAATTGAGAAGCGTAAAGAATCAAGCCAGCCGCAAAGGGCTGACCGCTACACCGTTCTGTCGAAGGCTTTTTTACTCCTGACGCGAACTTACTCTTATGAGCGACAAGAACCTCACCACGAATCAAGGCGTTCCCGTCACCGATAACCAAAGTTCACTGACCGTCGGTGAGCGTGGACCAGTCTTGCTGCAAGACGTGCATCTGATCGAAAAGCTCGCGCACTTCGACCGCGAGCGCATCCCGGAGCGCGTCGTACACGCGAAAGGGGCGGGGGCTCACGGCTACTTCCACGTGTACCAAAGCATGGCCCCGTATACCTGTGCGAAGTTCCTCCAAGATCCGGAAACGCAGACGCCCGTCTTCGTTCGTTTTTCAACGGTCGTCGGCGCTCGAGGGTCTGCGGACACGGCGCGCGACCCGCGAGGGTTTGCGGTCAAGTTCTACACCGAAGAGGGAAACTACGACCTCGTGGGACTCGACCTGCCCGTCTTCTTCATCCGCGATGCCCTCAAGTTTCCTGATATGGTACACTCCTTCAAGCCCTCACCAGATTCCAACATTCCGACGACCTCCTCAGCAAATAGCCGTTTTTGGGATTTTATCTCCTTGACGCCTGAATCAACCCACATGATCGTCTGGCTTTTCTCGGACCGCGGGACCCCTAAGAGCTACCGGATGATGGAGGGATTTGGCGTCAACACCTACAAGTGGGTAAACGCGGCGGGGGGAGCTTGCTACGTCAAGTACCACTGGAAACCGAAGCTGGGCGTCCATTCCTTCGACCGTCATGAAGCTGCGAAATTGGCGGGGACCGATACAGATTACCTCACCAGGGATCTTTGGGATACGATCGCTAGCGGCGGGGAAGTTGAGTATGAACTCAACGTGCAGATGATGGATATCACTAAAGAGCTCGAACAGGACTTCGATCCCCTCGATGCTACCAAGACGTGGCCCGAGGACAAATTCCCGCTGATGCCGGTCGGTAAGATGGTGCTCAATCGAAACCCGGAGAACTACTTCGATGAAACGGAGCAGGCCGCGTTCTCTCCTGGTGCCTTCATTCCAGGTATAGAACCGTCTGCTGATAAGCTGCTGCAGGGCCGCATCTTCTCTTATGCAGATACGCAGCGACATCGGCTGGGGCCTAACTACTTGCAGCTCGCAATCAACCGACCGCACGTGTCGGTTAACAACAACCAACGTGACGGCTTCATGCAGTCGGGGTCGTACAGCGGAGTAGTCAACTACGAACCTAACAGTCTAGGTGGGGGTATGCCAAACGAAGCGCAGTCCGGCCCAACGTCCCTCTATCGAGTCGACGGGGAAATCACTCGACGAAAGATTAGCCTCACAAATGACTTTGCGCAGGCAGGTGCTAAGTTCCGGTCATTGGACTCGATCGACCAAGACCACCTGGTCGACAATATAGTCGACTCACTAGGGAACGCCGAGAAGTCCATACAAGAGCGCATGGTGGATAACTTAACCAAAGCTGACGGCGAACTGGGCGCACGCGTCGCGCAAGGGCCCCACTTGTAACTGGTGATTGCAGTAGGCCGCTCCGCAGTCCACTCGCACGTGAGCCGAACGCCGGTTGAGCAACTGCCCACAAAGATAGCTCAGTCTTGGGCTGAACGATGAGAAAAACGCCCTCTCCGCGGAGCGGGCAACTAGTTATTGGAATCGCGCTGCTTGCACTCGGCTGGGCAAGCATCATGTTGAGCGTCCGCTATGATCTCCTCGTTCCGCCATCGCTCGCTCTAGAAGTGACTGGTGGGGCGCTGCTGCTCGTCGGGGTAGCGATGCGCATCTTAGCGTTCAAGGAGATTCCCTCCACATATCACATCAAGGGCCTCGTAATCTCCGGCGTTTATGCCAAAACAAGGAATCCTGTATACCTCGGATTCATCTTAATGATCGTTGGCGTCGCCGTGTTCTCGCGGGGCGTGCTTGCATTCATCTGGGCCTTGTCAGCGTTTTCGTTCTCTATTGGATCGCCAGAAGCGGAGAAAGCGATTTGGAGCGGATTTTTGGCGAGCGTTATATATTATACAAGAGCTCCGTCCCAATGTTTCTCCCTCGATTCTGGCATACGAAGAAAATGTCACCATAGCGCGAAGCGGCGTGAGATTATGACAAGATGTACTGTGAAGGCACACTCTTGCGCTCAAAACTGAGCTACGATCGCAACGTCAGGCGGTTGAGCTACCTTCCAGTTGTGAGTTTTTGGAGAAAGGATCTATTGACAACGGTTCTACCCGCACTCGGCACCAGTTCGTGCAGGAAACCGCGCAGCGAGGGACAGCTACCGACCGTCAAAAAAAAGAAGCTGTCAACTGACGGAGCTGTTACTTAAGCAATACAACATTTCCCATCCCGCGCCGCCTGCGCTCGATAAGGCCCCTGCTTTCTAGCCCGTAGAGCGCTCTGCTGACGTTGGATTTCGGAAGGCCGGTCTTTTCGACCAGTTCGCTCTGGTGAACGATTCCCTCGTCGATAATCGCCTTGAAGAGCGTCTGCTCATCGTCTTTAAGCGTTTTGGCAACCTCTTCCCACCGCTGCCGCCGCTCTTCAAGGATCACGTCCCCCGCGGACGCAGGCGTAGCAGGCGCAGGGGTCGTTGAGTCGTGCAACAAGATGTACGTGCCGCTGACACTCATAAGAACGAGCGCAACAGCAATTACGAGCACATCGGCGTAGGTGAAGAGTCCGGGGACCTGAGTCGTAATGGCAGTATTGCCCTCAACGAGGATTTGCACCGGCGTAGGATTGAGCAACTTGAGCGCGAGCACGAGCACCGAGGCGATAAAAACAGCTGCCGCAAAGAGCGTCTTTCCTCGAATTTGCCCCCTTACCATAGCTGTCCCTCACGTCGTGCGGCCTGAGGTTAGTCATTGCACCCCGGACCGTAGCAGATGCGCTCCGCCACAGAGCTTACCTTCTCATGCGGTATATCGATGTCGATCTTGTAAAACTTGCCCTCGACTCGCAACACCAGAGAAGAGATGGGAGGCGCACCGGACGAAGGAGGGGGCTGTGCGAGAATTCCCACGACAGTATAGTTCTTTCCCGCGACCAACGCGTGCACGCGGTCATCCTTGTTTGCGATCGCAAGCAGGCTTTTCACGCGCGCTTCATATTGCGCTTGCTGCTGGGCCTGTTGATCTGGCGATTGCGACGTCTGTGGCGTTTTTACAACGCTGATGTAACCGCTGCTGGTTCCTGGTAGGGCATTCTCTGCTCCGAGGACGATGATGGTAGCTCCCGCCACGATTCCTACGACGAGCAACGTGATCAGTAATTCTAGACGCCGTTTGCGCACGGCTTCCATTTCTTGTTTACCTCGATGGCTTAACGGCGCTGACCACTTCAACTGAAGTAGTACGGTAACGCTTGGTCAACGTTTTTTACCCCGACGACGGTCACGTTATAACCATCGTGACTCAGCTGCGATTGTAAGTTTACGCCCCCGACCGGGTTTGTTTCGAGCGGAGAAGTGGTGCTTACGACAGTTTCATTGTAGGGGACGAGGATGACGCGAGCGCCACTTTGTGCTGCTGCCTCTGCCTTCCAGTAAACGCCACCGACATCGCCTACCGTTCCGCTGCTGTCAATAGTACCGGTGCTGTAGACGTGCTGATTGGTCGGCTTCTTCATTATCGCCGAGTACGTCGCGATTGTCATTGGAAGACCAGCGCTTGGCCCGTCTACCTCGTCCACGCCCTTAGGCACACTTACCACGAATTCAAAATCTCGTTGATTTGAATTGACGTGAGCGCGCGCAGCTGCAACAGTTACTGCAGTTCTCGCGGTCTCTTGAAAATCGACGCCCGTCACCGGCTCGGTCTCAACAAAGACGTGTCCGGTTCCAGGTTGCGTATATACGACAACGTCAGACACGGCTCCCGTGTAGCTGTTGTTGCCCAATTGCTCCACGGCGAGCATATGCGCTGTGCCGTTAGTGGTCCCCTGCGCGTTGATTCCTGCCGGGGTTCCTGTCGTAGATTGGGAAGCGTTAAATTGAATATAAGGCGGGTTTAGACTAGCTGTGCATCCTGCGGTCGCAACTAACAACAGAATAAGAACGCAGAAAATAGGTATTGCGCGATGCCATTTCATAACGTTAAGTCCTACCACAATCACGTAGCAATCTCTTGCATCCGATAATAACCTTTGCCCGTTGCACGCTCCTTGAAACGAAGCAAGGACGAGGCGGTTGTAAAACTATTCTTTGCCGAATCGAGCGCATCAATCACTCCTCGGTTTCGATTCGGCAAGACCAGAGGCACTTCGGCTAATCAGGCATGTGTGTGACCGTCGCATTATGTCGACCGCGGCGCCTGAGCCGGCTCGAGGTCAAAGACGTCGTACACCCACTGAGACCGTTTCTGCCAGTCCTCCCATAGGACGCGCTTCGATACGCGGTATTTCACCGACAGCCTTTCTATAATCTCAGATATCTGCAGTTCAGCGATATGGAGACGATACATCTCCCGTCTCCTCGAGTAGAGTTCCATTTTTTTCGTCGCGGCCGCCCTTTGCGGCATCTCATTACCTCCGTGCCGTTGCAATTGAAAAAAGGGGAATAAAGTGAGAAGAGGCGAAGGGATCCTATAGAGCTCAAGGGGGGAAGTATGGCACTGACGCCCCTCACCTCATTTTGTTCTCTACTGCGCTTGGCTTGTCTGGTTCACTATGCTCTGAAGCTTGGCCTGCTGATCCGATGGCAACTGATTATACCAGTTGGTCACCGCCTGTTTGAGGTCGTTCTGCAGGGCGTTCTTCTGGTCGGTAGGAAGTTGCTTGTACCACGTGATTAGCTCGTGCCTGACTGCTTTGTTGTGGCAGACGGTGCTGAGATTCGTGTTCTGATTTGGCGTGCCGAGCAACGGCCCGAGGGGCCCACTAGCGCTGCTCATGCTGCTTGAAGTCGTTGACGTGGTTGTGCTGGTCGTAGTATTCGTCGTCTGCGCATAGACCGCTCCCGCGAACGCCACTGACGCTATCAGCACA
>CABDZV010000005.1_pt1 | contig 8230 bp, 8 predicted proteins | sample 3132231 | NCBI WGS metagenome assembly CABDZV01 (sample SAMEA5534341, study PRJEB31848) | metagenome | biome: tundra; feature: field; material: soil | place: USA | collected 2013-05 | depth 0.45 m | reverse complement strand
TCGTGGGACCGCACCCGTACCCGATGATCGTCAGGGACTTCCAAAGCGTTATCGGGCACGAAATACGCGATCAAATCACGCGACAGGCCGGGCGCCTCCCAGATGCGCTCGTCGCGTGCGTCGGAGGCGGCAGCAACGCGATCGGCACGTTTCATCCGTTCCTCGACGATGACGTCGCGATGCACGGAGTAGAGGCCGGAGGAGCGGGGCTAACGACCGCAAAGCATGCGGCGTCGTTGTGCGCAGGATCAGAGGGAGTGTTCCACGGCATGTTGACGTACCTGCTTCAAGACGCTGACGGGCAGATTCAGCCGACGCACAGCATCTCAGCAGGGCTCGACTATCCCGGCGTTGGCCCCGAGCACGCTTTTTTGAAACACGAGAACCGCATTATCTTTAGCGCTGTAAGCGACACGCAGGCGCTTGAGGCCTTCCTCGAACTGTCGAGGACTGAGGGCATCCTGCCTGCTTTGGAGTCGGCACACGCCGTTGCCCACGCCATGAGGCTCGCGCCTACGCTAGATACGGACGACATCATCGTGGTTACGCTTTCAGGCAGGGGCGACAAGGACGTTGACGTGGTAGCGCGCCACGTGGGGGCAGACCTATGAGCGCCATCGCCGCGACGTTTCGCGACTTGAAACAAAAGAGTGAGGGTGGCCTGATCGCGTACCTGATGGCCGGCGATCCTACACCGAAGCACACCTTGAAAATCGTCGATGCGTTGGTCGCAGGCGGGGCCGACATCGTTGAGCTCGGAATCCCGTTCTCCGATCCGATCGCTGATGGCCCAACGCTGCAGCGCGCAGCTGGGCGGGCGCTGGAAGCAGGAACAACCCCGAGGAAGGTTTTTGACCTTGCCCGCGCGACACGGAAGGCGCACGAGGTGCCGGTGGTCGTTATGACGTACTACAACATCGTGCACCAGATTGGCGTTGAGGCGTTCTGCAGCGCGGCACAACAAAGCGGCGTGAGCGGCATCATCGCTCCGGACCTTCCTGTCGAAGAAGCGTCGCATTATAAAGAGGCGGCGATGCGACACGGCATTGATACCATCTTTCTCGCTGCCCCGTCGACCTCAGCGGCGCGATTGGAAAAGCTCGTGACAGTCTCGTCGGGTTTCGTGTACCTTGTTTCAGCGAACGGAATTACTGGCGCGCGGAAAACCTTGCAGGACGAGAGCATCGTGAGTATACGACGAACCGCGTCACTCATTCGAGGGAGAGCACCATTAGCAGTCGGATTCGGCCTTTCGTTGCCTTCGCACGTCAGGCAGGTGATCGACAACGGAGCGAGCGCGGCCATAGTGGGGAGCAGATTCGCGCAGATTATCGAGCAGAATCTGGACGACGGACACGCGATGTTGAAAGGGATCCGTGAGTGCGCGCAAGCGCTAAAGGGTGGCACTTTGCTCAGCGGAGCGAAGAATTGAAGCATTAAGATGCACCACATACGGAACAGGGACCTGTCAGAGCTTAGACACAGGAACCGCCCAAAAGCGCCTCGATCTGGTGACCAATCAGTTGCCGCGCAAAAGCGTGGGCTTTGGAGCCTAATCTTCGGGGGTTCTAAGAGCAGAAAAAAAGAAGGATAGATACGCGACCGTTTAGCCGCCGAATGTGTAAGCGTGCAACGCGCGCGCTCAGGCAGTTTTGATAACCCCTCTGTTTTTCAGGTCATCTACGGCCCACCGGATACGTGTCTCTCGGGTTTTTCGGCCTGCTCGCAAAAAAAGCTTAATACCCCCCTAGCATCCGCTGGGCGCGACCCTACACAAACTGCAGCCCGACCGACGGGACGCAGCTTCACTCCTCAAGGGGCGTAACGTAGCAGGATGCCAGCTTGCTGCTAATGAGCTTCTGTTCGTGAAAAAGCCGCGCGGTGAGGTGGTACATGCCTTCTTCACTCGCGTAAAGCTCGCTTACGAATCGCTTCGTGCCGCCTTCTTCGATGAAGTCGATATCGAGCACGTCCATAAGCGTGTGGGCTTTCGACGGGGGAGTTGCAGCGATTTCGAGCCGTAGATCCGACACGTCGCGGTGGGCGTGCACGACCGTCTCCGTCTCGATCGTTTCTTCATACGCCCAGTAGGGCCGATTCACGAAGAAGGTCTGAATCTCGGCGGGATCCTCAATGAGTCGAACCTCATAATAGGGAGAGTACCAGTTCACGAAAGCACCGTCGCGGTACGCCGTGACGTGCAGATAGACCCATCCAGTGTGGTTCGCAAAGACGTGGAAGTTGAGCGCTGCCGTGTCGTGAGGGCCCAACTCTTGCACGAAATGAAACGAGCCGCTTGGCAAAACGTCGAGATCGTGCGAGTTATAGGTATACAGCGTCGCGCTCACGTCGACGAGGCGCTCCGTTGATACGTTCCTCAGCCGGACGGTGATCCAATGCCGCCCCCGTTCGAGCACCTCGGGCGTGATGGTTGCCTCAAAGGGATGCTTGCGTCGTTCTTCCATGGCGATTCTCTTCTCTTCTCTCTTTTCGTCGGTCATAGTATCATCAAATTACGTAGCGCACGGAAGGGGATAAGGCATCCACAAGGAAAAAACAGATCGCGAAGGAGAAACACGCTGCGCTATCATAGCTCGGGCTACCCGAAAATTGTGACGGCCATTGCGCTTGCTTGAGTGAAAACGAAATTGCTATAAAAAACCCCCTACCGGGGCCCTAATTATTGTAGGAACTATCTCAACTCGTCGGGTTTTTTTCCATACAAATGCCCTTGACGGAAAAATGAATCAAACAGGTAAAGTGGCCGCGTGATAGCTTAAGTGTCGTCTTTCAGCTCCTGGTCGCTGCTACGCCTAAGATGGCGAGTCGTTCGTGCGCCTAAGAAAAAGAAAATCATGAGAAGTAATTAGTATGGCTCGATCGAAAGGAAATCGTTCGCCGCAGATCTTCACAACAGAGACGGAGCTTATTTTATTTGTGTAAGGAGTAAAAGTGGCTCGCGAATGCTTGCCTATAAGTCTTAGAGGTCTAATGATGAGTACGGGCACAAGACGGAGGGACTATCAGGATTATCACAGGCCACTCGCGACCTACTCAGAAGAAGAACGAAACCGCATTCTAGAGAGCAAAGCACAAAGGAGGTCGAGGGCCCAACTACACAAGAAGCTCAGGGGTGCGGTTCCTGGCGTTTTTAACGTGATGCAAGAAACTTCCTATTAAGCTTACTTGTGTCAGAAGAGAGAGACAAACACGCTTTGCGGTCTTTAGCGTAGTATCGATCTTCCTTCAGAGCACACAGTCTGAAAAGAGTTGAGGTTGATTTTGCGTTACCAGTAATCGTGTAAATTCTCCAAATAGTCTCGGTAGTTTGGGACGAGGTCTCAAGCCTCCAGCCGAAGCTAACTTCACAAATGCACAACTCCGTTACCGCAGCAGTCAGTATGCGGTTTAGCTTTGGTGCAAAAAAGAAAAAAGGAGGAAAAAGGCAGTCTATTTTTGGTTTAACCTACGATCTGCGTTATTTCTTTGACGATGCCTTCCTCTACGTGTTCAGTCCACAGCATTTCGGGCACGTCAACAGCAAGAAACAGCCACGTTAACAAGAGGGTTTCGGCTGCTGCCACTGCCAGATTCTGGATCAACTTGCCTATGCCTATGTGGATTGAAAAATCATTCGGCTGACCCGTTATGAGGATGGTAAACGCTCTGTCCGCAGTGATGATATCCCGCAAAATCCCAGCCTTTGTCGCCTGTATGACTATTCCCAAAGGGGCAGTGGATGACTGTGTTTTGTAGCCTTCACTTGATAGTTGCTGAACAATCTGCTGTGATAATTGATTTAGGTCCTTGTTTTTTCCTTGAAAATGCAGTACTTTTTCAGATACCATTTTGAAAACCTCAACATCAGTTGAATTAGCGACTAATTAAGAGTTTCTCGTAATACTGCGGTTCTTTTTGTCGTTTTTTCGGGCAATATATAAATCAATTAGATCAGGACGCTCGTGCAATGATTAAATAGTTAGAACATCTAATTATTAGGAGATGCAATAGTATGACCGTAGATCTAGAAGAATCCGCCCGTAAGCTGCTTGAAGTGGTTCCAATTATTATGCAAGACATACGATCTGAGATGCGGAGTCGACGGTCAATAGACTTGACTGTCCCTCAGTTCCGCGTTTTGGCTTTTGTGAACCGAAATGAAGGCTCTTCACTTTGGGAGGTGGCACATCACATGGGGCTGACTCCCCCTTCCACGTCTAGGCTTGTGGACAATCTCATCGCGCGCGGTTTGATGGCACGGAGCGACCATCCCGCTGATAGGCGGCGTGTGCAGCTAACCGTCACAGACCATGGAATGGCGATTTTGGAAGCCTCTACCCAAGGGACTCTGTCATATCTGGCAGACAAACTAAGCGGTGCAGATGCTGACAATAGAGAAGTCATCGACAAAGCCCTAGACGCGCTGCGAACTGTCTTCGCTACCAGCACGCGACCAAGAGTAGTGACGTGAGCTATGTCTATCCTCACCACAGAGAACCTCACTAATAGCGTTGAGGAGCCGAAAGCCGCCAATGACCTGAGCGCCCCCCCCAGCGTCACGCTCGACCACGACAGGAAGCCAATCCTCGTTGTAAGTAACCTAAGCAAAGCGTTCGGCAAGGTTACGGCAGTGGATGCCATCAACTTCGAGGTGTTTGAGGGCGAAATCTTCGGGCTTGTCGGCTTGAACGGAGCTGGGAAGACGACAACGATGTTAATGGTGTCATCTCTTCTAAATCCTGATTCCGGCAGCGCTACCGTGTGCGGCTATGACATCATGAAGGAGAAGGACGGCGTGCGGCGTTCTATCGGGTTTGTATTCGAGGAAGAGGCCGTTGACATCTACCTTACGGGCAAGCAGAACCTGGATTTTGCGGCACGCATGTACAGTCTCCCAAAACAAGAGCGGGAGAAAAGGGTGGCTGAGGTCTTAACGACTGTTGGACTGGAACAGCATTCGAATGGGAAAGTAAAGGATTATTCCGGGGGGATGCTGCGAAGGCTTGAGATAGCGAGAGGAATGCTGACCTCTCCTAAGGTCCTCCTCCTGGACGAGCCGACGATAGGGCTGGACGTGCAGACGCGACGATACCTCTGGGATTACCTCCGACGAGTGAACAAAGAGATGGGGGCAACTGTTCTTTTGGCTACGTCATATCTTGAGGAAGCCGATTATCTCTGCAACAGAATAGCAATTTTGCACGAGGGTAAGATAATAGCGTCAAATACCCCTGAGGCCCTAAAAGCCTCAATCGGTGAGAATCTGATAACGCTTAAGGTATCAAAGGGATCTCACGAAACGTTCGCTGAAGTGCTAGTCGGTGAGGATCTGATAACTCCTAAGGTATCAAAGGACTCGCAGGAAAAGTTCGCAGAACTGCTGCGGGAGATGACCTGGGCAAAAAGCGTTCAAAGTGCCGAAGGCACAATAGTGCTGAGCCTTACGGACAAGAGCATAGGGATACCCGAGATCGTGAGACTGGCCAAAACACACGGATTTAGCATCTCCTCTATAAAATCAAGCACGCCAGACTTGAATGACGTTCTGTTGCATTACGCGAAGAAGACTGTCGAGGAGCACGATAAATGACGGAAGACGTAATAGGCGTACACGAGCTTACGAAGAAGTTCGGCGACTTTGTTGCGGTTGACCACATCAACTTCACCGTCAAGAGAGGTGAGATATTCGGGTTCCTCGGTCCAAACGGAGCTGGAAAATCAACGGCCATAAAGATGCTGACCACACTGCTGCATCCGACGTCAGGTTCCGCTGAGATCTGTGGGTACGACGTGGTCAAAGATAGTGACGAAGTCAGAAGGCACATCGGAATTATCTTCCAAGACCGCTCTAGCGATGACTATCTAACGGGCAGACAGAACCTTGATTTTCACGCGCGAATGTACGAGATGAGCAAGGAGGATAGGGAGAGCAAGATAGAGGCGGTCCTTGATTTGCTTGAGCTGAAAGGAAAAGAGAACATCAGGCTTCACAATTTGCCCGAAGGCGTTCGGCGTCGATTTGAAGTGGCACGAGGCTTCATGACTCATCCTGATGTCGTGTTCCTCGACGAACCTACCATAGGATTCGATATAAGGGCGAGGATGGATTTATGGAACCAGATCAAGAGGGCGAGGGAGATCGAGGGAGTAACCGTTTCGCTCACTACGCATTTTATAGAGGAGGCGAACTATCTCTGTGATCGCGTGGCCATCATCGACAAGGCAAAGATAATAGCGCTGGATACGCCTCAAAAGCTGAAGGAGGCTGTAGGTTCGGATTTAATCTCACTTCAAATTGCTGACGGAGGAGAGAGAACGGCTACCTTCATGGAGAAGGTACAAGAGCTTGACTGGATAAAGCGCGTTGAGGAATACAGCAATTCGATATTATTAAATGCGGAACGCGGCGAGGGACGGGTCGCTGACCTTATAGATTTTGCAGATACGCACGGGTTCGTCATTACGTCTATCGATGAGCACGAACCGAGCCTCGAGGACGTCTTTTTGTACTTCACCGGCAGGACGATACGAGAGGCTGAAGGCGGGTAGATGAGATCGGAACGAAACGCGGGGGTGGCAAGGTAAAATGGAAGCGCAGGAAGTAACTAAAACGGAAACGCAGAAAGTAGCTCACAGACCCCTATTTGAGGGCGAGCCAATTTACAGCATGTGGTTGCGGGAATTGATACGATTCTCAGGGATGCACTCGCGGATTCTCGCGACATTCGCCTCGCCGTTAATCTGGCTTCTTTTTTTGGGTATTCCATTGAGTCAGATCTTTTCAAGTGGAGCGAGCCAGAGTATAGTAACCGGGGGATTACCCTTCTTCGCGTTCATCGTTCCAGGAATTGTCTGTATGGGCTTGCTATTCGGGGGCACGAATAGTGGTGTCACCGTCCTCTGGGACAAGGAGTTCGGTTTCCTGAAAGAAGTGATGGTCGCTCCTGTGCGGCGCACGTCGCTTATGATAGGCAGGAGCTTAGGAGCACTGACGATCGCGATCATTCAGGCGCTTGCCACGCTAGGAATTGCTCTCATCATCGGCACGTGGTTTGGTTTCAGGATAATCAGCGTTCCTGGTTTCCTCCTGGCGATGGGTTTCGCGATTATAACCTTCTTTGCCTTCGTTGGTTTCGGCTTGACGCTTGGCGCCATGATCGAGAACACCGAGGGATTTACGACTATTATACGGATGATAGAGTTTCCGATGTTTTTCCTGTCTGGTGCCTTACTGCCAATTACGGTCATTAAGGGCATTCCTGTCTTGTATCAGCTACAATTCATCAACCCGCTTACGTATGGCGTTGACGGGGTACGGGGGCTCCTTACCGGTGTATTCTACCTTCCGCCATGGCTTGATTTAACCGTCATTGTCGCTTTCGCACTGCTATTCCTTTTCCTAGGTGCCTATACATTTTCCAGGATGGAAGTTGACTAAAATGGGGATAGATGTCGCACTAATCCAACCCGCATTCGGCGCTGGAGACGTGAGAAAGCTGAACATCTGCACGCCGCCTCTCGGTCTCGCGTATATCGCGGCATTCTTGCGAGAGCACGGACACCGCGTCACGATTATCGACGCCGAAGTTGAGCAATTAAACAACGAACAAATTGCTCAGCGGGCAAAAAATGCGGACCTTGCCGCCATAACAACGACGGCACCGACTTACAGCTCAGCCCTTGCGCTCGCGAACCGCATTAAACAATCGAACAACCCCACGAAGGTAGTTCTCGGTGGCCCACAGGCAACTTTTCTGGACCGCGACTGTCTCGAGAGATCGACTGCCGACGCCGTCGTCCGAGGCGAAGGGGAGCACACGATGCTGGACATCGCGGACTCTGTCGAACCAGGCGGCACGTGTGACTTTAACGGTGTCACCCATAGAGATACAGATACCGTCATCAGGAATCCCGACAGGAAACTGATAGCGGATTTGGACGATATCCCCGTTCCTGCGAGAGATCTGCTGCCTATGGAAAAGTACTCCCCGCCTAAGAGCACCGGCGTGATATCGAGCAGGGGATGTCCGTTCAGGTGTATTTTCTGCGCCTCCTCAAACCTGTACCACAAGACGTTTCGGTCGCGGAGCGCGTACAACGTCTTTGAGGAGGTGGCTCAGCTCGTCGCTCAAGGCTATGAAAACGTCACAATGCTCGATGACAATTTCCTCCTCGGCGAACAGCGCGCGTTCGAATTTGCAGATCTAGTGGAAGAGCACCGCCTTAAATT
>CABDZV010000003.1_pt1 | contig 8567 bp, 9 predicted proteins | sample 3132231 | NCBI WGS metagenome assembly CABDZV01 (sample SAMEA5534341, study PRJEB31848) | metagenome | biome: tundra; feature: field; material: soil | place: USA | collected 2013-05 | depth 0.45 m | reverse complement strand
GAACGCTCTGTGCATCGACTCGAGCATCTGGTGGAATAACGACTTCCAGCTGAAGATCCTGTGTAAATCTGAGGTGAACGTACTTGGAGCTCTTCCCAACTTCCACGTGGTACGGAATCTCTGTATCCCCTACTTTCACGGTCCTCACAGTTACTCACCTACGGATTGTATCTGACGATGAAATTCATCAATTCCTCACTCAGCGAGGTGAGCTGTTTCGTGTCAAGATCGCCTGCAAACTTCTGGAAGCACGTGTCACACAGCGTTTGCTCTACTCCCGTCTCCATCTTCACCTCTCTCCACCAGCCGGGGAAGGGCATTGTCTTGATCTCACGGTCCAGCTCCTTGACGAATGCGGTGAGGTCGCTGTCGCTTCGGTTGCTCAAGTACTTCTTGCCGACATTCAAAAGCGCATACTCCTCCTTCGAGATCCCCAATTTGTGCGCCCTCTCGTCAATCTCAACGATCTCCTTAACGAGACTCTCCAGCTTTTCCACAGCTGTGGCAAAACTCAGCGTCTTCGACGTAAGCGGCACCACACTGCAGAACGGAACTTTTTCTCTGGTTGATGGGGGGTGATCTCGAGTTTGTTGCTACAGTTATGACAGAACTTAGCCTCTTGAACATACGCAACGCCACACGCTGGACAGATGTTCCTATCTTGATCCAAAGCAATTTCGACGTCGCGTAAGCTGTCGTCCAGTGCCGCACCGCACCTCGCACAGAACTTAGCATCATCGCTGACTTGTTCACTACACGAAGGACAGATTTTGGAAGTCATCCGATATCAGTCCGAATTTTTGTCCTAAGAACTAGTATGATGGCGTTCACAAGATAAAAAGTTCTCTTCTCGTCTCTTTGCCGCACGATTTCCTGACCAACGTTGTTATGGCAGTCGAAAAAAGAGAAGCAACACCGGCCCCGATTGCTGAGATTCGGAGCCTAAAACACCGTTAGAGAAGCCATTCAGCGAGCACGTCGCTAAACTAAACACGTAAAAATTTCACCGCACAAAGCGCAAAATTGCGTTTCGAAATCGGCTTCCAGCAAAAAAAGAAATTTCGCGTAGTTAAGCGCGGGCTGCGCCTAGTCACAGAGGCTCTCACAAAAGTGTTCGACGGACTCGAACGGCCAGTTCTGTCTCAATTTGCTTTGCATACAAATCGAGTACATTTTAACCGTTTTTTTCAGATTTATTCTGCTGCTGCTAATCATTTTGCGAAGCGCCGCACTGAGCAGAGAGTAACAAAGGGCGGTCCCTAGCTGCAGCGTAGTCAAACGTTTTGTCGCCAAGTAGGCGTATGATAAGCTCGCAAGCGCTCGGTTCTTTCTGCATTTCTTTTCCTTGACCAGCTTTTTGCTCACGTAGCCGAGATGTTCGGGAAGCATGCTTGCGCTCCTGTGTAATTTTCCGCCTGTGCCGCTAATGGCCACCCTGAAGGGGAGTCCACCGCGAAAACCCCATCTTCTCATGCGCTCAGCGATGAATTCGCCGTTAGCTGTAATCATCAGATCTGGATTTCCAGGCGCGAATTTGTAAGGATCGTCGAAATTACGCGCATAGACTGCCTCATCAGAAAAGGGCGCTGCTCTATCTTTAGGAAACTGGAAACTCGAGCCGGGCGTTTGAAAGAGTTTTATATGTAAAATATAAAATTGAAAAGGAGACGAAGGTCATCTCGCATCAGTTGTTCTCCTTCCTTCTGCGAAGCAGACCTTCAGGGAGTAGTATCAAACTACTTGCCTATAAGGTTTGCTTCTTTTGCAGGCGCGGACGAGTAGACGTTTCTCCTCTAGCTGCGCGTCCGTTCGGGGGCTGAAGAAGAAGGAATGGAAAACGAAAAGTTGAACGTAGTGCGCGTTAGGCGGCGGTTCGTCGATAGCGCACTCATAGACTGTGGACGGGCAGCCGGCGAATGCGCCGCCGCCTCTTGCTTTTCATCCATATTGTTGCCACCTCCTTGACTTTCTTTCTTGGTGATCTGTTTGCACTGCTATATCGAGATTCGTTTTAGAGGGGAGGTGTTTGACCGCTGCAGGGCATTGCGAACGAATACAAGCTGTAATTGGGTGCTTTGCGCGTCATTTATGCTTAGTCGCGGAACCCGAATCATAGTGGTTAAGTGGGCAGCGCCGACTTTGCACGTACTATGCTAGCCGCTGAACATTACCCATATCTTCATCCTGATTTTGTGATGCCAAACCACGAGCTGTTCGAGACTCATAGCAGCAAAATCTCGCTCCACCGCGCAAAAGCCGACTACTGCTACCCAACGATACGGCTGCCCTATAAGTTCTCAAAGCTTGCAGGACTGCGAACGCGCATCTATCAGACAGTGCACGATGGAGCGCTTGCATTCCTTGTTGTTGTTTCCAGCGCACCCACAGAAAATGCGTCGAAAAGGCCCGAATCCCCCATCTTCACGTGGCCGAGGTCGCTGTGTCGAAATTGGGCATGCTCCGACAGTAGACGCCGTACAGCGGGCTCTCGCTTCCCTCAAACTCCTGAAGACGCGCTGTCAGTTTTCTGGTAAACGTCCAGCGTTTTTTGATCAAAGCAAGCCACCACGATTTTTTCCAACTCCAGATATCCCTGTATGGCCAATTTAATTTCGCGCAGAGCAATCCAGCTGGCCTTTTCGAGGGGATACCCATACGCGCCCGTGCTGATAGAAGGAAAAGCCAGGGATTTCAAATGATGTTGGTGCGCTAGCGCGAAACAGCTTCGATAACAGCCAGCCAGCAATTCCGGCTCATTGTGGCTGCCGCCACGCCAGAGGGGTCCGACAGTATGAATCACAAAACGCGCCGGCAAACGATAACCTTTCGTGATCTTCGCCTCTCCGGTTGGACACCCTCTCAAGGTCGCACATTCTTCAAGCAATTGCGGTCCAGCCTGGCGATGAATCGCCCCGTCAACCCCGCCTCCGCCCAACAAACTGTTATTGGCGGCATTGACGGTGGCGTCCACCGACAAAGTCGCAATATCCACTTTAATGATCTCCAATTTTGCAGACATTTGCTCCTCCTGAAAGTCTAAAGTATTGTCTTCAAACAACTGGCACCCGTTTCACGATCCCTCATAAGCCCAGCCATACTCGTACCGTTGGTGCAGCTGCGTGTATGGCCTTGATGAGCCTCTCATCGCCTCTGAAGACAACCTATATCTATTGCTTAGCTTCCGTACTTTAATTAGTGATGACGGGCGACGACGAGGTCTTAACGCGTTTGATCGGCTTCGGACTCAGCGAAAAAGAAGCGCAGCTCTATCTACATTTGCTCAGGTATGGCCCAGAGACCCTCTCTCCTATCGCCAAATCGCTCAAGACGTATCGCGAGGACGTGCGCCGGACGCTCAGCGGTCTGATTGACAAGGGCATGGTGCGCCCCGGCGATAGTAAGCCCTTATTGGAGGTAAGTGATATGCGAAATAATGAGCCGGAAGGGGAACCGGAACCGTGCCTATATTGCGGTAAACCGGCGGTATGTGTAGTATTTGAGCATTTTTCCGTTTGCGCGGCGTGTTATGATGAGGTAGAAGACGATCGCATCTTTGAGAACGCCCAGCGAGAATATGACGCTATGGTGATTAGATGGCGATCGGAATGTTAGCCCTTTAAAAGAACGTAGATAACGAGAGTGAAAAAAAGAAAGGAGCAACCTAAAAGGCAATACATAGGACATCGCCTCATTATGGCTCCAACTATTGCTTCTGGACAATGGAGTCGTAGCCTGTATTAGGCTCCGGCTATTGTGAGACAGAAGAAGAGACTTAAGCTCGGCGATTTGGGATTCGAGCGCTGAAAGGTGAGAACCAAATGTAGCTTCGGCCTCTATAGGGCTAGATTTGTCTACTGATTTGTCTAACAATATGAAAACAAGTTCGCCTTCTTGTTCCGTTTGGTAGATCCGCGCTTTTCTTCCTGCGAGAACCTTGTAATCCGTGGGAGGCGGATGATGGGATACGCATGCGAGGGCGTTGAGCTTTGTAGGCATTACAGACGTTATAATGGGGTGGCGTGTACCTTTAGCCTTTCTGCTACAAGTTTTTGTAATAGCTCACTAAAGTAACGGCCGTAGCACAACGCCCGTAATATCGCCCATCACCAAGTAACCGGCAACTCATGGCAGAAAAACAACTTGTCTCGACAATAAAATATGTAGCCGCTTCAAAACCGGTATTTTTTCTGTCCGAGGTTCTTCCTTACCTTGATAAACCTTTGGCGGTGCACGAGCTGTTCTGCATCATTTCACCGAAACTTCCGGCTCTCGGACTCATGGCAAAAAAAATCGAAGGGGATTTTGAGATTTCCCGGATTCCCCCGGCACAGCCATACCTTCTGAACCAGGAGGAGAGTAAACGGCAGGATGCATTTTTTACTGAAAGAAGCACCCCTCACGTCCTTGCGCAGAGTATTGAACAGTACATTACAAAAAAGGCAGGAAGAGAATGGAATGATCCGGTCATCATCGAAAGGCTCCGCCGGGCAATTGTGGCCCAGAAAGACGATTACTGGAAACCCGCACAGAAACGGTCATTACAGTACACCAAAGGTTATAGTGTACTCGGATATCTCGCCTACCACTTCCCTGTCTATTTTATGCAGACAGAGTACCTGCTCATGATGCTCGCACGCGATGGGCTGCTGAAAAAAAGTATGAATATCCTTGACATCGGAACCGGGCCCGGGGTTGTCCCGCTTGCCATTGCAGATTTCTACTCACGGCTTGATGACGCACGCGCGACCGTCTGGTCTCTGGAGAGATCCGAAGAACATATCGAGGCGTTCACCTATCTGCGCAATGCATGTGTCCCCCCTGGGGGCAGGGTTTCCGTCAAGCCTCCCGTTAAAACTGATATCAGGACTATTGACCGCGTTGCACTTCCGGATACGTTCGATCTGTTAATCTTCTCCAATGTCCTCAATGAGCTCGTTGATCCCACTACCGAGGTCCAAGCTGATATTGTCACACAGCTCTCTGAACGGCTCGCTCCCGATGGTTCGATCCTGATTGTCGAACCTGCGGATGAAGAGAACGCGATCCGGATGCGTACTCTTACCATCACGCTCCTGAAAAAAGGGCTCTCCATGTTTGGCCCATGTTCATTCCTCTGGGGTTCGACCTGCACCGCTCCGCGCTGCTGGAGTTTTGAGACCGCACCGGCAATCAGACTTCCCCGGCTGATGGAGACACTCGCCTATTGCGAGGATTCATACCGGTACGTGAATACCGATATCAAGTACAGTTATGCGATCCTGCGCACGGATACACTGAAACGGAAATCGTACCACCTGTCTGCCGGATCCAGATTCCTCCGGTTTTCCAAACTGCACCTGCATGTCGGAAAACGGATCAATGTCGCCGGCATAAAGATGTCCGCCGAACTCGGGGGCGCCCGATCCCATGTTTTCAAGCTGTGTGACGGGACTGCAAAGATACCAGTATACGCCGTCCTGCCTTCGTATCATATCACTCCGGAAAATGACCTGATCACATCAGCACCCTATGGATCAATTCTTGAACTGCGGAATGTCCTGGTGCGGTATAACAGGCAGCACGACGCATATAATCTGCTGGTGAACCGGAATACTCATATCAATATAGAAAATGCCTTAAAAAATTAAAACTGGTTGAGAAATATACACAACAAAAATCCCTATGGTGAGCTCTTTATCCTGTAGTACAACTCTATCTCTTTACCATGCACACAAGGGTTTTGTGCTTTGCTCACAAAAAATAAGGACAGGTCCCGGAGTTGTGCTCTTCCGCTATTTTGGAGCAGACACATCTCAAAGGGTTGAGAGATTTGGACTTAACCAAACCTGCCAACGAGTGGAAGAAAAATTAGATACTGTTCAGTTGCCGCCGGTTGCTCCCTGTTTAACGCCATTTTCGCCTACCTCCGCACTCAGTATAGCCTGCACCTTTTCTTCATACCAGACCTTTGAGCGCATTTAAAGTTAATCTGTAACTACGGGTAATTTTGCGCAAAAAAGACCCAGTTTAGTTGCCTAGCTGAGTATTTTGCCAATACTTTATATACACGTCATAAACGCTCTCTGGCAACGGATGCCGGTAATTGCTCCACTCGATGCCGCGCACGCCATGCGTAAGAATGTAGGCACGATTAGATTCATTCCACCCCACTATGTCGCCGTGCTGCTCAGCGAACTTTCGTAGATCTGACGTGACAAAGTGGCTATAGCATCTTGCTAAGGGAATCCGCCGCTTCTGCAGCCACTTGCGGAAGCTTTCCAAGATAAACATCGATTCGGCGCCTTCTCTGCCATCGCACAGACCCCCCATTACGCCAGCAAGCTGTGGATGCAGCGGAACATAATGCTCCATCCTGATCTTGTCTTGTGCGGGTTCAACGTGGACAACCGGTTTCTCAAGCTTCAGTGCTTCCCTAAACTGTTCAACCCTCAACTGTTTTATCGTACTGTAAGGGCGTTGACCCGTAAAGGCCCCAAACAACACAACCCCTGCAAACTGCCGAGCATGTTCTTCGCCGATCGCACCGCGTAACATCTGCTGCTTGATAACTGCCAGCACGTGTTCAATATCGTCTTTTGTGACCACTCGCGCCGTCATTTTCTTCTTTATCTTACGCACCCGTGGTTTCTCAAGAAACATGTCGAAAGCAAGGTAGCGAGGATCTAGGGTCAGCTTGGCCTGATACTTCAAGAAGCCCTTAGTAAAATTCAGCACCTTGCTTTGAGCGTAAAAGTCATCGTACTTCTTGAACAGAAACGCACGAAGCTGTTCTAAGCTGTTTTTACTGATCGTTCCTTTGGTGTGCTTCCAGAACACCTCAGCTGCTTTGAAGAGCCACACACTCGACTTGTGGGCTAATCCAGCTGTTCTCCACGTAAGGAAGCTGTTGAGTTCCTTTTTTGTGTATTTGAATTCAAGTGTTGCGAGTGTCTCTTGCCGAGGAGAATTTAATTTTTCAGTTGAGATATTATTCTCTCGGGATTTAAATCGAGAAATAACGTCTCCAGACTGTCGAGGCTCCGACTCGGGTTCAAATCCCGACTCGGGCGCTCCTTTTTTGCTTTTGGCGTCGATGCAGCTTGCGCCTCGAAAGATAAGTGATCTAAGCATTGTGATTTAAGATTCGAGAGCGGAGAGGCGTTGGAAGGAGCCTGTATTAGGCTCCGACCTCAGCTCCACTTAGTCTCGTTTAGGTTCGATTACATTGGCTATTGGGTTTTTTCGATAGTAATTTGAGAATGCTATGCTACCGGGTGCTGTATTCTCTTTGAGATCAATGGCTTAGCAATTACCTGTCTTGATGTCAGCAGATTTCATGCCTCCCGCATTATCAGGCTCCCGCGGGAGTTCTGTGAACTTGCGGACAAAAGCGCAGAGATCTATTAAACGAGCAACAAAAACGGAATTGCTTTTTTAGTGAAGATCGTCGATCGTTCCAAAAAGAAGCTCACCAAGGGATCCAATTTCAAAAAGGAGCCTTCAAACGGTGGAGGTCGCCGGTTTGGTTCTATTCTAATCGTATCTAGGCAAAGCAGAAACAAGAAGTCAAGCGCTACGGAGACGATAGTTCGCTCGCCCTCTTGGCAGCTTTCCAGGCTGCTCGGACCCTTCTAAAAATCCTGTGCAGCGTCACGAAACACAGGCCAAGAAGCACGATAGCGACGACGGCTCCCCCAACAGGCCCTAGCACTGCAAACATAGCGGCAATGATAAGCACGGCCACAACAAGCAGCCAGAAGCCTATGAATAAAAATAGTCCTAGAAATAGCCCCTGGACAAAAGACTCCCTTATTGTATCACCCCGACCTCAGATGCCACCGCTCCCGAGCTACGACGTGCCGCTTGGATTCTCATCCAGCGCACACGTGACGATCACCGCACCGTGTTGAGCCTACGTCTGGTGTTGTGCGTAGTCCCCCAACGTAGGCCGCTTGCACGCGCTGAGTCATGGGTGTGACCAGCGGCGGCTTCTTATGCCTCTCTAAGCAGGCATGCCATGTCAGCCTCGTCCTTATGGTCGTCCAAGCAGGCAAGTGCTAGCCGGACTATATCATCGTCGGAGAGGTCCTGCTTCTTGGCCGCCTCTATCTTGCGCTTGAGCAGAGTGAGCCACTCCCTCGTATCCTTCGAGATGGTTATGGTCGTTTTATCGTGCGTGTTTGTCATTTGTCATTCTTCCTGTGCTGCTTTGGCTATTAACGCTAGTACTTGTGATACTGTCTATTTGTATTTAGTTGCAGGTTGTCTAAACGGCCTGCTCCAAAAAAAATGCGGAAGTTCGCTGAGGGTGGGCGACATAATCGCGTTACGAGTCAAATCGTGCTTATATGCTGACTCACGGTGTTGGCGAGTCGAATGGAGCACCTATCGAATCGGCTGCCTGACCACGTACATGGCGCGCGCGAAGCACCGGGCCGTTACGACTTTTAAGACGTAACTACTAGGCTACCAACGATGGGTGGTGCCCATGAATTTTCAGGATAAGCAACAGTACCAAGAGATTTATCCCTTGAAACTCGCGACAGACGTCAGCACCGCTGTTCTTTCCGGAATCATCGGCTCGTTTG
>CABDZV010000077.1_pt1 | contig 9742 bp, 9 predicted proteins | sample 3132231 | NCBI WGS metagenome assembly CABDZV01 (sample SAMEA5534341, study PRJEB31848) | metagenome | biome: tundra; feature: field; material: soil | place: USA | collected 2013-05 | depth 0.45 m | reverse complement strand
ATTTCGCCGAGGAGCCCAGTGTCGCCCGTGCGAAGCACCTGATCAATGCCTTCGTACGTCCCCACGAGAATGTCAGCTGAATAATCGGGCTCCACTCGGATCCAGTCTCGCGTCCGAATCCTGCTACCGCCGATTCTGAGGCTTACATTAAGGCCAAGGTCGCGGTAGCGGTCGTCAAAATCATCGTATTTCTGGTTTGCGAGAGCCACCAGGGGCACGACGAACAATAGTTTTCCCTTGCCGCTGAGCAGGTTATTAACGCCTGCCAGCTCCCCAATAAGCGTTTTTCCCGTGGCCGTTGCCGAAACGACCAGAAAATCCTTACCCTTCAAAAGCCCCTGCTCCACCGCGAGAGATTGGACGGGAAGCAACGCTGAAAGCTGTTTCTTAAGCAGTCGCTTCAGCCTGCTGTCCACTTCGAGTTCGTCGACAGTAATGCACGGGTAGCGCTCGGTGCCGCGCGAAAGCACGTCATACCGCGTAAGCTCGGGATCGACACCGGAATCAAGGAAACGGATGACGCGATCGAGATCGCGCACCTTGTCAAGCAGTGTATTGAAGTGATCTTTGTGCACAAAACCGTGAAAACTGAGCTCTCGTCGCAGTTCTGACTGGGCGCATTCCATACAGATGAGCGCACCATGGTGGCGCACGAAATTGGCGTCGACGGGCTTGTAATGCTGCTTTCCGATGCAAAACCCGCAGACGGGTACCGTGTCATAGGCAATCTGGTACGCCTTGAGCAGTTCAGTGAGATCCTGAAACACCCTCTGGTCGGCTGGCGCGGCATCTTGGCGTTCGGCAAGCGTGACGTCGTGCTGCCGCAAAACCTCAAAGATGTCAGCAGGCCTCCTGAGATGCTCTTTCCCGCCCCGGATCTCCACAAATCGCTTCGGCCTCGGCCCGTTATGGGTGGGTCGAAGGGTCAACGTCGCGTTGAGGTCACACTGCGCGGGCTGGGTTGAAAAAACCTTAACACTAGAACGCTGCGCGTGGGCGATCAGGTGCGCCATTTACTGGTTTCCTGCGCTGAGATCAACGGATTCGTAGGAAATATCGTGGGACATGAGGTTCGCGATGAGAGGCGGCACCGCCTCATCGACCGCTACGACCACCGTTGAGAGCCCCCGAAATGCCGCTTCGATGACGCCCTCAGCAGCACCGTACTGCATCAAAGGTGAAATGCCCGCTTTTCTTGCCGAAACCAGCGCTTCCAAACCAAGAATCGCGACAGGCTTGTCCGCCGCAATCCTCCTGAGCCCTTCTAGATCCACGGCTGCTGACCCACCTCGTTGGACCCCAGGAACGACTGCGATCGTCACGTGCGCGCGGTCCATTGGAATAATCCCGCTCAAGTGCTCGACGCCAACGTCGTCGCCGGTGCGCGCATCACCTATCGTGGTTCCCCGCGCGCGCGAATCGTCGCTGACTGAATGAAACGCATAAAGAAAGCCATCGCGCATCTTCAGCCCCACGGTTGCCCCTTTGCTGACGTCCTCTTCCGCGATAGCGGTCCACACGGCCACTTTCCCGACGATGTCTTCAGTGATATATCGTATGTACTTGTTGAGTTCGTTTGTCCACTCGATGATCAGCTCAATGCCTGCCTTGGTGACCTCGTACTGCGCTCGTTTGTCAAACTTCACGTACCCGTCAGCGACAAGCTCCTTGAGGTGCTCCGAGACGGCTTGAGGGGTCACCCCGACCCGGTCAGCGACTTCTCTTTGTCGGACCTTGGGCTGGAGCGCGGCTACTTCCACAAGCACCTGCATCTTGGTGCTCTTTCCTTTTTTCATCGGCCAAAAAAAGAGGCTATCGTTTAGCCAGCTCAAATCGATGGCCCTTTACCACAAGACTCTGCGACCGTTTGGCGATGCCCCTGAGAAATGTCGGGCTCTGGTTCAGGGTGCGTGAAAGGTTTTGGACTGAACTATTGCCATTTCTCACCTCGAATTCCATAGCATCGGCCACGTCGCGCAGCGTTTCGTCATCGGTGATCGCAATACGGATGAGGTCACATATGTCAGAAATCGAACACTGGAAGTCGGCACGAAGTTTCGAGTAAGAAGTGTGGTATTCAATTTGTGGCGTGTTTCCTTGCTCGGGCATGCGCCATTTGGTCTCAACGAGACCAGTCTTTTGAAGCATGTCGAGGCTGTGATAGATATCTTCCTGCAACATCTCCCTGAGTTCGTCTTCGGTTCTCCAGCCGTTGAGCAGTGAGCTAAAGACTTTTTTGTGGGCGTCGGACTTAAAAACTCGTAAGAGCGGGACTAGATCAGCCGGGTCATTGACGATGCGGGTCCTGTTGTTCATGTGACTACCTCGCATACTAGAACGTCGCAAAAGTAATTAAAGTTTTTGAACTCCAGAATAGAGATTAGATAGGAACGCGTTTATAGAATGCAACACGAATTGCGGCAATTGGATCACCATGGAACCACCGGCGAACGAGCATATACGAGCGAAGATACGCGTTAAAGGCGTTGTGCAAGGGGTAGGCTTCAGGCCATTCGTTTATGCGCACGCGGTAGAACTGCAGCTGACGGGCTACGTCAAAAACCTCGGTGCGCACGTAGACATCGAGGTCGAGGGGTCGCGCACCACTATAGTTCGGTTCATCGAGTTTCTCAAACAAGGGCCGCCCATCGCGCGCATTGATGAGGTAAGCGTGGAGTGGGGCCGCCCACGCAAATACACCGAGTTCACGATCGCGTCCAGCGGCGAGGGCGAGTTTGGTTTCACGTCGCCCGACATCGCGATGTGTGACGACTGCCTGCAGGATTTGAGGGAAAGTAGACGGTACGAAGGGTACTGGGCAACTTCGTGCGTAAATTGCGGTCCACGATTCACAGTGACCGAGAGACTCCCGTATGACCGCGAGACGACCTCGATGATTGACTTTCCCATGTGCTCGGAATGCGAACAGGAGTACCGCAACCCAAATGATCGTCGTCATCACGCGCAAACCATCGCGTGCGAACGCTGCGGCCCGACGCTCGCGCTGCTCAACCGCGATTTGCAGCGCTTGAACGAACCAATCAGCACGGCCGGGCGATTGTTACTCGAAGGCCAGATCCTGGCTATAAAAGGGATTGGCGGCTTTCACCTCGCCTGCATCTTTGATTCCGCAAGAGAGCTAAAACGACGTTTGGGCAGACCTACGCAGCCCCTCGCGATTATGGCACCAAGCGAGGCGTGGGTTGAGGACAATCTGCTCGCAGCCGGACAAGAGCGCGCACTGCTCACGTCAAATAAGAGGCCCATTATGGTCCTCGACAAGCGCATCGAAGGCACGTTTACCGAAGTCTCGAATCTCCACAACATAGGCGTAATGCTTCCCTATAGCGGCCTGCACTACCTCCTCTTTGACATCGTAGATCAGCCACTGATCATGACGAGCGCGAACACGCCGGGCGAGCCGATGATTATCGCCATTGATGACGCTCTCGCAAACCTGCGAGAGAAGGCCGATTTTTTCCTACTGCACGATCGGCGGATAGTCAACCGCTGTGACGACTCAGTACTGCGAGTGCTCGACCAGCCTGCATTTATCAGGATGTCGCGCGGGTACGCGCCCGTCTCTTTTGCAGTACCTGTAACGTACGACAAGAATATTCTCGCGCTTGGCGCAGAGATGAACGCTACCGTCACGACCTATAAGGACGGCCGATGCTACGTCAGCCAACACGTTGGCAACATTGACAAGCCGAAGACCTTCGACTACCTTGAAGCCTCCGTCCACAACCTCATCAAAATGAGCGGCGTCGACGTGAGCGTTATCGCGCACGACTACCATCCGACCTTGCGCTCCACACGTCTCGCCGCCGAGCTCGGAGCCGCTTACGCCGTTCAACACCACCAGGCGCATATCGCGTCGCTCATCGGTGAAGGGGCCCCTGATGATCTCATAGGTATCGCTATCGATGGTATCGGCTACGGGTACGACGGCACTATCTGGGGTGGAGAGGTGTTTTTGCCCACTCTGGAGCGGATGGGAGGTCTCATACCCGTACCGATGCCAGGAGGCGACTTGGCCACGAGGCATCCTGTGCGGATGGTAGCCGGCATCCTTCACAGCATCTACGATGAGGGAGAGCTTGTCGCGACGCTTGCCTCGCTCGGTCTCAGTGAACTCGAGTCGTCGATTCTCCTGCAGCAAATTGAGCGGAACGTAAACGTCCCGATGACCTCGAGCACTGGGCGCGTGCTTGACGCTGTTTCTGCAGCGCTTGGAATATGTCAAAAACGAACCTACGATGGCGAACCGGCGATGACGTTGGAGGGCGTTGCGCGCTACGGTTACCCGGACGTAGCGCTGCCGCTCGAGATCTCGACCTACCGCGATCGGTCGATTCTCGACACTCGACCGGTGCTCGCCGAGATCCTCCAAGCGAAAAAGCACGGCCAAAGCACCAAGAACATTGCCGCCTCGGCGCAGGCCACGATCGCGCGCGGAATAGCAACGATAGCCGCCGAAGCAGCAGAAGCCATTGGAACAAGTAACATCGGACTGTCGGGGGGCGTCGCGTATAACAAGGCGATTGTCACGACGGTTAACGAGGTGTGTAACACGCGCGACCTCGTCCTCTTTACCAATACTAAGGTCCCTCGAGGGGACGGCGGCATTTCGTTCGGCCAAGCAATTCTCACGGCTATGGTCAAAAGCGGCAGCTACGATCTCAAACTGTCTGCAACGTGAAGCGCTACCGGTCGTGGCGCAGCGCACGCCCGCGTGCAAGGTCTCCAGCAGCGCACTACGCCTTTCGGACGATGACCTTGCCCTTAGTAGAAATGTAGCCGATGCTTGTCCTCCCGCTTATCTCCACGTTTCCTTCTGCGACGATCCGGTCAATGACCGCGTCAGGCTTGATCGTAACACTCCCGGCGCTGTCGATTTCCCTTAGGCGGACCCCTTCCAAGAGTGTCGTGTCATCGGTCGTGGTCAGTATGCCGCCTATCTCAACATCATTTCCAATAAAAGCGCTTTCGGCCATGACGTTCCCACGGACGGTCGACCTGTTGCCTAGACTAAGCGACCCTTCCACGATCAGATCGCCCCAAAAGCCGACGTGGGTACCGGTGATCAGACTGCCGCGCACGTGCACGCTCTTTTCAAAAAATGCTTCGTCCTTTATGATGTAGGTGTTGCTCTGCACGTGCTTTCGAACAAGGGGTGCCGTGTCATCCGCTTTCATGATCCACCGAGGCCCTCTGCAAAGTCCGTGCCTCAAATGCAACGGTATTTCAGCCGAATAGCTATTTACTTTTTGGCTGTAATCTTTAGATCCCACCGACGACGTAGGCGAGCAATACCACAACCATACCGTACTTAATCATGGTTGACGCCTTCGCCGGATCGCTCCATGAGAGAGCGACTCCATACAGGAGTATCACGTCAGCCGCAATGACGATTCCCAGATACGGATAGCCGGACGCACCGATAATGAACGGTAGAGGGCTGACAGCGACCGCCGCGAGCATAAAAAGCGCAGCAATTGCCAGCGAACGAGGCACCCCATACCGAATAGGCAACGTCGACGCGCCCGCTCGCCGGTCTCCCGTGAGATCCTCAACGTCCTTAACGACCTCACGCGAGGTGATTGCGAGCATTGCGCTCACAAAGAGCACACCAGGGATAAAGAACGAATAAACGGCTGCCCCGCCGAAGAGAAAGATCGACCCCGTCAGGTATCCAATCAACAGGTTACCGACGAGCACCGATCTCTTCAGCTTCCACGAATACAACACGAGGAGCACAGCATTAAGCGCTGCTAGCCCAGAACAGACGGGGTTGATGAACAGAGACGCCGCAACACCGAAAAGCAAGAGCGTGAGCGCATATACGATCGCACGGCGCCGCGGGATCAGCCCGCTTGGCAGGGCGCGATGTGGCTTGTTAACCCGGTCAATATCGACATCAAAGTAATCGTTGACAACGTTGCCACCAGCGGTAACGAGAAACACCGCGACGAATGCCAAAACCGCGGGCGCGATCACGTCATAGGCAAGCGGTATCTTGCTCACAAAGACGCCGATGAGCGACGCGAATGCCGCCATCAGACAGTTGAGGGCCCTTATCTCAGCAATGTACGTGCGGGTGCGCGATTGCATGCCTAATCGAACCAGCTTCCCTTAGAATCGGACGGGCTCACGTTCCGAGCTTGACCGCGTCGATCATTTTCTTGAGAGACGCGACTGCCGAGTACGCCGCAAGCTTGCTCGTGCGCTCATTTTCGGTCGGAACGTTGTCAAATCGGGCAGTAAGCCTCCCAAAATCCCCGTCGACTTCGACGACGTGCACGTTTCTTGTTAGCGTCGGATCAACGGCGATGCGGACGATCGTTCGGTCAAATCCAACGCCCGCCAGAGCGAGCGTCGCTGAGACGTTAATATTTTGTGGGAAGCCTTGAATCGCCTCGTCGGCGGTGCCTTCGAATATGAGAGCAGGGCGTGAGAGATCAGTGGCGTTACGGATGACGTAAGGGGCGGTTTCCAAGCCCGCCGAAGGCTTGGTCGTCGTGAGTGTCACCCGGTTGATCGTTCCCTGAGATGCCGCAAGGAGTGCATCAATGCTCCCGATGGCGCCTGATGGGATGTAGAGGCGGCAGTCGTGCGTGCGCGCCGCTTCATACACCTGCCGCCGAAAGTCCGCGTCAACCAGCGCGCCGATACTAAGCAACATCAAATCCGTGCCCTTTGTCAAAACGCTTAGCGCAATATCGCGCGCTGCCTGCATTGAGGCGCATTCCACAACGAGGTCAGCTTGGTCAATGATGTCGAACAGTGACACAGACGATGCCGCAGGGGTCACATCTGCCAGACGCTGAGCGCGATCGGGGTGCCTGTCCATGAGGAGGAGTTTGCCCTTGAAGCCATCAGCCCCCAAGGCACGACAGATTTCTGTTCCTATCGCGCCACATCCAATAATTCCGATGATCATCTTGAAATCCTTTAAGATAGTTAAGATAGAAAAGCGTATGTGGTGATCGTTTGAATTCACGCGACATTGAGAGGTTTATGGCCGAGGATGAAGGATTCGGCGACATAACGACCGCTCTCCTGCCCGACGTCGATGGCTCTGCAAACGTCATCGCCCACGAAGACGGGGTCATAGCAGGCTTATCAGAGGCGGAGAGCATTTTTGCGCACTACAACCTCGTAACTGCCCCACTGTGCTGTGATGGAGACGTTATCAAAAAAGACGATACCGTTTTGCGCGTCATAGGACCGGTTAGGAGTATTCTTGTCACCGAACGCGTCGCGCTCAACTTCCTGTGCCACATGAGCGGCATTGCCACGATCACGCGCCGCTGTGTGGAAGCTGCTGGTACGGTGACGATTGCCGCGACCCGGAAGACGACGCCGGGCTTCAGACTTTATGAAAAAAAGGCGGTCGCGATCGGAGGCGGAGACCCGCACCGCTACTCCCTCTCAGAGAGCTATCTATTCAAGGATAACCATCTGAAAGTAATCTCTGCAGAAGACGCCCTGCGGGAAAAAGCGTTCTTCACGAAGAAAGTGGAGATCGAAGTCGAATCCGTTGACGAGTGCGTTAAGGCAGCCAAGCTTGGAGCAGACATCATCATGTTCGACAACATGGACGTCGGACAGATCACTGCGGCCGTCAGCAAGTTGAAGGCGCTCAACCTGCGCGGCAACGTGCTACTCGAAGCGTCAGGCGGCATCGGGCCGGATAACGTCAGGAAATACGCTGCGACCGGGGTCGACGTGCTTTCACTGGGATACCTAACTCACTCGTCGCGGTGGCTCGATTTCAGCCTTGAACTTGACGCGCCGGATTAGACGAGCGAGGTCGCAATAAGACTCACCGATCCTGCCAAAAGGTCGACCTCTTCAGCCGTGTTATATGCCCCGAACGACGCACGCACGGTTCCGTTGATGCCAAGAGACTGCAAAGCCGGCATAGCGCAGTGGTACCCGCTCCTCGTACAGATCTTGCTTGTCTCATCGAGGATCATCGAAACGTCGTGCGGATTCAGCTCTCCGACGTTGAAGGGAACCACCGCCGCGCGGTTTTTTGGCCCATAGACCGTGACGTTGTCGATTTCTGCCAGTTTTTGTGCAGCGACTCTCGCCAGCATCACCACGTGCTTTTCGACGTTCGCCACGCCCAGCGCGCTGACGTATTCCACAGATCGCCCGAGGCCGATGACTCCTGGGATGTTGGGAGTACCCGCTTCAAAACGGGCGGGCGGTTCGAGCAGCTCATACTCGCAACCGCGCACCCATTCGACCGCGCCGCCACCGAGCGTCGTTGGACGTAGCTCCTCCGGATTACGCAGGATCAAGATGCCCGTCCCTTGCGGACCCAGCAGCCCTTTGTGGCCCGGCACAGCTAGATAGTCGCATTTCAAGTCTTTCACGGATAGATCCATATGGCCCGCAGACTGTGCTGCGTCTATCAACACTGGCACATCGTTTTTGCGCCCGATCTTGACGATACGGTGTATGTCTTGGACAGAACCAAAGACGTTTGACACGTGAGAAAGCGTGATGAGCTTAGTTCTGTCAGTGATTGCTGTTTCAATCGTGGAAGGATCAACGATGCCTTCCTGATTCGCTTCAACCAGGTCGAGCACGACGCCTCGCGCACGGAGAGCGACCCACGGCAGGTAGTTCGAGTGGTGTTCAATCATGGATGTGATCACGTGGTCTCCGGGCGTCCAATCCTGACCGTGGGCGACGATGTTGATGCTTTCCGTCGTGTTCTTGGTGAAGATAACGTTGCCAGGCTCACTTGTAAAAAAATCAGCTACCGTCTCGCGCGCGGCTTCATAGTGCTCGGTCGTCTGCTGGGCCAAGCGGTGCGCGCCCCTCCCGTAGTTGCCAGCATAGCGAAAGAAGTACTCGTTCATCGCCTCGACGGCGGGTTTCGGCGTCTGGCTGGTCGAAGCGTTATCGAGATACACGACGCGCTCGAGAACCGGGAAATCCTTCCGTATCGCTTGAACGTCATACATTGAGAACACATAGGGGGTGAGCCGAATAGCTTTTGCGGTTGTGACGACAAGAGGTCGGTAGCGCTCTCGGCCGCGTCTTCCTAAACCCCCGCTTCGCGGCTAAGCGGCAGTCTCAAGTAGCGAAGCCCCCACCATACACCTGATGCACAGGAACCCGGCGCTCACCGTTGACGCAGTGGTGGTGAAAAACAAAAAAATCTTGCTGATAAAACGGAAGCGAGAACCGTATCGAGGACACTATGCGCTCCCTGGCGGCTTTGTCGAGTACGGCGAAACCGTTGAGGCAGCCCTGCGGCGCGAAGTCCTCGAGGAAACTGGACTCGTTGTGATGATACAATCACTCGTAGGCGTCTATTCCAACCCCGATCGTGATCCTCGCGGACACGTCGTTTCAGTCGCGTTTGCGGCGGATATGATCGGAGGCACGCTGGCAGCCGGCTCTGACGCACGCGACGCGATGCTTTGGGACATCGCCGAATTGCCGCCGCTTGCATTTGATCACGCACAGATCATTAACGATGCGCTTGTTCGTCGCTAAAGTCCCACGCCTTGCTTTATTAACGGCGCGACGCTGATGCTACTCTCTGCTTTTTCGATAGTGTCGGTCGCTATGATGCTGTCGACCCCTGCGCTGTATAGGCGAAGCCGCGCATTCAAAGAGAGCACAGGATGAATGCACGCAACGTGCACCTGCCGCGCTCCTTGTCCTCGCAAAAGCCTGATCGCTTCGGCCATGGTACCGCCCGTTGATATCATGT
>CABDZV010000059.1_pt1 | contig 12390 bp, 12 predicted proteins | sample 3132231 | NCBI WGS metagenome assembly CABDZV01 (sample SAMEA5534341, study PRJEB31848) | metagenome | biome: tundra; feature: field; material: soil | place: USA | collected 2013-05 | depth 0.45 m | reverse complement strand
AGCTTTTACAGGCACCGGAGTAGCTTTTACAGGCACCGGAGTAGCTTTTACAGGCACCGGAGTAGCTTTTACAGGCACCGGAGTAGCTTGTACAACCGTTGGCGTTGCAGCAGCTTTTGCAACCTGATTACCTCCGGCTGCTTGGATGGCTGCGACGATCTGTTGTTCGGTGACAGCGCCCACAAGGGTCTGTCCTCCTTGAATGACTATCGTCGGTGTCTCAGTTACACCGTTTGCTTTTCCGATCCCAGCTCCTGGTGACGTGGTCATATCATAATAAGTGACGCGCGCCCCCGTCTGCGCGGCCGCGCTCTCCATAAGCGGCCTTACCTGAGTGCAGACTCCGCAGAGGGGCGATTCGAAGAAATACACTTGAACGCCGCTTGATTGGGCCGATGCAACACCCGAAAATGCCAGGCCTGCTATAATGAGTGTAGATAACGCTATTAAGCTAATTTGCTTTTTCATCAATTTTTGGCACCTCTTCGTGATGATTGTCTTCCTTACGTGTACGCAATATTGCCGATTTATCTTATAAATAATGATCGATCTTCACTAAATCCAAAAATCAAGCGTGAACTGCGCAGGTGAGATAAATGGAAAAGAACCCCATATTGAGCGCACACTCAGACTGCATCGGATCGGTTGAAGAAGTAATAAGCCGGTATCAGCGGAACAATGATCGAGGCGATGAGCAAAATCACGTTCGCCGTGTAATTAAGTCCTGAAGTCAGCTTAGAGAAGTCTCCGGCGAGCGTCTGGACAGCGACGTTGTGGCTTCCGGGATTGATCCAAAGCAGTATCTTCGCGTACCCAGGGAACAGGGTGTAGGGGATATCTGAAGTGGCGCTGAGATTTATCGCGGCTAATCCGAGTGCAACGCCTGTATAGGTGAATACCAAGAGCAGGATCCAGACGAATACGGCGCCAAGCAATGAGTCGAGGCTCGTGCGCGTCAAGCTTGAGATCAGGAGCCCTATCGCGATGAAGGACATAACATACAACAGTATGATGCCCATAGAGACGATCAGATAGTCGACGTCGCCCGAGCTTGGAACGCTCCGCGTGACGACGGATAGACCGATGTACAGCACGAGCGTCGTGACGACAAACAGTCCGCCTGCAGCTGCGAGATAAGCAACGAACTTGCCAAAAAGTATCGTTGTACGCTTAATGGGTCGCACCGCGAGCTGTACCAGCGTCCGCGCTGATCGCTCACCGGTCAGGGCGTCGTAAGAAAGCGCAAGCGCGAGTATCGTCAAAATAGCTTCGCTATATGAGTACGACACGCTAATCGCGTAGTTGACTGGTTGCGTCGCCGGATTTGGGGCCCCGCTTATTGGTGCAATCGATCGGGCGACGTCGACATTGCCATAGTACGCGCCGACAAGCGCAAACAGCACGAATATGACGCCAAAAATGATGAAGCGCTTCGTCTTCACCGCGGACTGAAAATCCTTTTGCGCGATAGCAAGAAACCTGTAAGCGGACTCCGAAAACTCACTCAACGCGTTCTTCCTCCCATCCTGCGAACATATGCCTCTTCGAGCGACGGCGACTCGCGCAGGGAGCGCAAACGGCCTCCAGCGCGCGTGATTACGTAGTTCACGTCCTCGTTGATGCCAGGCCGGTACTCAAGACTTATCTTGAGTCCTTCGCATTGGATCGATTTAACACCTTTCACGGATCTTATGGCCTGCAGAACGCGTTCGTTTACGTTGGCGATGTCCGCTTCGAGTTCCACGGTCTTGCCGCGCACGTCTGCCACGAACTCCTTTGTGGTGGTCGGCGCAGCAACGTGCCCAGCCCTCATGGTCGCTACCACATCGCATATTTCTGCGATATCTCTCACGTTGTGCGTGGCGAGAAACAGCGTGACGTCGTGGACGTTGAGCTCGTGTATGAGTGCCATTATGTCGCGCCTGCCCTGTGGGTCAAGCCCCGTGCTCGGCTCATCCAGAATAAGCAATTCTGGCTCGTTTAGCATCGCTGCAGCGATGCCGAGTCGCTTCCTATCGCCAAGGGAAAATGTGCTGACGAGCGTTGTCTCCTTACCCTCGAGTCCTGCTAGCTTAAACAGCTTCTCGATCTTCTCTTCGCGCTCTTCGCGCACGTTCGAGACGTTCGAGATATTGGCTAAGAATCTGAGGTTATTTTCCGCAGAGAAGTTGCCGTAGAAGCCTGGGCGTTCAGGCAGGTAACCGATCCTGTTTTGCACCTCGCGAAACTGTGCAGGGATATCGCGATCAAGTATCTTGATCGTTCCAGCGCTGGGCTGAATGAAATTGAGCAGCATGTTGATGATGCTTGATTTCCCAGCGCCGATCGGTCCTAGAAGCCCAAACGCGGTTCCTTGTGGCACCGTGAAGCTTGCTTCTTCGACGGCAACAACGCCCCGCTTATAGCGCTTTGTAAGCCCTTCGAGCTCTATCGCGTTCATAATAGCCCACCGCTAAGAGCGGTTGTACGCATGCAAACCCAAATACTACTATATAAACTAGGCGTTTTGGGAACTAGACGTTTTGGCATGTGAGCGAGTCTTCAGCGGCCGACACTCTGACGCATCGGTCGCACTGAGATGCGACAAACGGACTCGAACTGCCTCATTCATATTCCTTGAATATCCGGTCGACTGCTTTTGACGTCGCTGCCTCTTCATCTGCATAGCGCGTCCGCAGATCGAGCTCGAAAAGGCGCAGCGACCAATCCGTTCTGACCGCTACATATTCTTTGATCAGGGCCGCCGCGCTGTCACCGAGGCTAGCTTGGAGCGAACTAAGCAGCGCGCTCTCTCGCTCTTTCAGCTTCTTGATCTCGGCCTCGTACTCCCGTATGAGATCGAGCAAGTCCTCTGCAACTTCCTCCTCAGCGTAGTTTCTATCATCAATCATAGTCTGACGTATAAATTGATTCCTTAAATCCTTTGGGGGATACGCTGCCGTTCGTTCGCTTGCACTGCACGTGAGGGGGAGCTAAGGGTCGTTTTTCTGCAGTAACGTCGCGGCGGGTGCGATCAAGGGATGCCAGCCTCTCGAGACACGGCTGCGTCGTTTCTGCCTGACACGAACGCGAATTGCGTAAAACCATGTATAAATAGCATCGTTGACGAAGCAATTATGCGTGGAGCACGATTTCCTCGGCAGGTTCGCATATACGACGGCACATCGAATTGGTGCGCGAGAACTGCAGCAACAACATGAGCCAATGCCGACAGCCGCTCGAGGTGTCCAGCTGCTTGAGTGGGCAAGTCGAATTTGCGTGCTGTTTTGCGGAAAGGTCGTCACTGGCTGCGCACTTAGCCATGCGTTTGGTGATACGGAACTAACGGGCCACGCATATCGTCGCTGGTGTGTTGCCCGTAGCGTTTTCGAATGCATCTTCAATCCGACGCCAACAAACTTGCGACGGGCCGGCGAGAAACCAGGCCCATCAAGCCGAGCTGGGAGGTCGTTATGCGCCTCTTGAAGAAGTCTCTTGTGAAGCTTGAGGGTGAAATCACGCTCCTCCCCGAGTCAATCGATGACCTGTGGCATTTGAGACACCTCGTTGAGAAGGGCGACTTGGTTTTTGCGCTGACCTTTCGCAAAGTTGAAAGCGCAAGCGACAAGTTGCGGCCGGAGAAGACAGAGCGAAAACCTATGCGGCTTGGGATTCGCGTCGATTCGGTCGAGTTTCATCGGTTTGCAAACCGTCTCCGCATTAGCGGGACCATCGAGTCTGGCCAAGACGTGGGGTCACATCACACGCTGAGTATCGAACCGCTGCGAGACGTTTCGATAATCAAGCGCTGGCGACGCGACCAGATAGATCGCATCACAAAAGCGATTCAGGAATCCAATCGCCCTGAAATCGCTATCGCCACGATCGAGTCAGGAGAAGCGCATATCGGCGTGCTGCGGCAGTATGGCGTCGAGGAGGTAGCGAGCATAACGCAAAGCGCCGGGAAGCTGGACGAAAGCTCACAAACGGAGTTCTTTGCCCAGATCTACAATCAGTTGCTCAATACCGCTGCTCAGGACTACATTGTCGCTGGCCCAGGGTTTATTAAAGACGATTTTGTTCGATTCGCGACACAGAAGGACAGTAGCTTTCCAGATCGGCTGATCGTTGAAAACACGACGTCAGTTGGTATCTCTGGCTTTCAAGAGGTGCTGCGGCGCGGTGCGGTCGATAGGCTCATCAAAGATGCCCACTTGGTGCGTGAGACGCGCCTGATCGACGCCCTGCTTGGGGAGATCGCGGTTAACGGCAAAGCAGCGTACGGAATGGCCGAGGTTGCCAAAGCGCACGAATGGGGCGCTATCGACACCCTCCTCATAGGCGACATGACCTTACGAGGTGAACGGGAAAGGGGAACGGCCATCGACGAACTACTGACGGCAGTGAATAATTCGAACGGGCACGTGGTCGTTTTTAGCACGGAGTTCGAGCCCGGGAAGCGCTTAGAGAAACTAGGGGGCATCGCCGCGCTATTGCGGTTCAAATTACAGGACGGATAACCCGTCACTTATCGGCCGGCCCAACGGCCTACCGCTCAGGCATTTCAGGCTGACTCAATACTCTTCGCACTTTAGCTGGTAATAGGCCCGGTCGTGGTCGCAAGCGGGACACTTCTCTGGAGGTTCTTCGCCGACGTGCACGTAGCCACATTCTCGGCACACCCACTCAACCTTTCGATCCTTCTTGAAGCAGGTGCCTGCTTCCACCTGCGCAAGCATCTTCTTGTTTTTCTCTTCGTGGTGAGCTTCGGCTACGCCGATTGCCCGTAGCCTCTTTGCTATCTCAGGCAATCCTTCGCTGTCGGCAACATCAGCGAATTCAGGGTACATCGTCGTTGTTTCGTAGTGCTCACCTGCGATTGTCGTTCTGAGATTCGCGGCTGTGTCGCCCAGCGATGTTTCGACGGTAGCCTCTATGTGTATTTCGGCAGCGTTTTCTGCAGCGCCAGCCTTGAGAGCGTTGATCAGTTTGAGATTCCAACTCGCGTGCTCGCGTTCATTGTCTGCCGTCGTGAGTAACGCGTCAGCGATCTGTTCATAGCCTTCCTTCTTTGCGACCTTGGCGTATGACGTGTACCGATTTTGCGCCACGCTTTCGCCAGCGAAGGCTTTTGCAAGATTTTCCAATGTTTTTTGCATTGTTTTGCCTCAGTGTCCTTAATACCGGTAACGTGTGTATAAACAATTGCCGCAGCTACAGCTGCAGTTCCCGTCTTCTGACAGGATAGGGCCTGCCGGCCGCTCATGCCACGGCCGCAATTACGGCTAGGCTGCGCTCGAAAGCGCAGACGTCCAAACCGCTGCATAGCGTCACCGCGCGTTAGTACCAATGCTACTCTGGTTCGCACTTCGACTTTGTAAGCTCACGTAGGGTTACATCGGTAAAAAAAATCGAATCCAGCGGGCGATTTCGTCGGTGGAGGCTACTCCGAAACGTCTACAGTGATTATCCCGGTCCTTAACTGGTGAGCTTCGTTTGCAGAGAGCGCCCTGCGCCGAGCTCGCGGCGAAATAATTGCGCTGTTACCAAACGGATCATCAATAACAAGGGTCATTGTTCCTTCGCCCCTTCGCACGGCATCGATCCGTTCAAGCAGTCGATTCCCCAGCTCGAACTTGCTAGGATCGTCCGACGACCACTTCGTGGCCGTTTGGATAACCTCTTCGACTCTGCAGAGTACGCCTTCCACGTTGGATATATAAGCCTCTGATGCGGAGCCCGGTTCGATCGTCACGCCCAGCTCAGGAATCTGCACGGTGCCGGATGACGACCTGATCACCCGAGTCGTGAAGTCATCGCTGTCAAATTCCATTTCATAGCGTGCGGCTTCGCGTTCGTGGAGCGATATTGTATCTGCATACTTGAAACCACACCCGCAGCTCGCACTCACGAGCATTATTTCGCCAAAGAAGGGTATCTCATCGGTACTGAACCTAAAGGTGAGGTCGTGTGCGCATAGAGGGCACGTGCTCACGATCGCTGCTTGCTGTGTCATACCTAAAAATGTTGGCGTGATGGAGCGTGCCGGAGCTAATAGGAGCCTGCCCCGAGCTTCTTGCGGTCGATCTTGATCGACATCGGGGTCACAATGATCTGGTCATCTCCGAGCCCTGCGATATCGCCGTGAATATCCGTTGCTACTTGTCTCAGTTCCTTGACGATTCGGTCGAGGGTGACGCGATCTTGCTTCACGTGGGCTATGTCAATGATGACGATGTTGCCTTTATAGACCTCGTCTTTCAGTTGCGTGAGATTGCTCACGTTGACTAACTCGGCGACCTTGACATACGTGCCTGCAGGTTCCTCCTCAAGCACCTCTTCGTACTCTCCGAGGTCCAGCTCAAGGTATTCATCCGGTTCTGCGTGAGGGCGACTCCCAAAAATTCTATCGATCAAACTTTTTTGCGCCATTTGGAACGTTCACCTACAATCGACTTCTTGCCATGTTACCACATTTACATCTTAAAGTTTGTGTTTCGCTCTTCAGAAGTCTCGCGGTACCGCTACATAGCGCCGCCACCATTGATATAGTTACCTCGGCCCCAGCGGCAGCTGGAGGCACGGTCTGCTCGTTTGCATTGCAAGGATACGAGCTAAGGCGACACATACCAGATTTTGTCGCCCACGTGGTGCACGATCTGCACCGCCTTTCCCTTCCTCGCACGTATCATTTCTGCGCCAGCAATGAGCGCCGTACCGATGCCGAGCGGCTTTTTGTGTCTTTCATCGACGACCACGACCAGATCGTCAGGCGCTATACTGGCGTCAGCATCCACGATGCCGGGACTCATGACATCCGCGCCGTTTCTGATGAATCGCACGGCGCCCATATCAACGGTGACGAGGTGTCGTCGGGGCTTGAGTTCCGTCGCGCCGCGCACCGTAAAAAAGGGCGTGTTGTTAATGCATAGAGCCACGGGCACCCCGTTTAAAAGAATGAGCGTGCGCTCCGGTGTTTCGAGCACTTCGAGCCTCCCCTCTAACGTGCTCTCGGTGTCGTACGCGCTGAGCGCGGCCACTACGCTCCGCGCCGCGTCGGCCTTCATGAAATGTCGCTGCTTGCCAGCCACGCATGCAGTTAAAAGGCGCTCAAAGATAAACTTAAGTATCTTATCAGGGAAGAACTACTTACGAGAGGCATGGAATGAGTCAGAGGCCGCTTGATATCTTGAATGAATCCTTGGAAACGCCAGTGATCGTGCGGCTCAAAGGGGGCAGAGATTTTAGAGGGGAGCTTCAGGGATATGACGTCCATCTCAATCTTGTTCTCGACAAGGCGGAAGAGCTCAAAGACGGTGAGGCCATAAAGAAGTTTGGCACCATCGTGGTCCGCGGCGACAACGTCGTTTACATCTCACCTTAGGCAAAGCGACGCTCTACGAGGCAACTGAATGACAAAGGGAACACCTTCGATGGGCAAGCGGCAGAAACGCTCGCACGTGATGTGCAGGCGTTGCGGCTCTGTCTCTTATAACTTTCGCAAAAGAACGTGCGTTCACTGCGGATTTGGTCGCTCCAGGAGGCTTCGGAAGTATAGCTTCCTCAATAAGTATTGATTTTATCCTTGAAAAGGGACAGGCTTGATGAAAGACAAGTGCGGCGTGTTCGGGATCGCCTTGGATTCCAAAGATGCCGCATTACCTATCTACTACGGTCTTTACGCACTGCAGCATCGCGGCCAAGAATCGGCCGGTATTGCTACACACGACTCGGCGATCCACATTGAGCGCGGCATGGGCCTCGTTCACGAGGTATTCGACGAACACCGGCTCGGGCATCTCAAGGGACCTCGAGGGATCGGTCACGTGCGGTATTCCACGACGGGCCGCAGTAGGGTAGAAAACTGCCAGCCTGCCCTCGTCAACTATCGAGGCGGCACCATTGCCATCGCGCACAATGGCGACATCGTGAACTCTTCTGAAATTAGGCAGGCGCTTGAGGCCGAAGGTCGCATTTTTGTGTCAGATTCAGATACTGAGGTCATCGCGCACCTTCTCGTGAAGGAACTCATGCGCTACGACACCATCACTGCTGTTCAAGAGCTCATGAATAAGCTGCGTGGATCCTACTCGCTCACGCTGCTCATCAACGATACGGTCATCGGCATCCGCGACCCCTTTGGCATAAAGCCGCTCTGTATCGGCAGGTTCGACGATGGCTACGTCTTGTCGAGCGAGAGCGCTGCCATCGATACGCTTGGAGGGGAGCTTCTTAGAGACGTCCGCCCGGGAGAGATTATCGTCCTTCATCCAGACGGGTTCGTGAGCCAAAAGGTTTCAAAAACGGCAGTGACAGCGCACTGCATGTTCGAGTATGTCTATTTCGCCCGCCCTGACTCGATACTCGATGGCGCTTTGATCTACGAGGTGCGTCGCAAAATTGGTCAAACGCTCGCAGAGGGCGACGTTGAGGCAGATATCATCATTCCGGTTCCTGATTCAGGAATCGCTTTTGCTATTGGCTACGCCGAAAAATCTAAACTTCCTTACACCGAGGGTTTGATAAAGAACCGCTACGTGGGCAGGACCTTTATCATGCCCGGACAGGATCTGCGCGAAACCGCCGTGCGACTGAAGCTGAACGTGATCAAGAAGCACATCGAGGGCAAGCGGGTTGTGATGATCGATGATTCAATTGTGCGCGGAACGACGTCACGCAAGATCGTCGACATGCTGCGGGCAGCCGGGGCAGAGGAAGTGCACATGCGCATAGGAACGCCGCCAATCGTCTCGCCGTGTTATCTGGGGATCGACATGCCGACGTACGGCGAGCTCATTGCCGCCCGTAAAAGTGTGGACGGCGTAAAACTGATGATTGGCGTTGACTCACTCAAGTACATCTCACTCGCTGGCCTCATCGACTCTATCGGCCTTCCCCGTGAGAAGCTTTGTCTGGGCTGTCTGACCGGCATGTATCCCATCGAACGACCTCTTGAACGGGCGATGCAGCTGAAACTCGACGCGTTCGCCAACACCGTGAAGAAGAAAGTTGACGGCGTGCCTGCTTCGCCACTACAATCCCCTTAGGCGCGCTCCTCTGGTGTGTGGGCAGCGCGGGCAGGCCGGTGAGTGTTCGGCGTTTTTAGCTGCTGGCGAACTCGTCTAAAGCGTACTCGCTCAGAGCCCGTTTCCCGATCACCATTTCAAACTCGGCTGGCGTCAGCATCGGGGCTTTGAAGCGAGCTGCGTCATCGATAGTGACCCGGGGGCAGGCGGTGTTGACGTACGCTTCTGCGGGAAACTGGTATAGCGTCCACGGAGTCAGTTCGTTTATCGTTACTGTGTACGCGTCGTAGCCGCGCTCTGTGGCTTGTTCTGCGAGTTCTAAGGCAAGGCCAAGGCGCCGTTGTCCCGTCTTTGTGCCAGCGAGAACGCAAAATGTCCGTGCGTCGAGTGCCTTCGTGATGAGGGCGTAACGTTGCTTCATAATGAGGCTAGCGTCGGGAATGGAGGTTCTGTGCAGAAACGGATCAGCGGCGATGACCCGCTTGCCAGTTGCTAGCGCTACGCCGAGAGCGTGAAAGGCGCCGCCCCCAATATAAAGGTACTCGTCAACGTCAATCGCACGTGCAGATGAAAAATTACAACCTAAGACCTGGCCGGGGTATTTCACTCTCCTGTCACCGGATCCGATGGAACACTGAAGCCCAGCTGATTCGAGGCAACGGCGGACGGAGCCCAACGTGTGGACGTGTTGAACGTTTGTTACGAGAGCGACCCGTGGGCCTTTGATAAGTCGGAGCGCATCATTTACGACTGGAATAACGTTGACGTCGCTCCGCATCTCGACAAAATGTACTCTTTGAGCTGCGATTTCAGGAATCTCAGCGTGGCCAAAATGAACCAGCAAGTCTGCTTGTGCGTCATAGTCAAGATCGCACGCTCCGTAGCACGGGTTGCCTGAGAGTAACACGGTCACGTTGGTCTGTTGTTGTATGCGCTTCGCTACGTCAGGCCCGTAACGCTTCAATCCCTCAGGAAATTGAAGCCGTATAACGCGGGCCTTTGTCTCCTCCACAAGTTCAGCTATTCGCTCAATTTCAAAGTCCATTTCTAAACTTCGTCAGTCAAACGCGTTCTCGGCACTGGCGTGGGAGTAAATGAGATTACGGGGCAGCTTTTACGATTTCTCTTAAGTCGTCGACAAACTGTAGGATCGTCGCTTCATCGATATGGGGCATAATGACGAGCCGCAATGCGCCGTCCATTACCGATACGCGCCAGCCGCGCGCCGTGAGTTGCAGGGCGACCCGCTGTAGGTTAGGCAACGCGAATGCGACGATATTCATCACAGGCGTGACTACGGGATAGACCCCAAATTCTGCAGCTCTTTCAACACACAGATTGGTCAGCCGCATGCATTCTCGCACAATGTCTCTATATCCGTCGAACCCAAGATGCTCGAGCACAGCTAGCGTTGCAGCTACCGAGGCGCCGCTTCGTGTGCCCGTCATGGATCGCTCCACTGAGTAAAACGTGTTCGTGCTCAGGGCGTCGAAATCAGTTGGTTTCTTGAATAGAAGCCCGCCTGACGGTATTGTGCTCATGCCCATTTTGTGTGGATCGACGGCGATGGATCGCACGCCTTCCACTGAAAAATCAAAACGGTACTTTTTTTCAAGGAATGGGAGAACAAGGCCCCCAAACGCGGCATCAACGTGCAGAAAGGCGTCGTTCTCACACGCGACGCGTGCTAAGTCGGGAATCGGATCAACAACGCCGAGAGCCGTTGAGCCGGCGATGCCGACGACGCACGCGGTGTTCTCGTCAACGAGAGCTTCTACAGAGCTGACGTCAACGGCATAGCGCTCGTCGAGCCGCGCTTGACGCACCTCTACTCCGGTAAAGTCTTGGGCCTTCGCAAACGACTGATGCGCGGACTCAGGAACAACAATGTTCGGTTTTCGCGCCCCGCAGATCAGCTTGCTCGCTCGTACTGCCTGTATGTTTGACTCGGTGCCGCCTGAAGTGATGTACCCCACGGCGTCGGGGGCGCCGAGGAACGACCCGAGGATGGCAATGGCGCGCCGTTCGAGCGCAGCCATTTCGGGGAACAGGTTGGGATCGCCGAGGTTTGTGTGGATGTGGTCGATATGTGCGCGGACGGCGGCTGGGTGCGGGTATGTGCACATAGAACTGAGGACTCGCTCGTAGCCTCTGTTCAACCGCATTAGTTCCTTAGGATCGTGCATTGCTGAGTTATTAACTGAACGAAGCGGTCCTAATCTTCGTTCGTCAGATTTCGTGACGCCTCAAGGATGATTCGCATCTCGGTTCGCGCTACGGCTTCCCTGACGCGTTCGACTGCGTCAATGTTCGACGAAATGCTGCTAATGCCCATGCGCACCAGTTTTGCCGCCATTTTCGGATTTGAGCCTGCCTGGCCGCATATTGATGTGACAACGCCCGCTTTGTTGCAGCGCTGAATAACGTAGTCCATCAGCTTCAGCACTGCGGGATGCTGCTCGTTGTAGAGGGCGGCAACGTTTTCGTTGTTGCGATCCACTGCGAGCGTATATTGGGTGAGATCATTCGTCCCGAACGAGACGAAATCGATTCCCTCGGCGATAAGGTCCTCAATAATGAGCGCCGATGCCGGGATCTCGATCATGATACCGACGTCCACCTGTTCAAAATCAATGCCTATTTCTGCGATGGTGTCTTTCGCTGCTCGCACTTCGTCCTGGTGTTGAACGAGGGGCAGCATGATGCCGATGTTCGTATAGCCATCGTCGATAAGGTTCTTGAACGTCTGGAGCTGCATCTTGAAGACTTCAACATCACGAAGGTCGCGCCGTATGCCACGCCAGCCGAGCATCGGGTTCGGCTCGATCGGCTCCTCCTCGCCGCCTTCCATTTGTCGGAACTCGTCGGTAGGGGCGTCGAGGGTGCGCACCCACACGGGTCGTGGGAAGAACGCGTCGACCACTGTTCGGATGCCCTTTTCCAGCTCACTAATGAACGCGTCTTTTTCGTTGTGTTCGATGTACCAGTGCGGGTGTTTGCCCATACCGAGGATCATGTGTTCGACCCGTAAGAGTCCGACGCCATCCGCTCCGGTCGCAACGGCTCGTTCTGTGGCCTGAGCTATTGAAACGTTTACCTTGACTTCGGTGGCAGTGACGGGTTTTGCCGCGCCTACGGTAACCACTCCCGCGGCGGGCGCCGCTGCTTCAGCCCGTTCGAGTCGTCCGGAGAAGACAAGCCCCCTCTCGCCGTCAACGGTGATAAGCATGCCATCAATGAGCTTCTTCGTGGCATCCTTCGTTCCCACCACAGCGGGCACCCCGAGCTCCCTGGAAACGATGGCCGCGTGACTGGTCAAACCGCCTTCGTCTGTAACGATCGCCGCTGCCCTTTGCATCGCGGGAACCATGTCTGGGGAGGTCAT
>CABDZV010000051.1_pt1 | contig 13277 bp, 9 predicted proteins | sample 3132231 | NCBI WGS metagenome assembly CABDZV01 (sample SAMEA5534341, study PRJEB31848) | metagenome | biome: tundra; feature: field; material: soil | place: USA | collected 2013-05 | depth 0.45 m | reverse complement strand
TCTTTGTGACCTGCCGGATCATGCATCTGTGACGCTGCCGACAACAAAAATGTTATCTTTTCCGCTTGCTTGCGGCGGAGCTGCAGATTCTGATACACGAGCGGTGGCGCTATAAGGAACTATTGAGGGGGCTTCTTTTTAGCCCTTTCCTTCTTTGTCACGTTCTTGCAGTGGGGTTCCCTCTCAGCACAAATGCACCGTTTGTGCAAGCAATCTACCCCAGAATCGAACAGGTGAGACGAAGGAGGCCCCCTAAAATCTCTTTGCCGCTTAGGTGCAACGCAAATGGGGATCGTCCACTGAGGCACGGTGACAAAGAGCAACGCTTATTATCGGGCTATAGCACATCCAGCTTGATGGATAGCGAGGCTGCATTTGTTACGCGTCTCACTGGTTTCGGGCTCAGCGAGAAGGAGGCACAACTCTATCTGCACTTGCTGAAGTATGGGCCAAAGACCCCGTCTCCCCTCGCAAAGTCGTTGAAGACGTATCGCGAAGACGTGCATCGGACGCTCACCAGTCTCATCGAAAAGGGCATGGTCCGCCCCTCACTCGATGCGCCCACCGTCTACGCAGCGGTGGACCTCGACACCGCGCTCGACGCTGCCTTGAAAAAGCAGGAGAGCGAGCTTCGCGAGATGGAGGCGCGAAAGCGGGAGCTGCAGGAGCTTTCCAAGCGACAGCAGTTTCGGCCATCCGATGAGGTAACGACGTTTAAGATAATCAAGAGCGTCAAGGAACTCGTCGCTGTATCGATAGCCAGCGTGAACTCTATACAGGACGAAGTGTTACTCGTCTTTCCTCAGCTGATGTTAGTGATCGCCTCCTTCTTTGGCATAAACGACGAAATGCTAAGGCTTGTTGAGCGCGGAGGGCACGCGCGCGGCATCATATTTGACGTCACGTACTCGGGCATCGAACTGGTGCAAGAACTGCTCGACATTGACGAAGAATACGAATCTACGATGGGTACCGCGGGCTGCCCTTCGGAGTTTTAGACAAGAAGATTTGTTTGAGTTCGATTAACGTCGATATCACGCGCGCATCACTCAATGAGCCCATTTCAATGATCTGGACCGACGATCCCACCTATGCTGGCTACCTCATTGCCAACTTTGAACTACTCTGGGAGCAAGCAGTTCCAGCGACAGTGCGAATTCAGGAGCTGCTACAACAAGCGCCCGAATCCCCCTAGCGAATGGCCATGCGCCAGCACCAGACAAGAAAGCCTCAATTCGGCATTTTCACCGCGTAAAAAATCAACGAAATGATCCTCTAGGGCGGATTTGGGCCGAAAATGCGCTTTCGCCCTACTGGCCGTGTAAACTGGGAAGGCAGAGCCTGACGAAGTGAACTGTCCACGACAATAACTAGAGACACAGTTGGGTGAGTAATAATGAGCATCGAGAACCGCTCTATCCTAGGGGCCCTCCTTTTTGTAGGCGCGGCGCAGTTCATTCTCATGGTAGTCATCGCCGAAGCGCGGTATCCAGGGTATAACGTGGCGACCAACGCCCTAAGCGACTTGGGCGTGGGACAAACGGCGCTCTTATACAACGCATCAACCGCGGTGTTCGGAGCATTCGCATTCATCGGTTCACTGCTCGGACGGCGTACCCTCGGCACCGGCCTTACCATCACCCTTGCGGTCACCGGCGCCTGTACTGTGGGGGTGGCATTATTTCCTGAAACCATCGGCGCGCCCCACGTAGTCTTCGCGATCGCCGCATTTGTCTTTGCCGCGGTCTCCGCGATCATCTCGTACCGGGTGCTGCGCCCGCCGCTCTCGCACTTCTCAGTGGGCCTCGGGAGCATCTCGCTCGTTGCTCTTGTCCTACTCGTCACGCATCACAATCTGGGAATAGGTCCCGGCGGCATGGAGCGCATGGTCGCCTACCCGATCTTTGTGTGGGCGCTCGGGTTCGGAGGATCCCTAATAGGCGCAAAGTGACCATGAATCGACCAAAGCGGAGCGCTATCATATTTGGTGGATTTTATGATATGACCGTTGCCATGTTGCACGGGATCCCTCGCAGTGCGGCGGCCAGCAGCAGCGCACTCATCTGGCGAGGTCTTTTAGCTCTCGACTAAGCGAATAGCCAATGATGACTCTGATGCCGACGATGAATGCGAGAATAACAGCCTGATCCAAATTGGGACTGAGTATCGTCCTTACGAGGTCATTCGCGATAAAAAGCTCCAAGGCCAGAACGATTTTTGAGGTGTAATCCAATCTGATGGCGGTGTAGTCGGGCGGGTGTCGGCGAAGGACACTCTTTACGAGCTCCACTACGACGCGGGCACTTGCGTAGAAGATGATGACGGCGCCTACGACCTCGAAGAAGGTGACAATCCAGCTGACGACAATTACCCAGTTGCTAATATCGAACATGTGGATGAAGAACAGTCGGGCTTTTTATCGGTGATACTTGGTAATAACATTTCCTTTCGCGAAACCTACCCAGTCAGCGATTGCCACGACGCCCTTCTTCCAACATCCGCAGCATTTCAGCAGTATCCGTCGTTGGCACGCTGCACGCGTAATTCTGACAGACGTACGCGGTGGGCTTCCCGTCGACGCACGTCTGGAAGTTCGTAAAAGGAGCGATTTCTGCGATTTCCGGATGCTCCGTCTCTGCGGGCCGGAAAACCACCACATTACACGGCAGGAAATGCGTGTCAAGCGCCCTCAGCATGCGTTGAGTATCTTCTGAGCGCGAGTCCCCGCATATAACGGTCTCAAACGAGGGACCGAGGGCGAGATCAAGCGCGCTCAAAAGATGCGTGTGGGCTTGCGGGGCCCGCCTGACTTCGTGTGAGAGCGCCCGCCCCAGTCTCGACGCTTCATCGAAATACTCCGGCCTGCCCGTCAGATGGCCAAGAAACGTCAGGTTCATCAGCATTACCGAGTTGCCTGAGGGGAGTGCGCCGTCGAACACGTCTCGCGTGCGTAGGATGAGCGATTCCGCATAGTCGGCAGTCGAGTAAAACCCGCCGTCTGCTTTATCCTTGAAATGCGTCAGCACGTGCTCCAGAAGCTCAAGTGCCGCTGCAAGGTAGCGCGTTTCAAAAGTCGTTTCGTACAGTTCCGATAGGCCCCAGATGAAGAAGGCGTAGTCATTCAACGACGCGGTGACCCGCGCCTCACCCTCCCGATATCGGTGCAGAAGCCGACCTTTACGGTCGCGCAAATGCTCAAGGATAAAATCGGCCGCCTTTGCTGCCGTTGCGGCATACCCCGGCTCCCCGAGACAACGCCCGCCTTTGGCGAGCGAGGCGATCATGAGCCCGTTCCAGTCAGCAAGCACCTTATCATCCCGCAGCGGATGCACGCGCTTCTCCCTCATTTCATACAGCTTCTGTCGGATCGACTCAATGCGGTTTCTGAGGGTTTCTTCGTCCATCTTGAGGTCTGTTGCGAGTGCTGTGACCGATCGCGTCAGGTGAAGTATGTTCTTGCCGGTGCGTTCCCCCGTGCTCTCATCGCTGTAGTTGCCCGCGGATGTGAGGTTGAACACGATACAGGCGAGCTCTGCTTGCTTCGTGGTGAGCCCTCTCTCAAGCTCCTCGAGGCGCCACAGGTAGAACTTGCCCTCCGCTCCCTCGCTGTCAGCGTCTATCGCGGTGTAGAAGCCTCCCTCGGACGAGGTCAACTCCCGCGACACAAACGAAAACACGTCCCGAACGACCCGCGCATACTCGTCGTTGCCGGTTGCCTGATAGGCCTCAGCGTACGCGAGCCCGAGGAGTGCCTGGTCATAGAGCATCTTCTCGAAATGCGGGACGAGCCATGCAGCGTCAGTGGAGTATCGATGGAAACCGAATCCCACGTGGTCCCAGAGTCCGCCGTGGCGCATCGCTTGAAGCGTCTTTTCCACCATCCGTATCGGCTTGTGCTCGCCTGTTCGCTTCCAATAGCGAAGCAGAAACGCAAGGCTGTGGGGGGTGGGGAACTTCGGGGCACTCCCGAACCCTCCGTGCACGTCGTCGAAGAGGCAGGTGAGCCCTTCGTACGCTGTCTGAATCGCTGAGGCGTTGAGATCTCCGGCCGAGGGCGTGGGCGATGACGCACGGAGCACGGAAACGATCTCTGCCGCAGAGGTGTCGATCTCGGGCCTCTTGTAGCGCCACGTCTCCTGTATGCGCGGTATAAGCTCCCGCATCCCCGTTCTCCCGAATCGCGTCTCCTTTGGGATGTACGTGGCCGCGAAGAATGGCTTGGCGTCAGGGGTGATTACTACGCTGAGGGGCCATCCTCGTAGCCCAGTCATTGCCTGACAGACTTCCATATAGACGTCGTCGATATCCGGCCGCTCCTCCCGGTCGACCTTGACGTTGACGAACGCGTCGTTCATCATTCGCGCGATCTCGGGGTCCTCGAACGACTCGTGGGCCATAACGTGGCACCAGTGGCACGTCGAGTACCCGATCGACAGAAACAGAGGCTTGTCCTCGTGTCGTGCCTTGTCGAACGCTTCGGCCCCCCACGGATACCAATCGACGGGGTTACCAGCGTGTTGGAGCAGATATGGGCTCTTCTCGGAGGCCAGTGCATTTCTCCGTTCCCCGCCTTTCGTTCCTTCGCGCCCCACAGGTACCTCGGAAGTAGGCTAGTGCCGCGGCGCAAATAGCTTTCGTTGTTCATCATCTGTCCGCGCGTAGCTTAGGACTATCTTATAACTATATTACGGTGAACCGGCATACGCGTTGACAAATTGCCCCACATCGGGCCCTGCGATCTCGAGTGCACAACGTGGTCCGGATCATAAGGGCAACAACAAACTATGAAACGAAGCGTGTTCAGGTTAATCGTTGTGTTATTGGCTGCGGCGGCGCTTGCTGCGGTGGTTATCACAAACTTCCCGCATTCGTCAAAGTCCGATTACAGCGCCGATTTTGCAAAAAGCATTGAATGCATAGGGTGGACCCCCATAAATCCAATAGCACAGAGAGCCGAGAATGTGTACTCGGGGTCGTATAGCGCAAGCAGCGGAAATGGCAGCGGAAATGGAAGCGCTAAAATCGCTGTGACGATCGAGATCGCGCAGTCCGATGCTGCGGGAAACGAACGATATGGGCAGTTAGTCCTCCAAAAACAGAATGCCGGGTATACAAGTGGGGAGAGCAATCTTGGTAACTCCACCATATTCGGGGACACCAAAGCGTCGTGGTTTGGGTATAAATCGAACACCCTCAATAACGCGTCGACGTATACTGTCTTGTACGCCTATAATGCAGGAATTAGTAACTGGGTTGTAGTGACTGAGTCTGCGGGTACTCTGAGCAACAGCACGAGTTGATCCTACTGATTCCGTCGCGTCTAGGCCCAACAATCCTTTTTACGCGTGAAATAACTGCAAACAATATGCTATACGATAGTAGAATCCACGAGCAGCCGGGACCTTAAAATAAGGGAAGCAAAGGAGCAAGAAGAGATTGATAAAACTTGTAATAGCGGTCAAACACGCGGATTCAATTAATGAAAGCAGCACAGCGACGACGAGAAAAAAGAAGGGTGAGCAAACGGACGTCTGGTCGTCTGAGCGTGTTCATTTTTTGACCACTCGAACACCATACACAGTTTCTACGGTCACATTTCAACCGAAGCCTTTATCGTTTCTTTTGGTACGTTCTTAGGCGTCGAGTGGCGAACATTGCAAGAGGCAATCATGCGCATATACAAAATCGTTTCATTTTCTGTAATCATCCTTCTCGTTGCCGTGCTATTTGCAGGCGTTGTAACCATTCCTGCAGCAGCACAGTACGATACGATGCAGTTCCGCTACAACGCCCAGCACACCAGCGACTACAGCCCCGTGGCGGGGAGCAATACGTCGAATGGCAATCTGACATGGAGCTTCACGACCGGACACTACGTGTTCTCCTGTCCCGCCATCGTCAACGGTGTGGTCTACATGGGGAGCGATGACAATAACGTCTACGCCATCAACGCCACCACCGGCGCCAAGCTGTGGAACTACACGACCGGAGGCTACGTAGGCTCCTCCCCCGCTGTCGTCAACGGTGTGGTCTACGTGGGGAGCTACGACAACAACACCTACGCTCTCAATGCCACCACCGGCACCAAGCTGTGGAACTACGCGACCAGAGGCAATGTTTTCTCCTCCCCCGCCGTCGCAAACGGCACGGTCTACGTGGGGAGCTATGATAGCAACGTCTACGCCATCAACGCCACCACCGGCGCCAAGCTGTGGAACTGCGCGACCGGAAGCGCCGTGTTCTCCTCCCCCGCCGTCTCGAACCTAGTGGTCTACGTCGGGAGCAATGATGGCAACCTCTACGCCATCGGCACCGCAGCCGTGGCCACAGGTCAGGGTGCAACGCCCGGCTTCGAGGTCGTGCTCGCTTTTGTCGGACTCGTAATCGCCGCGTACACAGTGAGGAGGAGGCGTTAACCCCTCATCTTTGTCTTCTTTACGCGTGGCAGAAGGATGGAGCGAAGACGGCTCACAACGAGTCGAGCAACTGTACCAACTGGGCGACGTTGTGCTCGTTTGTGACAAATCGCGGCGGTATGCTTCGTTGAATGAATCCGGATATTCCGAGCAGCTCTTCCATCTCAGGTGACAGTGCATACGTTGGCCGCGCGCTCGTGTCGGGTTTCTTCTGGCTGATCAGCCGCGCGTGATTCAACAGTCTGCTGTTGTTACTGCCCTCGACGATCACAAGGTTCTCGAAGGCGTATCCGCGCTTTACGTGCGCGTTGTACGGATATCGCTGACGACACGCGGCTCGTTCAGACGCTGACAACCAGTTGAAATCGATCACGTGATCGACAGTAAAATAGCCGACGAAGTACAGCGCTTCGGGATACTCAGCGTTGTCGTGATTAAACGGTTTTAATCCTGCGTAAAAAACGAGCAGGTCCCCGTCACCCAACTCAAGGAGAGACCGACGTTTTGCCGTGGTGTCACCGTAGGTGCACGTCTCGAATTCTGGATCGTCGTGCATGGGCACGTGCCTGAGCGCTGGTGGCACATACGTCGACAGCGGCTTGCCCTTCCTGCCGATTCGTTCGCCGTACGTCGTAGCCGTGCACGATCGATAGGTTTCCGGAATGGGAACAAATTCGAACGATCCGTCCTCAAAGACTGGGCCATAGGTTCCGCCGCTCCCCTTGTCGATGCCGACGCGGAGCAATAGTGCTTTCATAGCTTTAGGTCCCACAAGTTCAGGTCCGGCATAGTAGCAAGCGGTCCTCGGAGTGTATGTGCCAGGTCCCGCGAGCTTACCAACGGATCTCCACGTTCATATCAAATCCGGATCGTAGTTATAGTAGACGCTCGGCCTCCTGAGGGCGTTCATCAGTTCCGCGCTGAGGTCATGCGTCACGAGACACAAGGCTTGGACCCCTGATTGCTGGGCGACCTGCAGGCTGTAATCGGCTTTCCCGTCGAAGGTGAAATCTGACTTGAATACGTCGATTTCGGCTTGGAGCTCAGGATAGGCGGGGATGATGATCATGTCGCTCTCTTTCAGGATAGCCAGGTTCTCATAGGAATCCTCGAGCTTTGAGAACTTGACGCGCTCCACCCAAACGCCTCGCATTTCGAGCTCGGATGTTAATGCTCCATTCACGCGATCAAAGGCCCTGACCACGGCGCGATTGTAGTGTCGCGATAGTTGCGAAAGCCCCGTGATCTGGTGTTCTAGGGACTGTACGGGGAAGCGCCCGAAGTGGACGACCGTATTCTCCGTGCGGTCAAAGACCAGAACCGTATACATGTCCAGTGACCGCCCCGGAACCCACCCGATGAAGTAGTGATGCCCCGGCAGTGGCGGTGAGTACAGGGGCGGTGAGTCACGAGCCTCGGCCGCACGCTCACTCGGTTTGCGAAATAACGAGCCGTGCAGCTGATTTACCGCAAGGGTGGTTGCATCCACTTGGTCGTTATAAGCGACATTCGGGAAGTTCAAAAACTCCTGTAGGTATTCATCGACCCACGCGTATTTTCCATCATCCGGTTTTGGTATGTAGACGTTCTTTGATTGCCAGACCGGCAGGCAGTTGAACGCCCTAGTCTCCTTTGACCCTTTCACTGATATGGGAATAAGGCCCGGGAGCTTGGGTTTCAGATGCGTGACTATAGCAGCACCGAGCCCCTGAGCCTCCACTAATTTAGACGTTGATTCGGGCCAGCGCGTTGACATGTCCCAGATGGCCTTTACCGTTTCGTCAAAGTCGTAGCGACCACGCACCTGATCGAGCAAGTAGAAATCGGCACCGTTACGGCCCCATACCTGCCCGACCACATAGCTGGAGGAGCTCGATTTGGTTTGTGCGGTATCCCATGATTGGATGGTGGTCTCCATGCGCGGTAGATCGGAGGGATCGTAAAACTGAATCCACCCCTCTTTAAAGATGCTGCCTTCTTCCTGCACGAATTCACAACAGAACTCCTGGGCAAACCAGGTGGCCGGCATGGCGCGTCGCTCTTCGTTTAGAGACTCTTTTAAGATGCGAGGACACTGGTCAGCCGTCACCTTGATCCGCTTCCAGGTCGGCCCTTGGTCGTCCCACGCGCGCCAGAATACACCCTGTTTGCCGCGTGGCGTGCTGAGAAGGATCATCTGCCCTCCCGAAACTGCAAACATTGGCATGACAGCGTAGTACAGCTCGTCGGAGACCTGCGCGGCTTCGTCGATCAGCACGAGAGACGGCGCGCTATAGCCCCGGATAGTCCCTTCTGATCCTGGGAGCGACACTATGCGGCTCTGGTTCTTGAGTCGCAACGTGGTGGCTGAGCCGACGTCGCTGCCGTCGCGTCTGCCAAGCTCCTTGTGGAAAGTGACGATCTTTTCAAAGAGAAGTCCTGACTGCCGCTGCGTCGGAGATAGGATAAGCACGAGTGAGCCGCGATTGGTCAACGCGTGATGAAGGGCACGGATAGCGACGATGGTCGATTTCCCCGACTGCCGCGCACAGTTGAGGATGATGCGCTTCTCCTTTGAGGTGAGGAGGTCGCGTTGCCAGGGGTCGGGGTCTATTTTCAACAACTTCGCGAACTCCACTGGATCACGTGGAATCTTCTGCTCGGCCGGAGCTTTGCTTGTCTGGTCCTTTTCGAGTTTGTCGAGTCTCGAATCGTGCTTGCTCATGTAGCCTGCTCCTCGAGCGCAGAGATCCGTTGCTCGTGATTCGTGGCCTCAATAAGTCGAAGGCCGATCTCGACGGCCCGCAGCTTTATGCGCAGTTTGGCTTCAAGCGTCAGGGAAGAGGCATCGGCGTTCTGCGTCTCTGCTACGATCTCCTTGTAGAGATTGCAGACGTGGTTGGTTATCTCAATTCCAGGACGGGTTAGACGGTTGTCAGTCCTTTTTTTCGTCTGTCCCTCCGCCCGTTGCCTCCGCTTATATGCCGCGTCATATTCGCGGCGTTGTTCAGGGTCTTTATACGGCATTTTGTGGTCCTCCATTGTTCATTCATTGCTTGATACTAGCCGTAGGCGCGGATGGCACACAAAAAACAAGAGGAAACGCTTATAACGACAGGCGTTAGTGTTCTTCTTGCTTCTGGTGTGCGATGTGCGGGTGTCCGGTCAGACTTGCGCACATCGCGCCCGATGCTTGTCAAACAGTGTCATGCTGTCATCTTCTTAAACTTTGTGCATGGCTTCTTTTTTTATAAAAAAGCCGTAATGCAGTTTTTATAAAAAAATAAACCGATTGAAGCGTTGGATGGTCGCACGTTTCGTGTGATTGGCGACCATGTATGTCAGCACAAGCAAGGTGCAAAAAAAGAGAACGCGTAGTCGAAACGAGACTACTAGTCCTCGTTGTGCTTTCGTTTTGTGCCATGATTCATGCAGCCGATAAATCTTCAAATGGCGAGTTGAGCGGGAGCGATTAGCCTAAAAAAGCAACATGGTTCTATCGGATTGGGGTCGGCGACCTTCGCCGTGTAAATACGGAGGTTTAGCGCTTACGATGGCGTTTTCACGGTCCGCAGGCCTGCTTCGTGAGGGCGTGCACGCCGACGAAACGACTACTAGAAAGGCAAGCGCTCCTTCGTGTACAGTCTGGTAGATTCGCGTCGACATCCCTATGAGCCCTGAAAACGTGAAAGGAAGGCGTATTGTTGGATAGTCATATCCGGCCTTGGCGTGGTGGAGCGAGATTTTGCTGTGATGGACTTCCAGCGGCTCGCGTTTTGGCATCGCAATATCAGGATGAAAATATGGGTAATGTTCAGTGGTTAGCATAGTAGCGCAAAGTCGGCGCTGCCATTTAGTCGTTATGATTCGGCCTCCGCGACTGAGTATTATTACACGCGAAGCACCCAATCACACTCGAAACGCTACTGCTTGAAGTATGCCTTGCTGCTCTCATGGCGGGTTTGTCAGTTGTCACGTCGCCTTTGTTGTGTACGGGCGGCGTGGAAGAGAGGATCAGGAGCACCCGTACCTTTTGGGCTGAGTGTTATAAGGAGTGAGAAGTTGGGGGGAGTCCCGATAGGCCCTTCAGAGTCTAGCTTTGTTTCTCTTGCTTTTTTAGATAATGACAAACGACTGTGATTGGCAGGCGCAGCTCAGCATATGCGCTACCGGAGCGATACTGTCTAGAAATACACATATAAGCGAGCACGCGCGTCACTAAAAAAAGATAGCAGGTTTCGTTAGGCGGCCAGTGGACGCATCAGTCGCTTACGTACCTCTTCAAACACGAAGATCGAGAGGCAGACGCCGAAGACGTACGCAAGCTCAGTGGGGCCAACGGGCACCGTCCGAAAGGCAAACTGCAGCGCAGGGACGTACACAACGGCTAGCTGCAGAGCGAGCGCCAGCGCCACCGCGATTATGAGATAGCGGTTGGCTAGAGCTCGCCTGTTCAAGATGGAGCGCTCTGATTTGCAGTTGAACGCGTTGACAAGTTGAAAAATGGCGATCGTAAGAAACGCCATCGTTACTGCCTCTTCGTGGTGAGTGGACAAAACGTCAATATAAAGGAGCAACGTCCCAACGCCAATGATGGCCGCCATAAACGCAATTCGCTGACTCATGAGCTTCGATATGATGCCCTCTTTTGTCTCCCGCGGTCGCCGTTCCATGACGTCACGCTCCGCGAGTTCCAGCCCGAGGGGAATGACGCACACCCCATCGGTGACGAGGTTTATCCACAAGATCTGGACCGGGTACAGAGGAAGTGGCAGCCCGATTAGTATCGCCGTGAATATGAAGACCAACTCGGCGATATTCGTCGAAAGCAGGTACAGAATCACCTTTCTGATGTTTGCGTAGATCTTTCGGCCTTCTCTCACTGCCTTAACGATCGTCGCGTAATTGTCGTCGGTGAGGATCATATCAGCCGACTCCTTAGCAACGTCGGTGCCGCCCTTGCCCATAGCTACGCCGATATCTGCACTTATTAGCGCGGGAGCGTCATTGACCCCATCGCCGGTTACGGCAACGATGTGTCCTTCATCTTTGAACGCTTCGACGAGGCGGCGCTTGTCGAGGGGGCGTATGCGGGCAAATACCGACACCTCATTCAGTGATTTGGCTAGCTCAGCATCACTCATGGAGCTCAGTTCGTCGCTCGTCAATACCGCGTCCGTCTTATTCGTGATGCCGAGCTGGACGCCTATGGCCTTCGCCGTGTGCGGATTATCTCCGGTAACCATGACAGTGCGAATGCCTGCCCTCTTGGAGACGCAGAGCGCGTCTTTCACCTCCGGGCGCGGCGGGTCTCTCATCCCAACGAGGCCAAGAAACGTGAGCCCCGTGAGTGATTCTTCGTTCATCAGCGGAGTGCTACTTGAGTCAACATTCCCGCCGCTGCTTGATGAGACGAGGTCGCGCGACGCCGCCGCAAGCACCCGCAAACCATCTGCCGCCATCGCCTGGATAGCTCGCAAGATCTCCTGCACAACCGTTTCATCGATAACTTTGGTCGTTCCGTCGATGAGGACGGTCTCACATAGAGGGATTACCGCCTCAGGAGCTCCCTTGATGTAGATCCGACCCCTGCTCGCCACCGCCATGTATTGCCGCTCCGGATCAAAGGGGATCTCATCCGCCCGCGGATATGCGTCGTCTAGTGCTCGCTTATTGATGCCTGCTTCTGCGGCTGCTGCGAGGAGTGCCAGTTCTGTAGGGTCACCAATGGCGCGACCGTCGTCAATCTGAGCGTCGTTCGCGTACGCCATCGCCGTCAGGAGATCGCGCACGTCGTCCGCTTGCGCTTCCGCTCCTGCCACACCGTGGAGGAGGTCTCCGGCTTTTTCAGCCGCGACCGTCATGAGGCCCCGGCCGCTTACGTAGAGTTTTTCGACGCGCATCTCGTTGAGCGTTAGCGTCCCGGTTTTATCTGTCAATATGACGTCGGTCGATCCGAGCGTTTCAACGGCGGAAAGACGCCGGATGATGGCGTTTTCCCCAGCCATCTTCCGAACCCCTGCCGTCATGACCACGGTTATAGCGGCAGGAAGCCCTTCGGGTATCGCTGAAACAGCTTGGCTGACCGCAATGAGAAACATCTCAAAGATCGAAAAACTCCGAAGAATCCCTGTGATAAAGAGGATGCCGACGATCACAAGGACGAGGATGCCTATCCATCTTCCCAACCGTCCTAAGTCCTTCTGCAACGGCGTTTCTTCACGCTCGGCGCTCTGCACGAACTCAGCGATCTTGCCAAACTCTGTACCCCGCCCAGTGGCAACGACGACTGCCTCTCCACGCCCTTCAGTCACAACCGTTCCCGCGTACACCATGTTAGATGTGTGTGGCCGCGTCTGTTTGTCTACGGTAACCGATTCTCCGGTAAGCATCGACTCGTCGACCTTCAAGGTCTTAACGGTGAAAAGCCGGGCGTCTGCCGGAACCCGGTCCCCCGCGTGGAGCAGTATCACATCACCAGGAACAATGTGTCGCGCATCGATCACTTCGGCCCCGACCGTTCTGATAACTGTGCTCTTGGGCGCGGCAAGCTCCTTTAAGCTCTCGAGGACGTTCTCTGCCCGGTTCTCCTGAACAAAGCCGATAATCGCGTTAGCCACTAAGATTAGAGCTATCACAACCGCGTCCACGATGGAGCCGAAAAAGAGCGTTATGACCGCGGCGACGAGCAAGATATAAATGAGCGGGCTCTGGAATTGCCTTAGAAACAGAAGAAGCCGGCTCGGCTTTTTCGCTTGCGGAAGTTCATTCATTCCGACCGACGAAAGGCGTTTCGCAGCTTCAGCTCCGCTAAGCCCTTGCGGTCCGGAGCCTAGCAGATCAAACGTTTCTTCTAGACCCCTTATGTGCCAATCTTCAGGC
>CABDZV010000047.1_pt1 | contig 13817 bp, 16 predicted proteins | sample 3132231 | NCBI WGS metagenome assembly CABDZV01 (sample SAMEA5534341, study PRJEB31848) | metagenome | biome: tundra; feature: field; material: soil | place: USA | collected 2013-05 | depth 0.45 m | reverse complement strand
GGGAAGCAGTTTATGGGCGTCAGAGGGCATCAGTTTCGCCAGTTCTTCGAGCGCACGGGATGCCCCCAGAACAGAACGCATCTCGATCCAATGGCCGAGGAGCATGATGTCGATTAGGGTGCTGAGCTCCCAGAAGAGGACGCCGCCGCTTAAGCCGAACGTGATCGCCGTGCTGTAGAGGTACGCGGTGCTGATGGCGACAGCGATGAGCGTCATCATGCCAGGGAGCCGCGCCCGCAGCTCGTTGACGATCCCCTTCAGGAAAGGGCAGCCGCCGTAAAAGTACACAAACGATGCTAAAATGAAGAGAACGTATTGATCGCCGGGGAAGCGGAGCGCTCCGTTGAGGCCTGCAAACGATTGAATTGAGGGGGATAGGAGCAGGATGGGTATAGTGACGATGAGCGACACCCAGAACCGCCGTCGAAAATCGGCTACGTCGTGACCCGCGTGGCGAGAGTACGACGGTGCCCCTTTTCCCGGTGCTGGATGCGAGGGGGCGGCATGGGCACCGTGCTCCGCGTTGTCATGCCCCGCTGCGTGCATCGCTTCGTGCATTCCGTGCCCTTCGTGCCCTTCGTGGGGATGTTTGTCGTTCATTTCGTCAGCTTCCTAGTCGCCTGCTTTTTAAGCGTATGACGCTACATAGCTTTCCCTTTCTTTGCTCCGAGACGTAAGCGAGCGTCTGGTGAAGAGTACCACTACGTCGGCTGGCACGACTAAGCAGCCGCGATTAACTCAAACCCCTATTTTGTGTCTCGTGAAGATATTACAAGCTCAGTGCGCATCGTACTCGCTAAGCGACACACGCATCGACAAGGCGTTCAAAATGGCCCAGCCGCATACGCGTGAGCACTTGTGGCGTTACTCACGGGTGCCTTCGGTACGCTATGTGTTATCCGATTTTTAAAAATCGGTGAGGTCTCGACTGTCACCGCACGGCAGGAGCGCCAAGATCTGCCAAAAAAAACTGGAAGCGGTCAGTTGCCTGCTGCGGTTGCCTCGACTTCGAGTATGCTCATGCTTACGCGTATCCGGCCGTCTCGATCAGGGGGGTACAGCTCGATACAGCGCTGTACGACCTCCTCAAGAAAGGCGTCGCGTTTCTTTGCCGGAATTCGGTCAGTATAGCGATGCCACGTCGACCGTGCGCATCCCTTCAGCGCGTCGGCACTAGGGTGCGTCACCTCTTCGGTGACGAATTCGAACCGTCGCAGAACAAAACCGGCGTCGAGGAGCAGCCTTTTGTACTCGTCGGCGCTACGAGCCCTCCGTTGCTTAAATTCCTGAAAATACGGTTTCCAGGCCGGGCGATCCATTATCTCCTTTCGTGCTGACCGGAGTAGCAACTGGCTCTCTGCCGTGGCATTTGGTTTTGCCATGAGCTGGGCCGCAAAGCGGCCATCTGGTACGAGGCTTCGTTTGATACCTTGCAACGCCGTCGCAAGATCGTCGACCCAATGGAGACACGCAAGAGATACCACGACATCAAATTCACGGCGAAAAGTGATCTTCGCGGCGTCTCCGTGGCGAAATGATAGGTTGGGATATGCCGACGCAGGGAACATTGTTCGTGCGAACGCGATCATGTCGGCAGAGATGTCAATGCCGAGCGCAGAGCCGTGTGGCACGCGTGCGGCAAGCTCGGCGGTTACCTTCCCATCGCCACAGCCGAGATCCAGAACTCGCTCGGTACCTTGAAGCCGAAGCCTTTCCACCAGTGCCAAAGCGAACGCGTATTGGGGGTATGAGTACTTGTGATAGTCAGCAGGATCCCATCTGTCTGTCATGTGACCCGCTAGGTGGCGTGAAACCTCGCCTTAAGATGCGCCCGTTCTGATCGTGTCCTTTAATCGCATGTTACGGATGCCGTTCACGTTCTTCCAAAGTTGGATGTTGGGGCCCGCGATGGGGTGCCGTTAGTTGCATTGAGGGTGCCCTTTAAGGCGAATGACTTGTTGATGCGGTTAGGGACTCAGGATTGCGCTTATTGCCCCATCGCGCCCATATGCTCCTGCATTTCCTGCTGCATCTGGCTGCGCGTGCTCCCATTCATTCCGTAGCCCATGTATGGCCCCATGCCACCACCGTTGCCGGTACGTTCGTGCATATCGCCCCACATGTGCTGCCACATGGCCTGTTGGAAGGGCGCTTGCCCGACAGCACCGCCGGTGATAAACATGCCGTAGTACGGCATGAGCGGTGAGCTGCCGTATTCCACTGCCGCCCCTTTCCGGGCACTCGCGTTAAACCCTGACCACGCCGTCGCATTCTGCTGCACCGTAGCGTACCCTTGCCCCATGAACATGGTTCTCAGCGATAGGAACTGTGCCTGCGACGTTTGTGTGTTATTGTACGCTTGGACGCTCACGGCGTAGGTGCCATTGTTATCGTTCACCGTGCCGTTGTACACCACAATCCCTGCTTGTGGACTAGGTTGCAGTGAAAACGGTGTCACTACGGTGAAGTTCAGCTGTTGCATCGAGGTCGCGAGGTACTGAGCGATGGCTTGGTCTTCTGCAGCCGTTGTCGTATTTGCCGTTGGAGTAGGCGTTGGTGAGGACGTTGTAGGGCTCGTACACCCTGCAGCGAGGATGACTGCGAGTATCACCACCGCTAACGTCCCTGCTAAAAACGATTTTTTCATTGTGAACCCTCGTAAGTTACCCTTAACTATGCTGGTAATGCATAGTGCGGAGCTTAAGTGTTAGGTGTGTTATGCGCAGGCAACCGCAGAGTCACAAGTTCGAGTTCCTTTTTTTGAATGGCTTCCTTATCGTGCCTGAGCTATAGGGGGTCAATAGCGTGCTGTAAGTGAGAGAAAAGAAAAAAAGAAGCAGAGAGGGATTAACCCTTTAGGAAGCCTGCAGCACCTTCAACTCCTGAACGATGGCTACGTAATCTGGAATGAATCGATCATCTGCTGCGCCGTGCTCGCGTACGTATCGTAGTTGTTGGGGGCTCCTTTGTAGGTAATCACGTAGACCTTGCTGTCTTTTACCGTCCACGTTTGAAGCGCTTTCAACTGATCTCCGTTGACCGTTGCCGTATAAACGATCTTGTAACCGGGAAGCCCGGCAAGCGTCGTGTTTGTCGCCTCAATTTGCGTGAAGTTATCGTTGCTCTGAGCTTCTGACGTGATGTCTTTCGTTAAGGTCGCGAGCGTCTGGTTTGCGGAGAGATTCCCAACCTGCACATTAAGGTTCTCAGTTGCGTTATTGGTGGGTGTCAGAAAGAGTACGAGGGTGCCGTTTTGCTGCTCCTGAGGTTTGCTCCAGTCTGTCGAGTAATTGATCGTGAAGCCCTTCGAACTATCATACGTGTTTGTCGGAGACGCTGAGGGCGTCGTATTCCCTGCGTTGAACGTGCAGCCCGCAGCTAGCACTGAAGCAACCATTGCGGCAGCGATCAGTAGCAATACATTTCTTTTGATCATGGAATCACCTACCTACGGGTGTAGGCACCCATATTAGTTTTTACGATCTGAATCGATAGCGTTGCGACCGCGCGAGCGACGATGCTATGTGATGTGGGAGCCTATGAAGTCATGGGATCAAGCGCGCATCTCCAATACTCTTCATGTGAACATCATATAGGTGCTCAGGCAGCGGATGATCATAAACTCGCCAATCCACTCCAGAAACGCCGTGGGTCAGTATGTAATTCTTGTTTGACTGATCCCACTGCAATGTGTCGCCTATTTGTTCACAGTTTTCCTCAGATCGTCCCGGAAATGGCTCAGCACTGAAATAAAGTTCACTTGCAATCTGAGACTGTGAAGTCGACGTTCTTGCAGTACTTCATGTAGATATCGTATACGTTCTTCTGTGGCAACGGATTTCGGTAATGGCTCCACGAAACGCCTGAAACGCCGTGCGTCAGAATATAAGCTCGATTTGATTGATCCCAACCGATAGTATCTCCGTGTTGCTCACAAAATTTGCGCAGATCCCCTAGCACAAAGTTCCCATCAAACCGCGACATCGGAATCTTTTGCCGTTTAACCCACATCCAGAACGAACCATGTTGGAACATCAGTTCATCGTCGTGCCGCCCGTCGAGCAGTGGTCGAATGGCTTCGATAACCTCCGGGTGCAACGGAACATAGTGCTCTATTCTGATCTTATCCTGAGATGGTTCAACTCGGAGGACGAGTTTTACACCTCTCAAAGATTCGCGTAATTGACCAACGGTTAACTTCATCATTGTTGCCATGCTCCGCTGGCCAGTGAATGCCCCAAAAACTGTGAATGCTGTGTACTGCTCTGCTCTTAACTTACTGATAGTTCCATGGCACTCCGCACGATTTACGTAGTTAAGAAGCTCTCTATGTCTTCTTTGGTGACAATCCGGTTGGTGACATTCTTTCTCACCTTAACGCGTCGGGGCCTCTCTAAAAATAACTCAAATGAACGATAGCGTACGTCAAGGTGCATTTTGGCCAAGTACTTCAGAAACGCCGCTGCAAATGTCAAGACCTTGCTCTTAGAGTCTTCACTCTAGTACTTCGCAAGTGTTTTTTTGCGCAAGTCGGTGAGTGTTTCTGCGCTGACAGTTCCAAGAGTGGAGAGCCAGAATGCAGCTGAAGCCCTATTAATCCAGTCACCAGATTTGCGTGTAAGCTCCGTTTTCCGATACTCTGTGTAGCTTACGAGTTCATTACGACCGAACTGAAGTTTGAGACTTAGCAGACCGCTTTCAGGCACTTCTTGTAGCCTACCTTGTGGGTGTTCGGTGCTGAGTTCCAAAAATAGGCCATTTTTGCTGTCTGTTTGTCGATAAGACGCACAAAAATCTTCCTTAGATGGTCCGCGGTTGTGCGTGTGGATTTCTTTCACTAGCTGGCAATCAGGATTTAAAGAAGCATGGCAGGGGCTCCAATTTCGAAAATAGCCTTCACACGACGGAGGTCTCCGGTTCGAATCCGGCCGAGCCCATTGCTTTCGGCGCTCGCTTTGTTGATCAAATTACATTTCACCGTGGTTATTAGACCGCCAGCAAACGCTATTCTTATCTCAAAGCGGCCGCCTAAAACGCTTTAGAACCGAACGTGGTGCGTTTTCTGGCGAATACGACCACCGCCAGGGCTCGATCTGATCCTCATCAAAGCTGCAGTAGACGGTTGGCCTAAACTCCGACTGCGTAAAGCTGAGATCGTGGGTCACGAGACAGAGCGCGCGCACCCCTGACTGCCGTGCAATCTGCGCCGTGTAGTCTGCAGACTCATCGAACGTCGGCTCACTGTGGAACGCTTCGAGCTCCGCCATAAGCTCTGGGTTGTTCGGCAAATCCACGAGTCTTTTCCTTACAAGCTGGCTAAGGTTTTCGTATGCGGTAGAAAACTTCCGTTTATTGAACTTAATTCGCTGCACGTAGGTGCCCTTGAGCTCGACCGCGTAGACCAGCGCCTCGTCGAGGTCGTCAATCACTCTGACTACGGCGCCGTTGTATGTCCGCGACAAGACGAAGATCTGCGAGACCTGCCCTTCGACCGGTTCCGCTGTAATCCTCTCGAACTTCACGACCTCATTCGTGCTATTATCAAAGACCGCGACGGTAAACTCATCGTCAAAACGTGCCGGAACCCATCCTATTGTGTAGATACGTCCGGATACAGCGGGTATGTCACAAGCGGCGTATGCTTCGGCCGTAACTCTTGGAAATAGCGAGCCTCGTAGCTGATTTAAAGCAAGAGTCGTTGCGTCGACCTGATCATCGTTCGCTGCATACGGGAAGTTTAGGAGCTCGGGCACGTAGTCGCGGACCCATGCATATTCGCCGTCATCTGGTTTCGGGATATAGACGTTCCTCGACTGCCACATAGGCACGCAGTTGAGGGCTCGCAGTTCCTTAGAGCCTTTAACGCTAGTGGGTATGATTCCTTCTACTTTGTGTTTTAAGTGTGACGCTAGAGCGGCCCCCAGCGTCTGAGCCTCGACAATCTTAGCGCTAGACTGCTCCCAGTGACGTGACATCTCTTGTATCTGGTCTACCGTCTCGTCAAAATCCCATCTGCCGCGAACTTGGTCTAACAAGTAGAAATCTGCCCCGATTTTGCCCCACACCTGTCCTACAACGAAATCTGATGTACTGCTTTTCGTTTGTGCGGGATCCCACGCTTGGATGACGGTATCCATATCAGGCACGTGCTCGGGATCGAAATACTGAATCCAGCTTTCTTTAAAGATGCTACCCTCTTCCTGCACGAATTCGCAACGATACTCCTGCTCAAACCACGCGCTGGGCAAAGCGCGCCGCTCCTCGTCCAAGAACTCCTTTGAGATGCGGGGGCAGTGATCAGCGGTGATTTTCACCTTCTTCCAGTCTGGCTCTTGGTTCCACGCGTGCCAGAATATACCCTGTTTGCCGTGTGGCGTGCTGAGGAGGATTAACCGCCCGCGTGAAACGGCGAGCATGGGCCTGACGTCGGAGTAGTAGAGCTCTTCAGAGACTCGTGCGGCTTCGTCGACGAGCACCATAGACGGGCTGAAGCCTCGAGTAGTCGACTCGGATCCAGGCAGTGCGACGATGCGGCTGCCGTTGCTGCTTATTGGAGCGTTAGTTCTTGCATCTACCACTGGTTGCAGCGCACCGGTCAGCATTCCGCCAGGGCACGCGACCGTTAGCACTGCACCGACCGGTGCTGGCACTAGCTACGATGTGGCGATTTCCGCACGCGCAGTGCCTGTGCCAGCTAATGAGTTCGGTGGAAACTTGACGAAGCCACAATCAGGATACGAGTATGCAGCTATCGAATGCGCATTAAAAGATAACAACGTGGCGAATTTATTTACGGTGTGGCGCGAGTGGACTGCGAAGGACGCAAATGGCACGCTCTATAATAACGATGTATCAGTGGTTGATATTGCCAATGCATATCCAAAAACTACGATACAACCAGGTAATACAGCGAGGGGAATAATCACGTATCAGGTACCTATCGGTACCAAAATAGTGCAAATGCGCTATCTTGATGAAACAACGAATACGCACATGCTGACGTGCAACGTGACGTAAAATGGCGACTGACGAAGAATAACCGGGGGCTTATAAGACTAAAAATAGCAAGCGGAATCGTGATTTTCGCACTTATTCTTACCGTTTTTATAGCGGGATGTACGAGCACACAGAATCAGAGCAATCCAAATGGAACGCTCACCAACTCGATAGGCATTAGCGCAAAAGCGATTCCGTCACCACAACAATTTGATGGCTCTCCCCTGACACCCAGTCCGGGCAATAAATACGTGCTGTATAACGGACACTTACCAATACAAACGCACAAGATCGGCAGGTGAGTCCGCTCTTTTTCGCTTTGCACGATGCGAACAATAACGTTTACAATATCCAAGAACTTACTCAGAGTCGGTACCTTAGCCAAGCGTTCCCTTCCGGCTACACGATGACACAGCCCGGCGATAAAGTGTCAGGGCGTATTGTCTTTGAGGTGCCACAAAACGTGAAGCTTGCTACAATGACGTACGATGACCGCAGCGTTATGGGGTCAGATAACACGTATAGTCACGTAGTGATCAATCTGTAGAGATACGTCGAAAAAAGAAGAGAGATACCAACCCGCAACAAACGGCGTGTTACCTGTGCCTATTGCGCTTGATGAAAGCATATAACGGGGCGTATACGAGAGGGCGATTTAGGATACTTTTTTCATCATTTTGAGAAGTGATTGCGGCCGTCACGCGCCCTGCCATTTTTGAAGCCGTAGTCAGTGGTCAGATGCGGCTAAAGTGTTACGATTGTGCCCAATATCACCATGTTATAAGCTAGGATTATGAAAAAAGGAGAGGTAGATACGTGACCGTTCAGACGGCATTTATCTCAATGTGTTAGCGTGCAACGCGCGCCAAATATTTCAAACAAATCGATGTGCGTCCATCTCTGCAAATAACTTCTTGCAATTATCAACACAATTAAGCAAGATAGCGCCTATGTAAGTGGCATGCCACTACCCCCTACATTGGAGAGTGAGAAATTCAGACTGAAAGAGGCCACTTTGCTCACATTTGAGCGAGGGTTGCTTGCCGATTTAGAGAATCTCACCTTTATAAGGTACAAGGCTTGGGAACATCCAACACCTAATAGTAAGAAGGCGATACCAACTGATCGCCTGAGGCATTTTCCTGTAGAGGGCAGCTTTACGTTGAAATTTGTTCGCGAATCTGCTGACGAGACGCTCTCGCAAAAACGTCAAGACGCATTAGCACAATTTATCGTTGAAGGGCGGCTTACAAATCCATTCCAAGAAAAGCGGGCAGTTTTAGAGGTCGTTACAATCGGTGAGCGAACGTATTCTCAGTTACGTCGCATCATGGTAGATGACAGACCACTCAAGTTTGAGGCCCAAAAATGTAGGATGCAAAATGCCGCTAGAATCTTCATCCGCTGACTTGGAGCGCACATACTGAACACCCCTACTCTCAAGCTCGCGCAGATACAATCGGTGCCTTTAAGCGCTTTGATTCAGGGAGTATCATTCAGCGTAGAAGGCTTACGCTTTTAAGCTCCTTAACGATTCGATCGACCGCATTAGCCGCATCTTCGGGCTTTTTCCCGCCCGTGATGACAAGTTTGCCGGAACCAAACAAAAGAATCACCACTTTAGGATCCGATACCCGGTAGACGAGGCCGGGAAACTGTTCGGGCTCGTACTCAATGTTCTCAAGCCCGAGACCGTTGGCAATTGCGTTCAAATTCAAAACTGCGTGAAGATCTGCTGACGCGACGATGTTCTGGACTTTAATCTCGGGCGTTCCTTTCACGTCGATTCCGATATCTCGTAGACTTTGAAATACGTTTTCAAGGCCTTTATGAACCTCATCTATGCTCTTTGCACCCGTGCAGACAATTTTTCCCGACCGAAAGAGTAATGCAGCGGTCTTTGGGTCCTTGCTGCGGTAAACGAGGCCCGGAAACCGCTTAGGATCATAATCTGCGCCGTCTAACCCAAGCGTTACTTGCTTGAGGTCCATTTCTTGTCCAATGTCGGTGGATGCAACCACATTTACAATTTTAATAGTGTCCCGCGGTTCGACCATATGCTTTCCCTGTTGGTTTATAAAGGCTTAAGCTAGAGAGCACGGAGAGCAAAAAGGACGGAGATCAACGGACGGGCCTGTGTCAGGCGTCATTTCCCAATATCTCCATTTTGGGAATTATCAGACTAGCGGATAACGCTCGGCTCGGCGCTTGCTCTTGAGGAAATGCGCTTGCGTGCTTACGTCGCTATCTCCTCATTGAAAAAGGAACAGCATCAATCACGATGCTGTCGCTGTCGTTGGCACCATTACGTGAATGTACGCCGTTGCTGTTGACGGCTCGTATTGTGCATTACCTGCAAAGCTTGCGGTGACTGCGTGTTGCCCGAGTGACATGCCGGCTGTGGGAAAGTTAAACACCATTGATACGTCGCAACCGCTTACTGCTGGGAATGCGGCCGCCATTCCTGATGGCCCACCTTCAACAGAAACGCTGGCAGTAAGTCCGTTAAGGCAAATCTGCTTTCCTTGTGCATATATGCCAAACGATACGCCAGACGTCGTGCCTAGCGGACTGCCAACCGGGATGACCTGCCAAGATATCACTGTCGGTACTTGAGACACGGGTGTCGGTGTCGGTGTCGTCGACGGCGCTGGTGTTGGTGTTGGCGTAGGAACGATGGAAGGCGACGGCGTTGCCGAAGCAGAAGTCGTAGTATTTGCTGTCGTTGATGCTGCTTGTGATGCGTTGCCTGCCGCTTGGTTGCTGCTAGTTGGTGATGTGCAACCCGCTATTGATAACGATGCAACCATCACCAGCACGATGATAGCTAACAACTTTTTTATCATATTGTCGCCCCCCTTGACGAATCAAAAGCGTAAAACGGCGGCGTGACAGCTTAAAGATTGTCGTTCGCCGCGCACATTGATACGTCGAAAAATTTGGTTTAGCGCACCGGCCAGCCGAATCACGAGGGTCATATCGTTGTTTTGGGAAGTTTCACTTAACAAAAGAACTGTTTGACAAGTATGATTTCCCAAAGTCTATTTAACAACCTTTAAACCATCCAGGAAGTACAGTGTACAGGTTAAAACAATGGCGACACGTTGCCTCAATGGAGACGACGCTGTCAGGGGATTCTTATGGCTGACACAAACTTTAAATTCTGTACGGCCTGTGGTCGCAAAGTCGCTTTAAACGCGCAGTTCTGTGCAGGGTGCGGCGCTGATTTAAGTGGAGGTGGCGATAAGATACTGGGCTGTATCGATAATACAAGCACGAGGGGGAGCAGCAGAACATCGTTGGTATTCACGACTAACCGAATTATTGTGGCCGAAACTGAGAGTTCGGCTATGGAACTTCTTAGTACTGGGTTTGTTACAAGACCGTTGGCCGGTCTCGCGCGGGGCAAGACGGAGCGCGAATTTCGCACTTCAACCCCAGAAGAGATTCTTGGTGCAAATAAAAAAAATTATGCCATACCGTATTCCGAGATTACACAATTGCGGGTAAGAAAGCCGACTGGAAGCTGGGCGCGCGGCCTAAAATACGGGGGGGTTACCTTGGCTACGAGACTAGAAAAAAAAGCGTTTAAACTCATTGGCTCAGGCGTCACGACATCACAGTATTTAAAAGAGACGGAAAAAACACTTGAATTTCTACCAAAGCTTAAACAAGGCAACCGATTGGGTCATAGACTGATAATAGAAAACTGAAGGCAAATAAGTGAGCCCGTCTCCAAGATGGCTTCACACGCGACGCAATTGCAAGCAGCAAACAGCGCTACCTTTTGAATGTACTTCTTACGGCAAAAAACAAAGGTTAGCGGCCCCGCCAGGTTCAAATCGGACAAAGCACCAACGCAGAAAGCGTCTGCTGACGAGTGGGTGAACAAAGGAGCTGTGCTCGTAAAGTCACGCCACCCCCAAGAAGCGCTTCAATGCTTCGATAAGGCGCTTGAGATCGATCCGAAGAATGTTATCGTGTGGACGAACAAAGGGCTCGCGCTTGGCCTGTTAGGCCGCGACCGGGAGGCGATTCAATGCTTCGATAAGGCGCTCGAGATCGATCCGAAGAACGCATTTGCACAACGCGTCAAACGCAAGATCATGTTTACACAACGCCGTCTGAACGGTCGCGTATACATCCTTCTTTTTTCATCTGCAACAAAAACCTCTAGTGAGTGGCCACATAAGCAGCATCAGCTACGAGTCCTCACTCAGCACCGCCTGCACCTTCTTCTTTGTCACGTCCAGCAACTACCTTAGCTGCTGAAAATCTTGTCGGCTTGTGTTCTGCCGCAGTAGCTTAGTTTGAGATGGAGTGGAGTTTGAGTTTTTGCTGGTTTGTCAGGAAATGATGAGTTCAACGTCCTTCCAATATTGCATATACATCATAGACGTGTTCTGGCAACGGATGTTTGTAGTGCCGCCAAGAACTCCTCAAACCCCATGTGTGAGAATGTACGCTCGGTTAGATCTATCCCATTGAACGGCATCACCGCACGGTTCCCAGAACTTTCTGAGATCGCTTAGAGCAAAATGAGTAAGCTTTCTTATTTATGCTGTTTTAGTGATTTCCTCTAGTACGCGTACGACCACCGCAAAGTCTACGTCTAGCTTCCGTGTCATACCGATAGCACTAATCTGCTGTGCGGCTGCAGTTGCAGGCATCGGGGTATTTGTATTGTGCGCTTGTTCCAAAATAAGGCCGTAATCTTTATACATATTGGCAAGAGAAAAAGTAACCGGGTAGTCATTAGCTAGAGCATTTTGCATCTTCGCCTTTTGAGCTGGCGATACTACGGCCGTATCACCAAGCACTTCTATCATTTTGTCCTTACTCATGCCCATTCTTTGGCCCAAAAGTAGCGCTTCCGCGAGAGCTTGAGCACCCAAACCCAAGAGCGTATTAATAACCAGCTTCATGCGTGATCCATTGCCAGCAGGTCCTAGGTAGTAAACAGTTTTACCTATAGCACTAAAGATTGGCTTGGCATCATCAAATAGCTCTTTCTCTCCCCCAACCAATACTATCAACTGGGCTGACTCAGCTTGTGGGGCACTCCCAGAGACAGGAGCATCGAGAAAGTGAGCTTTTTTGCTTGAAATGTCTTTGGCTAATTCCTCAGCGGTATCGGGAGAAATAGTACTAAGACTAATGAACACCTTATCCTTACATCCCGTCTTTGTTGCCTGACTCGCCACGTCCTTTATAGCCTCGTCGTTTGAAACCGAGATACAGATATAATCCACATCTTTAACAAGATCTTGAATAGTTTCTGCGGCATTAGCCCCTTGTTCAACTAAGGGCTTAGTTTTGTCTCGGTCTCTATTAAATACAGTCACGTGATGACCAGAACTAAGTAGCCGAGCAGCCATTCGACTTCCCATGGTCCCCATCCCGATGAAACCTACTGATTTTCTCATACGTCACTCCTGACTAGCAGTTGAATGTAACAACCTATCTAAATAAATTGCGTTGTAAATTTCTGAACAGTTTGACGTCCTTAAGCATGATACGAATTGAACATCTTTCCATTACCGCATATAAACGTCGTAAGCGTTTTCAGGCAGCGGATGCCGGTAATGTGCCCAATCCACCCCAGAAACGCCGTGTGTGAGTGTGTAGTTCTTGTTGGATTGATCCCACCGCAGTGTGTCGCCTATTTTGCGGCACTTTTGAGTATTTTTTGATAGCGGGCAGCACGCTACGTGGGCCTCAGATTCCAATGACTTATAGCCCACAAAGCAGCTTGCATAAATCAAACAAAGCGAGGGAGCGGAGCGACTGAGTGATAAGGGGAGCCGATTCACTCGGTCGGCAGCAAAAACAGTCTCTGCCGCATCAGGCCGCGATATATAGGAGTGCAAACAGATCACTAAAAAAGAAAATCAACGAAGCGTTATGGGGGGTGAGCAACTTGGTTGATTCGGGCAGCGTAATTATTGCAGCGTTTACCCTAGTTGGCGGTGCAGTTGGCTTTGTTGTAGGTGCTTTTTTGTCAGATTGGCTAGCAAAGCGGAGAGAAGGGAGGGAAAACGAACGTAAGGTAACCGGCCTCCGAAAGCTCCTTTACGAAGACATAGTCACGATCTACGTTGCATTGAACGAACTTCTCATAGTGATTGAAGATGACCTCAAGACCCCCAAGTTCGACTTCAATAATGTAATTGTGGCGATAAAGCAGTATCAGCACGGCCATATTGAATGGCAAGGAACTGACTGGTATAGAGGGGCGAGGGATCATCCATTTATATTCACCCAACTTTCTGACAGCGAACGAAGAGCGATGCGACAATTTGCTGGATTACAGAGAGTCGCAGTCAAAGTGTCTGCCGATAATTGTGCCAGGCTACGGGAAAAAGTGGAAAAAGGCGAAAAAGAACCTAGTAGTCTCCTTGAAGCTCTAAAAATAGACCTTGAAAGTATTATCACGTTTATGAGACAAGCGATTAAAGCCTGGCTCGACAAAGAATTGTTGCTTGACGTGTGCCCAGATGACAACAAACATTACATACTTTCGATCTTCGACGACGAGCGCAAGACTGCCGGCGACGAACAAAAGAAAGAGAAGAAGCAAAAACAGGCTGTGATGCCTTAATGACTGGAGCGCTTCCAGCTAGATCTAAAGATGGCGATAAATCGAGATAACGATATGATTTCGACACATCGCGACTAATCAAAAAACACTGGAAAACAAACAAAAGGTCAAATCGCTATAAGGGAGATGCAATCTTATGAAAGTATTAGCAATAAACGGAAGTCCGAGAACCAAATGCAATACCGCAACCCTATTGAATAATGCGCTTGAAGGAGCAGCT
>CABDZV010000044.1_pt1 | contig 14340 bp, 18 predicted proteins | sample 3132231 | NCBI WGS metagenome assembly CABDZV01 (sample SAMEA5534341, study PRJEB31848) | metagenome | biome: tundra; feature: field; material: soil | place: USA | collected 2013-05 | depth 0.45 m | reverse complement strand
TGATCAGCATAGCGGCTTGGAAAGGTGCTATACAACTCCTCACAAAACCATTTTACTGGGAAAAGACACAACACGGGATTAGCAAGTCGGACCGGCAAGAACGTCAAGAGGTGCGCGTTCCAGTGGATTGATTGAATGTTGAAGCTCCAGCACCGAAAGAACTCGCTTAACCATCTCTAGTTGACAATTGTCGAAGTTGATAAGGAATAGAGACGTCGAATCTTTCAACACAGCAGCTGCTCAAACGTTCGTTATCTCGAATACACGCATACTAGCGCGATCCTGCTGAACACATCCTAGTCCGTCATCCCGGCTTCCAAACTCATTGAGTTGTTCATTCGGTTGAACGCACAGTTACAAGGTGAGATTCGCACTCTTCTCATTACCTGGGACGGGATTCGAAGCGCGGAGGGCTTCTCGAAACTTGGGTAATTCCTCGGTTCACCGAACTACCAAATGAAACGCTCAAAGGGCGAAATGCGGCGAAAGAGCCGCAAGATTAAAGAGCCGTCGTCGTGCCATTTGCTCTGAGGATAGCATTATGACTAATGTGTTAGTGGTCTACTATTCGCGCACCGGAAATACCAAAGCGATGGCAGAGACAATAGCCGACGCGGCGCACCAAGAAGGCGCCGTGGTCAGACTCAAGGGGGTGGCCGATGCGTCAAACGATGACCTTGTGTGGGCCGACTGCATCGTTATCGGCTCACCCGTGTACTTCGGCCTGCCAGCAAGCGAGATCAAGAAGTTCATCGAAGACTCGATCAGCGTCAGGAGGCAACTCGAAAACAAGGTCGGCGCTGCCTTCGTCAGCTCAGGGCACCGTGCGGGGGGGCGGGAGACCACCATTATGGCGCTCCTACAGGCCTTCATCGTGCACGGTATGGTCGTATGCGGCGACCCTCTCTCCTCAGGGGGACACTTTGGCGCAGTGGCTACTGGAGCGCCTGACGATCAGGCCGCTCAGGAGTGCAGGGGTTTGGCGAAAAAAGTGGTCATGCTTGCCACGAAGTTGCACAGTGGGTAGCACGCCTGTTCGCGGCAGGATCGAACGTGCGCGGCAGTGAGGCTTTTTTGATCGGCAACGGGAAGCTCTAAATTTCACGCCAGAAAGGCTTAAGTCTCTCGCTTACAGAATCGATTTGAGAACGTCGTACGTTTCGCCGTGACGCTGTACAACCGACCGTCCGGAACAAACTCGTGACAAATATACTCCAACTCGCCCTCGCATTCATCTACGTGCTCTTCGTGCCCGGATTTGCCATGACGCTTGCGGTATTTCCCAGGCTCAACGAGCTCGAGATCACCGAGCGAGTCGCGCTGTCGATCGGGCTAAGTCTCACCATCGTAGTCGTCATGGGACTGCTGCTCGGCTATTCCCAAACCCTCATCGTCGCAACCGGCGGCATCACCGCGTACTCGCTGCTCTTCGGCATCGGCTTTGTAACCGTATTTTTCCTTGTCATATGGGCACTGCGAAGGGCGAATCTGGCGGTTGCCGATAGGCGCGAAGCGGCCCGACCTGAACGCGACATGGTTTTAGACGCGCGCACTGCCAAACCTGTGCGCCCAGAAGACACAACCCAGGCAGAGGTCAGACCGCAGAAACCTGCGACGGCTACCGCGGCGCGGCGCAAAGACGCCCGACGCAGACGTAAAGAATACCCACCAAAGCGCGGCCCGTAACTATAACCCCTGCCGGCCGAAGCACCGGTCAAGTAGTACCGGCAGCGACGGGACACGGCTTCTCATCATAGCACGCACAATCCGGCTCTAGAACGTCGAGTTCTTCTCGTTTAGCGCGTCCGCTGGGCCGTGCTAATAAGGTTCAATGGCCACCGAGCGCCCTTCTTCAACATTTTTAGGATAGTAGCTTTATATCGTCTACGTCTACCTGCTATTGGATGGCCGTGATCAAGGCCTCATCTGTATCGAAAGGAGGTTCTAGACAATGGACTATGAAAAGGAAATGAATGACCTAACAAAGCGCATCGATGAGCTGGAGACGTGTTGTGCAGAGTTCCGCGCCTGCAAGGGCAAGATAGGAGAGCGCATCGACAAGCTCGAGCATCGTTTAGACGACTTGCGATCAGAGGTAAAAACGCTGTATAATGTCATGGAGCGCGACAGCGCTGGCCTGCGATGATGCTGTGTCCTTCGCTCAACGGCGATGGGAATGCGGCTAGTTTTTACGCCTCTGCCGCGGGTCGGCGTTACCGGTTGAGCAGGTAGACCGACGCGTTCAAGGCGGTGGCGATGGTCACCCACACGATGTAGAGCACGAGCAGGTATGACGCCCGCCGGTCCACCTTGTAGAATTGATAGATGGTGGCGGCGATCAGTATCCACAGCGGCACGATGGCGAGCAGGCCGTATAGTATGTTCTGCAGCCCAAAAAAGGCGAACGTCCAGACAACGTTAACGATGAGCTGTGCAGCGAAGAGAGCGATCCCGATGTCTCTTGTGCGAGTTCGAGGCGATCGCCATATGAGGAATAACGCTAGACCCATCAAGATATAGAGAATCGTCCAAACGGGCCCGAAAGCCGCATTCGGCGGATTGAACCAGGGCTTGTTGAGCGCGGCGTACCACGTTGAGATGGAGTTGATGGTAAACACTGACGATCCCAAACCCGCTAACACGGGCACCGCGACGGAGACGATCAGTTTGATGATATCAACGGATTTCATCGATCGTATGTGGCATCGCCTCCTATAAAACGCTTTATTAATTGTTTGAGCATCCGAGTTGTCAGCGCCACTATGATAAAAGATGGCCAATAAACTCGTTTGGATACCTCTTGCTCTAGCAGCGTCGTTGCGTATACCAGTAGGCGGTTGCTGATGCCTACCGGTTATTCGCTGTTAGTCACGATCGTCGGAATGCAAATTCGGCGAGACGATCCCGGCCGTGATCCACACGCCTAGTATAACGATCCCGGCTCTAATCGCAGCAATCATCGCTGAAGAAGAGTGGACCGGCGGCTTTTGCCGAGTTAACGCGGGTTATGGTTTTTTATACACGCGAATCGACCTACACAAGGGAGTGTCCTATGGACGCAAAAGAAGAGAAAAAGGAAGAGTACTACAAGGGCAAGGAAGTAAAGGGCAAGCTCGAAAAAGAGAAGGAAGAGTACTACAAGGGCAAGGAAGTCAAAGGCGAAAAATAGCCGTCCGCCTAGGCAAGCCGTCGCACGATCAGCGTGGAGCGTCCGCGTTATCGATGCCCAAACTAGTCTCCGTTCAAAAGACGCCGAGGGCACAGAGCGCCCTGCCGTAACATGCATCGTGAGGGCACGAGCGGGTAGCGGGGCAAGAGACTGTGGCTCCTGTTTCAAAAGCGGATTCGCTCAAGGGCTGATTCGCGTTCACTGTCTGCAGACGTCCAGAACGTCGCCTCGCCGTTTTGGATCCGGAATATGACCTGATCGTCGGCGTGAGGACGCAGAAACGGTCGCTCTTTAAGAAGGCGCTCCGTGAGGTTCGCGTCGTCAAGAAAAACCACGTCGCCTGACGCTCGCATCATGGTTCCGATATCTGTTGAACCCTCTTGGCCAAGCGGCCCTTTTGGCGGGGCATAAAAGCACACCTCAGCCTTCCGATTTGCTGTAAGCTCTCGAAATATCTTTTTCGTCTTTACGGTACTAAAATAGAAGCCCCGTGTATCCGCAAACCACATCCCGAGCATTCGGACCCGTGGCTGCTCGCGATCACACGTGGCGACTGAACAGATCATGTGCTGATTAGCAAAGCGCACACAGTCATCAAAGTTCGCCATACCATCACCCTTCGATTCGCTTAGTCATTGTTTCGGAAACAGCCAGCTGGCCGTCTGCTTTCACGCGCGCGGCCCGCGGTACCGCTCAGCTGCCATCCGTCATTCAGGCCCCCGTTTCGCATCGCGTCGATTCGCGCAGTGGCAGGATACGACCTCTGGACGAGGGCACTCATTTGTTCGCCTTCCAGTACACCCGATGATCGGAAATGTCGTACGCAACTTTGTAGGTGCTGACGAGTCCACTCAAGTGACCTTTTACGGTCGTGACAGAAAGCCAATATTGGGCCAGGTTGTCCTGCACGTTGAGCTCTTTGAGCACGGCATAGATGAGGTCTTCCGTTGATCGGGGACGCTCCAAAAGTCGCAGTATCATCCCGTCAATCTCGGCAAGCTGCTCTAAGTGAAGCGCGATCTGGCCCGCGCTCTTATCCTTTGACATAACCTCGCCATGACTCGGAACAAGCCAGTCAAACGCCGTGTTCTTGATCGCATTGAGCGAGCGACGCGTGAGCTCAACGTCTATTGAGTAGGGGAGTTTGAGCCGGTCCCAGACTTCTTTAGGGTACAGTGCATCTCCCGCAAAGAGCACCCCGTCGCACAGATAGCCCGTGTGCCCCATCGTGTGACCCGGCAAGAACAACGGAGCAATCTTTCCTTCGAACTGATAGTCTTCAGTGTAGCGATCAACCGTGCACGCCTCTCCCAGGAAGAATCGCGTCGTCATCTCCACCGGTGGACACGCCCAGCTGAACATACCCCGAACGTTTACCTCCGGAATTTCGATAAGAAACGCATCCTCTTTGGGAGCCACCACGATCGCCCCCGTATGTCTCTTGAGCGCGCTCGCCGACCCAAAATGATCGGCGTGTCCGTGCGTGATGAGAATCGCCTCAAGATCGAGCGGGGTGTCAATAACTGCTGTGTCGATCAGGTGATTTTCGTACAGACCGACGTTAGTCTTCCCGAGAATGCACGTGACGTCGTTCAATTCGATGACTTTTTGCTTCACGCTCTGGCCTTCCAAACGGTCGCCAGCGTTCGTGCTGCCGAATTCCCCCGAGTAAGGACGGAACAGGCTGCGTTCGCACTGCCGACGATCGAGTGTTTAGGGTACTCCGGGATAACCCTAACGGATCAAGAGACTTTAGAACGCCAGCTCAATACGGCCATCGCCACCCCCACGGTCCCGCTAAAGCTCGCCCAAGGTGTGCTCTCAACGTGATCTAAGCCCTGCACGGCGCCAGCCGACATCGTCGAACAGGCCGACAGTTTTACTCCGCAGAGCGGCGCTGTAAGATTGACGCCTGCCCTGCCGTAGGCGAGCTAACTGGAATGATTACAACCTAAAAACGTCTGGGGATCATGCGTTCAGCGGGCGATCGAGGCCCTGCGCGGAGGCAGCACCTTCATCGCCAAACCCATCGGCTCGCGACGAGTCGCGACGTCGACGTCATCTACGTGCTTGAGAGGGGCGCAACACAGAGGCCGGTGACAGGACGTCGCTCAGCGCTGGAGGGGCTGGGCGTTTCCTCGCATTATGCAAGGCGCAAGACGCGCTGCGAGGTAGGAGACGTCGATGCAGCCACGAACGAGTCGGGCTGACTCTTTCGCTCTTCGAGTGTTAGAGCAGTTGCGCTACAAAGATCATGCTGCTACGTTGTCACAAAAAAACAAAAAGAATTACTGCTTGTGGCTGTGACAAAGGCGTTCCAGTCGAGCTCCCTCCAAGTCAGCAAACAATTCCAAACGCTTGCGATAGCTCAAACAGCTTGCCGTTCGCTTCTTCTTTGGTTTTTGCCAATAATGACTGCTACCTTGTTGTCGACGTGGCCGCAGAGCCTGTTATTTTCTGTGATCTTCAATGAACAGAAGGACAATGAGTATCAATGGAATGACGACGCCAGCTGCAAAGCTCCACTTAAAACCAACCGCGTAGCTCTGATACGCGAAGCCGACCACTAAAATAAGCAACAGTATATATTCTACAATCCTGAGCCAATTCACCTCCCTCACCTCCCCGGATTTCGTTTTCGATTTCCACTTAAGAAGCGGAAATCTGTAGACCCCTGCTGGATTACGTATGTAAGAAGTTTACAGCGATTTAACCGTTGCCCTTTAATTTTATCTCCTGCTAAGCGATTATCGGCAGAAAAAAGACTGTGCAACCTCGAATGGGCAAGTCCAACGACGGCCAGACCCTCACTTTATTCTCCGCTCGACTCGCTCAATCATTAAATCGCTTGTAAAGGTAGTTCGCAATTAACTGGAAGATCAGGATGAAGACGATGAGCATCGCGACGTCAACAATCGGGTGGAACGTCATTTTGCCGTTGTATCCGCCCTGGATGAGGTCGTTCGCGTACGTGAGCGGCGAGATATAAGCGATCATCTGCCCGACCGAGGGTAGTGTCGCGATAGGGATGAAGACGCCAGAGATGAATATGAGGGGGAACCTGACGACGTTCACCATAGAAATGATGTCACCTGGACTCTCAGTCGGATACGCCGCGAACAGGGTCCCCATCGTCGCAAAGCAAAGTGAGCTGAGAAGGATTCCCACCACAATGAGAAAGATGTTTGATATGGGCGTTGCCAAGATAAGCAGCGCCGCGACAAACACCACAAGCGCGATAACAACGCTATAGAGAAGACCGCTGAGGCTCTCGCCCAACACCAGCGCGTTCAGTGAGATGGGTGCAGAGAGAAGCCGGTCAAACGTATTCGTCCTCCGTTCGATTGGGATCGATACCGGTTCGATAGATGATGCTGAGAAGAGGGTCGTGATGCCAATGAGCCCCGGGATCAGAGCCATGGCGGTCCCAAGTTTTCCTGCCGTAAACGCGAGGAACATGAAAAGAGGAAAAAGCACGCCGCCGACGATGGTCCCCGGTCTCAGGTAATAGATGGCGACATCTTTTTTCGCAATCGCCCACGCGGCAACGAGCTCGCGCGAAAGCCGGTCTTGGAACCCCATAAGGCTAATCGATGGCAGTAATCCCACCTCCTGAGTGCTGCAGTCCGGTCAACTTTACAAAGACGTCTTCAAGGCTCGGACCGAGGGTCGTGATGCTCAGCACCCGTGTGTTGTGAGCATGAGCGTATGCCATTACGCCGTCGATGACCTCAGATGGGTCCTCCGTGAAGAGCTTGAACTTGTCGCCTTCCTTGCGTGCTGCGTTCACCGTTGGAATCTGACGGAGCTCATCAAGCCGCGTGGGAGAGCTGCGGTCAAAGGAGACTTCGATTGACTGGGCGCTCTGAATCGTCTTTTTCAGCCGTTCGGGCGCGTCGATGGCAGCGATAACTCCCTTGTCGATGATCGCCACGCGTTCGCAGAGGATGTTTGCCTCCTCGATGTTGTGCGTCGTCAAGAACACGGTGACCCCTCCCCGGATGAGGTCGCTTATCATGTCGCGGATGATGAGGTTGCTCTCGACATCGAGCCCGGAAGTGGGTTCATCAAGGAAGAGCAGGCGTGGGCTGTTGACCAAGCCCATGGCGATGGTCAGCCGCCGCTGCATTCCCTTCGAGTACCCGTGCACCTTGGTATCCCGCCGTTCATACAGCTCAAAGCGCTTCAGAAGCTCGGTCGCCTTCCTATCCCGCTCGCTTCTGCCTACGCGATAGAGCTGCGCGGCGAGCATTATGTTCTGCCACGCGGTCAGGTCTGTGTATACGTTCGAGGTCTCAGAGACGATACCCATGGATTGCCGTGCCGCAACGGTGTCGCGCACGATATCGTGGCCGAATATCGTCGCCCTTCCCGAGGTCGGAGGTGAGATCCCAGTAAGCACGCGAATCGTGGTCGTCTTGCCGGCACCGTTAGGGCCTAGAAACCCGAAGATCTCCCCGACCGCCACCGAGAAACTGATGTCGTTGACGGCGGTGAAGGCCCCGAATTGCTTGACCAGATGAGAGACTTCAATCGCCTGCATGTCGGACGTCATACTGAGTTCCCTAAACCTTATACTGAGTTCTCGGATCTACTATTTTAACTTCGCCCTTGTAACCCGTCAAATCCGTTAACGCATCGAGTGACTACCCACATTTCAGAGCCGTACTTTGCCGTTTAAGGGTATGGTGATCAGATAAGCAGTGGACCTGCGGGACGTCCCCAACGCCAGCGCACAAGGGGTGCACTCCCGCCGCGCCGCGCGATGCACGATCAAACGGAGAAATGATGCATGCGAAGCTCCGCTACACGAAAGGGTTTGCCATCGAGAGCGAGGTTCTCTATAGCTTTAACAGCAATCAAACAAGGAATTTAGACGAAAGGAACGGGAGAGATGTTTATAGCTTGAAGGCTCGTTATTTTTACTATGTATCCCAAAAGCTTCGATTACGTTGCACCCAAAAGCCTCGGGGAAGCGTTGGAGCTTCTTGGAGGGAGCCCCGAGGTCAAAGTACTAGCCGGCGGCCAGAGCCTGATACCTTCGTTAAAGTTAAGGGTGCTCTCACCAGAAGCTCTGGTGGATATCACCCGCATCAAAGACCTGTGCTACGTTCGTCACGAGGGGCACGTCCTTGTGATCGGCGCGTTGACCACCGTCGCGGCTGTGGCAAACGACCGAACGGTCGCATCGTCATTCCCGGTTTTGCGTGAAGCCGGAGAGCAGATCGCTGACCCGCTGGTGCGGAATAGAGGAACGATCGGCGGCAATCTGTGCAATGCAAACCCGATAAACGACCTGCCAGCGGTAATGCTGGCCCTCAACGCGTCGATGGTAGCGATGAGCAGACGGGGAAGCAGAAGAATCGATGCGGATTCGTTCTTTACGGGCGCGGGTCACACCGCTCTGGCCCCTGAAGAGATCCTTACCCAAGTCGAGATCCCGGTACAGGGTGCGGGATTTAGGAGTGCCTATCGCAAAGTGAGGAAGGGTTCAGGTGGTTTCTCTATCGCCGGAGTGGCATCGTGTCTCTCGGTTGCTGGCGATGGCACCATCGCCCAATGCAGGATCGCGATGACCGCGGTGGGTCCGAGCGTCCTGAGGGCGGAGAACGCTGAACGCGCGCTTCTAGGGGAAGTTCCGTCGGATTCGGTGCTAGATCACGTAGCAGCGTTGGCAGCGGACGCGTCGCACCCGTCTAGCGATCTCACCGCTTCAGAGGAATATCGGCGCAACGTGTTACACAAGCTCGTGGAAGAAGCAGCACATGCCTCGTACGAGCGGGCAATGACACAATGAGGGACGCATGCGAACAAAGTTTAGGGTAAATGGCGTAAACGTTGAGCTAGACGTGGAGCCGCGAAGGCTGCTCGTAAGCGTCCTGAGAGAGGAACTCGGACTTACCGGGACGCACATCGGCTGTGATACGACGAACTGCGGCGCGTGCACTGTCTTAGTAGACGGCACCGCGATCAAATCGTGCGCAATGCTTGCAGTCCAGGCAGACGGCTCGGAGATACTCACCATTGAAGGACTAGCCAAAAAGGGGGCGCTCCACCCGGTGCAAAAAGCTTTTTTGGAGAAGCACGGGCTCCAATGTGGTTTTTGCACGCCTGGAATGATCATGACGTCCTACTGGCTTCTCAGCCAAAACAAAGACTGGGATGAAGAGGAGACAAAGAAGCAGCTCTCGGGAAACCTGTGCAGATGCACAGGGTATCGCAACATCATCGAGTCGCTCAAGCGCGCTAAGGAGCTCGCAAGGGAGGAGGAGACAACGCGATGAGCGCGCCCGAGTTACTCGTCAGGGGGGCAGGGAAATACGTGGACGACATCACGCTACCACGCACGCTTCACATGGCGGTAGCACGGAGCCCCCACGCACGGGCGAACGTGCTCTCCGTCAAGGGGGGCATGAACGCCGACGACCTGCGCACACTCGTCGGGGGGTTCGGAGAGGGCGCTCGCGGGGACGTGAACCCGGCCGTCTTGCACCCTGTGTTTGCCTCAGACACTGTGCACTACGTAGGCCAGCCTGTCGCCGCGGTGTTTGCTGCTGATCGTTACGCCGTTGAAGATAAGCTCGATGAAGTGGACGTTGAATATGAACCACTCAAGCCCATCACCACGATAGGGGAGGCCCTCTCGGCCGCTCCACTCCACGCCGGCACCCGGTCAAACGTCCTACAACAGTCGTGGATCGGAGCTGATTTTGACGATCCGCCGTCCCCTGTGGTGCTGGAAGAAGCGTTTACGATCGACAGAATCGCGACCAATCCCCTCGAACCACGAGGGATCATCGCCGATTATGACGGCGCCCGACTCACCGTGTACATCTCCACCCAGGCGGTGTTTAGCATAAAGCGGGGGCTGTGCAACACCCTCAAGCTCGAGAGCTCGAAGGTGAGGGTGGTCCAAGCAGACACCGGGGGCGCGTTCGGGGTGAAAAGCGCCTTGTATCCGGAGTACGTGATGGCGGCGTACGCGGCCATGACGTACGAAAGACCCGTGAAGTGGATTGAGAGCCGGAGCGAGCACCTCGCCGCAAGTCAGCCGGGCAGAGGGGTGCACGGCAAGATGAAGCTGTTCGCCGGCACCGACGGCACAGTGGAGGCGTTGCGGGCCGAAGTGACCACAGACGCGGGCGCCTTTGGAGGGACGGCGGGCGCGTTTTCTCCCTTCTTCATATCGATGCAGCTGACCGGGCCCTATGGGATCAAGAAGGCTCGCGTGCGAGCGAGGTCCGTCATGACCAATAAGCCCCCCCAAGGCCCCTATCGAGGCGCGGGGAGACCTGAGGCCGCATTGTTCATGGAACGGATGATGGACGCTCTTGCCGATGAGGTCGGAAAGGGGGCGGACGAAGTGCGCCTCGTCAATACCACGACACAGCGCTTCACTTCCCCGCTCGGCCTCGAGATCGACGCATCGCGTCCGTTCTTCACTAAAGCGGTGGCGGAGCTCAAGTACAGGGAAAAATCGCAAAGCGACAGAGCAGGGCTGAGCTTCTTCGTGCTCGTACCCGCCGTAACGCCAGGGGAGTCCGCGAGGATACGCGTGCAAAACGGCAAGATAAGCGTGTGGCTGGGCAGCAACCAGCATGGTCAGGCACACACTGCCTTTGTGAAGCGATTGCTGAGCGAAGAGCTCGGCGTCGCTCCGGACGTGATCACCCTGAATACCGGAGACAGCGACACGCTCACAAACGGCGTGGGAACGTGGGGGAGCCGGAGCGCCATTGTCGGCGGCGCGGCGGTGGTAGCCGCGGCACGAAACGTGAAGGCGCAAGTGGAGCGCAGGCGTGAGGCCTACACTGCGGAAGCGCTGCTCGACGGTAGTTATGACGCCGAGGTCTTTGACAGGCATTCAGGACAGGTGAACTCGTTTGGCGCAAACCTCGCTACAGTGCACATCGACAAGTTCGGCATGGCGAACGTAACGGAGTGCGCCGCGCACTATGACGTCGGCAGGGCCCTCACCCCTGGAGTGGTGGAGGGGCAGATCATCGGCGGCTCCCTGCAGGGCATCGGCCAGGTGCTGTTCGAGGGTGTGGTGCACGATGCAGAGGGCAGACTGCTCACGAAGGATCTCTTCGACGCTGGCCTGCCCATCGCCGAGAACATCCCGGAATTCTCTATCACAATCGTCGAGCAACCGTCGTCGTACCCGCACAGAGTTAAGGGCGTTGGCGAAGCGCCAACGATCGGCGTGCCTCCGGCCGTCGTGCGAGCTATCGAGAACGTGACGGGCATTAGGATACGACATATCCCCATCAGCCCCGAGGATCTCATCGCAGACGTATAGTGTGCGTTTGACAAAAAAAGAATGCGCATGTGAAAAGGTGCTTCAGGTGGGGCGAACGCAATGACCTCAGATATGGACATTCTGGCTGAAGCACGACGTCTGTTGGAGAAGGGGACGCGGCTTGCCCTGTGCACCGTCATCGAGAAGAAGGGTTCGGGGCCGAGGGAGGTGGGCGCGAAAATGATCGTCCGAGAAAACAGGGCGACCTACGGGACGATCGGCGGCGGGGGCCTTGAAAAAGCGCTTGTCGATGAATGCGTACGAGCCTTGGGAGAACATACGGGGCGAACGGTCACGTTCAGCATGACCAGCGATCAGAAAGAGGGGGCGATTGAAACGGGCCTGATGTGCGGCGGTCAGATAACGGTGTTTGTTGACGCCGTTGAACCGGATCCGCGGCTGATCATCGTCGGATCGGGCCACGTCGCGTTGCCTTTGGCACGGTTGGCCGAAATGGTGGGGTTCGGGGTAATCGTTATCGATGATGACCCTGAGCGAGCCACCGAAGAGCGCTTTCCGACGGCCGAACGGGTCATCACCGGCGACTTCGCCAACGCGGTGGGTGAGTTTGACGTATCCCCCAATGACTTCGTCGTCATTGTTCACGGAGAACCCGAACACGATTACATCGCGCTAAAGACCATGGTAGCGAAGAAACCTGCCTACATCGGCCTGCTCGGCAGCAGGGCAAAAGTTGCACATCTCGTGCAGCGGCTGCAAACGGACGGCGTCAGCGCATGGGAACTCACCATGCTTCACGCGCCGGTGGGCGTGGCCATAGGTGCTGAGACGCCTGAGGAGATCGGGATAAGTATCTTAGCCGAAATCATCCGGCACAACAGAAGCGAGAGGCACTCGTTACGCACGTAAACCCTCACGGGCCGCGGTTCATTAAGGCGCGGATGCGGGCGTAATCCTCCTGGGTATCCATATCCACGATGGTCCACTCAGGTGCTTCGACGGTGAGCAGTCTACCCGCGTGCCGATGAATGACGTCTCGGATGGTTTCGTTTTCGTTCAAACCGAGTATTTCGCCGAAGAGCTCTCTGCGAAAGAGCACTGGATGCCCCTTCTTTCCTTCATATATCGGGCTCACGATGAGTGTTTCGCGATTATCCCTCAGCTGGTACATCATAATGTCCAGCAGATTTTTGTCGAGAATTGGTTGGTCGCCAAGAACGAGGAATGCTGCGTCAACATGAGGCAGCAACTGCAGCCCCGTTTGAAAGGACGATGCCATCCCTTGCGTATAGTCTCGGTTTATCACAATCTGCGGAGCGTCTCGCTTCGAGGTCACGACTTTGATTATTTCCTCAGCGTTATGTCCAACTACGACGACCGTTTCGTGTACTTCCGCGGCAGCAATCGCGTTCAAGACGTTATCTAATAAGGTACCACCATTCATGCGCAGGAGCAGCTTGTTTTGCCCCATGCGTTCAGACTTGCCAGCTGCTAGGACGATAGCCGCTGTCATCATGATATCAACCGCGAGTGATAAGAACGGACTTTGTAAGCACCCAATTGAAGCGTGAGCGGTAGCCGTCACCGCGCGACGACGAAATTTATACCGTCGATCGGGGTGAGGGAGCTGAGTTTCGTGACAAGATGAGAGATATTAATGGCTTCCGGGTGCCACGCAAGAGAAGATTTTTTGCCAACTATTTAATTCATTCGAATCGCGCCGCCAAATCGCGAGATTACTCGGTCGATGCCGACTGGCCGTGCCTCGTTGGGTAAGCCTATAAAGCGGGTGCGGCATAATGCACAGCAATGAAAGCACTCGTAGCCTATTACTTGAGGACGGGAAACACGAAAAAGGTCGCCGAAGCGCTTGCTGAAACCCTCAACGCCGATATTGAAGCGATCGTGTCCGACATGAAAGACAAGGGTATGGCCAGGTTGGCGATGCAGGCATTCCTGCGGGTCCGCGCGAAAATCGCACCAACGACGAGCGACGCCGCGTCCTATGATATGGTAGTCATCGGCAGTCCTGTGTGGGCGGGGAAAATGTCCAGCCCGATACGAACGTATCTTGCGCAAAACAAAGACAAGTTCACCAGCGTCGCCTTCTTTTGCACGCACGGACAGCCGGGCAGCGAGGGCAGTACAAGATGCTCGAAAGCATGGAAACGCTTTCCGGGAAGAAAGCGGCGGCTGTGCTTGACGTCGCAGCTAACGACGTGGAAAGCGGGGAGTACGTTGAGAAGGCGAAGCGCTTTGCGACCGCGCTTCTGGAATTACCTGCTTCGCCATAGTCAAGCGCTAGAGCCAACACCCGGTCGCTTGAACACAACGCTCAGCAACACGCCTGAGATGACCAGCACGACGCTGCTTATCGTGACGACTGCCACCTCAAACGTGACTATGGCATACCCCGGCAGGGGGGGACAAACGATCCGACCGCCACCACAAAAACTCGCGGCGAACAGCCGTCGTAGCGCGCGTTCAAACCTTCCTCGGGTAAAAACGGCGGCGGCAAAAACGAACGCCCCGTTCATCGGGAGGTACGCAAGACTTTCGAGTCCAACGAAGAGCCCGTGAGGGTTGTACTGCGTGAACAGAGCGGTTACCGAGCGTGCCCTTGAGCCGAGTGAGCAAAGTCGCCCGGATCGAACAGCGGCGCAGACCACAACGCGATCGAACGATTGCCCTCGTCGACTGGGTATCTCATATCGCAGAGCGCTTTGCATTTCCACGCGTGCGGCGTCCGCTGTTCCCCACAGACGGCGCGTTCATCCAAAGCGATCGAAACGCTTATGGGCCACGGCGCTGCCCCTCCTCATACTCAAAACGACTCCGGTTTTGGAGGGACTTTAAATGAGTGTTGAGGGAAACAAGCAATTGATGATAACGTTGGATGATTCTTGGA
>CABDZV010000041.1_pt1 | contig 14867 bp, 16 predicted proteins | sample 3132231 | NCBI WGS metagenome assembly CABDZV01 (sample SAMEA5534341, study PRJEB31848) | metagenome | biome: tundra; feature: field; material: soil | place: USA | collected 2013-05 | depth 0.45 m | reverse complement strand
CTTCAAGTACGTGCCAACGAGGCCCGCAGCGGAGAGGTTCGCCGCCTTTTTGCCACTTCTGAGCTGAAAATGGTCAAGTGAAGCTGGGTCGTGGATGTTGACGACGTAAGCTTCGTCAACGTCGATCGTCCGCGCGATAGCACGAGCGCTGATCGGTTCGCCGAGCTTAAATCGCTTATCCTGCCGCGCATAACTAAAATAAGGAATCACCACCCTCAGGTAGCCGTCAGAGGCCGCGTCGATGAGCTGCAGAAGGTACACGATATCGTCATTGGTCGTCGTACTCTGCACGATGAGCGTATCATCGTCGAGTTCCTCTGCGATGCGCAAATACAGTTCACCGTCAGGAAACTGCTTGAATTCAACAACGGCGAGTGCACACCCGATTTCGCGTGCAACCCGCGAACCGAGCAATTGTGAAGCAGGACCTCCTAAGACTTTCATGTTGCCTCCTAGTTGCTATTCTTCTTACGAACCGAACATAGATAAGTCACTACCTTTTGACCGGGTAGTGACGCCTTTCACATCGTCGATCCAAAGGCGAGTGGCGCACGCACCTGTCGTGCCCGTAGATACCACGAGGATTGAGGCGCTTACCTATCTCTCTGATTCGACGGCGCTTGAGACATGCGATCGACGCGCGTCGAAAAAGGAACGAGTTTTCTAGACGGACAGGCTAAGCTAGTGCGCTAATCGGACTACACATGGCGCACTAAAGGAGCGCAAAGCGTGGTGGTCTCACGACTGGATGACAACGGTGTTTGCGACGCGATCGCCGAGACGCTGCTTATTCTCAGATGCCCAGATAAGTACCGCTCCGAGCAGATACGGGGCGATGAACGGGATCAAATCGATGATGCGCAAAATCGTCCGCACGGCAGCCTCACCATAAGTGATCGGGGAGTGGTCAGCTTTTTTTACGACCTTGATCTTGACGATCATCTTGCCAACTGTTTGTCCGTTTCGCCCCTCGAGCAGCGTGAAGTAAAGGAATGCAATAATGACGTCGATCAAAATAAGTAGCCCCACGAACGGGCTTATTGAAACCTGCACTGTCGAAGCGTTAATGGTTATCGTACCAGCGCCTGTAAAACCGAGTATCCAAAAAACGATTCCGAGGATGATTACGTCAATGAGCTGCGCAACAAAGCGGATCGCGACGCCCTGAGACTGCACTTGGGCGCCTAGTGCTGCATATGAGGGAGTAGGCTCCGCGTCAGCTGGGCCTTGGACTGGTTGTGAAGCGGCAGCTAATGGTGCGCCACAGTTTTCGCAAAACTTTGCACCAGGGCTTGCGAGCATGCCGCATTGAGCACATTTTTCTTCGTCCACGTGTTTCACCTCCTTCGCTTTTGTTAAGCCCGAAGGCAGGCATTCCGCTTAATCTTTTCTTACGGTTAAAGCGAAACACAGGATCTTGCCAGCTGCAAGGCGTGGGCAGAACCAGAACTTGTGAAAAAATCCACTGATTCAAGCTATGTTCGGTGGATAAAAAAAAGAAGGATCGGAGCGTTCAACGCCTTTAAAGGACGTAATGCTCTACTTGACTTGGACCTGAATCCCTCCAATCCTCGGTACGATCCAGTTGTAAATGATCGCTGCAATGGCAGTTCCGACGAACCCGGCAATGAAACCTATGATAGGGTATACAATAATAACCAGAATTGCCCAGAATATACCAGAGAGTCCAGAAGTACCAGGAATTAAGGCTACTGAAGCGCCGGCGATAAGCCCAGTAAATATGCCAATTATGAAGAATAGTACTGCATCTATTGCTCCGACTACTTTAGCTACTTGAACAACCGGAACGTATGTGATCTCTTTCAGCTGCGTAGCGGGAGCACTTGGCTGCATTGCTTGCGTTGCCGCTGTGAATGGCGTGCTTACAGCTGTAAGCGGTGCTCCACAGCCTTCGCAGAATTTGGCTCCAGGCGAGGCAGGCGTGCCGCATTGCGCACATTTGTCTTGATTCACGTTTTTCACCTCCTTTAGTGACACCATAGGAAGAATGGCCCTATTTAATCTTTGTTTTATGATTTCGCGCAAACTACGTTTGATACGGCATTTTGCCCCCGCCATTAGCAGCGGTAGACGTTCGACGAATGCTTTATCTTGCCAATGGCTTCTGTTCCTAGCCCCACGCCAAACGCCAATCGAGAAAAGAGACCGGTTGACAGCGGTGCCGGACAGTCCTAACACGCCTCTCGAACTGTTCAAGATTTGTTCCGCGTAAAGACGCCTGCTACAATCACCCATTCACGACAACAGTATGGGCAACGAGATCGCCAAGCCGCTGCTTTTCTTCCGAAGACCAGATGAGGGCTGCACCGAGCAGGTATGGGATAACGTACGGAATCCCATCGAGAAGCCGTAGAATCGTCCGGACAGCGGCTTGTGAGTAATCGATCGGTGCGCCGTCTGCTTCTTGCACAACCTTAATCTTCACGGCTATCTTTCCAACAGTTTGCCCGTAGCGCCCCTCGAGCAACGTAAAGTACAAGATGAATACCGCGAGCGAAACGAGTCCACCTAAAGCACCGGCCAGTGAAAATGTGACCGTGCCCGATGCGCTATTCGTTATGACAGCGAATGCATTGAAAAGAGCCGACAATAGCCCGCGATGATCAGTATTATGATAGTATCGATAAGTATCGCGACAAAGCGAATAGCGACGCCTTGGTAGGGCGACGTGGCGTATGGCACGTAAGAGCGCGGTGCATGATACCCGGGCGCCAGATCGAATGTAGGTGGAGGTTTAGGTGCTTGGCCCGCAAGCGGCGCCCCACATCTCTCGCAATACTTGGCGCCGAGGGAAGCAGTAGTGCCACACTCTGCGCATTGATTTTTTTCCATATATCTTCTTTTTGTTAAGGCATATGGAGATCATCCATTTTTAACTTTTCTTATCGTTCGATATTGTCGCTTTGCGCGATTTGCTGTCAAAATGCCCATGTTTTTCAATCGATGCCATTCGTGGACGAGATTGCGACGGAACCATTGAAGTCGTTCATCCATCAAAACAAGGTGAATACGAGAGAAGTGGGCAGCTGTATGAGCGGCTGGGCTAGCACTAGCTCGCGTCTCGCATTGTAAGTGTTTTCCTTAACATTGAAAAAAGGGAGACGCCGCCGATCACTTGCTCACCACTACGGTATGTGCGACGCGATCGCCGAGACGCTCTTTCTTATCAGACGTCCAGATAAAAATCGCTCCAATGAGATAATCGAATAGGCCGTCGATGATGCGAAGGATTGTGCGTACCGCCGCTTCCCCGTAACCGATGGGCAAGCCATCCGCTTCTTTAACGACTTTGATATTAAGGGCCATCTTGCCTATCGTTTGTCCATAGTGCCCCTCGAGCAGCGTGAAGTAGAGAAACCAGACGAAAAACCCTATGACCGCAGCGGCAGCAATAAACCCGACTGAAATAGATGACATATTACTCGTGCCGGTGTTAATCGCAAAAGCGGCTACGAGGAGCGGGATCGCTACTATGCCAGAAATAACCCCGATAATGAGGTAGTCAATGAGTATCGCGACAAAGCGAATGGCAACGCTTTGGTAGGACGTAGGAGTGCCAGTGTAGTAAGCAGGCGCTTGATAGGTCAGCGAAGGCTGCGCAGCAGGAGGAATCTGTTGGGGAGATTGCGTCCTCTGACCGGTCAGCGTCGCGCCGCAGGCCGCGCAGAATTGGGCGCCTGGCGACGTGGGAGTGCCGCATTGTGCACATTTTTCTTCATTCACGTATTTCACTCCTTTTTTAAGAGTGTGCTGTTTTTAGTATTTCAAGCCTTCTTTCGCTTCCAGGATCCGAAAAGCGCGTCTGTGCGCCCATATATGGTTGCTTATCTTTACATCATTTTTGCACGCGACGTCCACAGACTGTGTTGATCTAGCTCCGCCCGGCACCCTTATGAGGAGGCAAAGAGCGGCGCAGTCATTTTCGGGCACGTGCATCAGCCTTACCGAATCCAACCAACGAGGCGCGTGCCGACCGAGGCGCAAGCGGAGCTACCCGAATTTTGGAGTAAAACGCCTGCCGTTGTCACCGGGATAAGGCTCCGTATGGCGAAAGCGATTTTCCCATATCTCCAGAGGTATCGAAGCAAAGGCCTGACAGACACGGGGGCTAACGTAGTTCTTACAACTCAGACACAGCGGGACGTTTTTTTTGTTTCACGTTCGCCTCACAGCTGGAAACAGTCTCGCCACCACGCCGGTCACACGGCCTCAGCCCGTACCAAGTGGTCCCGATATAGCTCTTCGAGCTCGGGCAGCTCCTCCACAGGCGTCGGAATCACTTTCGCATCGTTTTCCATCACCTTCCGCGCAAGCTCTCGGAAAATCGCCGCCTCCTCTGACTGAGGGGCGTATTCGACCACAGCGCGCCCTTCGAGTTCGCACGCTTGAATAACGGGGCTACGCGGAACAAATTCCACGAACGCGCTGCCCAAACGCTGAGCAAACGCGGGCACGACAGCCCGCTCCAACGCTTCATCGCCGTTGCTGTTGCAGATTATCCCTGACAGCCCTGTGTCGCCGCGGCGCGCAAGACGTTGCACCGCCCGCGCGATGTTGTTCGCCGCGTAAATGCTCATAAAGCCTCCGGAACAAACGAGGTAGATCTCACTCGCAAATCCTTCGCGGATCGGCATCGCAAACCCGCCGCACACGACGTCGCCGAGCACGTCGTAAATGGCCACGTCAATCGCGAAGGTTTCAAACGCCTTGAGGTCTTTCAGAATCTGGAGCGCCGTGAGGACCCCGCGTCCCGCACAGCCGACTCCGGGCTCCGGACCTCCCGCTTCGACGCAGTAAATGCCGCCTGGCGTCTTGAAGACGATGTCGTCAAGCGAGATGGCGTGCGCGTCCTGTCCGTGCCGCAGCTTGTCTCTGTAAATCTCCAGGACAGCGGGGATGAAGTGCCCACCCGCGAGTATCCTCGTTGAGTCTCGCTTTGGGTCGCAGCCGACCTGCATGACGTTGACCCCTCGCTCATTGAGGGCCGCTGAGATGTTCGAAGCGATGGTGCTCTTTCCGATTCCTCCCTTACCATAGATTGCGATTTGTTTCATTGTGATGTCTCCTCTACCAGCGTGCCGCGTACCGCCGTTGCGTTGACCGCCACCGGTCGCTCCACTCATTCTGGATGCACTCGAGCAGATTGAGGATGCCGCGGTAGCCGAAGTACTCCCGATTGAGCAACCTGAACTGCCTGACGGGGCGCACGACCTCAAAGATGTACGGTACGTCCAAGCCCTCGCTCGCGTGTCGCTCGATTGTGCTCCCGAAAACGACCCGCGGCCGCACCGCTTCTAGGTTCCGCCGCGTCGCGAAGACGTCAGTCCCGTACGCGACCTCCGGCGCCAAGCCGAGATCGTTCAGCTCTTTTTCCAGTAGGCGTTGTGCTTCAGGATGCCCCGAGCGGAGGGCAACGAGCGCAGGCGTCAGCTCCATCTCCTCGGTCGCAAAGCGGACAAGCGGGATGCCAACCGTAGCGTCAGCTACAATAGCTGCGGGATTCCGATAGAAAAAGCGCGCTACTGGCCAGCGGCGGCGACATGTTTCCATTACCGTGCGCTCCCCTTCGGCGATCAGCTCCTCGGCCGCGCGTTCCGCGTCAAACCGCTCTCCCAGCGCCGTGAGCCAGCGCCGCGTGTTGGTCATGCCGATGGGGAGGGGAAGGTCCCGACAGAGCGGTTCGACCCCAAAAGTGTCGACAAGATACTCGACCGCTCCGTAACCGGCGTCATGGCTTAACTGAAGCACCCCCTCGGCGGCGGACACGCTTGCAAACTCGCTGAGTGCCGTTGCGTGGGTGAGCGTAGCGAGCACCTGAACGCCAAGCCGGGCGAGAGCGTTCTTTACCCATTCCAGATCGGCCATCCACGTCGGATTGGCGTTCGCGTGCGGAGCGACGAGGCACACCGAGTGCGGGATCCGAGGACGCCCGTTTCCGGCAAGCGCGCGAAGCATCGCGTCGAGCGCGAGGTCGATGCCGTCGTATTGCGAACCGCGAAAACCGGCGCACTCGATGGGAACAATCGTGAAGTCAACCCGGGGTTGCATCTCCTCGCACACCGCAACGATGTCGTCGCCCACGATCTCGGGCCCGCACGCGCTTAGAACGAAGAGCGCGGCGATGTCAAGCTCTTTGGCCTCAAGGATCGTGCGCGCGAGGAGCTCCTCGCCCCCGTGGACGATCTCATCCTCACAGAGCTTCGTGCACAGCGTCGTCGTTTGGGCGTAGTCGCAGTCCTGCCAGGAAAAGGCACCGTCAACGAGATAATTGCACCCCTGTGGTGCGTGCGCGAGAACGGCGCTGTCACTGGCTCCTAACGCCGTTTGGGCAGCACCACTAAGAGCACACCTGACGTACGGGTCAAGGCACGCGTCGGTGGGCGTCGTGCGCGCGACACGCGTCTGGTCAGTTTGTTTCGTTTCCGTAGAGCATCCCCCGAAAAAGCGTCGAACGTGGCAGGCCCTGGTTTTCCATGGCTTGTCTGAGCAGTGCAGCGATGTTGTGTATGCCCCGGAAGCCATAGTGGGGCAGGTACGCGGGATTGAGGAGCGTGAGGTTCACAACCGGACACCATGGGTAGCGGGCGGCGTTGCCGAAGAAGATCGGGTTGTCAAGACCTTGTGCGATTGCCTCGAGCTCTCCCTCCGTCTCGCGCGATGAACGAAAGCTGCCGAGACGGAACAGGCCTTTCGTGAGAATCACTTCGGGATTGACCCCAGTTTCCAAGAGGAACTTGATGCTGGGCATACGCTCCTTGATCGTATAAGGATGCACGTTAATGACAAGCGGATGAGCGCCGCACTCTTCTGCCATACGCGCGAGAGAGAGCGCCCGAATCGGACCGGGAAACTCTGATATCTCGATAACGGCAGTTTTGCCGTCGAGCGTGTCACGCAAGTAGGCTAAATCAGGCCGAACGCGTTCCGTCTCGCGCTTTATTACCCGTATGGCCTCCTTTGTCATACCCAGCGGGCCCGCGATCCCCATGAGCCATTCCTCGGTCGCTTTGAGCCCATAGGGTTGTCCAGTCCTACTGTACGGGATGCCGAAGCGCGCTTCCATGGCGTCACCAAGCTTCTGCCCCCAGTCGTAACACCACGAGGCGTTGAGCTCGACTTCGCGCGCTCGCCTGATTTCATCGACCGTACACCCGCCAGCGATTACCGCGTTGACCTTAACCCCCACCTCGTGGAGGAGCCTTGTGATCTCATCAAGGTCATCGCTGAACTCAGTAAGTGAGGGCCCCATTCGCGCCCCGATAAGATTGATCGTTCCCTTCTGCGTGGTTTTCGGCGGCTCCATCAGATCCATAATGAGCTCAAAGGCGTCCTCGTAGCCGCTGCGGAAGTCGCCGCCAAACCCCTCGCTGCGAAGCGCGAGCACGCGGGCGTGCACGAGCTTTTCAGCCTCACGGGCGACGCTTTCGACGTCGTCGCCGATGATCCCTGAGCAGCAGCAGGATAGGATAACGATGAGGTCAGGATGGTAGCGCTCGTCCGCCTCCTTGACCGCTTCGAGCAGTTTCCCTTCGCCGCCGTAGATGACGTTCGTCTCGTCAAGAGAGGTGCAGGCCGTTGGCTCGAGGGGGACGCCGCGGAACTCGCAGCACTCCCTCGTCCTGACGATATCTGAGACCCATAAGGGGCACCCCGTAGGACCGTGCACCAAGGGGACCACGTGCCGAATCCCGTTGATGACATAAAACGAAGTGAAGAACTTGCACATCGGCGCGTGCGATGCCTGCAGCTTGGGAACCATCTCGCCCGCTTCGACCTTCTCGACGAGCTGCTGCAGAGTTCCGTGAAAAACGATCTCGTCCCTTTCGTCAGGTTGCATGTGTCTCTCCACGCCTCGTGTCGCCAGCGGATACAACACTGATCATAGCGCGATCGGGGCGGTTAGTGATTAAAATTTTTCAGCATTTATAATAGTTTGCGTTCCGACGTGATAAAGGTTAGCCGTTCGCGCCTCTAAGCCCGCTCACAGAGGCGCGCAAACCACCCAGCCCAGGTACCCGGCTGCGTCGCGACACGGTGTTTTCGGTCACGCCTATCCCGGAGCGCTGCAGAGGGCAGCACGGCGGCCGGCTGTGAAGCGTTTGGCCAGTCCCATAACATCATTTTTCAACCAGCCCAACGACGCAATATGGACGCATTTTTCAAGAGCGCCGTTCTAGCGTTAAACCAGGTTAGAATACGAGTGTCGTCTTACAGAGGACAGCTGCATACCGCAGCACGGGTCCCCTTGTCTTCGCTCTAGGCTAAAAAAGTTCAATCGTGTCTTCGTCACGGCCCTTCGGCCGTGTGCCTATATTCGACGTTCTCAAGCGTCGAGTATGCAGAGCCTGGCACATAAACAACGTCCGCGTTGTTCAAATCAGGAAGGGACTCTGTCCCCTCATCAAACGAAAAAGACCAGTAGCGCATCAAAGCAAGGACAACGACTGCTGTTCCATAACTCAGCGAAATCACCAAGATGAGCCCACTCCCGCCACCTCCTGCTGAAACAGGGATTGGCGCAAGCGACCCGTTATCAGCCGTCTGCTGCGTCACATTTGTGGTGACGGCGTCCGTAGGGTTCGCAGCATTGCCCGCCGCCGTGTCGGCACTGGGTGCGACACTGCCTCCAGGTTGACTTGCCCCGACCGTCGCTGACGTGCCCGATGGCGTAAGTTCTGAAACTGTTTGATTCGCGAAGATAAGTTGGAAGGGCACTATCGGAATCGTAAGCGTTTGTGACTGTGGATCTACTATTGTCGATGTGTTTTGCATCTGAACTGGCGCTAATGCATTGACATCAGTAGCCGCCGCTGGGTGGATTGTAGCCAGCACAGAAGAGCACAATAGCGCAGCAACAATCATCGTCGCAGAGAGAGATAGCAGACGCCGTTTGGTCATTCTAATTCTTCCTCAAGCAGTTTAGGCCCTATTTGAGTGATTTTCGCGGTTTCCAGTCGCGTCAAGAAAAGTTGTGAAAGCGTCAATCAGAGTCATTCGAGGAACGCAAGTCCTAGCCAGTGACGGACGTACTTTTGTCCAGTGGCGCTCTACAAGCTGAAACATTACCGAGGTGTTTTGTAAAGAAGACGAGGCCCATGCGCAGCAGGTGCTTCACTCTTCACAAAGAGGTGCCATTTCTTCGCAAAAAAAGGCGCGCCACGCCGTTGCCGTTTTTCGTCCTAACGCCACTTTTAGACCGCACGTTCGCCATTGGCCATTGCGGTTTGACTTGCGTTGTTTGTTGTTGTTTCCTTGTCCGCGCGATACGTCCAAATGCTCGCGTACCACCTCCCTACACCTTTCTGTTTGCGGAGGCAGGTTATCCCGTGCCGACTCCCGGTATCGGAGACAACGCTGAATATCAAGCGTAATTACATTTGCATTGCATGGATATATACTAATCCCTAATAAAAAGGTAGCGTAAGCCCTTTATCGCATATACCTCCCTAGAGACTTTTATAGTCGAATTAATGTGCTATCCGAGCTTTTTTTGAAATACAAAAACGTTGAAGAAATAGACTCGAGATGTGATATCAATTGATTTTCGCCCCGATCCAATTCGACAGCCATTTATACGAGGATAATCGCCTAACATCACATGCCGCAAATTTGTACGGCAGTCAGCGACGAGCATTTTACCACGATCCTCACCCGCGCGGAAACCGAAGGCAAATCAAAAGCGCGCATCGCTGCCGAACTCATCAGCTATGCATTAGCTGACAGCGAAAACGAGGCTGCACGACTGAAACGAGAGATCGAGCTGAAAGACACGCTCATCGAACAGCTCCGCGACGAAAATAGCTTCATGAAGTCGTCGTTTGCAACCCAGACAGATATGGCCGGCAGGCTGTTGCACCTGCTGACCGAGGGCGTGCGAGACGACGCGGAAGTCGCTGGCGATAACGGCAGGGAACATCGCTCATAGATCCTTGAGCTAAAACCGCGAGGGGGTAGGGCCTCAACCGGTTGAATCACCTAGCATTGCGTTCGACAACCTACTTGCAACAAGGCCCAAAGCGCACACTAAAGGGTTTAAAGACGTGCTGATGGTGCGAGCTTTGAAGCTTACGATTGGTATACTCGCTTAAAACTTCACGTCGTCACATGTTGCCCCTATCAAAGGCAAAAAAACGCGACCGCTGATCTCGCGGCCGTTCTTATTTTCAGCCGCCGAATCTCCGAAACGCGGCCGTTTCGACAAAGATCGCGACGAGCGCAAAAACGCCGCATACCACCAACGCCTGCCCAATCGCAGTCCAGTCAAAGCCCGTGAGAAACATCGGTCGCACTGCAAGGATCGCATAGTTGACAGGGTTGAACTTCATGGCGTCTTGAATCCATTGAGGAGTCAGATACGCAGGGATCAGGATGCTTGAAAGGAACATCAACGGCAGCGTGATGAGGTTCGCGATAAGCACCACGGGCTCCGGCCGCTTCATCGTGACCGCGATCGCGGCTACTAAGCCCGTAAGACCGATCCCTAGCAAGCTTACGATGAGAAACGTCATGAGGACACCGCCGACTCCTGTTTCCACGCGTGCGCCCATCAAGAAGGAGACGATTAACACAACGAATACCTGCAGAACCCACGTCACCGCTATGTAGAGCAGACCGCCGACGATTAGGGAGTAGCGATTAACCGGCGTCGCGATCATTTTCACGAGCACGCCGTAGTTGATGTCGTTGAGCAGTCTAAATGCCAGAGCGTTCGCGTTGAACACCGCCAACATGACGATGAGCCCAGGGGCAAAGAACTGCACGTAACTGCCTGACGTAAAGCCAAGCGTCGTGATGCTCTGGAAGAGCTGCGTAAACAGGACAAGCCAAACCAGTGGCTGGATCAATAGAATAAGCATCCAGAAGGGGTTGTGCACAAAGGTGCGCAGGTACCTGACCAGGGTGTACCACGTGTCCCACAATCCATCCAACATAACTATCGAGGCCTCCTCATCCACGCGGCCCTCGCGCCGACCGCCTTCCCTTTCTCCTCGCGTATTTTACGGCCCGTATATTTGAGGAAGACATCATCGAGCGAGGGGCGCGCGAGCGCGATCTCTCCTACCTGCAGGCCGCTTGCCTCAAGCAAACGCAGGATCTGAGGCACGGCGACGCCTCCCTGATCAACGTAGATATTAAGTGCCTCGGCGGTGGGCTGTACGTCCTTCACAAAGGGCTGCGCAGAGAGGAGCTGTCGTACCTTCTCTATCGTCTGTGCCTGCTGACCCGGCTCCTCGACTGGAAGTGTCAGTGACACGACGTCGCCGTGAATCTCTCCCTTTAGTTCGTCGGGCGTCCCGAGGGCGACGACGCGCCCGTGATCCACAATCGCTACGCGGTCACAGAGCTTGTCCGTCTCCTCCAGGTAGTGGGTGGTCAAAAGGATAGACATACCGTCTTTGTTGAGCGTGCGAATATAGTCCCAGATGCGAACGCGGGTCTGAATATCAAGCCCGAGCGTGGGTTCGTCAACCACAAGAAGCTTTGGCCTATGCATGAGGGCGGTGCCGATCTCAAGCCGTTTGCGCATGCCCCCTGAATACGTGGCCACCAGTCGATCAGCGGCGTCGCTCAGTTCTAAAAGCTCGAGAAGTTCGTCGACTCTACTTCGGATCGTCCGATTGTCAAGATGATAGTAGTGCCCAAAGAGCGTCAGATACTCACGGCCAGAGGAGTATTCGTCCACCCCTGCTTCCTGAGCGGAGTAGCCCGTTATCGCTCGCACCTTGCGTGGCTCTTTGAGTACGTCATATCCTCCCACGCGAGCACTACCTGCGGTGGGCCGCGTGATCGTCGTGAGCATGTGAATCGTCGTCGTCTTTCCAGCGCCATTAGGCCCAAGCAAGCCGAATATTTCCCCTTCTTGAATCTCGAGGGTGACATCATCGACGGCGCGAATAGTCTTGTTGTAGATCTTCGTGAGATTATACGTTTCAACGATGTTCGTCATTTCGAGTTCCCAAGCTGTTCTGCAGGATTTAATATCGACGCGTGATCTGTCAAAGTACAGAAGCCGCTCGGCGCGCATTCTGGAGCTGCGTGCCCACCAATCCACTGCGGCAGTCGCTTGCCTTCTTTGACATCGTCTGTGACATCGTCTGGTCCTAAGCGACCTTCGTCATCCGTGAATAGCCGTAGGTGCGCAAAAAAGATTATTTCGTTTCCGACTCTTTTTCCTGCTCTTCGTCGGCGAACTCCGCCAGCTTGAGCAGGATGATCCCCTTTTCCGGCTTTGCCTTCATAAGGAAGTACTCGCCACCGTCCAGGTTGAAAAGTTCCCTGATCTTTTTGGGAATGACGACGTAGTAGGACGTGCCGTCAGGGCGCATGTACCCTTTAACGAGCACACGCTGATGTTCTGATTTTTCCTTCTCCATTCCATCTCGTGTAGCGGCGCAGGCCGCTAGCAGTTAGGATAAGGGTGAGATAAAGATCTCACCGCTCGATCCAGCCCTTCATCAAGCGCAGCGTTTCCATTTTGTGCTGTACAAGCTTGACTTTAAACTCTTTCTTCATGATCTTTTCGTCGAGCTTGCGAAGCACATACTGCTTCTTGGCATCATCGTCCAGCTGCTCCCACATCATTTTCTTCATCATCCACTTCTTACCCATATCGTGATGGGTTCCCATCTCACCATACTGTTTTTCGTGCATAGTTTGTTTGCTCCATTTTTTATGTTAAGTATGCTCAACAGTTTGAGCATTCTCATACATATACTTATGTTCGAGCATCGTTGGCGCCTGCGGCGGCGTCTTTATGCCTAGACGTGCCCGTCCTGAGATTATGGTTGCTGAAGCGCCGCCAACGCACGTCACAAACCTAGACACGCAACTTATGAACGAATGGCGTAACGGGAACTCGCTGTTAAAACCCACAGTGGGGCACACTTAGCCGCTCGGAGCATAGCTTTTTATCGCTTCCAACTAAATTATCACGTGCATGGACAGCGAGGAGAACACAGATGCGCACAACTATAGCGCGCACCGTGAACTGCGAAAAAGGAGACTGATAGGCGCCCTTGTAATGCTGGTCCTTATTATCGTCGTCGTAGTCGTTATCTCCTCTTGTTTGAAGTTCGTGTAACGAACACCGTTGCTTAATTCTTCTGGCCTTTGTTATCCCCTCTTGTTTCCGCAACTAGCCGTTGCTTAATTCTTCTGCATAGTCGGTCGAACTACCTGGTTCACCGCGTCAGTTAAGCGCTCTGCGCACCGTCTACAGTTCGGATCGTTGACGTTCACGCAGCCTACGTGACGCCCATAGTAGCACACGCTGTTTTTTGCGATCATTGCATCGTGGCGGCATCCTAGCTCATTTGCTGCGCATTCTCGTGTGCAGCATCGATGATCTCTGCGACGGTGAGATCGGTATGTACCAAAGTGTGAAGCGTGCTTTCGATGATGGCGGCGATGTGCCGCTCGTATTCTGTTACTACCGTTTTTGCCATCACGGTCACCTCCAAACCAGACTGCGCAAGAAAGTTTCTTAAGGCCGCGTGAGGCAGGCTTGGTGTGCGAAAGTGTGACGACAACTTTGCGTCACACTCCCTACGCAACCAGACACCTGTTCCGTGACAACTGCTGTACGTCTATCGCTTCTATAAGGTGTTATTCCGTTCGTAGGCGTCGGCACGACTTTCTTGTTCAAAACGCGGGCAGCCGACATCAGAAACAGGCTCGAACAGAAAACTTGATACTGTTAAGAATGCCACCTAGCGCTTGCATGGCGCACAGGCGTGAAGCGCATCTGACGATCGTCACGAAGCTGCTGGACGAGATGCGCAGGCAAGATTCGGTGCAGACCATTGCTATTGAGCCTAACAAGATACTGCACGGAAAAGGCGGTGCTTCTCACCAGATCGACGTCTATTGGGAGTTCATGGCGGGCGCAAAGGCGTGCAAGTGCGCAATAGAAGCAAAACATTGGGATAAGCCAGTCAGTCGAAGAGAGCTCAGCAGTTTCAGTGCCGTGTTGAAAGATTTGCAAGGGCCGCACAAAGGGGTATTCGTCGCATCGAGCGGGTATCAAAAAGGGGCGCACAACTTCGCGGAGCGCTACGGCATTGACGTCTACATCTTTCCCTTCACTATCGAAATGACCAACGATGACGTCACCTTTTTTATCCCTAGATTTGAACATATCGCACCAGTGTTTGACGAAGAATGGATAGAGGGCGTTTTGATGCCTAAGCTCCGAGAGGGGGGCTCTTCAGAGGTTAACACGCGGAGTCCTGACGAACAAACGCATCTTTTTGATGAGCACTGCGCCGCTAAGACCGTACGAGAGGTCCTGCACGAACACTACTTAGCTGAGATACGAGAGACGGCCGCTCACGAAATCTGTATACGGTTTGATCGGCCAACGTATGTCGATACCGGCGATCAAAACGCGCCGATGTTGAAGGTGAACGGCTTAGACGCGCTTTTTTCTGTAACGTCGCACGTTGAGCCCTTCAAGCGCGTTTCGAAGGATTACGCACACGGCGCGGTCGAATTTATCCTCAGAGACGCGCTCACTGAGCAGTAGTCCGACCGTTTACAGCAGAAATTCGCGATCAAATAAAGCCAAACCGTTTCGTCCCGCTTTTTCCTAGCGTCACTGCGACGGCGTCGAGCGTGACTACTTAGATCTCACGAGGTGAGGACGCCGTGTTCAAAGGCGGATTCTTGTCGTTGGTATTGAGTACTCGCGCCGATATCCCCACGGCGGAGTGACAGCCAGAAAACGTTTATCTTTAGTGCGACACTTCCCTTAGGTGGGGTCCAATGACGCGGGAAAAGAAGGTTTTGGTTAATCCATACCATTTAATGGCTTTTGCGCTGGTTGCGGGAAACGCCGACGTCAGCAC
>CABDZV010000035.1_pt1 | contig 15889 bp, 15 predicted proteins | sample 3132231 | NCBI WGS metagenome assembly CABDZV01 (sample SAMEA5534341, study PRJEB31848) | metagenome | biome: tundra; feature: field; material: soil | place: USA | collected 2013-05 | depth 0.45 m | reverse complement strand
GCTTATGAGAAAGAGGAGCACGAGGTGCAGCTTGCGACCGATGTCCTCGATCGGCAGGTGGTCGACGTTGAGGGAAAGAAGCTGCGCCGCGTCAACGACCTGCAGCTCGCGCCGACGAATGGATCGTACCGCCTCATCAGCGTGGATATAGGCGTGACGGGGCTTCTGCGCAGGCTCGGAATTGAGCGCGTCACCGAGCGCGTGGGAATTCACCCAGAGGAGAACTACATCGCCTGGACCGATGTCGACTCAATACGGAGCGACCCCATGAGCGTCAAGTTGACCGTGCCGAAGTACGGCATCACGAAGCTCCACCCCGCCGATATCGCCGAGATCGTCGATCAGCTCAATGTCCAGGAGGGGTTAACACTCATCAACAGCCTCGATGAAGAAGCAGCGGCCGACACGCTCGAAGAGACGAGCGAAGAGCGGCAAGTCTCGCTCATCGCAGGCATGGACGCCGAGCGCGCCGCCGATATCCTGGAAGAGATGTCGCCAGATGACGCCGCCGATCTGCTGGGGGATCTTCCCACCGACCGTGCCGAGGCCATCTTGAAACTCATGGAGCCGGACGAGTCGGAGGATATAAAAGAGCTCCTGGAGTACCCCGAGGATACGGCCGGCGGCATTATGACGAATGAATTCATCGCCGTGAACAAAGAGCAGACCGCCCAGCAGGCGCTTGACGAGGTCCGGAAAGCCGCAAAATCGGTCGAGAGTATTTACTACATCTACGTTACCTCCGACAGTGATGATCTCGTCGGCGTCGCCTCGCTTCGCGAGATCTTGGTAGCGCCGGCTGACAAGAGGCTCTCCGCGCTGATGCACACCCATATTATCACCGCCGATGTCCGAGAGGATCAACACGAAGTCGCACGAAAGATTGCGAAGTACAACCTGCTGGCGCTTCCCGTCGTCGAGAAGGAGTCCAAACTTAAAGGCATCGTCACCGTCGACGATGCGATTGACATTGTTTTGCCCACTGCGTGGAAGAAAAAGGTGCCCAAGATGTTTGGCTGATCTATGAGGCCAGCCCATGGATTACAACATCTTCCTCCGGCACCTGCGGGACCTGCGGGGACCCACGCTGACCAGAATTATAATATTTCTGTCGATAATGGGTCCCGGCATTATCACGGCAAGCGTCGATAATGACGCGGGCGGGATCACGACCTATTCGCTGGCCGGTTCACAGTTTGGCTACTTGTTGCTGTGGACGTTCATTCCTATGACGATAGCGCTCGCTGTCGTTCAAGAAATGGGCGTTCGGATGGGGGTCGTCTCAGGAAAGGGCCTGGCCGCCCTCATTCGGGAACGAGCAGGCGTACGCATCACTTTTTTGCTAATGATCGCGCTGTTGGCGACCAACTTAGGCAATACCCTTGCTGAGTTCTCAGGCATCGCCGTTAGCGCGGGGATCTTTGGCGTACCTCGCTTGATCGCGCTCCCGTTAGCGGCGGCCTTCGTCTGGGGTCTCGTGATTAAGGGCAGTTATAAGAGCGTGGAAAAGGTGTTCTTGCTGGCGTCGCTTCTCTACGTCTCGTACATAATATCCGGGTTCCTGGCGCAGCCTGACTGGCATCAAGCAGCGCTACGCTCCGCGTTGCCGCAGCTCAGCTTTAGCCAGGCATACCTGACCATAATTGTCGGCTTAGTGGGGACGACGATCGCGCCGTGGATGCAGTTCTATATCCAGTCATCAATTGTCGAAAAAGGCGTACCCGTTAGGGATCTCATTTATTCGCGAATCGATGCCATCAGCGGCGCGGCGGTAACCAATATCGTCGCTTTTTTCATTGTCGTCGCGTGCGCGGCAACGATCTACGCTCGCGGCATCCAAGTGAATAACGTAGCCGATGTCTCCGCGGCATTGCTACCGTTGGCAGGGCAGTATGCGAGCGTTCTTTTTGCGTTCGGTTTTCTCAACGCTTCTTTGTTTGCCGCAAGCATTTTGCCTCTTTCGACGGCGTACGTCGTCAGCGAGGGGCTGGGTCTCGAGGCGGGAGTCTCAAAAAGTTTCCGCGAAGCGCCTGTGTTTCACGGCCTATACTTGGGGCTCATTATAGTCGGTGCGCTCGTGATAATGATCCCCAACGCCCCGTTGCTCTCTATTCTCTACTTCTCTCAGGTGGTCAACGGCATTCTTCTGCCCATCGTCCTGATATTCATGCTCGTTATCATCAACGATAAGAGCGTAATGGGGGAGCACGTCAATTCGCGGATCTACAACTATATTACAACCGCCACGGCCATCATCATGATCGGATTAAGCGCAGGCCTCATCGCTGCTACGTTCCTATGAACGGCGCGACCATTCGCGAATATCACTTCGCGACGTGTGAAAAGAGAGGGCCAATGGGCAGAAGTGTGGGGCGCGGCCTTTCTGACCTTGCCTTGTAGCTAGGGAGGTGAATCAAGCAAGAAGCAGGCAGGTGTAAGGAAATGAGGCAACCATGCAACAGATGTGCACGCTACGCCCCAACCGAGGTATTGCCCATTAGCATGTGCATATAATAACACTCATGTTTAATATAATTAACCAATAATATTTATCCGAGGATATTAAGCGAAGTTCTTGTGTGGGCTAAGGGCTGTCCCAGCGTCTGGAACTCGTGTCTCGAGGTAGGTGCGTGGATACTCTGAGACGTCATTCACAGATTATCGTTCGACACTTCATTGCGACAGAGAGAATCATAACACAGCAAAACTGATACGCTCGAGAGCGCACATTACGCGCCGTGAACGACCATCACGGGAACCGAAGCTGTACGGATGACTTTGTCAGTCACATTGCCAATGAGCAATCGATCTAAGCCTTTTCTGCCGTGCGTTCCGACGACGATGAGGTCGATCGCGTGGCTCCTCGCATACGCATCAAGTTCTGCGGCCGGGTGCCCCTCAAGCAAAACGTCGATGATTGAGGCTCCGGTCACCCCTCTCTTTATCAGCGCCTCTTTCGCTGCGTCAAGAATCCGCCTCGCCTCTGCTTTGATAATCACGTAAGTTTCTTCCCACGACGCGTCAACAGGCTGGACCCCAAAGCCCGTTATGTCTAAAACGTACGCGACGTGGATCGTCGCCCCTGTCAGCTGTGCGAGATACACACATTCGTCAAAGACTGCCTCCATAAGCGACGAACCGTCGGATCCGACTAAGATGTTCGTGAAGCCCATCCATCTCACCCTCTTTCAAGCTTGCTTCTTAACCTCGCTCACTCAGTATTTTGTTCGCGCGTGATCAGTGCCGCGGCGTATGTGTTTGGGAAGCGCTTGGCTTTGCGAAGAACTCAAGTCCTTGCTGCGACGCAAGCACGGCGCTAAGTTGCGATCGATGGGTGAAAACGTAGAGGAGGCTCCAAAAACGGCGCGGCCACGAACTCGACGTTTCGCGTATGAGTCGCTGCAAGCGCACGTCGTCAATGCCCGCTATCGAAAACATCGCACCTGCCGTATCAGCGTACTCCACCGATTCCGCGAATCCGCGACCGATATCGGCATCGTCTTTCCCGCGCACATAAACCGCGCCTTCGGAATACTGAGACCCGTTGGCAAAGAAGTTCGTCTGGCCGGAATCGACGATCGGGATCATAGTAAAGGTGCGAATATCTTCTGGCAAATTGTCATCAAACGCGAATTCCCATTTGTTTGGGTGCCACGTATGGGTCACGGGGTACAGGGCTGGGTTTGGCGATAGCTCGCCTTTGACCCACTCGCGGATAGTGAGCGTTCCCCACGTGTTAACCAGCTCTTTGCGCTCGCTCATGTATTTTCCCGAGGTATCGACCCGCATCGTCGCCGGTGGCTCCGGTCCGGTCTGAAAGTAGTACGACGCGTACGCGCTGCGGTGTGCGGCAAACATCGTTAGCTGGCGATTGCCCTCAAATTGCGCCATGAACCAGTCCCAGCCGGGGGGGTCGGGTTTTTTCGTATTGTTTGCAGCGCGCAGGACTGCAGAACGCGGATTTCCGAGGAGGAAGCCCCACTGGTGATCAAACCAGAAGACCCCCTTACTAAGCGGAATCGCCCTCGAATCAAGGCTTAACTCGCTGCCTTGGGCTAGGGTGATATTGGGTATTGAGTAATAGAGGGTACCCATGCCGTCCACGCACGGCATGCAGCCGTTGTCGCCCTGGCACAGGTATTCCTTGCCTGCGTCAAACGTCAGGTTAATTGAGAGTTCAATGGGCCCTGCGACCGCCTTCTGCAGACCCCAGGCTTGAACGGTGAGAGGCCAGAACGACTCTTTTTGGGCACTCGCGATCCGGTTCTTTCCGAGCTCGTAACGAAATGGGTCGAGGCCGCAGCTGATTAGGCCGGTTGTGCCCGCGATAACGATCGGATCCGCTTGGTAATGCCGACCGCCCGCCTCGCTTATGCCGAGCTGCAGCTCGACAACTTGGTTCTCGACATCGCTGAGACCGAGCTCTGCGGCCAAGCCCGGCGGTAGCAGCGCTACGCGGAAGAACATGCATTCCACACCGTATTCGCTGCCCGCCTCGTCCCAACAGCTACCGACGAAGAAATGCCAGCCAACGGACGTTCTAAGCTGCGGCAAGTGGTCGCGGGGAAACTGCAGATCCGCTGCTTTTGGCATCGGCTCGAATCCCTGACTCGCATTCAGGCCAAGAAACTTGCTCGTAATCAAGTACGCCTGATGCGCCGTCAGTTCGGAGCAATAGGCTTTTAGCTTTTCATAGCACCGTTTGTAGTTCGGGTTGTGAGATTGTGGGTGGGCGAGAAGCCAGTCCAAATACGTGCGCATTCTGCTCCCGAAAGCCACGCTGCTGTTGTTCTCGCTGAATATCTTTTCATTAATGTCCTCAGGAATGCGGTGAGGATCGTACGCGGTGATCCACAGCGCGTTAGCAATGTGTTCCGCCGTTTCATCGTCAAGCCTCACATTGTCGACGTGAACCTCGTTCATCCGAATGACCTCCGCTCATGCTCGTGCGCTCGCGCGTGCGTAAGAGCCCCGAATATGCTGCAATCTTTTTGCGTTACCACAGTTCAATCACCTTGGCCCAACATGCCGGCCTATTGGCGTCAGAGATCTGTCCAATTGTCTTCTGTGTAACGCAGCTCAGAGATTAAAGCGTTCCTATCTGATGTGAGTGAAACGAAGACTGGCGCTGTGCTGCGCCGAAAAGTCAGGTGGTCACGCGCGTGATCTGAGCGCAGCGGCATCAGAGAACGCGCCCCACGGATTCATCGCGTGAAAAATTCGGCGTAGTTACGAAAACAGGCAAACCACACTTAGGCGCAGCTTCCAGAGAGGCGCGCCGGACACCGTCAAGAATACGTAGGTATGCACGGTAATCTGTGTGACAACGTAGATAGGCCAAACACAATAGCGAGGGTGGACGACCTGAAATTCGCAGCTCAGACCGACAAGGGGAACAGAAGAGAGAAAAACGAAGACGCATTTCGTGTAAATGAGCGTCTAAGATTCATCGCGGTAGCCGATGGCGTCGGAGGCGAACCGGCAGGCGAAATAGCTAGCCGTTTGGCCGTTGAACAGATTGAAGCCTACATAACGTCGCACATCGGTGAGGCAACCCCTCTCTCGACCCTCGACGACGCCGTGACGCTAGCAAACAACGTTATCTTCCAGCAGGGCCGCGAAGACCAATCACTGGAGGGTATGGCAACGACGGTTGTCGCGTGTCTCTTAACCAACGAGCGCGTTTTTGTCGCCCACGTGGGAGATAGTCGCGGCTACCTGATAACGCCTGACGAGATCACGCATCTAACGAGAGATCATTCGCTGGTTGCAGAACTGGTCACCTCAGGCCGCATCAGTCCTGAAGAAGCGCGAGAACACCCGTATCGACACGTGATTACCCGGGCGCTTGGCCTTGAGGTCCGCACAAACGTGGAGCTTGGTTCTTTTTCCTGGAACCGAGGGGATTATGTACTGCTCTGCACCGACGGGCTTACTGATGCGATCGTCGATCAAGCGATCTACGCGGTGATTTCAGATACAGCCATGGCGCTGCAAAGCAAGTGCGCTCGACTCATTGCGCTCGCAAAAGCGAGGGGCGGCTTTGACAACATCACCGTGGTCCTAGCCGAGCAGACCTGACATCCGGCAGAACCGACCGAAAAGACTACCTGTGTCCACTTAGCAGGAGATCTGAGGAGGTGTGACTACGTGCCGGAACACAAACGAACGCACCTGATTCAAACTATTGACTGTACGCCCCCGTTTGATTTCGCATTGAGCGCATACATTCTCGCTGACGGTGATCCTCAAATTGCGAAATACGACGGGACCGTGTATCGACAAGTGCTGCGGGTCGGCGGCAAGTTACTGCTTGCGACTGTCGCATCCGTAGGAATGATAGACTCTCCACAACTGCGTGCAACCTTTACAAGTGATCAGCCGCTCACTGACCACGACGCGAGCGCGGCGCACGCTGTCATCAGTTCCGTGTTTAACGCGCATCTCGATGTCAAACCCTTTTATCATGCGATCCAGAATGATCCCGTCATGGCCGAGCTCAGCGGCAAGCTCCGCGGACTGAAAAATCCGGCGACTCCTACGGCCTTTCAGGCGCTCTTCGATTCGATCATCGAACAACAGATCTCACTCAACGTAGCGCACGTTCTTCAACGCCGAGTGATAAAGGCGTTCGGCGACGTTTTGGCCGTCGATGGGAGTACGTATTACGCATTCCCAACGCCAGAGCGAATGGCCCTCGCTTCGGTTGACAGCCTGCGGCGCTGTGGGTTAAGCCGAAGAAAGGCAGAGTACATTACGGGCATCGCCGCACGCATCGCCGCGCAAGCAGTCGATTTGGAACGGCTTAGGCGGTACGGAGAGACACAGATGATCTTAGATAGATTGTGCTCATTGCGCGGTGTTGGTGTGTGGACTGCCGAACTCACCGCTATACGCGGCCTTAATCGACTAGACGTCTTTCCGGCCGATGATCTCGGATTGCGAAGATTTGTCGCCCACTACTACTGCAGCGAAAGAACCATCACAAGCGCGCAGGCTAGGGGCATTGCAGAGCAGTGGGGGAAATGGAAAGGCTTGGCCGGCTACTATCTGGTGGTCGCAGGACTTCTCAAAATCGTGACGAAAGCACAAAATGCAACGTGAAGGAGCGCGTTGAAGAAAACTCATCGTCGTCTGTGCGTGCTGAATGGAGACGAACCTGGCCCCAACGCTTCTCCGCGGGTCGTGGGCGCGTGCGACCGCACAAGGAAGGAAACGCGGTCTTATCTATGAAGACGGATTAACTTCGTTAGTATGGCAAACAGCGATTGGAGTTCGGTCGAAGAAGTCGATGTGTCCGTCAAGGCGATCGTTACTATCATGAAGCGAAAGAGAAAGCTGCCGACCCCCTTGGTCGAAGCGTACAAGCACGCTCTCGACACAAGCACACGAGAGCTCACGCGGAGATTCTACGAACAACTGACGACCCGCTGTCCGGAGGCACTCGACTACTTTATGGACTAAACGCCATCAGAGCTCAAAGGGCGTGACTACAAAGAACCGTTTTTTAGAAGCACTCGCAGCGGTTGAGCGGTGACAGGCGGGAGGTGTGAAGCCACTGCAGAGGCTGATCGCGAGTGGCTAGTCACCTTTTTTTTCACCATCGTTTCTGGACTAGGACCGTAGCTTAACCCAGAATGCCACGCGAGAGCACACTCGTTTCTTTTCAGTGCTTCACAAATCCCGTAAGGCGTACGTCCTTAGGCGGGTTGTACGCTTATGTACTTTTTTCGAAACTTCCAGGGAAACCTTTGCAAAAACCGGAAGAAAAGTGGCGTACATTCGTGATATGCGCTATTCTTACAACTGCTCTTTTTATACGCGTTTAAAGACGTAAAGGCAGCGCGAAACCTGACTTGACTGCTTAAGCACCTGGCCCGACCCCTTTGTGCACCTCCACGCTTTGGTTACAAGAACAGTCGTTGCGTGGTAAAGACACGCCAGCAGCAAACGGACGCAACAGACGAACATACGCCGCAAGCGCCAAAATCGTCAAGTTTTAGTGTGTAACTGACTAACAGTCCTCAAAGCTGCGGGTTTCCTCGACCGCCGTTTTCCAATCCAGGGCGACGTTGCTATCGGACACAAGCACAATATGGGGGTGTCAATGCTGGAGGTGAATGCAGACGGCCACTGACGTAGGAGATGAGTTACTAGGCGCGCGCCTATCGCCGCTGGCACGCCTTCTGGTCATCGCAGCAAGCGTCATTATCATCCTCGCCGGCCTAAAGGCGGCAGCCGAAATTGCAGCGCCTATTCTTTTTGCGATCTTCCTCGCGACGCTCGCGAGTCCGTTGCTCCAGGGTCTCGAAAATCGGGGGCTTTCCACTGCCCGCGCTTTGGCAGTGATGATTGCTGGAACGTTAGCGCTTGGCGGCGGCTTTGTCGCACTGATTTACCTCTCGGTTCGCCAGATCCTCATTCTGCCGTCGGCCGCGAATGCTGGCGCGCTTGGAGCGGCGCGCTCGTCGCTCGCGGGCCTCGGACTTAACGGAACTCTGGAACCGGCGAATATCCTCAGCGACAGGTTCGTGCTTCAAGCGAGCGGTGCTATCCTGCACGCCGTCAGCAGTGCGATCCTGCAACTGGTCATCCTGATCACGCTGTTCGTCTTTTTTTTGATCGCCTTTCCGAGGTTCCGTTCTACAGAGCTCGCGGACCACGTCGACTCGAGCCCCCTATTTGCTCCGTTGCTGGCGGTCAGGCAAGACCTATGGAGCTTCCTCGTCATTCGCACTAAAGTGAACGCCTTTATGGCGATTCCCGCCACGATCTTCCTCGTCGCAGCGGGCATCGACTTCGCCTTGCTATGGGGAGTCTTGCTCTTTGTCTTCAGCTTTATTCCATACATCGGGTTCGCGTTGGCAACGATTCCCCCCGCGTTGTTAGGGTGGATAGAGTACGGGCCTATCGGGGCGATCGCGGTCGTCCTCGTTTTTGTTATACTCAACGTCATCGCCGAATACGTGCTCTTCCCTCGATACGCAGGCAAAGGGCTCAACATCCCGCCGTGGGTCGTGCTTGTTTCGGTGTTTTTCTGGGGCTGGCTTCTTGGCGCGCTGGGCACGCTTATTGCCGTGCCCGTCACGTTGTTGATTCGAGTTTTGCTGAGCAATTTTACGGTGGCGCGCTGGCTTGTAGATGTTCTTGGGGGCGACGCCACCAACATCAGGTCCGATGATTCACCGGATCCGGCAATCGCGTCAAAGTAGTAGATGCGTTCGGCTTTTCCCTTCTCGAAAAGAGAATCCTAACCATTGGCTTGCTTAGAATGCCTCCGAAACTCGATTCCGCGATATCGATTCGCTCCACGAAAACGGCTTCACTAGCCGCCCCCATACGCGCTGTTGCGCCACTCCCAAAAAGCCCTGCCACAGACGCGTGGCTTAGATCTGAATCCAGGTCGTGGCCAAGTGCTATCGAAGTGTGCACAGGTGCAAATCCACTGTTTTAGACCCATCGAAAAATAAGGAGGAATTCTTTTAGAGGATCCGACAGTTCTGAGGGGGTCAAGCGAAGTCACAGGACTATAGGATCAGCAAACACTTTGCGTACGTCTTCTTCATTTAATAAACAGCTGAGCCTGCGGAGTCTGAACTTCATGTCTAGTAGACATTTTTTGCAAACTGGTTCAGCCCCCTTATACGTGTTCTCGCAAAATTCGCACACTTTGGAGGCAGGATCTTCTTCTATTCTCGTCTTGATGTCATAGCGAACAATATAAGCGTTAATTGCCTGCATTGACGCCATGAGTTCTTTCTTGCATATGGATATGCACTGGTCGTCGTCGGTCCAATCAGCCCAATCCGTCTGCAGCTTCTTGTGAATTTGCTCGAGATCCGTCGTGTCCATTAGATCACTTTTACCGCTGTATAATCAACGTCCTTTATTAGTCTGTCTATTTGGACGTCTTGAGCGCCAGTTAGGCTAAAAATTGCTTAAGTTGCACCCGCCCGAGCCGTTCGCTCGTGTTTGATTATAAGTGTCAGGCAGCAACCGCGTGCAAGTATCTACGTCCTCAGTTGTGCACGGGTGCCGGGGGACTAGCACACCGGAGGCGAGCTAACGGGCGCGTAAGTCGCTAGCTTTGACGTAATATCTACGTGCAGCGATTCCGATAATAATGACGACAGCGCTGCGAGATCACAGCGCACCTAATCAGCAGAGGCCTTAACGGCTGCAAAAAAAGAGAGGAGGCAGCGCCACATATCCAAACTTCTCCTTTGGGGCAGTGCTACCAAACTGAGGTCATGGTTCGTTTTAAGAACACTTTCGAAGGAAGCAACATCACGTGTGGCGCTGCAACAAGACCGCCTAAGGCGGTCTTGGCACATCATTTGTTGCGCGAACCGCTATAAGAACGTTTGTTACACATGCGTGTGTGACTTGACATCGCTGCATTGTACGCAGGCGCAGCGAGGGCAGTTGCTACGGATGAGCCGGTCTCAAGCTTGCGTCTGCACGTTGTGCTGGGGGTTGATGCTGCCAAAAAGCCCCCGACCGCTTCAGAAATGGGTTGTATTGCTGAAAGGCCACGCAAACATAAAACTGCCAAATAGGAAGCGATATAAACACGACGACACAAATGACATCGCGAATCTTAAAAACGTAAAAGGAGGTGTAATATAAACATGGCTAAAAAAACTACCCCAATGTGGGCGCGTCTCCTCGAGGTCATTCTCGGGATAATTGTTCTCGTCCTCGCAGTATACGTCCTTTTCAATACCGGTGCTGCTGTCAATACACTCAGATGGTTACTCGGAATTGGAGTTCTCATCCTGGGCCTCATTATGCTAATACGCGGAGCTACGTCTAAGGTCCTCTCAGGAACTGGCAGAGTAGTGAACGTCATATTGGGGATTATTTTTCTGGCAGTAGGCGCTGCAGCGATATACTATAGCAACTTTGGCACAACGTTGGTTATACTCTTGTTTGCCTTCGGATTGCTGCTGAACGCGATAGGAAGGCTTGAATTTGCAGGCTATTCTATGGCAACCGGAATGCCGCCCTCGGTTCGTTGGGCGAACATAATTCTCGGTGTCATAGCGTTCATACTCGCTATAGTCGCTTTCGTAGACGCCGATTTTGCCAACACATTTCTTGGGCTCCTAGTGGCGCTGGTATTATTCCTCTTCGGGATCCAGCTCGTCATCGCCGGAGCAGGCAGCCGCGGCTAAAACGCCGCTTGCCTTTTCTTTTTTTTCGCAGTAGGCACGAATTCTTTTGCGCAATACGCCTGGTTGTTCCGTATGCATTAGCCGGTGGCTAGTCTGTGGCACCAAGCGAACCGCGAAGAGAGCAGCGCAAAGCAGGACCTACGCGCCGTGCGGTGCAAACCGGAACCAATATAAACACGGCAACTCATAAACTGGACTTTGAATTACCAAAAAAAACGTTAAAGGAGGTGAAAATTGAAATGGCTGATGAAAAAAAGAGTTCTATATGGCTGCGAATCGTTGAAATCATCGCAGGTCTTATCATCCTTGTCCTCGGCGGCTATGTAATCGCCTATCCGGGAGTTGCGCTAGCGACACTCTCAGCATTTCTAGCAATCGCTCTTATCGTACTCGGAATTGCATCGTTCGTGCGGATCTTTGCGCGCGGCATTTCCGGATGGCAACGACTCGTAAATTTGATCATGTCGATCCTAGCGATCATAATAGCCGTCCTGATAATCGACAATTTCGTCTACGGAATACTGACTCTAGTCTTCCTACTTGGCCTAGGGCTGCTGTTTTCCGGCATAGCTAGCGCTGCACGCGGCACTGTCGGTGCAATCGTCGTGGGTATCCTCGGCATTATCGTGGGCTTCGTCGTGATAATATTCCCTGCCCTGGGAGCGGCAACAGTCGTATTGTTGACAGCAGTGTTCCTGATAATCTTCGGATTAGAGTCTATAGTCTCTGGCATTGTTGGGCGATGGGTCTAACCCATCCCCCCCCATGCGAGAGCTCAGGGACCTAAACGTCCGCATCGACGCCTTGAACGACTATATTAGCGGAGCTTACGCCTCATGCCTCGTGCGTCCGCGACACGCAAGAATCAAACGGATAGTTGGGTTAAGCAGAAGGCAATCTTCACTTGACTCGAAGCTTATTGCGGCAGCGGCTTACGTTCGGAATGGGAACGTACGGGATTCCAAGAGAATTTGGCGCTAGATCTTTAAAACGTGTCGCCTGGCGCCAAAATCACTAGGCGCGTCTTCGGGCCGTCTATGGAGTAGAGGGACGCCCTGAACTCTCAAGCTCAGTGAGGTATTTTCGCCGCCTTGACTCGTACGCCGTGCGATTCTCGCCGTACGGCACGTATTCCGAGACGAGCCACCCCTCTTGGGCCATCGCGACCTTCGTGCGATCAGCAAGGCCTTTAAGAAAACCAAACTCGATTAAGTCCCTCTTCCCTTCCATCTTCGTGGTCATCCACTCGATGAGGTCTGGATCGTGTGTTCCAACGGCAAAAAAAGTCGCCTTCGCGCACAGGATTTTTGACAGCTGCTTGAAACGCTTCTGAATATCAGCAAAGTCCCTGGTTGATCCCACGTACGCTCCTTTAACAATCCGTGCAATGATACCGGACTCCGACGCGCGCATAACGTCATCACTTGAGCGATCAAGGTATGCCTGCAGCGCGAGGCTCACACGACTCTTTTTTGCGCACGCCGCGGCAACGTCGATTGTGTAGGTGACGAGCCCCCGTCCTTCCATATCGATTTCGAATCCGACCCCGCGGCGCGCCGCTTCTCGGGCGATTGTCTGCGCATTTTGCCGGCAGCGTTCCTGGTCAAAGAAAGCCCCCAGAGCGCTCAGTTTGACGGTTAACGATGCATCTAGTCCGTTGTCGGCAATAGACTTCGCAGCAGCCATATACGCCCCAACCGAGCCAGCAGCCTGGCTTTCTTCGCGCGCGAATTCCCCGAGCACGTCGATGATGCACCGGATGTTCTGAGCGTTCCTCCGCGAACACCAAGCAACCGCGCTTTGCAAGTCGGGTAACGCCCATCGACTCTCACGTTCGTTCATCTTTGCCTTTGCACAGCATTGCGAGTGTTTCTATTAAACAGTTTACCGTCGGTGGCGAAGTGGACTGCCGTTGTCTGGAGTGACGTGCTGGTAGCTAACGACGACTCAATTCGTTGTCTAGGGGCTGACGCTGCGTCAGTCTCCGCACATAGGCTTATAACGGGTCAAAACGTATCGCGGGGCAGTGGTTTTTTTGGAACCGAGCGCAGTAAGAGAGAATGGCCTCGTTGCTAACTTCCACCGGCCATCAACGTCTGGCACGCACCCGGGAATCCTCGTCATCGGTGGTGCGGGCGGCGGCTTGGGCAGTCCGAGCGCTGTCGGTTCGCTTCTCGCAGAGCGGGGATATGCAGCGCTCGCGCTCGCGTACTTTGGACTCGAACACCTGCCCGCTCGGCTTGAGGAGATACCGCTCGAGTATTTCAGGTCAGCAATCGAATGGTTGCGCTCGCAGCCGTCGGTTGAGCCGAGTAAAATCGGCGTCGTGGGCACCTCGAAAGGAGGTGAAGCCGCGTTGCTGGTCAGCGCGACGTATCGCGAGATCCGCGCCGTCGTGGCCTACTCCCCAAGTCATGTCGTCTTTCAGGGCATTGATGAGGCGTGGTCGGATGCGTCGGCGTCAAAATCCTCCTGGACGCTAGACGGAAAGCCGGTGCCCTTCGTGCCCTTCCGAATGGACAACGACTGCATCGAGCGGTACGGCTTCTATTTGGGGTTGTATCTCGGCAGCCTTCAGGACCGGCAAGCGGTAGAGCGCGCCACCATTCCCGTCGAGCGTATCAACGGCCCCATTTTGTTAGCCTCTGGGATGGATGACGCTATTTGGCCGTCGAGCATGATGTGCGAACGGGTGATCGAACGGCTCAAACAGCGCCACTTCGCCTTTTCCTTCCAACATTTCTCTTACAACGGCGCGGGGCACCTGCTTGCAGGGCCGAGCCGACTCGCGCCGGCCAGCACAATCGGTGCCGGCGGCATGGCTATTGGCGGCACTGAGAACGCAAATGCCGCCGCGAGAGACGACGCGTGGGCGAAGGTGTATACTTTCTTCGGCGCGAATCTCACCTAATTGCAGAGCGCGTACGCACGTCAGCGAACGCGTGATGAGCGTCACCACTTACCCTGCAGGCGCTGCAATCGTGCCCTTCCTCGTCTGACTGGGGTCATGCCGAACCAAACCGACATCGCTAAGTACCCGACCGCCTTGACGCCAATGAGGAGTATCACAGATACTTTCTCGTGGTATCACCTCCCAAGAGGCGGCGGGGCAGTGCATGGGTTATCCGCCGCTTTTTCAGATATGGCGAGCAGAGGCAATCTTAAAGCATCCCTAATTTCCGCCCGTTCCTTCTGGAACACCTGCCGTTGTTGCGAGCTGCGTCGTCGTGACCACGACAGCGTGCATGACGTCATTAATTCTATCCCCCTCTAGCTGCTCGGCAGAAGCAGGGCTGTGATTATTCAAAAAAAGACTGGTGGCTGTACAAACGTTTCAGAGAACGTACGGAATAAGCCGTTTTGTTTTCTTCGCGTACGCGACGTATTTGTCGCCAAGCTTCGACGTTAAAACCGCCTCCTCCACGTGAATCCGATACCCGAACGCTGCGCCGAAAAAAGCTATGAGCACGAGTACCGCCCCCCACGACTGCAGCACGAACCCCAGTCCGACCATAGTGAGGAGCGATCCGGTATACGCGGGATGACGCACCAGACGATACGGCCCGCGGTCCACCACCGCCTGGCCCTCTTGAACGCCAACCGTCCGCGAGAAATAACGTCCCAGCACGGCAATCGACCACTGTCGGAGAAGAATGCCTGCGATCATGAGGCCGATCCCGAGGTAGAAAGCCCCGCTCGGTAACGATGCGATACCAGAAGCGGCAAAAAGAAAGGCGATCATAAGGGATAGGAACATGCTCAGTGATATCAGTAGGCGGGAACTGCGGTCTTCGTACCTGATCGGGGTGCCGTGGCGACGCGAGCGCGGGATGATGCCCCCGATAACAAGTTCGCTGAGCAGCCACAGCGCGTACACGACAAAGAATATTGATGCCGCAGTTGTCGTCGGGAATAGTTCCGCTAGATAGACCATCGTATCTCTGCTGGGCTGTCTTGTTCTTCTTCAATATGCCTTTATCGGCAATGTCAAATTGCTTGTCCGCCCTCACCACAGCCCGTTCGCGGAATCTCCACAGTGCTCTGCGCAAGGTGCCGTTATGATGCCTCCTTTGCGGCTCCAAGAAACTAGCGCGAAGCATACGCAACCGGTCTTCGGGGATTTCGGAAAAACAAGAGCCACACCACAAAGAACACCAGCGCGGCAAGTATCAACAAGGGAAGCAAGTGGATGACCACGGTGATCACCAGGAGCACAATAATAAGGATCAGTACTAGGACGAGAAGATCTGATAGTACGCTCATTACGTGTTAGAAACTGCCGTCAGGAGTAATAACTATTTCTTTATTGTCGGTTAACGCGCGCACGGACATGTCGTTTTCGCCAGCCGGTGGCGATTGACACTCCGTCATGCGAGAGAGCATCGCAGACAGTGCAGAGTGCCGTGTGATCTGGAACTCAACCAAACCTGCGAACGAGTGGAAGAAAAATCCATTCCCATTTTGGAGCGACGTACCTGCGCTTTGGTCGCCGGGCTTCGACCGCCTTAACGACTTGTTTTGCAATGCTCTGCGTGTCTTGCACCTCGCGCTTCACGAGTCGCTCTCCTGCATCGCGAACGTATTCCATGCGATCTTTATACAGGCCGTTTACGTCCATCCACTCGTATTTTTTCGCCAGGTTTTTCTGATTGAAGCCTGTGTTATAGCCCCCGGGATTGATGAGGATCACTTTGATGCCAAATGGTTTCAGT
>CABDZV010000034.1_pt1 | contig 15957 bp, 16 predicted proteins | sample 3132231 | NCBI WGS metagenome assembly CABDZV01 (sample SAMEA5534341, study PRJEB31848) | metagenome | biome: tundra; feature: field; material: soil | place: USA | collected 2013-05 | depth 0.45 m | reverse complement strand
CGTGATGCTCTTTTCAGCGCTTACCTCCATCGACGCAATCAGATTTTCATATGTCATTCGCCCCAACAGCCTTTTTCGGCCCTCCTTTGATGAGAAGTTCTTTTGCGCGTGAGCGATAAGGCTCCGATTGGTATTCTGAAACAACAGGAGATCTTATTGTAGACCCAATAGTGTGCAGCGCCACCATTGAAAGGCCCAAGCGTCGTCATATCGTTAGACTAGAACGAAAAGGATAATCGCAGCGATGACAAAGCCCAAGATGACCATAGTTTCTGGAAGCGCCACAAAAACGAGTGCTAAGCCGAATAATTCTGGTTTTTCTGCAATCACTCCTGCTCCTGCTGCACCTATTCTCGCTTGTGCTATCCCGGTTCCGAGAGCACCTAACCCAAAAGCCACTCCCGCACCAATCGGTATCATCGGTTCGACCATCTTTTACCAACTCCGTATAGTTTTTTTTATTAACACCGCGACTTACGGTAACGTCGTGATCCTGCGCGGATTTGCGACTTGGATAATAATTCTCTACTTGGTGGGACGCGTGCTCGTCGCGTATCTAGGTCGATCATCCGTGTCCGTCATATTCGCAGACGGTTTCGATGACTTTTTCACCCCCGTCCTACAGATGGCGGCGTCAAGTGCTGCTTAGAGCCACCTCCGGAGTCTCACTTTGCCGTCCCCCGTTTGAAAGGATCGTACTGTCTGCCCCCACCCTCATAAAACTTTGAATAGAACTCTACGATATGCAGCCTGAGTGCTTGGATCGAGGGGCTAAACATACACAGCACGACATTTAATCCGTGAAGCAATACTGCTATCAAAAAACCTACCAATACGATTCCCATTGTGCTTCCGAGCGTATTGGCCACAAGCGCGAGTACTACGGAAGCCAGCCCGATTGCCATCAGTCTCGCGTACGAGAGGATGTTCGTAAACGCACTCATGACTTCTAACGCTCCCACCATTCCACCCCCATAGACGATTAGCGGGAGTGCAATAACGAGCAAAACGATGCCGGGCGCTACGAGTATCGAGGGAACCACTGCAACTACCGCGAGCAGAATCACTATGATGCTCGCCAAGGCGAGCATCAAGCCAACCCTCGTACATACTAGCTTTTGGTTGCTGCGTCTGCGCGCGTTCACCACGCCTAAGCTGAGGCCAAAGAACACGTGAAATACCCCGATGGCGATCGTGAAAATGAGCAGCGGCACGATAATTTTGATCCTATCTAATGTTAATCCATTTATCGTTACAGGCTGTATCCAGCCCATCATTTGTCCGAGATTTCCGAAGAACTCGCCGTAGAGATAGCCAAAGAACATGGTGGGAATTGAGCAGATGATTAGGATATTCATCAGTTGCTTGATCGTATTACTGCGTCGTCCATAGAACCATCTCACCACCAGCGCAAACACGAGTATACAGATGCCGTAGCCAATATCGCCTACCATGAGGCCAAAGAAGAACGGGAAAAACAACGCGAGCAGCAGTGTTGGCTCAATCTCGCCGCTCTGTGGTGTACCGATCAAATTGCTGAGAGTCTCAAAGGGCTTGACAACTCGCGGATTGTCGTAACACGCCGGCGCGTTGTAGGTCTCCTCTGCACTTACCTTAAGGTCGTTTACGATGACTCTGCCTTCAAATGCCTTTTTTAACGCATTTTTTGTGTTTGCGAGCTCCTTTTTTGGCACCCACCCCACCATTACGAAGGTGTAGTCCGTCTGCCCGAACTTGGTGAAAACACTGAGCTCTTCATTCCTGTCCTCAAGCACATCTTTGAGCACGCTGAGCTTTGGGTACCAGTGTCCCGACAGTTCTGCTAACTCCTCGTTGAGTGCGCTCATTTCGGCCGTTGTTTTCTGCCGTTGCTCTTCGACTAACGTCAGAACCTGGTCAAACGGCTTATCCAAATATTCGGGAGGGAGTCGAACTTCATTCACATTTTGGGACCAAATAAATGAGTGCACCTGGTCAGAATACCTTTTATTAAACACCGTCACCGCAGCCGTCGTCGCCTCGTCGACATCCGCGGACATGAGCTCAAATTGGTTGTGCGTGATCTCGACTAGCGCTGCGCGAACAATCTCGAGGACATCCTTAAACTCTCTTTGGATGAGAATTACGGTGACTTCAAACCCCTCTAAAATGGGCAGTTGAGCCTCCAAAGGCTGCAGTTTCTGAATAACTTCTTCGTAATGATCCAGATTCGTCAGCGTAAACTCAAGATCACTTTTTCGCGTTGCTAGCTCTTTGGTTATCGTCTCAAGCTCGCCGATAACCTGGTTTGCCTCCTCGACGAGCTCATCATCGTTTTTCCACCGAAGTTCTTCATAGAGTTGGGCCTTTAGCGCCTCGTTCACGGGCATGGTGGGTAACAGGTGAAACATCCCGCTGACTTTGACCAACGCGCCCGCGATGTCGGCTTTTGGGCTCGCTAGCACGCGTCGCAGCATCGTATCTCCCGGGGCGATAGTCGTCGACGCGTCCTCTAAATGAACGGTCCCTAGGTTGTACAGAAAATCAACCGTGCTGTGCAAGTCGTGTTTTGGTCCAATGACCTGGATCTTGGTCATTTTCTGCAGCATATCGATCTACTCCGGAGTCACCGCTTTCACTATTTTTTCTACGGCGTTGGACAAGTTTTGCTCTCCGCTTTGTCTTGTCAGTTCTGCTTCTTCTGTGCCGAGCCGTTTCAGGTCTTCGACCTCATTAAGGACGCCCGCTAGTCTTTTTTTGGAGTACTCGTCAGCGGCTTGTTTTCCGTCAGTCTCCGCCTGTTTCAAAATATCAGCGGCTTCCCTTTTAGCGTCTGCGACAATCTGCTCGGCGTCCCGCCGCGCCTGGTCCGCTTTTACGCTTAGTTCCACCTCTTTCCTTCGTATCTGCTGCAATACCGACGGCTCTACTTCAGGCATTTTTTGCTTCCATCGGAGTTTTGATCCTATAGTCCGCGGCGCGCTTTTAGATGTGTTGTTATCGTCTGATCTGGAGCGTGTCGCTCGATCTTTTTTTGATTGTTGTACTTCGTCTGTTCAGCTGCGCGCAAAACGCGCTCGCGACACCTGTCTACTGCTCCTTGTTTCAGTTTATCGACCAGCGGTATAACACCGTTATCCACAGTGTGTCACCAAGGTACCACATTTATCACTATTAATTGTGTAACTATAAGTTGGGGAACGATATATTTACCGGTCAATATTGCTAAGAAAAAGCGCCTTTTTTTAGGCTTCTCTTAGACAATAAATAAGCAAAAAAGGCGCTTACGGGCCATCTCTTTTTTGAGACTCTGGGGGGCATTTTTTATGCGTATTCTTATACGTAAAAGCGCTCGATACGGCTAGGGACGGATACGGTTGGTTGCAGTCAGTGCTCCCGCCATTATGCCAGAATTCCGAGGTTTTGTGGGTTAGGCAATAGGCGTTTGAAAACCTGCACGCGTGAAATCTAATGAAGGCGTAAGGGGGCGTAACTCCTCTTTCGCACTCCACTCTCAGCACTGTCCAAAATGCCCGAGCTTTTATGTACGGAGTTAACGTAATGACTCGTGGTGAAGATCATGAAGCGACTTAAAGTCAGAGACGTGATCGAGCATAGAGCGCAGACGATTGATCCGAGTGCATCACTCCTTGAGGCGGCAAGGCGCATGGTGGAAGACGCAACCGACGCTTTCATTGTGTCGCCGCTTGAAAAAGATGAGCCATTCGGCATCATTACCCAGAGAGATATTGTCGATTTGTTCGCCGACGAGGTCGACATTGGCAAAGTGACGGTAGGAGAGATGGCCAGCAAGCCACTCCTCATCGTGTCTCCGGGAATGCCCATACTGTACGCTGCTAAGATGTTTCGAAAAGGGGGGGTGGATCATCTGGCCGTCTTCAACGGGCAAGAAATCCTTGGGATTATCTCGTGTAATGACGTCTTGGGAAGTCTTCCCAATCTGATGGAACAAATCTACAGCGAGTTCGATTAGCCGTTGGCCGAGGGTGCCCGCACCTTGAGTGCAGGTGCCTCTGAGCAGGAGGGTTGGGAGGCGAGATGTGCCTTAGGAATGCTTATTGACTAAGATCCAATCTCGGTTTGACTCGCTTTTTTTCCAAAACTATTAAGTAGCTATCGCGTAATCATATTACGAAATAGCTTGATGTATAAGCATTTTTGGAGTCTATCTGTTGTATTGAGGCGATCATAATGGCTGAACAACCCCCTAAGAAAACTGTATTTGAGGACTACGGTATCGATCCTGCGATCTCTGAGATTCAGAATTTCAAGGCTGAAATCGTGTTCGAGCTGAAGAAAGCTGAGGTGCCATTTCCGATAACGAGTCGTGAACAGCTGATGACCGTGTTTCCCAAGGGCTGGAGCATGCATTGCTCGATGAAAGGTCAAAAAATAGAGCTTCACGATTACGTTTCAAAAATGAAGGCGGACGAGTTTCCCATCAGAACTGCCGGTGACGTTGCGGACAAGCTCGCGTCGTTCTGTACGATGTAGCTCAACGTCGTGTCGATTTTTGCCGCAACGGACTGTGCCCCCGTTCAAAGAAGCCTACTGTTCTGAGCTTTTTTGGACACCTACTTTTTTTTAAATATTCTTATATAATTGAGTGTGCATAAAAGACATGTAAGGCCATAGGTGTCAAGCGCTGGTGAGCCTATGCATGCGACAATAACACCGGAAGAATGGCAGTTCGAAAAAGAAGTCGTTTGTTTTAACTGCCAGACAAGAGCAACGCAAGTTGTGCGGATCAAGGACAGGCAGGGCAGCGTTATCTGCTCGGCGTGTGGCGCACAGCGACACTATATCATACGAAGCGTGATTTATGGGACGGATACGCCGCCGATGCCCCCCGTAGGGATGAAATATGATGCGTGGGACTTCGCGAAGACCAGCGAGTGTCTAAATTGTAAAGAACACGCAAGGCACAGCGTCCATCTTGACGAGTACAAGATGAACGTGATCTGCGACGAGTGCGGTTTTTCGCGAGTTTTGAAGCTCGATTATCTTGCCTTCGCGCCTGCGTTCCCGCACGAGTAAGCCCCGCCGAAGATGAGCACGCGGTTGTACGTCTTTCACGCAGGGCAGTGTAATCCGAAGAAGTGCACCGCCAAAAAACTTGCTAGATTTCAGCTCGTAACTCTTTTCTCGACGCCGCGACCCTTGCGGGGCGCTCATACGGTACTCCTTGATCCATCCGCTCCGGCTCCGTTATGCCGCGCGGACGTTGTGACGACGCTCGTTGCGGTTGACTGCTCTTGGAAACAGCGTGAGCGCGTGTTCGAGTCGTTCCGGGCGCGGACAAGGCGACGACTTCCGTATCTTTTGGCAGCGAATCCGGTGAACTATGGGCGGCCGTACGAGCTCACAACGGCAGAGGCACTGGCGGCTGCGCTCTACATCCTTGGGGAATCACAACGCGCAAGAGAACTCTTGAACAAATTCAAATGGGGTCCGACATTTTTGAACCTGAACGCTGCGCCCCTCAATGAATACGCCGGCGCGAACACCGTTGGTGAGGTGCTCGCAAGTGAACGCGCCTATATAGAAGGCTAAATGACTTCTTATCCGCGTTCTTGCGGTTAACGCAAACATAAAGATTAAATGCTGTTAGGCGTATGGTTCTACCGACGTGAGAGGTACTCTAATGGCACGTTTTCCAGAAGCTGAAAAAAGGTTACTCAATGTCAAAATCTGCATGCGGTGTAACGCCCGCAACCCGCCGCGGGCGACTCGATGCAGGAAATGTGGTTACAAAAACCTGAGGGTCAAGTCGAAGGAACGAAGGGGTTAGCCGATTGAGGATCGAGCAGCACCTTGAAGAGGCGATCGGCAGAGAAGGAACGATACATTTAACGCTTATCGATCCCGACTCACAGTCGCCAGAGGAAGCCGCGCGAATTGCACGGGGCGCCACAGCGGGAGGCACGACTGCCGTTCTTGTGGGAGGCTCTGTAGGCGTTGGCGGACATGGCCTAGAGTACACCGTATCGGAAATCAAAGGTAGCACGGTTGTCCCTGTCATCATCTTCCCTTCAGACGTAGGGAGTGTGTGTACCACGGCCGACGCGATGTTTTTCTTGTGCCTTTTGAACTCTAGGAGCACGGCGTATCTCAGTACAAACCAAGCGCTCGGCGCCGTGTTTGTCAAGAGCTATGGGATAGAGCCCATTCCAGTAGCGTACATCATCGTCGAACCCGGGGGAACTGTTGGCTGGATAGGTGATGCGCGTTTGATTCCGCGCAACAAACCCGAGATCGCTGCTGCATACGCGCTCGCAGGAAAATATCTTGGGATGCGATGGATCTACCTTGAAGCAGGTTCCGGTGTCCCTGATACGGTCCACCCCGAAATGGTGAAGGCGGTAAAAACAGCCATAGACGATACAAGGCTCATCGTTGGCGGCGGGATACGCACCGACAAACAGGCCGAGTTGCTGGCGAAGGCGGGAGCGGATGTCATCGTAACGGGTACGGCAATCGAAGAGGACGTTGACATCGAAGACAAGATCGCAAGCGTTGTCCGTGTAATACAGCACTAATCGCGTGCGCAGCACCTACCGGCACCTAACACCGTGCTGTCTACGCGCTCTTGTTCTTTTCTTTCCAGTTGGTGTAGTTGCATTGTGGACAGCCGAGATCCCAAAATCGCTTGCCGCTCTGTACCTTGATAAGTCGCATGTCGTGCTGTTTGCACTTGCGCGCAGTTATGCGCAGTCTTCCTGATTTCGGCAATGGGAGTCCAAAGGTGCACTTCGGATATCCACTGCACCCTACAAAGCGTCCGCCCCGTTTTGAGCGACGTACGACGAGATCCGAGCCGCACTGAGGGCACGTTCCAACGGTCGCATCTCCGCGTAGCCCTTCTTGCAGCGATGTGCCAATCTCGTCGTGTTGCTCATCGAGCGTGCTTAAGACCTTATCGAGAATGTCCCTCGAGCTTACCACCACAGACTCCTTTGACAGCGTTCCCGCTTTGACCTTCTCCATCTCCTCTTCGAGGAGTCGGGTCATCTCAGGTTTCGTAATTGTGGGGGCGTAGCGTTCGAGCGATTGCGTGACGCTGCATGCGATACCGGTGGGACGAAGGGGATTCACGTCAACATAGCCCCGCTGAGTGAGTTTCTTGATGATCTCGTGGCGGGTGCTTTTCGTCCCCAACCCGAGCTCGTCCATCTTCTTGATCAACTGGCCTTGTCCCCATCGCTGTGGCGGCTGCGTCTCCTTCTCCACAAGCTGCTTGTTCGTGACAGTGAGAACGTCGCCCTTGCGAAGGTCAGGGAGGTACCGCTCTTGTGTCTGCGCATATGGATAGTGATAGCGCCAGCCTTGATGTGAAAGTTCGAGGCCGGTCGCTCTGAACTGCTCCCCCTCGGAGTCCAGCGTGACCTTTTTCGTGCACCATCGCGCCGGGTCGGAGAGCGTTGCAAAGAACCGTCGCACAACGAGCTCATACACCTTCCAGCTTTGTGGCTCGAGATCAGCTTGTGTGGCGCGCATCGTGGGATAGATCGGCGGATGGTCGGTCGTTTGCTTTTTGCCTCGGGTGGCGACCAGTTGCTTCTTTTGTAGTAGCAAGCGAGCATTCTCAGCGAATGGACCGCTTCTGAACATGCTCACTGAGAGGCGGAGATCGAGCTCATTGGGATAGACTGTGTTGTCCGTGCGCGGATAGCTTATCCATCCGGCTGTGTAGAGCCGCTCTGCCGTTTCCATAGCGCGGCTTGCTGATATGCCAAGCGCGCTTGCTGCAGCGAGAAACTCGGTCGTGTTGAAGGGTTTCGGGGGGGCATCCACTCGCTCGGTTTTCGCAAACGTAACGACGGTGGCCGTGTCGCCGATGTTTTGTAGCGCCGCCGTTGCGCTCTCTTTGTTTGAAAATCGGTCTGCTCGGTGCTTTGCGTGAAACGTTTCGCTGCTCGTGCTAAGGTCAATATATATTTCCCAGTATGGCTCTGCCACGAATTGTGCAATTCTTCGCTCGCGATCGACGATCAGTGCGAGCGTCGGACTTTGTACGCGTCCCGCAGACAAGAAACGGTTGCCAAGTCGCTTCGCAGCCGTCGATATGTATCGCGTGAGCGCAGCACCCCACATAAGGTCCACTGCCTGCCGTGCCTCCCCGGAATGAGCGAGGTTGAGGTCAATTTTGGTTGGTGATCGAAACGCGCGTTTGACCTCAATGGGGGTCATCGCACTAAACCGCACGCGGTCCACCCCGACGTCCTTGACGGACTTGACGATCGTGCACGCCTCTAAACCGATGAGTTCGCCTTCCGTGTCAAAGTCAGTCGCAATAGTCACCCGGTCGGCATCCTTGGCGGCCCGCTTGAGTCCTGACACGATGGTCTTGTGTGTGGGAACGGTGACGACGTCAGCCCGGATTAGGTCGTGAAGGTTTGTCTTCCAGTCGCGGTATTCCTGTGGGAAGTCGAGCTTGACGATGTGCCCCCTCAGGCCTAGCACTGTCGTGCTATTGAAGCGATACGCGTTGGCGCTGGCGACTTTGGTTGCTGATGCTGCTCCGTCGGAGAGAATCTCGGCGATCCGCTTCGCCGCGATATCTTTCTCGGTCACGATGAGGTGCATCAGAGTTGCTCCCGAATAAGACGATTGGTGAGGGTGGGATCAGCCCGTCCGCGCGTCTTCTTCATGACCTGACCGACGAGGAAGTTAAGCGCGCCTTTCTTGCCGCTGTGATAGTCGTCAACCGCCTGTGGGTTCTCCTCGATCGCTTGCGTTACGGCAGCAGTGATCTCTTCGATTGGAACAGCCTGGAGCGCCTGCTCTTCGATAATCTTAACCACCACGTTTTCGGCCGATGCAATCGCACTTGCGCTGGCGACTCCCACATTGATGTCGCCAGGAGGGCAGCTCTGGTCAAGAACAGTTCGTATTACCTCGACGGCTGCCTTTTCAGTAACGGTTCCGTCGGTCACGCTGATGATCACGTCGATTAAGTAGCCAGGCTTGAAGGCGTCAAGTGTGAGGCCGCGGTAGTTCAGTTCTCCTTGGAGGACGTCCACGACCCAGCTTGCCGCCGCCGCGGGGTCGACTTGTGCGGCGACTGTTTCGAAATAGTCGGCCAACGGTTTCGACGCGGTGAGCACTTTCGCGAGATAATCTGAAATCTTGTACTGCTCGATGAAGCGGTGACGTTTTGCGTCAGGGAGTTCGACCTCTGAGGGCTCTCGGAATTGTTCGGCCAGCGGTTCAGGGTCAACAGGCGTTAAATCAGGTTCGGGGAAGTACCTGTAGTCGTGTTCTTGTTCCTTTGAACGGAGTGATATCGTAATGCCGCGCGCTTCGTCGAAGTGCCGTGTTTCTTGCGTGATGTGGATGCCTCGTCGAAGCAAGTTTCGCTGGCGGGTTATTTCAAACAGGAGCGCTTTTTCCACGCCCTTGTATGAGGAGATGTTTTTAACTTCGGCCCGTTGCCCGCCGGCGATCGAAATGTTGGCGTCGACGCGAAGCGATCCCTCGAGGTTGCCGTCGAAGACGTCGAGGTATTCAAGGATGTTGCGCAACTTGTTCAGAAAGTGACGCGCTTCCTTGGGGGCACGAAGGTCGGGCTCGGTGACCACTTCAAGCAGCGGCACGCCGGACCGATTATAATCTATGAGTGAGAACTGCGCCTTTTCGATGGTTCCGCGGTACGTAAGCTTCCCTGGATCTTCTTCCAAGTGCACGCGCCTGATCCGAATCGTCCGTTCCTGCCCTGCGGTGTCGATTGTCAAGTAGCCATTAGTGCCGAGGGGAAAGTCGTACTGGCTGATTTGAAAGCCTTTCGGCAAATCCGGGTAGAAGTAGTTCTTCCGATAGAACTGCGTCTGTTGCACCGAGCAGTTGAGCGCTTTCGCGACCCGCTCGGCGTAAACGATTGCCATCTCGTTGACGACCGGTAGACTCCCCGGAAGCCCGAGACAGATAGGACACGTGTGGGTGTTTGGCTCTGAGTCCTGATAACGCGTTGAACATCCACAAAAAAGCTTCGATTGCGTTGTGAGCTGTGTGTGCACCTCAAGCCCTATGATAATGTCGGTTCTTTCCGTGGTCATGTGATACGGTTTTTTGTCGCTGCTTCTCTTACCGAGATCTGCGCCTATAACATTTAAACAGCGGCGTAGAAGCGCGTTGATTGCTTGGATATTTAGTCAATCCAGAGCAGGACGCCTGTAATGTTTTAAGGCTTTCTGTTAGGATAGTTCCAGCTACTAGTCGGAACGCTCCGTATTATAATTAACTGCGCGGGCGCGGATGGGTTGCAGCTCGTCGCCGTGACTGGGAAGTTTGAAGGGTAGGGTTATCCCGCGATCGGACGATATCACAGCGAACCAATTGAAAAGGTTTATCTGCTAATCAGCAGGTTGTTTGTTAGAGGAGGAAATATGAGCGCGTATAAATGGGCCATCCTAATGCTGGTCACAGTCGCGTTGCTCGCATCGGCTTGCACTGTAGCGAGCGCGCAAAGCACAGGAGGCGTAGTAAAGATCAGCTCGCCTCCACAGAACGGCAAGGCCGGGCCTACGGAGCGCGTCAGTGGCAAAGCTCAGCTTTCAAAGGGGTATTCGCTTTGGATCGTGCCGTACGATCCAACCGCTGGCAAGTACTATCCGCAAGCCCCCTCGGTCACGGTGCGCAGTGATGCGAGCTGGTCGTCTCGTCTCCCGGTAGGCCCCATATTTGGCGTCGGCAAGACGTTCCAGATTTGCGCGGTCGTCGCCGATCAAAGTGCTAGCACAGCGCTGAGCAGTTACGCCGCGCAGCGAACGGCAATAACAAAACTGCCTTCAGGTGCACAGTCTGTCGATGCCGTCACCGTAAAGCGCGTGGCAGCAGACGTTACGGGCGCGCCAACTGCAAGCCCCAGCGCCGTGCCACGCACGGCGTCAACCACTGGATCGAGCGCGACCGCAGGGGCGAGTTCTTCTACAGCGAACGTTGCTCAAGCGAGTGCAGCGGCAAGTAGCTCGAACCCGCTTCCGGGTTTTGAGGCCGTTTACGCACTTGGTGCTCTTGCTGCCATGTTTCTGGTATTGCGCGTCACCCGCCGTAGCTAAGGTTCTATAGCCGCGATTGGCCAGTCTTAAAACGGTTGCTTCAGGACAGATCAACTGGAGGTGGTCAATCTATGGTGGTTACAACGAATGCCGTCGGTGACCCTTCCATCGAAAACAAGTGGGGCAGCTTGCTGCACCAACAAGTGCGCGCTTCCTGAAGAAGATCATTGTGCGTATCACTTGGGTTAGATACGGCGCTAGGCCGCACTATCAAGCGCACTTAACGAAGTGGTATCAAGTCGCCGTCGCCGCGAGCCGAGGTTCTATCAGACGGGACAACGCAGCGCGTCTCACCCGGGTGGAGCACTTGATTAACGGCGCACGTTAGGCGATCAGAACACTCTAGGCATTCTGGGGCCTGCAGTTCGTTCAAGCGTGCAACAAGACGCCCATAATAGAGCGTCACACGTTCAGCCATCATAGTTTTTCCCCTCCTTGCAGAATACCGTGCTCTGGATGTGTTTAAGCTTGCGTGATCACTTTCTTGTGTCACACCTCGCAGCGGCCGTTTGCGCACGCCATTTGCACGTCCGCTGAGAACCGCTGAGGACCAAGAAACACATGCGTTGTGAATGGCCATCGCTAGAGTGAAATGACGACGAGACGTTTGAAAGGAGCGATAAGCTGCGAAAACCGCGCACGGCGTATCTGAAGGTCTACGCGCGCAGGGCGGATGCACTCTGCGCTTAGCAGCTGAAGGTGAGCAGCATCGATAACCGCGAGCGACTCGTCTTAGTCGCGACCGGCTTCAACCTACTGTTCAAGTACTCGCTTCGCGGCATTAACGGCTTCTTGCTACAACCGCTCCTCTTGCCGATCTTATTCATTACCTATGCCAAGTACTTCACGATTTGTGAAGCGAGACTGGCACCAGGACCTTCTCTCTGCGTGGCGGTGGGCGATGATGCTTGCACGTAACGGATTCGTTATCGCAGTTTTTCAAGCGAGTGGCACAGTCACGACTCGGCAAGCGTAACGCTACTTGCGGCGCTGTGATAAGCGCTGGCTTTCGTCTCCGTTCACTATCGTTTCATGGCACGCTCGAACGCAAGGAGCGCCGCTGACAACAAAACGATCCCGAAACCGAAGAGTATGAAGATATCCCTTGAAATTGCTTGTACGCCCACACCGAGCACTACCACTTGTCGCAGCGCGCTAATCGCATAGGTGAGCGGAAGGAACTGCGCGATGACCTGCATAAATTGTGGCATCTGCGATATCGGGAAGAAGACGCCGCTGAGGAACATCATGGGAAACGTTAACGTCATCATGATCATCGTAGCGGTCTCCTCGGTACTCGTGAATGAGGTGATGAGAATGCCCAAGCCGACGAGGCTGAACACGCCCAGGAGCAATATTCCTAGTATGAGCGCGATACTCCCTTGTACGACCACGCCAAAGAGAACGATCGAAAGCGTAAGGACGATGATCCCCTGCATCATACCGCGTGTTGTCTGGGCGATGACCTTTCCGCCCAGTATCGACATCCGGTGCACCGGTGCGGCGAGCATGCCGTCGAGGGTACCTACCTCCCGCTCGAAAGAAATGGCGTGTGGGAGGCCGGTCATTAGTGACATCATGACGACCATCCCCATGATGCCGGGCGCGACGAACTCGAAGTAGTTGGTTTGTCCTGGAACGATGCCCGTCGTCTGGACGTTGTATGGTGCTACCTGGGCTAGCGAATAGTTCAGCGGCGTTTTATACGTCTGGTTCAGTCCGTACGTGGCCGTCTGTGTGCCCATTTGTTGAATGACTTGCGTGAGCTGCGTCTGTATGAGAGATGCCGTCTGAGGGTTCGACTGATCATTGACAATGGTCACGTCTGCTTGCTTGCCGGTTTTGAGGTTAGATGTGAAATTGCTTCCGATGATGATGCCCGCGCTCTGCTGGCCGTTTTGAATGTTCGATTTCACGTCGGCGGCGCTGCCGACCGTCGAGAGATCCATCATGCCGGTCTTGTTGTTCAGAGCCTCGAGCTGTGCGACGAATTTCGTGCTGAGGGACGCATTGCCCTGCACAGCGTCAAGGTTCGCGATCGCAACGGGGACGTTAGACATGCCGCTATTTGAGGGGAAGATATAGCCGACCATGCCCATCATGAAGAGAGGCATCAGGATGAGCATCACAAGGCCCATGCGATTCCTGCTTATGTCTAACAAGTCTTTCCACGCAATCCAGAGCGCGTGACGAATACCACTTCTAGCTCCCATGGTACAGCTCCTACCGTATCCTCGATTGCACTCTCGCTCCGTGCCGAGAACGCGGTTCCTTTGTGGTTACCTTATCGGCGACCTGCGCCCTCACCTCGTGCCCCGTAAGATAGAGGAACACGTCTTCCAATGTCGGCTCAACGTTACGAATGGAACGAATCTGCCCTGCGCCTGAGCGCACCGCATCAATGACGTTATCGCACGACTCGTCGCCCGACGCGTGAACCTTGATGTGCGTTTCGTCTTCTACCGTGACCGTTTGTGTGCACGACAACGATTGAATATCCGAGACAAGCGTTGGCGTAATGTTTGGAACGTCGAGCTCGATGACGCTCGTATCGGCACCGGTGATTACTTTTTTCAGATTTGACGGCGTATCGAGCGCGACGATCTTCCCGTAATCGACGATGCTAATCCGGTCGCAGAGCATATCCGCTTCGGCCATGGCGTGCGTTGTTAAGATGATCGTTGTCCCAGCATCATCGTTGATGCTGCGCGCAAAGTCTCGGATCTCGTTCGTGGATTGCGGATCAAGACCGAGCGTTGGTTCATCCAAGAACAGGATCTCCGGCTCGTTGAGGAGAGCGCGGATCACATTGATGCGCTGCTTCATCCCGGTCGAAAACGTGCCGATCTGATGGTCTGCCCACTTTTCCATATTAACGACTTGGAGCAGCTCATCGATGCGTTCACGCAGGGCGTCTCGTGGGATATCGTAGAGCTCGCCGAACAAGCGCATGTTTTCACGCGCTGTGAGCCGATCATACATGATCATTTTTTCGGATACAAGTCCGATGTGCTCGCGCACCCTATTACCCTGATGAGCAATATCAAAGCCGGCAACGGTCGCCGATCCTTCAGTAGGGCTACTCAATGTGCAGAGCATCCGAATCGTCGTCGTTTTGCCCGCGCCGTTTGGCCCCAAAAAGCCAAATATCTCGCCTTTCTTCACTTCAAAGGAGAGATGATCGACGGCGACGAAGTCGCGGAATTTCTTGACGAGGTTTGTGGCTTTGATTGCAACGTCGGCCATGTTACTCACCTGATTGATATATCTAAAGATATACTATAAGATATTTAGCTATTTGAAGGTTTCCCAGTTGGAAGCCCACACGTGCGCGCCATTCAGAGGCTTTGTGCGAGCCCGCAAACCAGCGTAAGCATTCGAGAAACGTGTCATAGCTCTTTTTGAGTGTCATTCGTCCGCTGTCTCGGTATGGCGGTCTCCTCGCCCTTCTTGCGCGAGAACCTCCTCGAGTTTGCCACCAAATATCTCTTGGATCACTTGTGAGAGCACGTCAGCTTTTACCAGAATGAACCCCCACGCACCCATCCTCGTGCTGCCCATCACAAGAAAACGGTCTCCCGTTTCAATTCCAAATTGTTTCCTCAGTTCAGCTGGAATCACCACTTGACCTTTCTCGCCAATGATGGTGTCCCCATAGTACTTCATCTTTCGAAGCATTGGACCGTCCACAATCCCCCCCCCCAAGAGTACGCGTAATCGTGCTAATCCTATAAATCCTACTTATCTTACTTGCTATATATATAATTACGCTAGGTGGCGACAGTTCACAGACAACTGCAGAATATAACGCGCCGGCTAGTCATGCTATCAACTTAAGGAGGTGAGATTGCCCCGTTGATTACGATATTCTTTGGAGAAAACGTTCTTGAAGGCGACCAACTAGTAGATTTATCGAGCAAAGTGATTGACCTTATCGCGAAGGTTTCAAATTCACTGAGCAAAGGGTTCTGAAGATTGGCTTGATTTGAACAGACTGGCTCTCAATCTTAACAAATGCTTGCCGACATCTTCGACTTAAGTCGGCTTGATCAAAGCGTACGCGACGTTGAGCAGCTGCATAATGAACACGACCGGTAGTTTGACCACGCCTTGCCACGTAGTAGGGGGGGGCGGCGTGCTGGCAATATGAGTGATTTTTTCATCGGCGCGCTTCGCTGCACGGGTTACCACAAGACTTACGACGATACCGACGAGCGCGCCGCCAATTAGGTCGGTAACGTAGTGAAGGCCGAGGTAGACTCTGCTGAAGGCAACAAGCAGGGCCCACGCGAACAGCACAACGCTGAACTTTCGATGATAGGACGAAAGCGTCGTCGCGAAGGCAAAGGCGTTCGTGGTGTGACCACTTGGAAACGAGGGCTGGGCTTCCGGGGGTACGCCCAAATCGCTCGGCCGTGGACGTGCAATGGCGTATTTCAGTCCGAACGCGACCACATTCGCGAGTATGAAGACGAGCGCGAAGACGAGTGCTTCTTTGCGGGCACCAGCGAGATAGAGAGCGATCGTGATGAGCACCATGAAGGTCAGGCTGCCCGTGAACGTGACCCACCAAAATAGTGTATTAAGAAAGCCGCCGTCATTGAGTCCCCGGATGAAATGCGTCGCATTGTAGTCGAATCCGCCGAGATATGCAGACGCTATCGGTGCATGGATATGCGCCAAAAAGAAGAGCATCGTTGCAAAATGCATAACGTCCGCTTTATAGTTTACGTAGGACTCCACGCGAGATCGCAGCGTGTGTCTTTTGTTGACAGAAAAGAGTCCGCGCGGCCAAAAAACGGCTCGTGATGCGGATGCTGGACGAGCGGATTATGAAGGCGGAATCCAAGATCGAGTACGTGCAGCACAAGTTCAAGACCTCGGAGATGATGAAGATGTG
>CABDZV010000033.1_pt1 | contig 16349 bp, 18 predicted proteins | sample 3132231 | NCBI WGS metagenome assembly CABDZV01 (sample SAMEA5534341, study PRJEB31848) | metagenome | biome: tundra; feature: field; material: soil | place: USA | collected 2013-05 | depth 0.45 m | reverse complement strand
GTTTCCATGGCCCAGGGAGATGATAGCGATGCCAAACGGACGAATGGCTTTTTTGGGTGACATCTATTCGATTTGGCTCCGGGAGATGACCCGGTACGTCAGAGCTCGGTCGCGGGTCGTTATCTCGTTCATCCAACCGATGGCGTGGCTCATCATATTCGGAATAGGATTCAGCGCATCACTCGGCTCATCGCTGCAATTCGCCGGGTCGACAGGCACGACGAATTACCTCGACTTCCTGGTCCCGGGGCTCCTCGGCTTTATGGCACTTCTTAACAGTCTTACCACGTCCTCAGGGATGAGCTTCATGTTCGACAAGCAGTTCGGCTTTCTCAAGGAGATCCTCGTTGCTCCGGTCTCACGATCCTCAATACTCCTCGGGAAGGCTCTCGGGGGAACAACGACGGCAATGATCCAGGGAATCGTCGTCGTTGTCGTTGCAGCCTTGCTCGGGGTAAGACTATCAGGCCCTCTGGGACTTCCCGCTGCTTTCGCACTCGTTGTGGTGACCATGTTCTTTATCACCATGGGTTTTAGCGGGCTGGGGATGAGCATCGCGTCCCAGGTCGAGAGCATCGAGGGTTTTCAGGTGGTGGTGGTCTTCCTGGCCTTGCCGCTCTTTTTCCTGAGCGGCGCGCTTTTCCCTGTCACTGCGCTGCCCGGCTGGATGAAAGCGCTGGTTGAGATCAATCCGCTCACCTACGCCGTTGACGTGTTACGGTACGCCATTACTGGACTGCACGCGTACCCTCTCACGCTCGACTTCGGCGTCGTTGTTGGATTCTTCATTCTGATAACCATCATCGGCACCCTCCTGTTTAGGGACGTGCATTGATGTTAGTGCCCGCGGCGCACCGGGGACGACATATATATGTAGCTCAGCGCCTTTTCGTTCGTAAGGTGCGACCATGACAAAAGAACACCATAAAGACGAAGCAATGACGTTGTCCGTTGAGCACGCCGCAAACCTCATAGGCATTAGCCGAACGACCGCATATCGGATGGTGCAGTCCGGCGAGCTGCCGGCCGTGCGAGTCGGAAGGCGCGTCCTCATTCTGAAGAAGCCTTTGATGGAAATGCTCGAGGCCGAAGAGCATACGGAATGAACCCCATGCAAAACGGCCATCAAACCCCGGCGGTCACACAAACGGTTTTCGCTGTCCGTTTTTTGTGACAGATCGAGAACGCCGCCGACGTCTGCGACAAGAAACGTCGATTTTAGGATCGCAGCTTTGGCGCAAGTTCTTTTCTGCTATCGACGATGATGCGCTGTCTGAGTCGGGTATCCCTCCCTTTTGAATTGCATCAGCGATGCTGCTTTGACCAAGCTGCGGTGGTAACGGCCTCCTTCCATTCGTAGAATAGGCTAGTCACTAGCGTGGTGGGATCTAACCCCATTCTCGTCCTCTGCCGCGTGGAAGCTTTGTTCAGCCACGCCTGCAGGACGAGCAGACAAAAGGTCGTTCCGTAGCAGCGATCTAAGATGATCTCACGTGCAAAAAAAGTGTACCACGCGGTGCGTTTCAACCCGGGACGATCGGACAAGGGGGACGATCTAGCGGATTTTTAAGACCACGTAATCGAGAAAAGAAGCTTACTATGTGGCTCTCTTGAACCCGTTGTGTATAAACCACCCCTGCAAGGGCAAAAGACAGGTGAAAAGGTCGGGGATAATTGATCGCGCGCCATGCTGAAATGCTGCGCTTGATGCTAAATCAAGGATGAGCGTATCGGCAGCAACAGCGCCCAGCACCCACGAAGGACATAATTATCGCCCGGTTGGAGCGCCATGTGACCTGCCGGTCGCGGCCGAAGCACGCTGTTGACCTCGTTGGCGACGTTCTGCGCCCTTGTTACAGTTCGGCTTGTTGATCGTTTTTTTCACGCAGCCATCGCTTTTTTCTCATGCCTCTGTTTTACTTTCCGCGCGCATATACAAAGTTTAACTCTGAGTTCATCCATACGACATGTCTATGAGACAAGCGTTTGGCGGCGTGGTGTACGACACCGACACGGCCATCCTTCTTGCGCAAAACGAACACCAGTTCTGCATTGAAACGCTGAAAACCGGGCTCACGAACGTCGACCTGTTCCGGACGCCGAGCGGGCGCTATTTCAAATACGAAAAAACAGTGCCATTCTTTGGCGACGACGAAGAGCACGACCCGGAACTGACACCGCTAACCCCAGAAGAGGCGGTGACCGTGTGGAACAAGCTCACGGACAGAAGGCTCGAATTCGAAGACGCCTTTCCGGACATCGAGTACGCGGACGCGTAAATGGACGCCGAAGCGTACGCCGCTAGTGCTGCATGCGGGACGCTGTCAGCTTCACTCGACCTTCGAAAGCGAACTCTCATGCGGTCTGTATCTTCGGCAGCACCCGAGAGCGAACAGCCATCGTTGTCCCGGGCACTTTGCGAGCATCGAGCCCCGAAGCTGTTGCGTGTCGTAGAAACGCTCGTCGATCTCCTCGTCGGTATCGTGTCGGATACCGCAGAGATGGCCATCGCATCGCAGTTCAAGCCCGTCGAATCGCTGCTGGAGGTGGCGCGTAACCACCTCGTCACGCCATTTAACGGCCGAATCTTTCCCGTTGCCGTTCTCAGCGCGCCATTCTTCGTACCGTGTTCCGCCGACTTCCCAGCGCGTTGCGTCAATAACGCACCGTTGCATAAAGAGTGGAATCTCGTCGTTTTCAATGCGCCTGTTTATGCGCAACGCCGAGGCGACACCCGCGCATAGCAGTTCGCCCGTTTGCGTGCTCGTTACATTTGTCGCCATAACGTTCACCTCTGATACAACCTGCGCACAAAAGCGCTATAAGGCCGCGTGAGGCGGGAATTGCGTGTAAAAGCGTGAGGCAGGAATTGCGTGTAAACGCGTGACACCGCGTTTGTGTCACAGCTCCGGGGCGACGGCTCCAACGCCCAACTTAAGAAAACAGCGAATATGCGACGCACCCTCAAGACAAAACCGTAAGGGGCTTAAAGCGGCCTCGCCTACATTGTAACTAGAAAATTATCACAACCGCAAAGCTGCTGCGGCCAATATGGAGCGGGGTCCGCCGCACGTAATAATAAAAGACGATTCGAGGTAGGGCGAGCGGCGGGCCTCAAACTCCAGCATCGAACCGTTTAGGATATAAAAAACCTTCTGTGATTTTGAAACCCTTTTTTTGATTTTTTTTGAAGTGACAGTTTCTTGATCAGGTAATAGTTGGGAACGCGCGTTGCCGCCATAAACACGAGACGCACAGCACTCCGCTCCAACGACCAACGCCCAAATTCCTCAGCACAAACTGGATTGCCGCGATTTCAAACGCGGTCCTTTCCCCTGCGATGCCTGTCGACGTCAATTCGTTCGCGACCGCAGAGGAATTTCTTGCCCCCGAGATGGAACAGCGGCTCAATACGCTCGTTGATGGTCCCGTCCTTCATTGCATCGGGGTCACCTGATTTTGCCACGACTTCGCCGACAAAGATGGTGTGGTCTCCCGTGTCTAGCGTGTCGATGATGCGGCATTCTATGTGGGTCGGGCACTCGGCAACCCGGGGCGGCTTCACCACTTCTGCGGGTATGGACGCCAACCCGGTTGCCTGAAACTTGTCCACGTTCCTTCCTGACCGGGTCCCGACGGCCCACACCTGTTCGAGCAACTGCTTCGTCGGCAAATTAACGACGAATTCATCTGTTAAACATTCATAAGTGTAGCGTTGTCTTGAAACGCTCACTGCTACGAGCTCCGGATCGTGCGAGGTGCTCATTATCCAAGCGAAGGTCGCCACGTTCGGTCGATTGGCACGATCAATGGTCGTCACCAGGCCGACGAGTTGCGGGGCAAACACAGTGCTTGCGGCATTTTCGAACTTGATTTTTTCTTTCATACGCGCAGTCCAGCTCGTGCGTCGCTTCTTTGCTCAATTACATCGGATTCACTTTGAGCTTCTCTTAGGGATCTTAACCACGCACATTGATGCGCTTTCACCTCGCCCTGCATTCAGAGCTTGGGCGTCGCCTCTAAGCGCGGCAAGAATGCGAGTTCTTATAAAAAACAAAAAAAGTAACGACCAACGCTTTGTGCTTGCGTCTTAGACCTCTACGATTTAGGCGATTCGTGTACTTTGCCGTTACTCAAGCTCAAGCTTAACGCCGCTAATTCTAGGCGCCAACCAATTGTAAATCAGTGCTACAATTGCCACAAGGATATAGCCGCCAATGAAGCCGAAAACCAAGCCACCGATAATAACGGAAGCCTCGAGGCCTGCTCCCGAGCCGAGCATCGTTGTTGCAGGAAGGGCGTTTTGTATTGCCGAGACGCCAATTGCAATGCCAATAGCTGAAATGATACCACTAATGAGCCCTAAAATGGCATAAAGTACTGCACCCATCAAGGCCACTGCCCCAACCGGAATCTTTGTGATCGTTTTTAATTCTCCCATATTATCACCTCCCCTTTTGTTTATCTTACACGTTAACGAGTAACGCTATTTATTGATTTAGATTTGCGGCGCTTTTTTTGTGGTCATAGAAGCTCTTTTTCGCCGAAATCAAAGAAAGAGATTCAAACCAGCTTTCATATTTGATCGTGAGGCAGGAAGACGAAGTCTGAAGAATTCCAGTGCACAAGTGCGAGTTTACGTGCAACTTCTGTCAAGGAGGCCTCACAACCGCGCCTCACCTGGACAGCATCAAAGAAAGCAAACGGAAACAGCGAGGTATAAGGCGATCCCCCTTATCACTGCATAACCTGAAGCCAGAGGGGGCACTCGCCGTTCTACTTGCACCGGAAAAGAGTCTAACAAGCTACGAAAAAAAAACCGAGAATGGAGCACAGGCCCGGTAGCCGTAAGAGAAGACGGTTTTCGAGGCAGGCCAGATCGCGGGCCCGGCTCCTATTAATCACGGCACAATAAAGCTCTACACGATCGTATTTAACGTTTTCGCTCATATTTTGCGCTTTTTTTGAAAATCTGGACTCGAAATGAAGGTATTCTATCGGGACAAGATTCTTCTTTTTGGCAACAGCCAATGCTATGCGCATATCTGCCGAGCCGTTTGCAGCTCGTTGAAGCTCCATTGGAACCGATATTTGTCCCACGCTCGTGCGCCTCTTTAAGTAGTTTCTAGCTTTGCTGCGACTGTATTTTTGAGGTAGTACCGTGGTAATCATGAAACGATGCGCTCTGCGGGCTCGGCCTAATCAAGAAGCGGTGTGCTCATCATCGGCCAAATGAGCAGCTAGTGCAATCTATTATTTTCGTCATCAGCGCGTGCAGATAGATTACTCGAGTGTGCCGTTGAATACAAATTGCACCGGAAATAGCTGCAACTATTGAGTGGAAAAACCGGGCTGACCGGTGGTGTGCGTGAGTATGACTTTCTCATACCCTAGTATGAATGAGACTGGCGATTCGAGCAGCCTCATAAAAACTCTTCCATGGCCACATCGAACGCTCAGTCGTTATAGCCCTATAGTGCGAAGCCGAGCAGGTAAAGCAGAATCATCAGGACGGCTCCCGGAATTCCGGCTAAGGCACTAAATCCCACGGTGATCCAATCTATCGGCACGCTGATGCCAACCACATTGGCGCCAACAAGAATAATCAAGCCAATTATTGCGTTAGGGATTAGATACAACAGTAATCGCAAGCCGACGCGCAGTAGTGCGACCAGAAGGCTCAGAAATATGACAATGAGGATTATCCCTGCGAGGATTGTCAATAGATCCATGCTTGCTGTGAGCACATTAATTCGTTATAAACGCTCTGATTTTGTCGTGCTCGTAAGCAGCCTCAAGAAAGACAGTCAAAGATGTGGCACAATCACAGTGACATTCGTGGTCAGGACGTTCATATGATCGATCTTTTGCACTTCGCGTTTGTACAACGATGCGCCGTTATGCAGAGCGCAGCCCGCTATTCGTGGCAAAAAGGTAGACGCTAATCGCGGCTGCTATGAGAGCGCCTGCAGCAAGTGCTGCAGATGTCCCGATGACGTCAGCCAATGCCCCGAACGGAAACGCCCCAAGGGGCCTGATTCCCATGACGATGAGCGTGTTTATGCTCATAACGAGTCCGATCATGGTCTTTGGGGAATTGAGCTGTAGCAGTGTGATTGAGAGGGCTGACGCGACGGTTTGCGACGCACCTATGACCACCAACAGCGTGAACGAGACCCAGTAAAGGTGCAGGAGCGAAAAAATGACTACTGAAAATGACATCAGAAGCGACGACGCCATCAGGAGCCGACCTTTGTACGCGAAATCGCCGAGAGATGCGACCCCCAAGAGAGCCGACAACGGTGCCGATTCCTATCGCCGTAACAGCGCCGTCTTAACGCTTTCTCGCAAAAATCACTTCGCCGATCTGTTTCTTTGCCACATCAAGTATGTGCTCGATCTGCTGTATCTTCTCGTCATCAAGGTACGAGTAGTTGGAAAAGATCGTGCGGGCAATTTCCGCGATGCGCCGGCCGACCCCGGGAAGCGAGCTCCATCGTGGCTGAGCGGCGCGCGTGCTCAGCAGCTTGACGGTGTCGCGGTGTTCGTCCAAGAAGCGTCTCCCCGCATCGGTTAAGATGTAGACCTTCTTGTTGTCCTCCTCGTTCATGGCGACGCAACCTTGATCTTCAAGCATCTGCAAGGTCGGGTAGATCACGCCTGCGCTCGGGGCGTGACCGCTCACGTCCCCAATGGCCTTAATAATACCATACCCGTGGAGCGGTTGGTCGCGTAGCGTCATGAGCACGAAAAACTTGATGTTGCCGCGCTCCATCCTCATGGGCCCAAACTGCGCGACGCCCAGAAATTGATCTTGCGCCCACTCTTTCCATATTCGTCTCGGCACGATGGCAGCCTCTTTTTTACAATATATCTGAAGCTATGCTTTGTGATATATAACCCTTTAGGGCAGTAGGAACGGCGTGCGCGACGCGCATCGAGCTGAAGGGCCGCCTCTAGGCGCCAGCCGCTGCCGGTGACCAAACACTAAAATGTGGTGGACGGCATGTAGCCTTCACTGATAACAAACCATGCGAATTCACGCATTTGCTGCACGAGCGCCAGGGGCTGCGCTACAGCCATTCGACTACGAGCTTCACAAACTGGGCCCGTACGACGTCGATGTCAAAGTGAGCCACTGTGGTATCTGCCACAGCGACGTTCATCTCATTGATAACGACTGGGGTATCTCGCATTACCCCCTCGTGCCAGGACACGAAATCGTCGGCACGGTGGCCGCCACTGGAGAGGCCGTTGAGCAGCTCAACATTGGTGAACGAGTAGGCGTCGGGTGGCAATCGGGCAGCTGCTTGCGCTGTGAGTGGTGTCTGAACGGCTACGAGAATCTCTGCCGGAGCAAGGTGCTCACGTGTGTCCGGCGGCATGGTGGATTCGCCGATTTCGTTCGCACTGACAGTCGTTTTACCTTCTCTATTCCGGAGTCGCTCGGTTCGGCGGGCGCAGCACCGCTCCTGTGCGCAGGCGTTACGGTGTACGCGCCGATGCGGCGCTACGGCGTGCGGCCACATCATCATGTAGGCGTCGTTGGCATCGGCGGACTCGGACACTTGGCCCTGCAGTTCGCCCACGCTATGGGGTGCGAAGTGACCGCGTTCTCGACGAACCCTGAAAAAAAGGACGACGCAGCCGCCTTTGGCGCCGATCATTTTGTAATGAGCCGCGACCCGTCGCAAATGCGAAACGCTGCCCGGACCCTCGATTTCATACTATCGACGGCCACTGCCCCGCTCCCGTGGACCGCTTATGTGGAGGCGCTGCGGCCCAATGGCACGTTGACCATCGTCAGTCGACTGTCCTCCGAAGCGGAAGCGGGGGTCGTCAGCGCACCTGCTTCGCTTCTCGTTGCCGGCCAAAAATCGATCGCCGGGAGCGTAACAGGCGGGAGAGCAGTCACGCAAGAGATGCTCGTGTTTGCCGCACGTCACGACATCGCCGCAAAAACAGAGGTATTCTCCTGTGCAGACATAAACAGCGCTGTGCAACGCGTGCGCAACAACGCCGCACGTTATCGAGTCGTGTTAGAAACCTAACCCATCCAAGGGGTGCGTAGCGAGACCAGACGGCTACCTCGCTCAAAAATGAAACTCAACAAGTTCAACGCGCTCGTCGCTGTTACAGAGATATGCAAGAACTTCAGACGCATCCCCGCCGCAAGGGTTTTAGTGGAATCCGAGCGGAGAATATGATTGTTGAGCTCGCGACTTCCCTTAAATAGACGGTGACGGGAGATTTGAAAACATGAGTTATCAATGGGACGCCGCCGATTACGAAAAACATTCTTCGCCCCAGCAGCAGTGGGCGCGTGACGCCATTCGAGCCTTAAAACTCGCGGGTGATGAACGGGTGCTCGACATCGGCTGCGGCGATGGGAAGGTAACCGCCGAGCTTGCGGCGCACGTTCCAGATGGGTCGGTGCTTGGCATTGACAGCTCTGAAACGATGATCGAATTCGCCCACCGCCGGTTCCCTCCGACGTTTTTCCCGAATCTGCAATTTCGCTGGGGGGATGCAACGCGCCTCACGTACCGTCACGATTTCGACCTCGTTGTGTCGTTTGCAAGCCTTCATTGGATAAGCGACCACCTCGCGGTGCTTGCCGGGATAAAACGGGCGCTTAAGCCGTCTGGGCGGACGCTGCTCCAGTTCGGGGGAAAAGGCAATGCCGCATTGATCTCGGACGTCGCGAATGAACTTACCACTGACAGACGCTGGAAAGATTATTTTGTTGGATTCACCTACCCCTGGTTCTTTTACGGCGTGGAAGAGTACCGCGGGTTCATCAGTCGCGTTAGCCGCTCTCCAGAACGTATTGAGCTAATCCCGAAGGACATGGTACACGATGGGAAAGAGGCGCTCAAGGGCTGGTTGCGCACCGTTTTCCTCCCTTACACGGGGCGCCTTCCGGAAGCGTTGCGCGAGGATTTTGTGGAACAGATCGCACGTGCGTACATCGAACGACGCCCCCCAGATGAAAATGGACACGTCCACGTGCAAATGGTGCGGCTGGAAGTGCAGGCTACGATGTGATGCGAGCAACGCGGTTGTTGATGAAGATAAACGTCTCTGCAGGAAACCCAAACGACATTCGGAATGGCTAATCGCCGCACGCACTGTTGCGGTAACGGCTTGACGCGATCCTCCACTTTTTCCTTTTTTCGTAAGCCTTGAGGAGGCAGAGTGAGTCTTCAACGCACAGTGCACGCAGCAGCTTTTGGCCGTGATTCTCGTGACTCTTGAGAGCGTGCTGCCAAACGTGGCGCGTTTCAGCTTCGATTAAAACTGCGCACATTGTCTGTTGAGCGCGAAGCAACGCGTGCAGCACGGACGTCACGGCTTGACTTTCTTTAGAACCTCGGCGCGTTCGTGTTTGTTGCATCGCGGGCATCTCAGGTACTTCCACGCGCCGTCTTTACCTACGCCCTGTGGACTTACGAAATTCGTTACAGGCGATATCTCGAATTCCTCTCCGCACTGTTTGCAGCGGTACGCGTACGTTTTCGTGTGCCAGCTGACCAGCGCTACGAGCACCACAGCGACAAGGGCAAACCAGAGGATTGCTCCTATGATACGGTTGATAGTAAAGAGAAAAATTGCAGCGGTCACAATTAGGAGGATCCCGACAGCAAAGTAAAGAGCGGTTCGCTCCCACTCGTGCGCAGTGACGTCCTTGTATGGCATTCGTGCTCGCCTCGCATTTCTAACATTACGTAATGGTTTGCACGCACTCGGTTAGCGTTGGGCAGAAGGAGTGCACCGTATCGAATGTAGGGTTGGAGAGTGATATTATGCTTTCCCCTTCGTAACACGTAGGACTGCCGGAAAGGTTGGCTTTCCTTACAAATAGACTAAACTTCGGCCGTGGCGCACTTCAGGTGCACGCGTGGGTCAACGTGCGTTTCGCTCTGCCAGACGGGCTCAGTCAATCATTTCGGTTCATATATATAGTCAAAAGGCCTATTTTTTGGTAATGCGGACAAGAACTATCGTCGCCATAATAGCCGCAGTCATAATCGTTATCGCCATCGTGGGGGCCGCTTTTCTGTTGACGCTCCAGGCCCCTCAAGTGCAGGGAGTGTCGGTAAGCTCGATCGATAACGTGTCACGCTCTGGCTTTACGTTAACATTTGTGATAAAACTGTATAACCCGAATGTCGTAGGAGTCAACATCAAATCCATTACGTACAACCTCCTATTGACCTCCAGCAACCAGGTTTTGAGCACCGGCACGTCAGACGGAATCCAAATCCCGGCGCGCGGAAGCGTCGACATCCCAATTCAGTCAACTATTTACTTCGGCTCTGCAATTAGCACTGTATTGCAAGCCATCTTGACAAAAAGCGTGATGATGAATCTAAACGGGGTCGTCACCGCGCATCCCCTTATAATAGATGTTAACGTTTCCTTCAGCCAGACATTCGACGCATACCCATACATTAGCAGCCAGGTCAGCAAGATCGTTTGAATCGGATTGCAGGCGTGGAGAGGGTCTATTCGCTTTTTTTAGCTAACGATTTGGGGGAATTCAATTACGAGAGCGTCCGTATGCGTTCGTGACGCAGCAAGAGCCAAACGCCCCGCCTGACCAAAGATGAACGAGCTGGTCGGAAAAACTACGAAGAAGCTTTTGATCTGAGACTGCTAACCCCGGAGCACGACCGACAGGAACAGCAGGTAAAGGACCCCATTGAAGATGAGCGCTGGTGCCGTCAGCTTCGCTCTGGCCGCTAGCACGCACACCCAAAGGCCCGCTGTGAGAGCAATTACAGCGCTTATGAGCTCGATGGGCCCAAGCACCCACGAGGTGAACGCTACGCCAAATGCCACCGGAATGCAGCTCTGGAACACCATTGCCCCCGTTATGTTCCCCAATGCGAGCGCATCCTTGCCTTGGCTGACCCACAGGACGCTATTGAGCTTCTCGGGCAACTCTGTTGCAATGGGTGAGATAACAAGCGCAAGCAGCATAGCACTTGCGTGGAGCTGCTCGGCGAGACTGACAATCTGATTCACAAAGAGTTGCGCGCCCACTATGATGAGGACTAGCGACAAAGCGGTTTGTCCGAGCACGAGCCATAGCGATGGAGTCTGGCGCGCAGTGACGCTTTTTAGTCGCGCTGCCCACGAGTCAAGCGTCAGCGGCTGCAACGGTGCGTCCGATGCCCCCTTGCCAGTCTTAAATACGCGCCATACATACACGACATAAATGGCCACAAAGAGGGGGGCTATGAGCGCTTTCGTCTGCTGAGGTGCGATGAAAGCCACGATCACAGCACCTAAATAAACGAGGAAAAAGACGCTCAAATCACGCCGTGTTATTTGGCTGTCAAACTTGATTTGAGCTCCCATCACCCGACGGCGTCTCAAAATGAGCACGGCCATGCCGGTAATAAACAGTGCGAGGGTTCCCAGCATAAACGGGGCACCTAAGATCGCTCCAATGCCCACATCCTGGCCGGTCGTTCCAGCGACAAAGAAAATTGCAATCAGGGGAATGATCGTTTCGGGCAACGCCGTTCCTACAGCGGCCAACACCGAACCGACGACGCCTTCAGAAAGATTGAACTTGCGCCCGATCCATTCCACGCCATTCGTAAAGAGGCTGCTGCCGACGAAGATGAGTGCCAAGCTGACAATAAAGAGTAGAGCATTCACCGGCGTCTCCCCTTTGAGTTGGTGCAGATCAATGAGTTGTCCCCCACAGTCCTTCGCAGCCCAAAGACGGTAGACCCAAACTTGGGCCGAGTCGTCGCTTCTGCTGCTTCGTGTCAGAATTATGACTTAAAAAGCGCTCCCGCATTAAGGCTCTTCCGGGATTAGCTTGCGTGCCCCTGGGCACGCAGGAGAACGTTAGAGGGAATATCTAGACAGACGCCGCAGCGATTCCTTAGACCTGCTTGTCCTACTAGCACTACCCTGCGGGCGCCGTTTGGAGCTAGTTGCTCTTGCCCTCACAGATTACGCTTAGGACGTGGTCTCCGGAGCTCTTTCTCAAATCTGATCTGCCGCGCGTCTGCTTTTCAGTTACAGAACGATTTCATGACGCGACAAATCGCGAGGCTAAGCCAAAGTGTGAGTGCCTTATCCGCTCCTCTTACCATTTTCAATTCCCAGACCCCGCTTGATCGCTGCTTGGCGACGAACCAAGCGAGCGCTTGTTTGATTTCGGTGTCTTGCCGGTCAAACCCGAGCCGCGACAATGAGTCAAGCGATGATAAAAGGTCAGTAAACCAGAACGGGTAGGAGAACTTCGTCCAAAAAACAGCCGCGCTTCTGTCAGGATACACGTCACGTCGAAAGAACCGCGAGGCGAGCAGCGTGCCTGCCTTCATCGCCGCCGACGAGGCTCGGCGTCGCTCGTGTGCAAAAGCGCGCACGACGACGCCCGTCACGAGATGAGAGAACGGCTTTGAGCGATCTGGCTGGACCGGATCGCCCTTCATCATAAAAGAGTCAAGCTTCGCGCCTACGGTGCGCAGCGGGATCGCCCATCCTCCGTCACGCTGACGAATATTAAGCAGCCACTGGAACCCCTGCGCTATCCGCTCATCGCGCGCATAGCCAGCCTTGATCAGAAGCTCCATAATTGCCGCAGAGTAGTTTGGAGAGTACTGAGTGCCGTAAATACCTCTGAAATCACCCTCGTTCGTCTGATACGAAAAGAGGTATTCAGCTGCTTGCCGCATGGCCGAATGATCGCGCGTCATTCCGAATTTCTCGACCAGCTCACCAACTATGCGGTACGTTTCGAGCTGATCGTAGTTATCCGCCGAGCGCAGGTAGGTGCGGCGAGCGCCGCGGTACGGCCAAGAGCCGTTATCCTTCTGTTTCCGAACCAGCCTCCGCACCTCATTCAACTCCCACAGAGACGCTATGGATGGCACTGCTTCGCCTAAAAGATCCCTCCGCGCATAGTAGCGTATTGCTTCGTTCTCGGCCGTGATGAGGGGCGGTAACGGGTCAAAAATCAGCTTTCGACGCCAAGCTTCCATAACGTCTCCTAATTACCCGTTCGTCGTGTTATGTATTCGAGGCGGGCACTCGGACGACCTTCTGAGGCTTGTTAAAATAACTGAATACGCTGTTGGCGGTCGTCTTGTCAACGGCAGGCACGGATTGGATCTCTTCCAAGCTCGCCCTTTTGAGCTGAGCCACGGATCCAAAACGTTTGAGGAGCTCGACTTTTCGCCGTTTGCCGACGCCGGGGATGTAATCCAGCGTGCTCTCCAAGAGCCGGCGCGAACGGAAGTTGCGATGTCTCCTGATGGCCGTCTTATGCGCCTCGTCACGAACGCGCATCAACACGTTGAGCGCGATCTGCGGCACCGCGACAGGCGCTGACCGACCGGGCACGTAAACGAGCTCTTCGCGCTTTGCGAGGCCCACGAGGGGGATTCTCAATCCGAGCATCGTCAGAGTATCCGTGACGGCGCGCACCTGTCCCTTTCCTCCGTCAACCACGATGAGATCCGCGCGGCCCTCACGTTCTCGATATCTCCGGCCGACAATCTCCTTGAGCATCGCATAATCGTCAATCGAAGCGACGCTTCTGATCTTATAGGAGCGATACTCGCTAACCTGTGGTGTGCCGTCGATGAATACCGCCATCGACCCCATCGCCTCGGCGCCGGCGAGGTTCGACACGTCGAACGCTTCGATCCGGTACAGGTACGAGCGCAGTCGAAGGGCGTCTTTGAGAACGTACAGCGCATCGGCCGCTGTTGGCTTCTTGAGCATCGATTCGGCATTCTTGTGCGCGAGCGCGACAAGCCTCGTCTTCCGTCCGGCCCGTGGAACGCTCACATGGACGCGGCTTCCTGTGACCTCAGTGAGGAGATTTTCGATGGCGTCCGCCTCCGCAATCGCGTGCTCGAGAAGGATGCCCTTCGGGATGTAGGGCCCCTCGAGGTGTAGGTAGTGTTGCTTGACAAATGCCGTCATCAGTTCAGTCGTCTCAGCGCCTTCGGTCCCCCGGAGCGCGTACGATTGTTGCCCCGTGACTCTCCCTTCGCGGACCATAAGTATGAGCACGCACGCCTGTGGACCTCTGCGGGCGATGGCGATGACGTCTTCGTCGCCGCGACGCGGCTCGACGTACTGCTGCTCTCGCACGCTCTCGAGAACGGCAATGCGATCGCGCAGCGTAGCGGCGCGCTCGAACTCCATGTCCATCGCCGCGCCGTTCATCTCGCCCTTGAGCTCAGTGAGAATGTCGTCTTGTCGCCCTTCGAGAAACCGCTGTATGCCCGTCACAAGTTGCGCATACGCGTCGGGATCCGTTTTGCCCGCACAGGGAGCCGCACACAGCTTGAGTTGGTAGTTGAGGCACGGCCTGAGAACGCGCCGTAGATCTCTGTTACAACTGCGCAACGGGAACGCCTTACGCAGCGCCTTCACGCTTTGACGTGTGGCCAGCGCGCTCGTGTACGGGCCGAAATAGGCCGACCCGTCGTTTCTCACCACGCGCGTCACGGTGATGCTCGGATACGGGTCGTCGGTGATTCGGATGTATGGGAAACTACCGTCATCAGTCAGCCGAACGTTGTATCGCGGCTTGTGAAGCTTCACGAGGTTCGACTCAAGGATAAGCGCCTCTTTTTCGGTGTTGGTGACGATCCACTCGATGTCGTCGACCCGCTCGACGAGCGCCCTCGTTCGCGGCGCCGTCGGCGCGCCGTGAAAATACGTTCGGACTCGGTTCTTCAATGAGACAGCTTTGCCGATGTAGATGATTTTTCCGCCGGCGGCCTTCATGAGGTAGACGCCCGGACTGCTCGGCAGGTTATGAAGCCTCGCGGTGACTGAAGGTGGTGGCATCGCTCTTAGTATCCGTTCAACACCCGTTTGAGAAACTCGCCGGTGTACGTGCCCGACCGGGCGATCATCTCAGGCGTTCCCCGCGCGACAACGTACCCGCCTTCGTCGCCCCCCTCGGGGCCCAGATCGATGATGTAGTCGGCCGTCTTGATCACATCGAGGTTGTGTTCGATGACGAGCACCGAATTCCCCGCGTCGGTGAGCCGGCCGAGCACCGCGAGCAGTTTCTTGATGTCATCAAAGTGCAGGCCGGTCGTCGGCTCGTCGAGAATGTAGAACGTCTTGCCGGTGCTCCGCCGGCTGAGTTCGGTGGCCAGTTTGACGCGTTGTGCCTCTCCACCGGAGAGCGTCGTCGCCGGCTGCCCGAGCTTGATGTACCCCAGCCCCACGTCGTAGAGCGTCTGCAGTTTTTGCTTGATGCGCGGAATGTTCTCAAAGAAGTGCACGCCCTCTTCGACGGTCATATCGAGCACGTCAGCAATATTCTTGCCCTTGTAGCGAATTTCGAGCGTTTCCCTGTTATAGCGCTTCCCCTCGCAGACCTCACACGGCACGTACACGTCGGGCAAAAAATGCATCTCGATCTTTATGATTCCGTCACCCCTGCACGCCTCGCAGCGGCCGCCTTTCACGTTGAAGCTGAACCGACCCTGCCGATAGCCCCGGGCCTTGGCGTCGGGAAGCTGCGCGAAGAGGCCCCGGATGAAATCAAACACCCCGGTGTAGGTGGCGGGATTTGAGCGCGGCGTCCTGCCGATAGGCGACTGATCGATCGTGATCACCTTGTCGATGTGCTGAATGCCCAAGACGTCATCGTGGTCGCCGGGCTTTCCGTACGCGCGGTGCAACTGCTGGGCGAGTTTGCGATGGAGGATATCATTGATAAGGGTGCTTTTTCCTGATCCGGAGACCCCGGTGACGCAGGTGAAGATCCCGAGAGGAATCTCAACGTCGATGTTCTTGAGGTTGTTGTGGCGCGCGCCGACAATGCGCAGCGCCTTACCGTTCGTGATCCGGCGTCGGTTCGGCACCTCGATCCGCTTAACGCGGTTAAGGTACTGTCCCGTTATGGACTCGGGATCACGTACGATGTCGCTCGGGGTACCGGTCGCCACGATGGCACCTCCGTGCTCTCCGGCGCCGGGCCCCATGTCGATGACGTAGTCGGCTGTACGAATCATCTCCTCGTCGTGCTCAACCACGATGAGCGTGTTTCCGAGGTCTCTGAGGCTCTTCAGCGTCCCGATGAGCCGCAGATTGTCGCGCTGGTGAAGACCGATGCTCGGCTCATCAAGGATGTAGAGCACCCCGACGAGGCCCGAACCGATTTGCGTCGCGAGCCGTATACGCTGAGCCTCGCCGCCTGAAAGCGTCTCGCTCGCTCGATCGAGCGTCAAGTAGTTGAGACCCACGTTTTGCAAAAAGTTGAGCCTTTTTTTGACCTCTTTGATGACCTCAGCAGCAATGGTCATTTTCCCGTTCGAGAGGCGCAAGCGGTCAAAGAACTCGTGCGC
>CABDZV010000026.1_pt1 | contig 17277 bp, 26 predicted proteins | sample 3132231 | NCBI WGS metagenome assembly CABDZV01 (sample SAMEA5534341, study PRJEB31848) | metagenome | biome: tundra; feature: field; material: soil | place: USA | collected 2013-05 | depth 0.45 m | reverse complement strand
TCTCCTGTTCCACATCCAAGGTCGTAGAAGACTTCGCCTTTTTTAAGGTCTGCCAGTTTAAGAGCCTCAGCTACAATCTCCCTCGGAGTAGGACTATATGCTGCGCCTCCTGCCAGCATAGGATAGTAAAGCGAAGCTATGATGTATGCTACTACCAGAACATTTATGCTTATTATTACATTCACAAGAATACTCATCTCAGATTTTCCTCAGCTTCCGATACCTGTTTCTAACAGTGCATCTCGAGTATAAATATCGTTAAAGATAGCCTTATAAGTCAAACAATAATGGCAGCGAGCTGCAACTTAGGCGTGTAGCTTAATCCGTCACAGCATCATTGACTTTACTTATTTTGAAGGGTTGGCCAAAGCTAGAAATCCTCAGCCAGCCGAACGCGTAAGTAGTCTAAGCTAATCTGCGCTCGATCTTTTTTCGATTTCAAGCACTTAATGGGCTCTGTTCACGACCTGACCCAAGAAAGCAAGAGTGACAGGATAGGAATTGTTAAGCTACCTCTCGCCTCTTGCATAAGCGTACGTAATTTAAAACCAATAACTGCTCAAACGGAAGTCGGAGGCGAATATGGTGACGAAAGGGTGGTGCGAAAATTGTCAATTCCAAAACCGCGACGGTGTGCTGTATTGCTCTCAATGTGGTGAGGAACTGCAAAATAAGTCACAAAGAGGACGCCAAATTATGGCCGTTGTGTTACTCTTGATTATTGTAACTGGTTTGATTCTAACCGTATGGCGTCCTTTTTAATCTCGCTTCAATCAATGGAGAGTAGCGTTATATAAATCAACGGCTAACAGTAACTGTTCACTCGAAAGTGGTTTACATATTTGCTCAGCATCTGTAGCGTTTTTTTGAACATCCTCCTGGTCCAACGGAGAGAGAGGTAGATGTTCACGCAAACGCACCAGAGGTAAGTACCGAGAGTTTGTCAAAAGAGAAAGAGGTAAGATTATGAGTGCAGATTATGTGAAGGTTGCTGAAACGTCAGCGGTTCCAGTCGGCACCATGAAAGAGGTTGAGGTTGAGGGCACACAGATTTTGATAGCTAACGTGAACGGCAACTACTATGCCATTAGCAATAAGTGCAGCCACATGGGCAACCCCCTTTCGCAAGGCGTTTTAGACGGCAATATTATGACATGTACTGGGCACAATGCACAGTTCGACGTCACTACTGGCAAGGTGGTTACTCGTCCGAAAGTGGCTTTTTTACATCCAAAAATAAAGGATGTACCGTCCTACCAACTAAAGGTTGAAGACGAAAACATCATGGTCGAACTCTAATGCAAGCAACACGATTGAGTTAGTCCGCATATCAGGGAGAGATATAGCGCGCTCAGTTTTATCTCTCCTTAACTCCTAGCTCGTTATTTCTTTTTTCGATTTAAAGCCAGTAGCGTGCTTCTTTTTTCGAGTGCTGCAGCAGCTAGGAGCAATCCCATCGCGTGGGGAGATGGCAAAAAGCGCAGCGTACTACAAGGGTAAGGAAGTGAGGGGGAAAAGTAGTCGGGCACAAACTCTTTTTTTTAAGCCATAACGGAAAAAGAAGCTATTGAACCGGAGCCGAAAGATTGGTAGAAATCACTGGAGAACAAATCAGGGAATTTGACTATGTTAAGCGCAAACTGGCAACATACACATAATCATTGAGATTATTATCCTCCGGGTTATCAAATATAATTTCAGTTTCCTTGCCAAAATGTTCTGCACCAAGTTTCAAGTGATAAAGACTGATTCCCACATCCATGGGGGGATATTTTTTGATTAAAAGTCCCGGGATGAAGCTTGGTTTACGGTAATATGCATGAATCAAATGTTCATCACCTGTAAAAAACCACTCCTGTGCATTACGTGCAGAAGGAGCAAGACGCGCTGTTTCCAGTAAATCATCTGCACCTTTAATGTCACTTATTTCCTGGAGTGATTTTCTTTTGAATTGGGACGTTTTTGTTCGGTGTAACGTTTCCTGGGGCTTTCCAAAGGGCATTAAAATGATGAATTTCAGACGTGAACTTGCCAAACCTTCTTTTTTGAGAGTAGGGATCCCCTGCCAGCAACTACCCAATCCATTAGCAGAAAAAAATAGATCCATCTGCTGTAGCATGAACCCTACATGGCTTAGATAGCCCTCTTTTACTTCTGAAAAAACAGCTAAATAGTGCGGTGCTTTTCTCATTGTCCTTCTTATAACAACATCGGGGGATAAAATCTTAAATTCAATTTTAATGTCCTTATGCAACGATTTTAAAGTTTGAAGATGATCTCTGATCTCATTCAATGTATCTTCATCGAGGGGGTCTAAATCGTACTTTCTAATGGACTTCCGTTGGAATATGGTAGGGTATAGGTCTTGTTCTTCCATTTTATCAAGATTTAATGTATTTTCTTTCATTTTTTTGTGTATCTCGTGATTCTATTTACATTATATTTTTTCCTTTCAGACCAGTTGCAAAATTCCACGTCAGTGCAGGCCTATTGAGGCTCCAACTTACTTAGCAACATCTGAACGCTTTGTTGACGAATTTGACACAGTGACGGAGTCTAATACGGGCTCCGACAGGGCGGCGCTATTCGTCGTCGTCCGTCAAAACTCCGGCGGCATGTCTAACTCAGCTCTTACTAAATCCATCACCGCCCGCGCCCATAGAATCCTAAAGCGGAGCGTTCCTGTGTATCTATCAGTATCACTGCGTAAAATATCATCTATCTCGCTTATGGCGTCGGATAATACGTCGCTTATGTTTGAATGTTTACCCATATTTTTTACCCCCTTATTCTTCTTAGACAAATTATGACGCGTATTGATCGCGTCGTCGGAATATGAACTTAAAGAAAGCATCGCGCGCCTTTAAACGCTTCGCGCAGTCGCCGCAAAACTTAGAAGTAATGTCTATAGCGGTGTGACACGCTGCGCAGCGTTTATAGTGCCCATTTACCCAGATAACGCGCTGGGGCTTTTCCATCAATAACGGGGTCGCGTTCGCTTCCACGTGTCATAATTTCTCAGCTCAGTCGAACCATAATTCTATTACGTGTATTAGCTCACCCTCGCGTTGTGTCACGTGAATCGTGTAGCTATTCGCTTTAAGTCGTTCCATCTCTATTTCATTCGGCTTCTTTAACGCCGTCGTGCCATTCGGAGGATAAATGAAGATAGCGACGCCATATTCTCTACTAGGTAAAAAGTACGCTTCGGGATACATACTGGTTAATAGCTGAATCGTCTTACTGCCGTCAACTCGTTATAATCCGGTACGACTTTGGGCATAATCACGAGCAGCTCCGACGCGCTATAGAGGGTATCGGAATACCAGATTAAAGCCCGTTGTTTAGCGTTTCGCTCCTGCCTATCATAATCAGAGTCTTCTTCGTTATCGGCAAACGCTTCTTTAAACTGCGCTATGTCGTACTCACTAGGAGGCGGCGCTTTCACATTCGTTAAAGCTTCGTCGCGCATGGCGTGAAGCTCGTCTACATTATCTATGTTACAATCGTCGCTTTCGATCCCGCGTGTCATTATTCTTATCCCCTACGCGCGCAACGTATTAAGCGTTTTTAGTGGATTCGTGCCCTAAATCATCAATAAGCCGCGTATGCTATAACATCGCTGTGTAGCCAGTAAATCCTTGACTTTACTAAAGTCCCGAAGTAAAACAAGATGGAAAGATGGGACAAGCGCGGTCACAGTCCTTGATCAATTCCGCGCTTTCAAGAACTTCCCCCGAGACCCAGCATGGGGAGCGCAGGTTGAAAAGTGGATGAACTTCACGGACCGGAGCAGAATGTATAACATTTTTCATTTGCGCATCTAGATTCCCCGGTCTAACGAGTAAAGAAAGCTGTAGTTCGAGAAGGCTGCAGCTTTCAAAAAAGAAATAACACAGAGTCGAAAACAGAGCCTACATACTGCAGTGGGATCAATCAAACAAGCACTATCTACTCACGCACGGCGTTTCTGGAGTCGATTGGCGATTCTACAAGCATCCGCTGCCGGAGCACGTTTTTGACGTTTATATGGAGTACTGGGCGGATGTGCGGTTAGCGTGCGGCACGGAGTTGACATAAGGCGCTAACAGGTGCTTGGGCATTCAAACATTAATACAACTGCAGTTTACCTGAAATTCAACGACCAGGACTTGCAGGATGTGTATGCAAACGTGCCGTTTTAGGTGGAAAAACTGCAGTTAAACGAGCAAAACCGATTAGCTTAGATAGTTATTACAATAAATAAGTGCCCGGATAGGCATTAATTTCGTGCAAGTGCGTGCTGATTGAGGAAATAGAGCGGCATCCTAAGAGCACGGAGTAAATGGTGACAAAAAATGGCTGATACAGATAAAGATGTTCTTAAACACGTGTTAGAACTTTGCAAGGAAGGAATTGAACAAGCTCAGAAAGAAGAAATAAAGTCTGTTGGAACCGCTGCTTCATATGCTAATGGTCAGGCTGTTGCGTATATGAAAGTTGTTGAGCTAATAATGACTATGAAGCAGGAAGTAGTCCTCGACGATAAAGAAGCGTGGGATTCCCTAGTGAACACTATGCACACCAAAGCAATAAGAGATGAATGGGGCGGCAAAAAATAATAAGTGCAGCAACAACGAAAACAACGACAGCAAGTACCTATGTGTAGTTACTTCAGCAAAACCAAGGCCTTTAGATAGTTTTTATTACAAAGCAGTTGCCCAAAACCCAAGGAGGAGTGGGACATTTATTTAGCGCAGATGTGTTTGACTTGAGTAAATAGAAGCGCCGACGCAATTTTTAAACAGGCTCTGCTACTTAAAAAAAGAAGGAAAGGAAGCGCGAACGCTCGCTATTTGCGCGGAATTACCGCTTCATTGATTAAACATTGCCTTTTACAACGCAGCTTTCAAAACTTACTGGGGTGCCCCCGAATCTATCAAAAAGCCCTCGAAAGAGTTCTTGCTTTTTTTGTTATCCCAGTAGGTCTGGCTGCTGGAGACAGGGCAAAGAACGCAGGTCGCCAGACGAAAACGAGATAAGATTATCCGCGATGCATATTTTCCAATTGAAGTAACGAAAATTCAATCGTGATTGAAGTGACAGGACCGCGACATGAGAAAAAGCGATGCAGAAATAAGCGGCATTGGAATAGCCCTTACTAAAAACTGCAGACAGTGCGAAAACGATGCGCCTAATAAAAGATATTGTAGAGGCGCCAGTGTATCCAGCTGGTGAGTGAGAAATGACCCCAGAAGAATTTTTAGAAAGATGCAAAAAAATATACAGTAGAGAAGGAGATCGCGTCTACGAATTTGAAAACGATTGCGAAGCCGCCCACGTAATGTTTGATCGATTATGTTGGGAAGCACTAAAGGACGCCGGGTTCGAAGAGGGAATTAGTTACGTACTAGAATATGTAAAACCTGCAATGCGGTATGCATAGGTGATTAAAATGGTATGTGTAGAATGTGAAGACTTCTTTGCCAAAGGAATCATTGCTGCACTTGAGTTTTTTGAAGTGAACAAGCTCTATGGTAAAGAAGAGATTAAGTTTGAAAACATGAACGACTTAGCGACGAGAATCTTTGACGCTACTTGGAACAATATAGACTGGAGTGAGAAGGGAATAACGACGTGCGGGGATCTCGTTAAAGAGATCAAAGAGTTCTGCGAGAAAGGCTCGATCCAAAGCGCTAAAGACAGCCGGGACTCAGTGGACAGTGCTGCTTCGTTTGCCAACGGCAGGGAGGTTGTCTTCTTGAAAGTGCTGGAGATGATCGTTGAATACGAGCGGGGGGCTAAGGTGTGAAGAAACAGCTAATGCTTTGGCGCCTCGAGGTTTCTCTTCTTCATCCTTTTCGACTGTGAGCCTGATGGTGGGGTAAATCTGAAGCTAAAGTGTTAAAATTAGCACGGTGAGCAATCAAGATGAGTCGAAAGGAGACTAATTTATGGCACAAAACATTAAATTGATCGTTTATCCGGTTAAAGATGTAGAAAAAGCTAAAGCATTTTATGGCACGTTTCTTGACATAGAACCGTATGTCGATAGCCCCTACTATGTAGGTTATAGAATTGGTGACCAGGAAGTAGGATTAGACCCTAACTCTAAGATTGGGCCTATTGCTTATACGGACGTTAAGGATATTAAAAGCAGTCTTCAAACAATGGTTAAGGTCGGAGCTGAAGTTGTGCAAGATGTTAAGGAAGTAGGTGGTGGTTTGTTGACAGCTCAGGTCAAGGACATTGACGGTAACGTGGTTGGGCTAAGACAACAATCTTAAATGAGTAGGCACTTTTTACGGACGTTACTGTGGTAATGACGTCTTTTCTCCTTACCAGGCTACGTTTTGCATTCCAAAGACGCGAACAAGCCTTAACTATCTAATACCGTTCTAACACTGAGACACGCCGCACCTTAAGTTCAGTTTCGCACTGTGCGCGGCACGGCTTTTTTTGCGTTGTTCATCGAGAGATGTATTTATCATGAACTGCGCAAGGTGGCGTCGTTCTTCGAGAGATACGCCGATGGTCAACTGCAAAAAGTGCGGCAACTTCATCCAGTGCAGGCTGCGCGGCAACAGAAAGTACGTTCCTTATTGTGTGGCATATCGTCGCTCCCAGCCTATTCAGAGCTTCTTGTGGTAACAGGCCGTGGTCGTTAAAACCGTAAAACAAACGCGTTAGTTTAGCAGGCTCTTCGTTTCTATGTAGCGCGTGGCTACGTCAAATGTGCCGAAACTGGTGCTACTCTTTATCGCAAGTAACAACGTCAACCGGCTTTGTTGCAAAACCGCCTTCTGTTGCAAAAGTAAGACTTGTGCCACAACATCTATGTGGTTATTCATGAGATATATGGGTTGAGTGTCGAACCAAGTATACTACTCCTCTGGTCGCATTCCAAAGAAACACGACGCCTTTTTTAGCCAAGTTACAGACTTGTGAGTAAGCCCAGTAGCTCGTAGCGTCAGATACCCGCTAAGATCTTCGCTAGTAAATGGAAGCATAAGCTCAGACAAGGGGGTACGATGAGTTGAAAGTTTACACTCGAGTTTACACTCTTTTCCTGGCGGTGCGAAGCTCTGTTGCTTAGAAGAAAGCAAAAAAGGAGCGCCCGAGTCGGGATTTGAACCCGAGTCGGAGCCTCTAGAGGGCTTATTTAGGCGTTTTAACTGATTCTAGGCTTTCCTACGCCGATTACAATTCAAATGCAATCATATTCATCAAGTCGTAGCGGAGGCTCAACTGCATTGCCTAGTGCATCCGATTGCGATACACTAGATAAGCTAAAACTGACGTTTTCCAAAAACGAGTTAAGGGCTTATACTGACAGACGGGCGGTCGGACTAAGCAGACAAACGACAAACTGGCTGTGAAAAGGTGCGGAAACTCTTTGGAACTCCACACAAGGAGAGATAAGCAATACGACTGTAGATGCACTGCGCCAATACGTGCTGCGTAAATACGTCGACGTATATGCCAAGCGGAAAGTCATCAACTTCTCGAAAGCATTTTTCCGCTATTTATCCAAGACACATTTCGATACGCGATACCAAGCGTTTGAACCATTCCTTGAACTGCCGAAAGTGCTTGAGGAGCGCAAGCACGTGACGAGGCGCATCATGACCAAAGAAGACGTTGAAAACGTGCTCAAAGCAATTGAACAGGCACATAACAACGGGCGAATTGACACCTGTCATTACCTCAACTAAAAGCCCTGGTACTATTTGGCGCATTTACAGGACAACGGCCCTTGGCAACGATCGCACGATTAACGGTGGGGCAGTTCAAACAAGCTGTGAACATGAGGAAACCCGTCGTGGATATCCTGCCAGAGCAAGACAAAATACGTATGCAGCACCACTGCCCGCTTCATCCGCAAGTCGTCGAGGCAATATTGCCTGTGCTGGACGGTCCACGCGATGATGAGCCTATTTTTGAGCAACTATCGTTTCAACTGTGGCTTCGATACATGAGGTTCAACTGAGGTACGGGGGCGCTCGGATCGTTAACGGAGACCTGAGAAAATGCTGTGAGCAGCACGGTGACATCATCCAGTGGGATCAGTCAAATAGAGCCTATATAATGACGCACGGTGTTAGTGGAATCGACTGGATGCACTACAAGCATCCCTTGCCTGAAAACGTGTATGATGCATATATGAAGTAGTGGAAAAAAGTAGTGTTCACAAGGTGACGCCACATTCCCATCTTAAGTATCATTTCATGTAGAATGCTCGAAGATGAGCTCACCTCTATTCTTGCCGATGACGACGACGTCAAGCAGCTTGTTATCGTTGACAGCACAGAACAGCAGGAGCTAGCACGAAAACTACGATCACAGAACCGCCCTTTTCTTATTAAGGATCTTGAAGGGGCCTTTAACCTCGTTAAGAAGCATCGAAAGGGGGCGCATTCTGGCGGATATTTGACAAAAAGACATGGCGTTCTTCAGCAGCTGCTTCGCCGTCGAAGCGTAGACGATCTTGCTGTCGTTGTCCACGTTCTTCCGTTGGGGCTTCATATCGATAGCAAGCTCCTTAAGCAAGAGGTTTACCGCCAGATCGAGCGCATGTCAGACTTTTCAGACGGGATCTTTGTGCTCTATGGGATTTGTGATGCCCTTAGGACTCTTGAGCACGATTTCAACGGCAGTACATGTCAACTTTTCTTCCTCGCTGACGACAATGGGGCAACGGTTGATGACTGCATCGCTCTTGCACTCGGTGGGAATCAGGCATATGCAAACGTGCTCACCAACGACAACATCATGCTGTTTTTGACGCCCATGGTTGCTGCTCAGTGGCAAGATCTAAGCGAGGACTTCACGATGATGAAGCATGCGCGATTTAAGAAGATCGCCAAAGTGGATACCGGCCTTTCCTATGAACCAGACTTTGACGCAAACGTTGACAAATGTGCGAAGCACTTCAGCCTCTACCCCGTATTGCTGAGAGGCAATACAAACGTGATTCAAAAGAGTTATTTAAAGGCGAAAAAAGGAGTATGCAGAAACGGAGCCTCTCCTTAACGCTTCGATTATAAACAACAGCAACCTACACCTCAGCAGGAGCAACTGCTTTTTTATTGGGCTGCTGCATGCTCTTTTCATGACTTCAAGCCCAGCCGCCTGAGCACGTTTATGACGTGTATACAAAATATTGGCAAAATACCCAGCTAGGCAACTAAACTGTCGCTAACAGTTTTTGAATCAAATATCAACACTAAAGCGTAGAGAGTAAAACTATGGTCAACCTCTTTGTGAGGGCTCTTATTATCACTGCCATCATCGTTGCTGTCACAGATGCTGTTGTTTTTTATGTTATTTGGAGTGGAAAAGCACAAATAACGCCACTGTTCGTCATCTTGGTCATCGTTATAACGATGATACCTATTGCGATCAATCTCTGGGTTCACATTTTCAGGCAGCTTAGCTAGGCACCTATGTCGCAGCTCAGAGCGTTGGTTTGCGGCCCGCCGTAAATTCCTATGATTGCGTCGGGGAGAACACCAGTTTTAAAAAAAAGAAAAAAGAGGCAAATATATTGAGTGCGCCCACACACTAGGACGGGCAAAGAAGCCCATCGAATCGATAAATTCGACTAATGAAGAATGAGGGAGGTATCAGCAGTGTTTAGAGACTTAGAACTTCTAGGTATTGATAACCTGAAAATCGAGACGATTCCAGGCGTAGGTAATATGGTGATGGTTCCGTTCACTCTGTCTCCGGCACCGTCGGAAGGATGGACACAATACTTCATCAGCAATGCTCCTAAAGACGCCGAAGCAAAGATTAAAGGCGACAGAGCTCTCTACAAATGTCCCAAAGACAAAGAGATAATAAAAGGAGAATGCCTGAACAGGGTGCTCAAGCTTGTCGATGATGCGAACCTGCATTGTCGTAAAATCAATGCAGAGCACGAGCGAATGCAGGCCGCAGAACGGCAAGAGCAACTTCTAAAGCACCGAAAACAAAAGGAATTTGACGAATGGAAACGTAATTGGTGAACACACGGCGGCCGCGGTTGCGGGCCTTATAGCGGCTCTTTGATGTTCCGGCTGCCGCACTCGTTACTCAGGACTTAACATGCTGTTTTAGTGCTGGAAGCATAGCGATTTTTGAAACGGAGGCGTTGTGGCGCTTCAGCATCCCACCCGCACTATCTAGAAGTTAGCGAGCCTTTTTTATATGTGGGAAGCGGGCCCCTATTAATACCTGTTTTTTTAAATGCCTTTTTAGGGGGTATGTTATTGATTAGGCTGCAAAAATGGCTTTTTATAGTGCAAACCTTAAAGCTCATAATCTTTGCATACTAAATTCCTCGGTAGATGAAAAATAGTGAAACAGTCATGCTGTGCGTTGGCAAACATGCGCACGATGAACTTTTTGATGTGGCCAACGCCCTTGAGAACGAATACGGGCGGCGTGTGACTGCCAGCGACGCGATAGAGATATTAGTCGCACGGGCGAAGGGGCAGAGCGACGTGGTGCCGACCGGCAAGCAGTATCGGCTGCGCAAGCCCGGGCGGCCGGCAAAATTCTATGGGGATGAAGAAAGAACGCCCCGCGAAGGGATGAGAGCAATGCGGAAAATGCGCGAGGGCTTCAGCATGTAGTTGCAGCGTTTACGATGAACTTTTACAGCAGAAGGTCACTAATCTGGAAACGTTGTTACAAACTGAGCGTAGTATTACGTCAGAACTACGGCGCGATAAAGAAACCACGCGGAAGCAGCTCCAACTTGTGACCCTTCGGTTGCCAGCTCCCAGGGTCGGCTTCTGGGCGCGGATGTTTGGAAGGAAGGAAGGGCAGGAGCGGATATGAGACAGAGTCCTACCAAGATTCTAGCAGTAATACTAATTTGGTTTGGCTTGGCTCTAGTCATTTTAGTTCTTAACTTATTTCTAAACCTTCCTGCAGAAGAATGGAGCAATTTAGGCCACGTCTTGCAAGCAAACTGGAATGTAGTTGTAGTTGCGATTATCGGCGTTATGCAGATAATCATTGGATTATTTAATTTATTGAGCAAGCCGCGGGAGAAAGAGAAGGCGGAGGTTAAAGAATGAGAGCTGTCGGCTATGTGCGCGTTAGTACAGATGAACAGGTGACTGAGGGGATTAGTTTAGACGCGCAACTGGCGCGGGTCACGGCATACGCCCTTCTCAAAGACTGGGACAAGCTGCGACGCCGGGTCCAAGAAACGTGGGGGACTGGAGATTTGGACCGCTAACCTCTTCGCCCGGTAATCAGCTCTCGCGACTGTTCGCGTCGCCTTGTCTACCGATAATCGTGCCAAGCATGAGGCGCTTACTAAGGGGGCTAAGATACGCGTGATGTGTTTCTTTTTCCTGGTCTTCCTTCTCGGTAGTTCTGAAACACGAAACGATGGCATCTAGTGCCTGGGTATCATCTAAATTCGTTTCGGACTTTTCATAGAATTTTGCCTTGACCTCTTCAAGCGCGTTGCTTAAAAGCTCCGCATTGTTGCCCGTTAAGATTAACCCATTTTGAATCATTTTTTCCCTCCTGGTCGGTATTTTCTACATGAACACATGCCATTATAGCATAATCGGTTTTTTCTGATTGCCTCATTAGTCTCTAAATGCCCGTTAATCACCGTGAAGAGCGTTAAGCAAACTTCGATAGGTAAATGGCCGCAGTTAAAGAAAGTTGCACTCAGGACCCCTCATAAGCATAGCCATATTCGCGGCACTGATGCATGTGCACTTGTATCCTTTTGATAATTCGTCGCGCCTGTTGCCGTGCACTGTCGGGTAGCCAAGCATCGTTCGCACGGTCTCGCAGGTATTGATAGGCTTCCCAACTGGTTGAGCACTTCCGTAAAAGTTTTTCGGCCGCCATATCTGCGTAATCGTTCTTGTAGTCGGCGAGTTCGAGTATAAGTTCGTCGACTTCGACGCGGTCGTTGTGCATAACCTAGTGTAGTAAAATGAAAGGTGTTTTCCTGAATAATGGTTGACGAAGAGCAGCGCGGAAGTGGTCTTGGGGTTACATAATCTCAAACATCATCACAGATCACACGCAACACACAACAAACGTACTCGCACGGCAATAACCGTGCTGTGAATCTTAGAGTAACGCGACTGATATTCAGCGGGATTCACTGCGTTCTCTTATCGCTAAAATAAATCAGCTCCTCTGCTTTTCTGATGCTCGGCATCTGCCGTTGAGTGCTCTTGCGAACGCTTGCGCTTGAGTCGAAAGACCATCTTGCGGAGACCGTTGATGTTACACCGTAGTTTCAGGCTTGCAAACTTCACAGGGTCGATAGCCGGCTGCTTGTGCGGCTTTGGCGTTCGGGAAGGTTACTAGATTTTCCGGCTTAATCTTTTGGGCCTCATAGCACCACGGAACGTGATATACGTTCGAGTTTTTGCTTCCGACGAAGGGGCCAGTATACGACAGCGAACTCGGCGTCGGCGATGTTGATGGTTGCGGTTTTGAAGTTGGAGCAGGAGTTGAGGTAGGCGTTGCAGTAGGCGTCGGGGCGGATGATGCTTGAACTTGTTTGGTTACTGTAGGAGCCACTGTAGCAACGTTCGGCGCTGCTGTCGGAGTCGGGCTTGCTGACGGCGATGAAGTGCAACCCGCGACTGAGACGATCAACACGACGACAAAAATGCCGGCAAGTGTTGTAAAAAAGCGTTTATCATATTGCATGTTTCAACTCTCCCTAGAAACACGTAAAACTCGCCGTCTCAAGCTTAAGGCTTGCTATTTGGCTCAATGGTCAAGGAGAACTACACTGGAAGTGGTAAAATAGCAGTCACGCTGCCGCATATCATGAAAGCGGCTGACTACTTTGCGTTTCCGAGCAGCAGCGCTTTTTGAGCGTTAAACTCCTCGTCTGTGATGTGACCCTCCTCGCGCAAGCTCACGAACTTTCGAATCTCGTCTGCGACACTAACGCTGAGTGATGAGTTCTTCTTCGACGTTCGCGATGGGTCGCGCATCTTTTCAAATTCCTCGATGAAGCCGGCTCCAAGTATTCCAGCCGGGAGGGCAATGAAAGCAACGCCAGTAAGGGCCACGACAGAGGCGACAACTTTTCCCAGTGCTGTTACAGGCACCACGTCACCGTAACCGACCGTTGTTAGCGTTATGATAGCCCACCACATCGTCTTAGGAATGCTGTTGAAGTCGCCGGATGGGTTGCGGAACTCGACCAAGCACATGACACTCGCTGCCATGAGAATTACGATCCCGGCCAAGAAATAGACGAGAAACAATTCGTTTCGCCGTACATAGATCACTCTTTCAACCGTTTCAAAGGCGTCGTTGTACCTTCCAACCTTGAAAATCCGAAACACCCGTGTCAGGCGAATACTCCGCAGAATAAGGAAGTCGACGGCGCACTATCCGGGACTACTGCAGTGACCACCCGCCATTGAAGCTTTGTTAACGCTCGCGCATGCGGCTAAAATAGGAGGGCCTGGGCCTATCCATAACCCAGGCATTTGCTTCACCACTGCCCCTGCAACAATCTGCGGTGTTGCAATAGTAAAGACTCGCGAAGGCGCATAAATTTTACTGACGGTTAGTTTCCCACCGCGCTCGGATAGCCCTCTTTACTCTGGAGTTCACGAAATGCAAGCGTGATGAACAACGACTGCCTAGAAGTCGATGAACTCATTCTCGAAATCGCAGACTACAAAAACGACCTTGCCGATGCGGCTGCCGAAAAACTCTTTAGGAAGTGCTCGACCAGTTGGGGGGCTTTCCAATACCTGCGGGACCGCGTGCACGACGCCTGGTTACCCAACAGCGCACGGCAACAGGTGCGACGAATTATCAAGAGGATTCAGGTGCACATACATCAGTGTCGCGAATACGGCTATGCTTATGAGGGGTCGTGAGCGCGAAGCGCGAGCGGCGTAGCGTATTTTTTTTACCCGTTCCTTAGCTCATAACTGATTATTTCTTTTACCATTTGATACGTCGAGCGCGAAGCGCTCGGCTCATATTAGCTAGGCCTGCAGGCGCTTCTTTTGCACGTTAAGCTCGTGTATCGCGTTGCTTAACGCGCCGTAATCCCTATGAGGGCCTAGGTCTTCAAGCGCTTTTATAGCCGTATCAAGCTTTACGAGTCTTTTAGCTGCAAATTTTTTATCTATTTCGTCTTTCGTTACCTTCTTAGCAGTCGTTTTCATTTTACCCCTACCTCTTGTTTAAATTCACCGATCGGCGTACCGACAGGTATCGGTTGCTCGGATCCAGACCGGCTAGCCGTCGCGATTCTACAATCTATAATGCGGTTAGTCTCTCTAGCGCACGAGACCGATGTTGAACCGCGTGCATCAAAAGTAGAGAGAACGATCAGCGACACGTACTAGCGATTGTCTTTACTTACTCCCTGATTGCCATCGCCAATAGTTAGCAATATCCGCTTTTACGAAAGCCGCTTTATAGGGGTTTTTTTCGCACCACCGATCGTAGCAGTAATCAAACCGTGGATTGCCAATCTGCACCGTTGAGCACGGTTCACACTCAGGGCGATCACGCTTTGCCTTAACAGCGGTTATCTTTCCAGTATGACAGCCATTGCATTGGTCAGGTGGATCCACTTCGTGTTTGTCTGAGTCTCCCGTTTTTATCACATCCTCACTAGTGACCTGTTTGCACTGCTATATCGGTCTTCGCTATAGAGGTATTGCTGAGGCACGAGCCTTCGCAAAGACAACCGGCCGCACCAAACACCGTAACCTATCACTCACGCTCGCCCGATAGGCCCCTCTCGTTAGAATTTGCCGCCCTCGATGGCTAACTGAAGCCGCAGCCGTTCAGGAGGAGATAATCTCGGATCACGCGGGGCAATTCCAGTATTCTAGTATTCTAGTAGCATATTGCTTTTAGCCTCTCCATGCTCTCTAGCTTAAGCCTTTATAAACCAACAGGGGAGGCGTATGGTTGAACCGCGGGACACTATTAAAATTGAAAATGTGGTAGCCTCAACCGGCATCGGAATAGAGATAAACCTCAAGCAAATCACGCTTGCGTTAGAGGGTGCAGATTATGACCCCGAACGGTTTCCGGGCCTCGTGTACCGGACCAAGGACCCGAAGACGGCAGCGTTAATTTTCCGATCGGGAAAAATTGTCTGCACGGGTGCAAAGAGCATAGATGAGGTTCATAAAGGCCTTGAAAACGTATTTCAAAGTCTTCGCAATATCGGAATCGACGTGAAGGGAACGCCAGAGATTAAGGTGAGCAACATCGTCGCGTCAGCAGATCTTCACTCAGTTTTGAACTTGAACGCAATTGCCACCGGTCTCGGGCTTGAGAACATTGAGTACGAGCCCGAACAGTTTCCCGGCCTCGTCTACCGGTTATCGGATCCTAAAGTGGTGATTCTCTTGTTTAGTTCCGGCAAACTTGTCGTCACGGGCGGGAAGAAGCCCGAAGATATGGTCAATGCGGTCGATCGAATCGTTGAGGAGCTTAACAGCTTAAGCCTTATACGCTGAACGATAATCCCTGAATCAGGACGCTCAAAGGCACCGATTGTATCTGCGCCGAGCGTGAGAGTAGGGGTGTCCAGTATGTGCGCTCCTAGTCAGCGGATGACGATTCTAGCGGTATTTTAAGCCCATAAACCGCAGCGATCGATATCGATACCACGCTTCGAGGAAAGAGTCGCGGAAGCGGCTAATTGTTTACCTAAATGTGTTAAAAACGGTGCCGCATTTCGTAGCTAAACGACAACACTTAACTTATCACGCCGCCGTTTTTTTTACGTTTTTGATAACGCTTATAGATGAGAAATAAGCTTGATTATCACCAATTAGGTGGTTTTAGAATGAATTACGACATCGATTGGCTAAATTTTCTCAAGGAATTTACTGATCCTCAAACGGGGACCGCCTCTTTAATTACGAACGTTATACCTGGCGGTACTGGCTTTCCGGACAGTGGAGACGACGATTTCTTCCTCTATTGGTTCCTTAGCACCTAGCGATCATTTTTCGAAGATCTGTTCGACTTATCAAACGTGCGTAGCCAAAAGACAACGCTTAAGCTGTAACGCTACGGTTTTACCTCTTTGATTCATTTTTCTCGTCAAGGGGGATTTGTATGGAAAAACAGCTGTTAGCCATCATCGTGTTAGTCATGATTGCTTCGCTCTCGGTAGCAGGTTGTACGGTCGGCTTCCCCTAGTACCTCGTCTCCGACACCAACGCAGACGGCAACGACGCCAACTCCATCTGCTGATTTAAGCAGCTATCTTACCAATGCGTCGGAATCGGGAAATTTCATCATGGAACGGCCGTTTACGAAGTCGATTAATGAACGCGGGAACGACGTTTACAAGGGAGTCGGAAGAAATGCCACTCTTCCGGGGAGCAGCAGCGTCACCGTCGTTGTTGAAGTGACAAAATCGCAAGCCGAGGCCAAACAATTACACGACAGCCAAGTAAGCGGGAAACTCTCTGAGGGATATACACCAGACCCAACAGCTGCAGCAAAATACCAAGCGAACAATCCGGGTACTGTGGCGGCATGGGCGGGCACTTACGGTGCTGACAATTTCCTCTGCTACTACTACTACGATTACACCGCTAACGCGTGGCTGAGCTATCAACAATCATTTTCAACAACGCAATAGAGCTTCCAGTATTTTCTCTCAAGTTAGTGCGTGCCTTGAATAAGCGATGTTGAAGCGAGCGTCATCGGCCAACGACGCCACAACTCCATTTATCCGATGTACGAACCTTCCAGACAGGTTATTATTCTATTAGCCCGAATGAAATCCCATTATCGCAAATCGACTAGGGGAATCGTTATGCATCATCTGGGAAAATCAAAGGTCACCAAGTTGAATGCCAAAGCAGGTGTTGTCTACCCGCTTATTAGGCTGCCAAAGACTTGTGCAGATGAAATTGGGAAGGTCGCCGAAATATTTGAGACTGAGCAGGATAACAGGCGGGCACTTCTGGTCACTTTTAATGATAGGCCTTCTGAAGTTATGCAACCGAATGCAAAAGTTATACAACTTTTGCCAGAAGTTATACAACCTGAGGGCCTAAACAACGTCGAATCTCGCTTGCAAGAACTCGAATCCGAGATAAAAGAGCTAAAATCACTTATCTTACTAAACGCAAGCTACATCGACGCCAAAAGCAAAAAAGGAGCGCCCGAGTCGGGATTTGAACCCGAGTCGGAGCCTCGACAGGGCTCCATGATAGGCCGCTACACTACCCGGGCTTGCGCACGCAAAGCGACTGCCTGACGCAGCACAGCTTACTAGCCAAGTATCGATAATAAAGCTTTCTGCGG
>CABDZV010000019.1_pt1 | contig 17679 bp, 18 predicted proteins | sample 3132231 | NCBI WGS metagenome assembly CABDZV01 (sample SAMEA5534341, study PRJEB31848) | metagenome | biome: tundra; feature: field; material: soil | place: USA | collected 2013-05 | depth 0.45 m | reverse complement strand
CCACTCAACGCTTTTTACGAAAAAGATCAAGACGGGTTTAATTTACACTATGGGTGCGAAAGAAGACCAGATGAAACTAATGGGCTATGACCAGTCTCTCGCTATTGTTGAAATGGTAATGAGGGGGATCTTCGGGGAATCAGAATCGCTGTTAGTTACCGATACCTATCAATTTGACGATTATTCTAAGTATGAGTCAACATTATTTAACGTTGAAGAGAAAGCAAAGAGACGAGAAGAAGAATTTCCAAAAGACTGTCAAAAAGCTTTTGACATGGGAGTTCGCTTTGCCCAAATTCAAGAGTAGCTGTTTAGAAGCAAAACGCGGCATCTTCTAATACTTCGAGGTTTTCTATAACCGTTTCAGGCTACATTCAGCAATCGGACTGCACGAAATTGACCAAAGGCTCTATCTTTCATCCTGATTCCGCTTTCGCCATAAAGATTTGCAGATTGCGCTGACTGCGAAATCGAATTGAAGATCATTGAGCAATGATCTAAGCGAACAGATCGAAAAGCCAAAAGTTAGTTTTCCCAAACTGAATGAAAAACAAAAAAGAGGAAAACACTTACTTTAGAGCGAAGATTGGCACAGAAAAAGAAAGAATTGACTAGAGCCGCAATTTCGGCTTTTTTGCTTTTGCTGGCCTGAGCTGGCTTTGCAACCCAAGAAGGGGACGTATACGGCTATTCTCATTTTCAAAATCATATATAAATCCCACATACGGGGCCGTTGCGGTACATTTTGGCGCAACGCTGTAAAGACGTAGCACAGTGACGATAACGCAACAATCTTTCTTGGGGCTTCACACATGAGAGGCCCATGGTCTGTCCAGGGCTCCTGTCTTGCGGGTTCGGAGCCTGTATTAGGCTCCGCTTGCTTGTTGGATTCTCTTCTAGTACATAGCGCTGCTTAAGAGCTATGTAGCATCACCAGTAGGGCTGAAGTAGCGTGTAGAAAACCACAGAGCAACGTTGACCAAGCTTAGAGAATGGGTACTCCAATCAACGGCCCTATGACAGCGGCAACCGCCTGCCCCGAACCGATGCCAAGGACCGCCACGGCGATCGCTATCGCGAGCTCGAAATTGTTGCTCGCCTCAGTGAATGACAGCGTGGCCGTCTTCGCATAGTTGATCCTGACTCGCCAGCACACATAGAAAGTGAGGAAGATTATGCTTTTTCAGCAGAATAAACACTTATTTCTAGTTCTTTCGCAACAATATCTTTAATGGCTGCACCAAATGCTTTGAAATGTTCCGCTTGCATGTGGGTCTCTAATACTTCTCTGTTTTCCCATTGCTCAAACATCACTAGAACATCCTTATCTTCAGTGCTGGCAAATAACCCATAACTGATACACCCTAATTCTGAACGGGTGGGTCCAATTAAATCCTGAGATCTTGAAATAATTTTATCCCTATCACCCGGTTTGGCTGTTATAGTGGCTTTTACTATGATCATATCCTATCCTCCTTAACTTTACTTTATGAAATTGAATCATACGATTTATAACAATTTCTCTATCCGATTTATGTACACTTCAGACCATAACCATCTTTCTAATTGCTACTTTTGCCTAGTTTGCGACCTTTTCATCAACTTTAACTGCGAATTCACCATTTAAAAGACAATTTTTAACTTCTTCAATTGTGTGTAATTTCATGTTCTCACACCTAATACCTCCTTTTAAAAAAGTCCAAAAAAAAAGTGAAAAAGAAATGAATCTTTTTCACGAAGTTACTGCGGGAATAACTTCTTTGAATATGTCAATACCGTTGTTGACATTTGGACTGCTGTTTCCTAGACAGAAGTGATCTATGCCTACGTCTATGAACCTTTCAATTTCCTTGATCAATTCTTCGGCGTCGGTTGCCACCATGTAGTTTTCTTTTATCATGGCGTGGTTTACCATGTCTGCGTGGAGTTCAACTTCCGTGGCTTCACAGACACGGTACTTGAACATTGATGGAACAAGACATCCAGCCCAGAATCGAAGACCTTCAATTGCTTTATCATAGTCTTCGTCGACTGAATACCAGATTAACATTGCATGTTCCATGTTTTCAGGGTTTTTACCTACTTTTTTTGCGCCTTCAACAAAGTTAGGTATGGTCTCATCTTTCAATTTGTTTGGATCAGCGGCAACTGTCATTAGGTGGTCACCGAATTCTCCAGCTAGTCTAGCACCCTTTGGACCCATTCCACTGAAATATAGTGGCACTTCGTCTTCTGGTTTGGTGTACAGGAATGCTTTCTCTAGGGTGAAAAATTCCCCTTTGAAAGATACAGGTTTATCACTTTCCCATAGTTTCCTCATTACCTCAACGGCTTCTACTGTCATGGCCTGTCTTACTGGTACTGTAGGCCATTTACCCGTCACCGGGACTTCGTTCATAGCTTCTCCGGCTCCCACCGCAACTCCAACTCTGCCAGGATACATCTCCCGTAATGTTGCAAATGTTTGAGCTACAACTCCAGGGTTGTACCTGAGGATTGGACAGGTAATACAGGTAGAGAAAAATACTTTTTCAGTTGCCTGTAGTGCTGCACCCATCCATGCCCATGCTTGAGCGCTCTGTGCATTTGTGTGGTACCATGGATGGAAGTGGTCATCTGCCCATACGGAATCAAAACCTACTTTTTCTGCTCTGACTGCCTGTTCTAGTGCATCCATTGGTTTGTACTGTTCCAATGATGCAAAGTAACCAATTTTTGTTTTCATAAATTCTCCTCGTAATTCACAAAGGAACATTTGTCAATAGACCTTTGTGATTTTTTGTTCCAGACCTATTAGACCTATTAAATAGTCCTATTCCTATTTGACGACAACTACTCGTCATCCCTCCTGCTGTTCTCTTTCTTTTTCCGGATCTTTCCCTTGTTTTGTCTCCACCCCAACACCTTTTCCTGTCCTGTCGTTCGAACGTGATAACGAGTACCTCATCATGAAATCTGCGTGTAAACCTACCGGTTTTCAGAAAATAAAAAGAGAATCCCTGCGAGTGATGCAGGGAGTTCTCTTCACCCCAGCGGAGCAACGATCTTGTTGTACACCTCATTTAGTACCTCCGCGAAGCCGGCATAGATTGCCGAGAAACCGGTGATGATCCCTACATAGCCAGCAACATGGGTAACGGTGGCGCTCCCTGTTACCTCATCAATTGCCAGCAGGAAGAACGTCACGGCAAGTAAGCCAAGGACGACCTGCAATGCCCGGTTTGCTTTGAGCGCCGCGATGAACATAGCGAGCGTAAAGATCCCCCACATGACAAAGTAGTAGGCCAACGCAGTCGAGCTTGTCGCGTCCGCAAGCCCCAGTTTCGGAAGGATCAGGAGGGCGACGAGGGTCAGATAGAAAAGCCCGAAAGATATAAATACGGTCGTCCCGAACGTGTTGTTCTTCTTCCACTCCATGCTCCCTGCAACAATCGAGCCGAGACCGGAGAAGATCGCCACCGCGAGGACCATCGAGTTGAGCCCAAAGAGCGCTGCATTCATCAAGCTAAGAATGAGGGTTATCATCCCTAAGGCGATCAGCCCGAGCGCCGACGGGCTTGCGGTTACGTCCAGGTTTTTCACCTGGGTGATGTCGATCATTTCTGATTCGTTTGTCATAATCGTTTACTCTCGGGTCCCTTTTTCTGAAGTCGCTTGAGTGTCGTCCATTTGTGTATCCGCCCTCCTTGACGAAAAAGTGAATCAAAACCGTAATACGGCGGGGTCATAGCTTAAGTGTTTGCTATTTAGCTGCGGCCCATCTTTTATCGTATGATGGCTCGAAAAACCCGAAAAACTAACCTGATTATCTAAGGGAGCCCTTATGTGCAGGAGGGCTCCCTTATGCCCAGCGAAAGTGGCCAAAGAATCCCCCAGCACGGCAAGCGAGCTACCAGTGCTTGCAATTTATAAAACAATTATAAATATGCCCGCGCGGTTGTACTGGGCGATCAACATGGGACTATTTGACAGGTTCAAATCGGACAAAGCACCAACGCAGAAAGCGGATGCTGCCGCGTGGGTGAAGAATGGAGGTGCATACGTGTCAGGCCGCCACCAAGAGGCGCTTCAATGTTTTGATAAGGCGCTCGCGATCGATCCGCAGAATGCTGGTGCACAACAAGTCAAACGCATGAGCAGTGCATCCAAATAGACGAACTAAACGTTAGAATCTACGTGATTGTCAAGGCTGTGAATGAGCCGCGTGAGATGACCCGAAAAGCACGGGAGTTATCAAAACTACCTTGGCGTGCGCGTTGCACGCTCACACGTTGAGATAAACGCTCTCTAAACGGTCGCATATAAGCATCCTTCTTTTGTGCCGAAAATAACCTATGACGCCGTGATATTGAGCACAATCGTAGCACTTTAGCCGCATCCGACCGCTGACTACGGCCCCAAAAATTGCGGTGCTCGTGACGGCCATAATTTTCGCCTCCGATTGCAAAAAGAACGATGGGCTCGGCCGGATTCGAACCGGCGACCTCCGCCATGTCAAGGCGACGTCATAACCAGCTAGACCACGAGCCCTAGCGCAGTGCTATCTGATCTATCTCTAATAAACCTATTGTCAGGCCAAAAAAGCTGATTTTCTTACACTAGAAACGCAGTAGACGCCAACCCGCACTTACCTCAATCTGTGCGTGACGATGCAAATGCCACTCGACATGCAGTACGAGAGGATGTGGCGAGTCTTCTCTTAGGCGCTGGCCTAAGCCTGTGAACGCAATCACACGTTCGCGCAAACTCGCTACCAAAATGTATAAAACGATTAATGCGCCTTATAGACAGCAGCTCAATAGCTTCTGACAACGCGAATGCAAAAGGCGGCACGCAGAGAAGGTTGATCAACGATGGAACCGATAGTAATCGAGCATTTGTCGAAAAAGTACGGAGAGTACGTTGCGGTGAACGACCTCAGTTTGACCGTCGAACGGGGCGTGTGTGTGGGATATCTCGGTCCTAACGGAGCAGGCAAAACGACCACAATAAAGGTGCTGACAAACTTGCTTAGAGCCTCGAGCGGCAAGGCCTATCTCAACGGCATTGACGTCATCCACCACCCCAAAGCCGCGCTCGACGGAGTGGGCGCGGTCGTGGAAACGCCCGAATTTTACCCACAACTTACGCCTGACGAATGCTTGTCATACGTCGGAACGATCCGCGGCATGAGCGGCGAAGCGATTGCCGAGCGCTCGCACGCTGTTCTAGAGCAGGTCAAGCTCCTTGAAGTGGCTAATAAGCGAACGGGGCAATTTTCAAAAGGAATGAAACAGCGATTGGCAATCGCCCAAGCGCTCCTGCACGAGCCATCCATACTGATCCTTGACGAGCCTACGTCAGGCCTCGACCCGCGCGGCATGGTCGAAGTGCGAGAGATTATTAAGGGACTGATAAAGACCGATATCACCATACTGATGAGCTCACACCTACTGTACGAGGTGCAGGAGGTATGTGACAAAGTGGCGATCATCGACCGCGGAAGCCTCCTGACCTACGATTCAGTCACGAACCTCTCTGCGGGGCACGACGTCACCGTGACGATCAACACACTCGAGCCGATCACGCCACCAGAGTTTAGAGCCATCCAAGCGTTACATGATGTCACGTCTGTGAAACGCACCGAAACGCTCGCGCTCAAAGTGAGCTTCACCGGGGGTCCGCAAGCACAGTTCAGAGTGCTGCGAGGGATCTTAAATACCGGCGTCAAAGTCACTTCCTTTATGCCGCAGCGCGCGGCCATAGAAGAAGTCTATCTGCAACTCGTGCCTGAGGGGGAGGCGTAGCCATGGCACCGAACAGCGTCCGACAAATTGCGACCGTAGCGAAGTACGAGCTCTTGAAGTACCTTCGCGGGCGACGATTGCTCGCGATCGTTCTGCTGACGATTATCATCAGCGCCATTTTTCTGATCGTCCCTCCGGCGATCGGCTCCCAATACCCCAAAGACCCGAAACAGTTTACGGTGAACGTGCTCTCGTTTCTGGGCATCCTCTCAATACTGAGCGCCACATTTTTTGGCGCTGACGCGATCGTATCCGAGTACGAATCAAAAACCGGGTACTTCCTGTTTCCAAATCCAATCAGGAAGACGGCGATATTTCTCGGCAAGTTCATTGCAAGCGCGCTCGTGTCTGTGGGTGCGATCGCGCTCTATTACGTGATAGCGGTTGTGTCGGTGCGCGTGATCGACGGCAGCATCCCGGCGAACACCGGATTGTCATTTGCGTACTCGGTCGTGTACCTGTTCGCCATCCTTGCGATCGCCTACCTCTTCAGCGCCATAATGCGCAGTTCGGTGTACTCGCTCGTCCTGACGTTCTTCACGTTCTTCCTCATACTGCCAATTATCGATGCCGTCGGCTCAGTCGCGAAGTTCAAGCCGTGGTTCTCCATTACCTTCGCAAACGGAATTGCACAGTACGTATTCGAAAACCCGTACCCGACTGATAAGATCTTCACGACGAGTGCCCCGGGAGGGCCAACCGCCGGCGTGCAAACGTATTCGCTTGCGCAATACTACCCTGAGATACGACTGAGCCTCATCGTGATGGCCGTGTACTTCATCGTCGCATTCGCGTTGAGTATTTTCTTAGCCCGACGAAGGGAGATGTAGAAACACCGAAGGAGGCGAGAACGTGGCAAAAAAGTTCGTGGTCAAGCTGAAGACAGGCATCGACGTTCGGGAGTACCGGTGCAAGCCGAAAAACGCCATAGCCGCAGTGGTTGGCGAAACAGACCTAGCCGATGGAGTGATCTTCCGAACCGAGGATGGCAAGTTCGTGGTCGTTTCAGAGGGGGCAAGCGCGGTCTACGACAAGTACGACGACCTGCCCGCAAGCGTAAAGCAGCAAAAGGCTGAATCAGAGCTATAGGGATAACCGTTTGGTTGCCATCACCGGTTCGCCCAATTCTGAAGCGTGGTCGGACTGGGGCGTTTTGCCGTTTCCTCCTCATCAACCGTAGATTGGCCGATGCCGAGGAGCTGCATGAGCATTAACGCATTACGCGGCGCGTTGCCGCGAGGATGGTTATTGAAGTAAACCCAGACGGGCTCGGTGCCGCCAAGGCCGGTTTTGATGTTCGTAATCCGTTCTTTCCACGGCACTAGCTCCTCCTCGGTGTAGGTGTACTCATAGCGTTGCGACCGGTCGGGATCATCCCCTCTGTGCCGTTTAAACCACTCTTCCGTGTTTCTGCCGTGCAGCCGAATGTACGCACCCGTTGTTGCGACCGAATCCGCAATCACGGTCGGAAAAGACGGCCCGTCCACGATGCACGGCTTGACATTGTTGCGTTCGAGCATCGCCTTCGTTCCCGGCTCAAAATCAAGCCGCGTGCTGTCAAGCCATGAGGCGTGTCGAAACTCGACGAAATAAGCATAGTCGTCTGTATGAAGCGCGGCCAGGAGCGCATCAAGCTTCTCCAAGTTATCTGTCCTGTACCCGTGCTCGATGCGCTTAACGTAGGGCGTGAGCTGGATGAGAATGGCGCCGAGCAGCTGGTTTTGACTAATTGGCGACACAACGGTGTTCTCAAATTCCGAGGCCAGATCGCGAAGATCTTCAAGCTCATAAAAACGTGGGAACTTAAGAGAGTATTCGAAGCCATCGTGCTTTAGGCCCTTCTCGATCCAGATATCGGTGAGCTTCTGGTTAGGGATGCGGTAGTACGTGCTGTTTATCTCTACCGTTGAGAAGAGGTTAGCATAGAAGTCAAGCCATTTCGGCTTTTCATCGGACTGATAAATGGGGCCCACCCAGTCGTCATAGCTCCACCCGCTCGTTCCTACCTTGACCTGGTTACGCAAGCGACTCGCGCGCGTGAACTCGTGCATATCAGACTCCTACGTCCGTGTTATAGGCACAACTCGCGAGAAGTCATTGCCCGTGGAGTTTATGAACCCTGCGGCAAACGCCCAGTGTTAGACTGCGATGCCACACCTCAAGGATCTCGAAACGCGCGCGTCATTCCCGTCTCCGACCGCGCCTCCACCTTTTTTCCACGATCGATATTTTTTGGGAGAAGCCCGAGAGACAAGCGAGCGGTCGCCACGGTGAAGCCTTCATAACCCTTAAATAGCAGCCAAATGAAAGGGTAGATCGTGAAGGTTAAGACTTATACTCTCAGCACGTGTCCGCACTGTCGGATGACCAAGCAATTTCTTACGGACAACGACGTCGAATTTGAGTACGTCGACGTCGATTTGTTAACTGGCGAAAAGCGCACAGAAGTTTTGCGCGAAGTGTACCGACTAACCGGGGGTTATTCGTTTCCCGTCATCATCGTAGGCGACGCCGTAATCGTCGGGTTCAATCGAGAGCGACTGCAACAAGTCCTGGAGCTCACATAAGCGCCCCCACAAGCTGCTGGTGGATGCTCGGAGACCGAGTGCGGATCGCCAGCACTCAGAAGAAGTTAGCTATTCGAGCGGTCACTCTTTGATCACAACGGCGTCCAACCTGCAAGAAATCTCTTGCAGGCAAGCGATCGCAAGCTCGGTCGCCGTCAATCCAAAGCGCATTTTTTGAGGGAAGAAAAGTGGCTGGCTGTATCGAACAGATGGATTATGAGATTTTGCTCAAAAATGCCACGTTCAAAGATACGTTGCGCTACATCACCGAACACGCCGCTAAGGTGTATTACGTCGGACCTGGATTCAAGGTCTTTGACCGACGGTTAATCGGCCTTCCACCAGTGCCCGTCGGCGTGGGTCCTAGCTACATCATGCTCACGTACGTGAAGCCGTGCCATGGGTCTTTTGTTTTGAAGCTTCCGCGCGACGAGGAAGAAATAGCGCGAATCGTAGCCGAGGACAAGAAGTACAACAATAAGCGCAAGAGCAAAGGCTGACATGCATCTGCATCTAAGTTCCTTGTCTGATCGTTCTCAACTCGCGCTATTGTGATGGGGACGCCTTTACGTTGCAAATTTTCGGCTGCTCTGTTCTTCGCGGTCTTCGTGGCAAGGCAAACCGGGGATCTCTTCCTTGATCCGTTCTTGTGAATAAAAAGGCGCTTCTGTCCCCCGCAAGGTCATCCTAATAGAAGAGAGCGGCAAATTGAATGAACGAGTCAGGCGTGCGCCCCGCGGGATTTGTGCCCCATGTTCTCGATATGGTTTTTCAATCCGCGAAACAACACCGTCAAAAGTCGCTGCGTAGTGCTGCTGATCACATAGTTACGATAATCGGAATCAGTCTCAGCAAACACTTCTGTGGCAGAAACGACGGTCTTGGGACCATATGAGGTGAAGTCATACGTTATGGTCCCTCTCGAGCCGAACACATCGCCACTTAAGACGATCCGCCTTCCTGGCAGGACCTGCTGCACGAACGAGCGAGTAGTCGCCTGTATCGGCGTGAAATCAGTTTTGTATCGCATAACAAAGGCGCCTCCAGGCGCCCATATGGTGCCTCCCGAGACACTAGTCACCCCGATGATCAGCGGATTCCAGTCGCTCCAGCGATGTATGTCAGTGAACACTTCCCAAACGAGCTGTGGTGTGGCGCTTATTTCGATCGCAGATGAGACACGGATTGGCACGGGCGAGCGTACACGGTCAAACGAGATAAGCGTTCGCAACGGAGGTCACGCCTCCGGCTTTTCAAGGCAAGCCCAACGTCGTGACAAACGGCAACTCAGTTGACTGACAATGTTAGGGCGTGGTTCTAAAATTGCAGCAGAAGGTGCCCTGGTGACGAAGGCGCATTCTGACGTTGCCGTTGGTCAAACGACAGCTGGAGAAATTATTTACGTTCGGAACCACAAAACAAGGTTACGGTGATACTAGTTGGCAAAATGGATTTGCGGTATTTGTGAATGGGTCTACGATGAAGACGTTGAGGGCGTTCTGTTTGATGAACTTCCCGACGACTGGGTGTGTCCGGCGTGCGGCGTCGATAAATCTTTTTTTGAAAAGGAAAGCGAATAGGCGTATTGTTGGATCAATGCGTCACCACTTTTTTCTGACATAGCGTCGGGCTCAAGGCGTTGGTCCCCATACGTGATGATCTGCCTTTGTTTTTTTTTGCTTCCGTGCCTGCTAGTTCTATCGCCGATTGTAGACTGCACGATCGGTGAGGCAGATTTATTACCACGTCTCCTGCATTGACGGATGATGAAGTGCCTTCTCGTCGCCGGGACTCAGAGCGGGATAGGCAAGACCACAATCACGCTGGCCATTCTCAAAGCACTCAAAGATTCAGGGTATAGCGTCCAATCCTTCAAGGTCGGTCCGGATTTCATCGATCCCAGTCACCTCGAGAAGGTGACCGACGAGCCCTGTTACAACCTTGATTCCTTTATGATGGGAGACCAAGGCGTCAGGCGAGAGCTTGCAAAAGGCGACGCTGACTATGCAGTCATAGAGGGCGCAATGGGCCTTTATGACGGGATATCAAGCTGTGCTAAGATCGGGGACCTCCTCAAGATCCCTATTCTTCTCATAGTCGACGCGAGCGCCTCATCTGAAAGCGTCGCGGCGCAGGCCTTGGGATTTATCAAGTACGCGTCGTTCACCCCGTACAAACTGACGATCGCCGGTGTCATTGCGAACCGCGTAGGGAGTAAAAAGCATGCTGAAAGCATTCGCCGGTCGTTGAAGGCAATAAAAGTCCCGCTGATAGGGACCATTGAACGGGAAGCTTCTGGAATTCCATCGCGCCACCTAGGCTTGTACACGGGAGCAGAGACGTCGTTGAGTGCTTCTGCCTTGAAGTCGATTTATGACTCGCTCGATATCGAGTTCATCCAACGAGCAGCCGCGCAGCTCACGCTCGACAGGCCGCAGGAGCCAAGAAGAACGCGCGAAGCGGTGATCGGGATCGCGATGGACGCAGCATTCTGCTTCTATTATCGCTCAAACATAGAATCGATAGAAAAGCACGCGCGCGTCGTCTATTTCTCTCCGATTCGCGACGCGCTGCCCGATGTCGACGGACTGTACTTCGGCGGCGGCTACCCCGAGCTTCACGCTACGCAGCTAAGCGCAAATCGGCACCTTTTGGACGATGTGAGGACAAATGCAGACGATGGCATGCCGATATACGGCGAATGCGGGGGGCTTATGTACCTGTCGCGGTCGCTGTCTACCGTTGAGAGCAAGAGAGTTTCACTCACCAATATTCTCCCTGTGGATATTCAAATGACCCAGAAAAGACAGGCACTCGGACACATGGAAGTAGAAGCCGTCCGAGATTGTGCGATCGCACGCACCGGCGATACACTGCGCGGCCACGAATATCACTACTCGAACGCATTAGTAGATCGCGACGCGCGATTCGCGTATCGGGTAACGAAAGGTGATGGAATCGACGCGCACGATGGCATCATGGAGAGCAACGTTGTGGCGTCATATCTCCACGCGCATGTTTACTCGATGCCGCACGAGTTTGACTTGTTTGTCGCCAACGCCAACGCTTTTTCCCGGTCGTAACAATGCTTAACGCGGCAAAGCTTCGCCTACCGAGCGACGTGCAGCAATCGTTGTCTATTGGCCGGCTTATCCCCCGCCTGAATCGACAGATGGCCGGCGATTGCTTACGATATTCCCGTGAACGCTTTTGTGATGTGCTCTTCAGGCTGTCTCTTTGTGGCCACGCTGGCGTGACGCGAGCGAAAGCTTGGTCAGGCGTTTTGCTCAAAACTGACTGCCCCGATTTTTATCAAAATAACCGTAATAAAGCAGGAGCGCTTAGATGAGAGTAGTGATAAAAATGGACCTTCTGAAAATCCCTCATATGGAAAAAGAAGAGTATGACCGGCTAATCAGTGAGAATTACGTGAGCAGGATCGCCTTCAAGGGTGACGCGCATCCTTATGTTGCACCGTTTCTCTATGTTTTTGACGGGCATCACCTCTATTTTCTCTCGACCAGGTACGGAAAAAAGATCCAGTATTTCAGCCAGAATCCAAACGTCGCGGTGGAGATCGAACGGTTCAGCAAAGACATGTCTTCTTTTACATTCGTCACCCTGCTGGGCCGGCTTGCCGAAGTCACCGATCGAACAGACGGTCGGCGTGTGCGACAAAAGTTCGTTAACATGATAACGGCAAGAGAACTCTCGAGCAACGTCGTCGCTGCCCTCGGCCATTCCCCCGCTGAGCCTCTCGAAGCTATCGTGAACGATAACCGAAGCCTTATATGGAAACTTGAAAGCGTAGACGAAATCGTGGCCCTTAAGAACGCGTAGATCCCTCCGTGTCCGTCTTTACGGGTGAACTGCCTGCAGCCAGCGCGGCTTCAGGAGCGTAGGATTAATAAGACGGGCCTCACTACTATCGTACAAACGTGATGAAATGACAATCAAGTACGTTCCGGACACCAGCGTGTTGATCGATGGTAGGATCACGAAGCTTATCGACGACGACGAACTGCGCGGCGCGACCATCATTATTCCCGAAGCGGTAATCTCCGAGCTCGAAGCCCAGGCGAATCAAGGACGCGAGATCGGCTTCAAAGGACTAAACGAGCTCAAGTCGCTTGCCGAGCGACAACGCGCGGGTCAAGTCGACTTGCGCTATGTCGGAAGACGACCTACTGCTGATGAGATCAAGCTTGCCTCAGTCGGGGAGATTGACGCGATGATTCGGGCCGTCGCGTCCGAGAATGGAGCAACGTTCATAACGAGTGATATCGTCCAAAGCGAGGTCGCGCGCGCCAAAGGCTTAGACGTCACGTATCTCTACCCTGAAAAAGAAGCAGAACGACCGCTGTTGCTGCAGCGGTTCTTCACGCGTGACACTATGTCGGTGTTTTTGAAAGAGGGCGTGCCACCACGAGCAAAACGTGGTTCGATAAGCGACCTTAGATTGATCACCATAAGAAAGACGCGGATGAGTGAGAAGGAGATTCGCGCTATTGCTACAGACGTCATCGAACAAGCTAAGTCACGCTCTGACGGTTTTATTGAACTGGAACGCCGTGGCGCTACGATAGTTCAGCTTGGCTCGATACGAATCGCCATTGCTCGACCCCCGTTTTCTGACGGCATCGAAATAACCGCGGTCCGCCCGATCGCGACGGTGAAACTCGACGACTACAAATTCGCCGATGAGCTAAAGAGTCGGCTGAGCGAATCGACAAGAGGAATAATGATCGCAGGCCCTCCGGGTTCAGGTAAGTCGACGTTAGCGCAAAGCGTCGCGGAATTTCTTGCCGGCCAAGAGTTCATCGTCAAGACGATGGAAAGTCCGCGCGATTTGCAGGTTCCGGACAACATCACGCAGTACTCCGCGCTCGAAGGCGACATGGCCAAGACAGCCGACATTCTGCTACTTGTGAGACCAGACTACACGATCTATGACGAGCTCCGTAAGACCAGCGACTTCAGGACGTTCGCCGACATGCGCCTCGCAGGGGTGGGTATGGTAGGCGTCGTACATACGACGCGCGGGATCGACGCGCTTCAGCGCTTGATAGGCCGCGTCGAGTTTGGTATTATTCCTCAGGTTGTTGACACGATCATATTCCTCAAGAAAGGTGAGATTGAATCCGTATATGACGTCCATTTTGCCGTAAAAGTGCCATCGGGAATGACGGAGGCAGATCTTGCACGGCCGGTCATCGAGGTCAGGAACTTTGAGACGAACAAGGTCGAGCACGAGATTTACCTCTTCAGCAGGCAGGTCGTTGTTATGGCGGTAGGCCCGCGGGAACGAGGCAAGGCAAAACCAACGTGGAAATTCGCCGCTCGAGAGATTGAGAAGGAGATCGATAAGTATGCCAAAGAGCCGGTCAACGTCGAGATTCTCTCGGACACTCGTGCCAACGTCTACGTGAGCGACAAGGACATATCCCACGTGATCGGCAAGGGTGGCAAGAATATCGAAAAAGTTGAAGACGTCCTTGGGATTGACATTGACGTTCTCCAGACGACTGAAGAGCCACGAAGAAAGGTCAAAGCTCGCGAAAAGGGACCCCCCCAAAAAGCTACGGCAAGTGCCGAAGTTGAGCTCACCGACCGCCACGTGATTGTGACGTCAGATGCCCGGCCCGGCGACATCGTGGACGTGTTGATCGATGATGAGTATCTCTTCACAGCGACCATCGGGCGAAGCGGTGAGATTAAGGTGACAAAGGGGACCAACATCGCTAATCGCATCTTAGACGCGCTTGACCGCGGCGCACGGGTTATGATGCGAAGCGCGTGAGCTTCGCCTTAAAGAACGCAACAGGTTGATGCTCACCCCGCTCACTCTCTGGGGCGTTTGCGGCAATCAAAAGAGATTAGTAGAACATGCGGCACAGCTAGTAGCAGCGCGCCGCGCGCCAAGGCGCGGCTGATGGAACTTGTGTGACAGGAATGAAAACGCAAAAGTTGATGCCGCCTCTCTTGTACGTAGGAATCTTCGCCGGAATACCTCTGGCAATCATCGTCGCCCTGTTCTTTCTGCCCGTCTTGAACAGTGTCGATCCGACCGCAATCGTCATTCTCATTATTTTTACCGTGCTAGTTGTCACGCTGTGGCTGTTCGTCCCGCGCGAAGAGCCAGTACCGCGAAAGCGTACAGGCCCCAAAGATAGAAAAGCGACGGTCAAGCGCGCCGTTGCCGCACCGATCGAAGCACTGGAAGAGCCCACCGGCGAAGAGAAAAAGCGAAAAGCCCGGTCCAGGCGACCTCTCTACGAAGAAGGCGAGAAACGTGAGCCATTCGTTGACGTCGTCGAAAAATCAACCCAACATCCGGCGGCGCAACCGCAAGTGAGGCGGAAAGCCCAGAGCAAAGCCCGCAAGAAGAGCGGCAAGAAGAAAAAGCGCTAGCAAGCACTGGGCAAACCCACCTCAGTCGCGGCCACAGCACTCGCTGAGAATTTGCAGCGTCACAGCACGACAGCCGTCGCCACCGAGATCCCGTCGATCTCTCGGATTTCCGCCAAAACCGCATCTTGAATAGGATCGTCCAGCGCGAGCACCATTACCGCGCCGCCCCTAACTTTGTCGCGGCCGACGTTCATGCCGGCGATGTTGATGTTGTTATTACCGAGTAGCGTACCGACCTCGCCAATGACGCCAGGCTTGTCGATGTGGGACGTGATCAGCATGCATCCTTGCGTCTCTGCGTCGACGTGATAATTGCCGATCTTAACTATCCTCGGTTGATCTCCCAAGAAGAGGGTTCCCGACACCGACCAGTGCCCTTTGTCGCTGCTTATTTTGACCGTTATCAGACTCTGAAAGTCTTCGAGCTTTTCCGTCTTCGTCTCGGTAATCCGAATACCCCGCTTCTTTGCAAGTATTTCTGCATTGACAAAATTGACGGGGGATTGTAGCACGTGGTCAAGGACGCCTTTAAGCACAGCAATAGTTAGCGGGTGAACGTCGCACTGGCCAACCTCGCCGGTATACGTGACGCCGATGCCTTGAATTTGCCCCTCGACGAGCTGAATGCAGAACTTGCCGAGTTGCTCCGAAAGCGGCATATAGCTCCGTACCGCCCCGAACGTCTCCGCGCGTATCGACACGTTAACCGCGTTCCGGACTGGTTCGCCCTTGAGCGCGCCAATCGTTTGTTCTGCGATAGAAACAGCCACGTTGATCTGCGCCTCGACCGTCGAGGCGCCGAGGTGCGGCGTCACAATGCAGTTGTCGAGCGAGAGGAGCAGACTTCCAGTCGGGGGCTCATGTTCAAAGACGTCTAGCGCTGCTCCGGCGATCTTGCCGCTGTTGAGGCCCTCGTACAGTGCGTCTTCGTCTATGATGCCACCGCGCGCAACGTTCACAATACGGACGCCGTCACGCATTTTCGCGATCTCTTTGGTGCCAATCAGGTGGTGCGTCTCCTTGGTCAGTGGCGTATGAACGGTGATAAAGTCCGAATTGGCGAGAACGTCTTCAAGCGATGCCAGGTCAACGCGGAGCTCCTTAGCGCGCTCTACGGTAATAAAGGGATCGTATGCAATGATGTTCATGCCGAGGGCGCGCATCCGCTTCGCCACTTCGGCCCCGATGCGTCCGAGGCCGAGAACGCCGAGCGTCTTGCCGAAGACTTCGACCCCGAGAAACCGCGAGCGTTTCCACTCGCCCTTCCTGACCGAAACGTTTGCCTGCGGGATGCTGCGCGAAAGCGCCATCATCATGCTTATAGTGTGCTCTGCGGCGGAGATCATGTTGCCCTCAGGCGCGTTTATGACGATGATGCCCTTCGCCGACGCAGCGTCAACGTCGATGTTGTCTACGCCTACCCCCGCGCGTCCGATCACCTTGAGGTTTGATGCATCGATGACGTCTTTCGTTACCTTTGTGCCACTTCTGACAATAAGCGCATCGTAGTCGCCGACGATGCGGATAAACTGTTCTGGTGAAAGATCAGTCCGCACGTCGACGTGGTGGTCTCTTTTGAGCAGCTCAACACCGGCTTGCGATAGGGGGTCACTTACAAGTATCCTCATGATTCCTCGTCAAAAAACTGAAGCGCACAGAGCGCATAAACGCTATTCGGGTTACCTAGACGTCGAAAGCGTATTTCTACTTTTGGTCGGAAAGGCTTATGTAATTACTGCCGCCAAATAGCAGTGATTAAACTGCAAAGGATGCGAGCATGAAAGATAAACCAACTGTCGTCTGGCTTGAGGACGTCCGCATTGAAGACGTTCCTTCCGTGGGAGGAAAGGGGGCAAGCCTCGGAGAGATGATAAGCGCGGAAATTCCTGTGCCGCGGGGTTTCGCTGTCACCGCGCAAGCGTTTCGACGCTTTTTAGACGAGACGGGCATCGCGCCGAAACTTTTTGCCGCACTCCGCGTGAACGTCGACGACGCAAAGGAATTGGAAGCGGCCGCCGCTAGCGCCAAAAAGCTCGTGCTGAAGACGAAGATGCCGCAGCACATGCGCAGCGACATCATGAGTGCCTACAACGAGCTGGCAAAGAGAGAAGGGGGTACGCCTTTAGTAGCCGTGCGATCGAGCGCAACGGCCGAAGACATGCCTGAAGCGAGCTTTGCAGGACAACAGGAGACATTCCTCAACGTGCGAGGCGCCAGCAACGTGGTCGTCGCAGTTCAAAAATGCTGGGCATCCCTGTACGGCGCTCGGGCCATTTTCTACCGGGTCAAGCAAGGTTTTGAGCACGATTCCGTGAATATATCCGCTGTCGTCCAGAAGATGGTCAACGCGGACAGGTCAGGAGTCATGTTCACGACCAACCCGACGACCGGTGCGTCAGAAGCGATTATCGAAGGGTCTTGGGGTCTCGGAGAGGCCATCGTATCAGGCTCCGTGTCGCCGGACACGTACCTTATCGATAGGAAGACCCGTCAAATCAAAGCAAATGTCGCCACCAAGAAAGTTATGGTTGTGAGGGATCAAAAAACGGGCGCTACGATTACCAAGGACGTCCCCGCAGACCTGCAGAACAAAAGAGTCCTCAGCGACGCCGAGCTGTATACCATTCTCGACCTAGGCGAACTCATCGAAGAGCATTACGACAGCCCTCAAGACATCGAATGGGCGATCGAAAAGGGCGAGGTGTACATCGTGCAATCGAGACCAGTGACGACGATTAGGAAAGGAGACGCAGAACAACAGACGAGCACAGCAGGCGAGGCAGAGAAGTTGCTCGAAGGCCTCGGGGCATCTCCCGGCCAAGCGTCTGGCGAAGTCAAAATCATTCGAAGCGTGGACGAGCTCGATAGAGTTTTGGACGGGGACATCCTCGTTACGGCGATGACCTCCCCAGACA
>CABDZV010000043.1_pt1 | contig 40232 bp, 41 predicted proteins | sample 3132231 | NCBI WGS metagenome assembly CABDZV01 (sample SAMEA5534341, study PRJEB31848) | metagenome | biome: tundra; feature: field; material: soil | place: USA | collected 2013-05 | depth 0.45 m | reverse complement strand
CGCGCCCTCGTTGTTGTCGGTCAGGATCACGCCGCGGGGATTGGCATCCAACAGCGTGCGAACGAGTTGTGATCCGATTGATCCGGCAGCGCCGGTCAGCAATACGGTCTTATGATGGTAAAACGCGTTTGTGCCCATGGTCTGCCACAAAGCAGTGCGAGGAATAGCTTTCATTCATTCCACATTCTTGTTAACCTTTTCTTTCATTCGGGCCCCCGCCCGTCATATCCTGGCCATTCGAAGTTCGACACCCTCACTCCGTACCTAGTCTCTTAACTTCATCTTTTCTCAGCTGAGATCAAATCCTAGCCTAAATCAAGCTTTAATCAAGGTTCTAAAGTCTATTACCGTATCTTCGAGTGAATGCGGCTTTGTGAGTGCGCTGACTCTGAGAAACGATCAAGAACAGTGCGAGAACTGGCCCAGCAAGCGAAGCGCAGTATGTTAAGAATTAGTTGCTGTTGAGAGCTAAAAGCTCTTTGCATAGCGCCTTTTCTTTCAACGCACAGGCTTCGTTCGAGTATTTCTCAAGTGCGACTGACCTGCACATTTGTGGAAACGCATCGTTTGCCAAAGCTTCTGAAATTTTTCTTGCGATGTCATCAGGATCGTCAGAGGCGACATACCCCGTCACCCCATCATCTACAGTATCTCTAATTCCTAACACGTTCGTTCCAACTGCCGGCGTGCCGCAAGACATTGCCTCTATCAGAACCCTCGGCTGTCCTTCCGTTGAACTGGTCATCACGATCAAGTCTGCCATATTCATGAATTTCGGCACGTCGGAATATTGCACTGCGCCCGTGAAAATCACTTTGTCCGCAATACCAAGGGATTTTGTCATGTCCTTAAGCTCATTTTCCAGAGCTCCCGAACCGACTATAAACAGCTTGAAGTGCTCAGGAAGCTGTGCGGCTGCCTTTAGAAGGAGGTCAAGCCGTTTGACTGCATGCAGTCTTCCAATATACATGAGTATCTTTTCATCTCGGACGCTGTAAGTCTTTTTGAGCTCAGTGACATCAATTCCGGGTTTAAAAATGTCTTCATCGAACGTCAATGGTATGATCTCCACTCTCTTAGCGCCTCTTTCGCGAAGCTCCGTCTCCAGAGATTGGTTTCGCGTGACCAAAACATCGGCGTTTCTTATGACATAGTTCTCGATAAGTCTTGCAACTGTTCCAAGAATCCTGCCTTTGTTCACGTGCGTGACTTGATCCGCCCAGTTGTATTCATAAAAAACGATTGAAGGCTTCTTTTTTGTCTTCGCTGCGACTATTGCTCCCGGACACGCAGCAGAAATGCCCCGGACCAGCGCATTTCCTTTCAATCGCTTAGCGATTCTGAATGTGCTTAAGGCGACATATGAAAAGTGCCAAAGACCAAATTTCTCGAACAACGCCGACGGAACGTGTTCTATGGCGGGGGCCAAATCAAATTTGCTTGTGTCCCCTGTAAACAAGAATAGATCGCACAGATCCTCGTATCTCAGCAAGAAATCTTTGAGCAGACGAATCATGCTTCCGTCTGTTTTCACGCTGTCAATCAGTCGAACATCGAATGAAGTTACAAACAGGATTCTGCACCTTTCTTGAGACATCCGATTGAGCATAGCAGAGTAAACGTTAATAATCTTTTAGATGCGCCAACAAAAATATATTTAACAAGAGCGGCCTGAATAGTTGACCCATAATGGCCAACACCATCGCGAGACTTGCGTCGGTTTTTCAAAAAGCACGCGACTTGTTGTCCGTACAGTACATCCGAAGCGTCTTGCGAGGGCTCTCGGTTTTGGGGGGCGGATATGCGCTGGCGAAACTCATATCGCTGGCGGAAGAACTTTTTGTTGGGCGTTACCTCGGCGTACAGGTTTACGGAACTTATCTCGTCATTCTGGCCATAGCTACAATCTTAAGCGCCGTGATGACCCTCGGATTGCCGAAGGCCGTCGTGAAGATCGTTGCCGAACGAAACGAGCGTATTGCCGACGTGCCGATCAATGCTCTTTATATTGCTTTTTTTCTCTCGATTGCAGTATCTCTGCCCGTAATCGTCGTCGGCTTCTATAGCAACTTGCTAAACCTGCTTGGCATCACCCAGTACGAGTTGATTTTCGGCTACATAATAGCGTTTCTGCTTACGGTATACACCGTTGCACAATCGTTCAAACTGGCGCTCTACAAGATTAGATTTGTTGTTATCGCAGACATCATTTATTGGAGCGTCGCGCTCATTTTTTTTGTCGTTTTTCGCAACTTGACGCTCGGCTTAGTCGGCATATGCGTCGGCTCCTTACTCGGTTCTCTTGTCCTGATTCACGAAGTGCCCCTGGGTTTCCCGCGCGTTTCGATTGCGAGAATGAGGTCACTAGTCCCACTCACCGTCTATTTGGGCGCTGACAGCGTCCTCGGCGTCTCAGCGCAGCAGATTAGCATCCTTTACCTGAACGTTATAGCGACCGCTTACGCCGTTGGGGTGTTTGGCGCACACTATCGGTCGAGTATTTTCCTGATTGTGCCTCTTGTAACCGTCCTTTCTATGGCATTATACCCTCGCTTTTGCTCTCTCGACTGGGGTTTGCGGCCCCGGGTTGGGAAGTATCTAGCTTACTTCGGCGTTCCAATATGTTTGGCCGGGTTTTTGCTATCTTACGTAAGTGGCGTTGTCTTCTTGCGCATTTTTCGAGTTCAAGAGATTCGGCCATTGTTGCTTGTGCTCGCAGCTTACGCAGGGCTTTTTTTTTATAACAGAATCTGGGACAAATTGGTCACTGCGTGTGAGGGCGCAAAGATCGTTGGCTGGGGGATAGTTTTCGCCACAGTTGCATTCATTTTGGTCATGGTAACGCTTACTCCTATTTTAGGCGGAATGCTCGCAATTGCCACCGGAATGGTCTCGAATGAGATCACATACAGTGCCGTGCTTCTAAGCTGGTTCAAGCTGCGCGTGACTGGAAAACGGCGACCAAAAACTATAAGTGACTAGGGCATAGCGATTCTATATACAGGGCATATTATTACACGGTTTGGGGTAGTCCACGGCTAATGCGAGAGCGATACGAGCAGGATCAGGGGTATTCTAGACTGGGATCACCTCAGCCGCCATCGGCGCAGCACAGTCACACGGTTGAGCGGACGCGTTCGAGGGAGCTGGGCAAGAAAGTGTCAGTGGGCATATTGCTCACCACCCTTACGCTGCTGCTTATCACCGTAGGGTTCGCCGGATATTGGAACGGCGGCATCGGCTTGATCGACCACGATACCTCGACGAACATCGCGTTAGCAAAAAACGTTCAACAAACCAGCGTGTTAAACCAAAATGATCCAAACGCCGCCACTAGTGACGTCTGGTATAACATTAACCCGCCTGGCCTCCCACTCGTATTTAGCGCAGTCGCTATACTCGGTGGGGTGAATATTAGCATGAACTCCGAACTGCTCGTTCTGCTGCAGGGGTTTTCCGCGTTCATCTTGGTTGCCTTCGTTCTCACCACTTTTGTCGTAGTAAAGAAAATCGCAGGCGACCCGCGAATAGCCGCCCTGGCTTCGTTTTTTTCAGCAACGTTCAGCCCAAACCCGGCAATTTTGGGGCCGCAATACATTGTCGCGTCAAGCTTCGGGCTGATACTGATGATGCTTGGGACGTACTACCTCTACGCGGCAATCAAGGACGATGCGGGCAAGCCTATCCTGACATCAAAATATACATTTCTAGGTGCGCTTACCGTAACAACGCTTATTTTTATGCACAGGCTTTCTACCACGACGTTTTATTACATTTTCACCATCTTCATCGTACTCTATGTGCTGATCAATCTTGGCACTCGCATGCATTTGAAGCAAATAAGTGCAATGGTCCTGCTACCCGTCATCATTAGCGCCCCCTGGTGGCTGTCCATGTATCTCCACTACCAAACTCTCCCGTGGAGCATTCCACAGATCTTGACTTTGTCGGCAGGCATGTTGGGGCTCGCAGCCGTCGGCGTGCTTCTTAGCGGGAGAACCGATGAAAGGTCACCGCAAAAACGCCGTGACAGACTGTTCGCCGTAATTGGCCACACGACAAAAGACGCCCTTAATTTGATCATAATTTTGGTTCTAGTCGCGATGGCTGGAGTAATTGCGGTTTCCCTTGTGTTTTCTGCTCAGACGGCGTTTTCGCTAGCTTTCATGGTTTCAAGTCTTGGCCTTATCCCAATTCTGAGTATTCTGGTTTACAAAACAACCCTCTGGGACCGGGCTGAGACAAACCTGCGAAACATGCTTGTTTCAAGCTGGCTCCTCGTGGCATTGGTACCCGCGCTAATCGGTGTTTTGGGAGTAGCGGTGCCGCACATGCCCTATCTTATTCAACGCGTCATACCGCACGTTCTGCTAAATCAAGGCGGGGTGCAGTCGATACTCTATCTCGTGCTCCCGCTGTCAATACTTGCTTCACTCCTTGTTTTTCGGCTCGCATATGAACCGCAGCCGCGCGTTCACGGCTTGCGACGGAGGCGAGACAATCGGGCAATGCGCTCGATGCTTATCATCGCTTTTGTAGTCATCTCTGTGTTATCGCCGGTATTCCATATTGCCGCAGCCAGCGCCCTTGCCGTAAACGCACAGGAACCAAAACTCACCCCTGACGAAACGAGTGCACTGCAATGGCTCAATCAACACACAACGTCCAATGACACAGTCTTGTCAGATCCGACTTTCTTGCAATACATAAGCACGTTCACCAATGCTCGAGCTGCGATATCAACCGACTCCGAAAACTCCTACGTCGTCACCCATCAGTTATCGCAGCTGACAGACCTGTCCAATTTCATGAACAGCTCCACAGACTCCGCCACCAAGCTACTCATAGCAAAAAAGATGGGTGTAGACTACTTCGTTTATGATCCGATCAAAGCAAATTACTCCAGCAGCCTCTGGGGATTTCCTTTAGCAGCGAACTTCGTTCCAGATCCTGCGATTATGACAGTGGCACAGCAATTTAACGGAGTAACGATTTACCAAATCAACCAAAGCCAGCTTGCTCAAACGCCTACACAATACGCGACGATCAGCAATGTCACTGTGAACGGTGACTCGGTAGTTGTTTATATAACGAATTACGCCAGCGATCCGATGAGCTTGCACATCGCTTGGCAAGACCAGTACAAGCCGGTGACGTTAAATGCCGGCGAGACTAAGGCAGTGCCGATCGATTTTACAACAAGCGGCAGCTCTAGCCCGTTAAACTTTCTGCCCACTGTGGGGTCAACAAGCACCCTGTATGTTAGTTTATGGATGGATTCTCCATCCAACAGCGGTAACGGAACTCTTGATGCGAGATACACCGCTCCGATAGACGCAGTTAGCATCAATTCACAACAGCTGTTGTAACGCCCGCAGCTTAGATTAGGCTAATTAGCTACTTCTATAGCCAATTCCGTGAGTCTCGTGATCAGTCGACCAGTAGATGCCTGCGGCCAGATAAGGCTGTTCGACGCACTGTCGCCTGCACCTCATAGCCGTTTTTCCGGTCTGTCGCCAGGAATAAGACGCCTCAACGAGCCGACAAGACAGCCAACAAGACGCTTATTGCACCGGATATTATGCATAAAGTCCAAAGCGTTTTCACTAGTCCCGGTTCTTTCATTGATCTCCTGCTCAAGATGTAATCGGACAAGTTCTTTCGAACGGAATACGACTTTGAGGGGACCAAGTACCCCTCATTCGTTACCTGCGTGGCAGTAAACGAGTGACTCTCGGTTACCTTTCCCACAGAGAGCAATACCATGCCGTAGTTGACGATATATGGTAAAGCCGCGATGACCGCAAATAGTTCGATTTTTAGCGCTATGGCGCCAACGGCGATAGCGCTACCGATGCAGAGCGTCCCTACATCGCCGATAAATATGCGGGCAGGATACCTATTGAACGGAAAAAACCCTAGGAGAGCCCCAAAAAGCGCCGCCAATATCAAAAGTCCCACGACGCCCCCCGTCGGCGATATAAGCACCATTCCAACGAGTATTAATGCAAACGTCACTATGGCCGCGCAACCTATCTCCATCCCATTGAATCCAGCAAAGGTATTGACTGCATTGGCCCCCGCTGTGACGGCAAAAGGCACAATAGGGATCCACGCGAGTCCAAGCCAAAATACCCCTAACAAAGGCACGAAAAGATAAGGGTCGCTCCCGGCGGTCAATATGAGCGGAATGCCAGCGAAATAGCCAAGGAGCGGCTTTTCTTTGGCGCCAAGGTGCATCACGTCATCTAGGGCCCCTACAATAGTTGATAAGGTTACCACAAGCACTGAAACCAATATTAACGTTAAATTGAGTCCTAAAAAAGCCGCGAAGATCATAGACGTGGCGAACCCTGCGTAGATCGCAAAGCCGCCCATTTCGGAAATCTCAGGCTTTTCAACTTTGTGAACGTCAACGCCAAACACCCCAGCAGGTTTCATTCTCTTGCTGAGCGGCGGGGTCACAACAAACGTAACTACAAATGAAAGCAGAACTGAGACTACAAGCAAAAAGAGGATATAGCTGTCGATCATCCGTGATCTTATTTTTTAAGTTTCTTTTGTGTTTCGTACTGGCCCGAAAGTACGGACAACCTGAGCTTGTGTCGGATCGAACGTGATTTCCCCTGTTTCGTCGAACATCGCTTGAACCGTCCCGCCAGCGTGAGAGGTGGCGCGGGTTCGCATGCCCATGAACCCTTCCGAAAAAACCGTTAGGTGAGCATAGAAGCTCGTTTTTGACACTTGCGGAGAGATCGTGAGCCGCCCTTCTTCGAACAGCTGAACGACTTTAGAGATTATTCGCTGCGATGATTTGCCGTCGTTAAGCGGGTCGCTTATTTTCTTTCCCGGCGCCGTAGCCCGTACGGCTTCAGTCAAGACATCCGGGTGCGGGCTATTGCCTAGTAACCTATTCCACCCGTTTTCAACAGTCTCGATGTAATACGTGCTATCAGACAGCGTGATGCACGGCGTTTCCAAAATGGCGCTTTCTTTCTGAGGGCCCCCGGAATCGGTGACTAACACATGAGAGTCCATCATCAGTCTTATGAAACCAGTGTAAGCTAATGGATCGATAAGGTGGACGTTCTCACACGATTGCAATTTTTCCATTAGGCCGAATTTGACGAGGTGTCTCCTAGTATTCGGGTGCAAGAGCATGATTACGTTGTATTCATCGAGACTGGTCGCCGCTTTCGTGATTCTGCCGAGCGCCGCCGGGTTTCCTATGTTCCACGGCAGCCTAACCGCCACTGCAACAATCGGTCGTTCGTCTTCACAAAGCGCATCGATAGACTCCGCCTTTTGCGCCGTCGGTTTGTAGTCCAAAAGTGCGTCAACAAGAGGATCACCTAAGTAGTGGACGCAATCGGGATCGTAGCACTCTTCAAGCAGGTTTAGCTGTGCCGTGTTGCACACAGGAAAAAATAGCGTCGAGCACATTTCGATGACTTTCCTTCTCACATCGCTGTGCAAGTCCCGCAGTGACCGATAGCCCGATTCAATGTGGCCGACCGGAATAAAATTCATCGACGATGCGATGGCTGCGCTAAAAGACGAGATTACGTTGCCTTGCACAAACACAAAGTCGGGCCGCGCTTTCTCCAATATATCATCGATTTGATTGATCATGCCGGAGATCTGCTTATTGTAGCTCATGTTGCCAAGCGACAGGCCATAATCGGGGTCTCGAAGACCCAAATCTTGAAGCAAGTTCTCATACATTTCGCGGTCGAAATGTTGCCCGGTATGAGTGAAAACGAGTTCCGTATCGGGGTTCTTGTCGACCTCCTTGAGGAAAGAGGCCATTCCTATTAGCTCCGCTCGCGTCCCAACAAAAACGGCAATACGCATGTCTCGCCTCCTCTGAGCTTACGAGCACCATCGGCTAAATAGCTTATCATCTAAAAAAAAGCGATGCGCTTCATTGCAGCGTCGCGGATTTCGATTCGATTCTCGAGCCTGGAGGATAAACTCCGGCAGCCACTGCACCCACGCCGAGTGTCGATCCCGGACCAATCGACGTGCCGACGTTTATCATGCTGTTAATGCCTGTGCGCACGTCGTCACCCATGATAACGCCGAGTTTCCGCCTACCGGTGTCCGCGCCACCGAGTTTAATACGCTTCTCATCAAAGCGCAGATTGGCGACTGTAGTACCGGCCCCGAAATTACAGCGCACGCCGATGATGCTGTCCCCGACGTACGACAAGTGCCCGATTTTGCTCTCATCCATTATGATTGAGTTTTTCACTTCGACAGCGTTACCGATCTTGACTCGACTCCCTATGCAGGCACCTGCGCGTAAGAGGCAGTTGGGCCCGATTTCACATCCTTCGCCGATTATGACCGGCCCAATAACGTACGCGCCATTTTTTATGACCGAGCCACGCCCGATTCGCACAACACCTTTTAAGGTCGCAAGAGGCTCGACGACCCCCTCGTTCGCGCTCTCGAGCGTCTGCATCAGCATCTCATTTGCGCTCAATAAGTCCCAGGGCCTTCCTATGTCGATCCACTGCTCCTCAACCTTTGTGTACCCAACGGGGTAGCCCTGATCGATGAGCAATTGTATAGCGTCAGTGATCTCGTACTCCCCCCGTGCCGACTTCCGCGTCTCAGCTATGCGCTCGAAGATGTCCGGCTCGAAGGCGTAAATACCGAGGTTTGCCAAATCCGAGAGGGGCTCATTAGGTTTTTCCGTTATTCGAACCACAGCGTCGTCAATGACTTCAAGTATGCCATAGTTGCTCGGTTCTTTCACTCTCTTCGCCCCGATAAGGACTACTTGGTCTGGCGCTGTCCGTGCGATGAGCTTCAATGTGGGCGAGCTTACCAAGCTATCCCCATTAAGCGCGAGAAATCGCTCATCTACGAGATCCCTAACTTGGTTAATTGCGTCGGCCGTCCCGCATTGCTGTTCTTGTCTGACGTATTCAATCTGGGCTCCGAGCTCCGCTTTATCGAAATGTGATCGAATTGCTTCCTCGTGGTAACCGGTTACGATTATTACGCGTAAAATGCCTGCTTCGACACATGAACTAACTATCCGTTCGAGAATGGGCGTGCCCAGCACTGGGAGCATGACTTTGGGGCGGTTATAGGTCAGTGGGCGCATCCGGGTGCCTTCGCCGGCACCAAGTACGACAGCTAACATTGGAGGTGCCTCTGCACTATTGCCGACGCTTTTTCATAAAGCCTTTTTGTCATCGCTGCGTCTTTTGCCTCCGCAGTAATTCTTATCTTTGGTTCTGTTCCTGATCTTCTCACTAGTATCCAACCGTCTTCAAAATCAAGCCTTACGCCGTCAATGGTCGTTATCTCAATATAGTCGAGAGAACGCAAGTCTTGATTAATCGCAGCAATTCGATCGTTTTCACCGCTGTAAGCAACTGACCCTCGCAAAATGTGATACTTGGGAAACTGTGCAATCACGTCGGAGATCGACTGCTGACTAGCAATTGATACGATCAGTGCCGCTGCATAGATACCGTCCGGAGTATAGGAAATGCGGGGAAAGATCCAGCTACCGCTACTTTCGCCACCGAAGTCCGCCCCCGCACGTTTGACTTCTTCCGCGACGTACACGTCACCTACGCGTGTTCGATGAATCGCGCAGGTGAGGACGTCATCAACCATGTGCGAAACGTCGACAGGATACACTGCAATATTTTTTGCCTCGTTCACGCCGAACAGCGCGAGCATTTCATCGCCAGCTATATAGCTGCCACTTCGGTCTACCGCCATCATACGATCAGCGTCACCATCGTGGGCTATGCCGATATCGGCGCGAAAGCTTCGGACAGCTTCAATCAGGAGGTTCAAGTTGCTTTCTATAGGCTCTGGATCTCTTGCGGGGAAAAATCCATCGGGCTGCGCATTCAAAGTGATGACGTCGCATCCCATCTCTCTAAGCACATATGGTGTGATGGTCGCGCCCGCGCCTGAGCCACAATCGACTACTACGCGACAGCTTACATCGGTGAAATGATTGAGGATATCCTTTTTATGGTCATTGATGGCATTGCCATAAAACGCAATTTTCCCAATAGCGTCCCAGCTGGCCCGCTCACCTCTGAACGCGGGATGCGGTTTTTCTTCAGTGATCAATGACTCGATGTCTTCCTGCTGCTCGCTATTGAATGAGGTGCCATCGGGGTTCCACAATTTGATGCCGACGTATTCAGCGGGGTTATGTGAAGCGGTAACCATAACCCCGCACTCGTAGTTGCGGGCTGCGTGAGAAAGAGTCGGCGTCGAGACGAGGCCGATTCGGGTGATGTCACACCCGCAGGCGGTGAGGCCTGAGATGAGCGCATATTCAATCATCTCGCTTGCGATCCGAGGATCTCTACCTATAACGGCAGATTTGCATCGAGATCCGACGGCTAGCCCAACACTGAGCGCTAATTCTGAGCTCAGCCTCTTGTTGGCCACGCCACGAATTCCGGAAGATCCAAACATGATAGGCCTCCGTTTTTCCAATTGACTTACGATTCAAATGGCACCAAGATTACACTCAGAATCCTCTTCCCATTGAAATTAAATGTTTTGGTAAAACTATAAATCGAGAGGTAAGCGTTGAATACTACGTGCGTCGATTAACAGAGTATGCGGCTCACGAACGTAACTCAATGTGGGATTGGTCCAAAGTCAAAAACCCACTGCGAGTGGCCCTAAACTACCTCGTTGTGCGCATATGCGGCTTGTTGCCTTCACTGAAAACAAAAAACGCGCTATATCGTTCAATTGGGATCAAAGTCGGCAGGAACGTTTCTGTCGGTTTGGAAGTCACTTTTGATATCTTTTTTCCTGAACTTATAGAAATTGGCGACAACTCCGTCATCGGATATGGATCTACCCTGCTTTGTCACGAATTCCTGATAGACAAATGGAAAAAAGGCCCGATTGAAATCGGCAAAAATGTTCTGATAGGAGCAAACTCGACGGTCTTAGCAGGCGTGGTCATCGGAAGCGGAGCTACGATTTCTGCCTGCTCTCTTGTTAATCGAGACATCACCAGCGACGCTCTGGTCGGCGGGGTGCCCGCTCGAGAGATCAGGAGGGAAAACACGGCGTGAAACTCCGCGATATCTTGGAAAACACGCCGCTGTTGGTTGCGATCATACTTATCAACGTCGCGGGAACGTTGGTCGGTTTCTTCTACTACTGGGATCAGCTGGTTTCTTCGAGCCCCGTCTATTGGATATTCATCCCAGACTGTCCTCTGTACACTATGCTCGCAGCGGCCGTCCTAGCCGTTTACGTGAGCACGAGGCGCAGTTCCGATATTGTCAATTTCATCACAGCAATCGGATTGGCAAAATACGGCACGTGGACCGTATTCGTCGTCTTATCGTTCACTGCGTTTTATTTTTCAGTCGACAGCAGTTTTTACTCAGTTCTGGTTCTATTGCATGTCGCGATGGCTGCCGAGTTCATTCTGCCGCTCATGTTAATTCGGCGGCTGAAGCAGAGGTTCATTGCCGTTGCGCTCATATGGTTCTTTGCAAACGATTTCGCGGATTATTTTTTGGGCACTCATCCACCCATACCAGCAAGCGACATCACGCAGATCGCCATTTTCACTTTCCTGCTTACACCGGTCTTCATAATCGTGGCATACGCTGCAGCCAGATTCTTAAATAATAGCAACACATGAGAGTTGCTTAGCGGGGGTTGCCAAGCCAGGTCAAAGGCGCAGGGCTTAGGGCTGCTACGTGCAAGTAAGACACCCTGTCTCATAGGAGTTCGTGCGTTCAAATCGCACCCCCCGCATTAACTTTTTCACTCGTGATTCAGCTTTCTCTTAACGCCTCACACGAGATCCGTCTTTAGCGGATTGGACAGGCAGCTAAGCCCGAAGGAACGATAGGTCAGCGAGCATGAAGAAAAAACGATGAGCGGGCAAATGCTGAGACGACGACAAGCATCACTTCACTGATTGGGTACTAACACGATTTACAGCTGGGTGACCGCATTATGGTAGGAGCAAGAACAGGTCAGCGCTCGGCTCGATTCTGGTTTCGATGCCGTCTTTGAAAAGGCGGACTGTTCCCCCGCTTTCCGAAACGGTTATTGCTATCGCGTGTGTCTCGCGCGTAATCGCAAGCGCCGATATGTGTCGCCCCCCTAACCCCTCTAACTCGATTAATTTTGTGTTTACGTCTAAGTATCTGCCGGCTGATGTGATGATCCCTTTCTCGTCTACAATAAAAACGCCGTCTAGCTGAGCAAACTCTTTGATGGTTTCCCAATGCGAAGGATTCTTTATGTCCCGCATATCTTCGGCGTGTCCCTTGTACGGATTGAGAATAAGCTGATGTGATCTTCGTAGCACTTCATTCGTGTCCCCAACTATGAATGCGGTTCCCACTTTCTTGCCCTCTCGGCCCTCTCTCCCCAATTCAAGAGCCAATCGCAACACCGCTTTTAGCGCCGTTGGATTCACGCGTTCCGCTGTCCTGTCTATTGCCTGCACCGTTACAAGCTGTTTGACGTCACACACAACGATAGACGACAGGTCCGCCAGGCATAACACGCCAACGATGTACCCGCCGCTTACTACGTCCTGAACATAGGCGGCAGTGGCAATGTCCTGCACAAGCGCGAGATCATTGAACGCTGGGGCAACGATTTTGGTTTTGAGGTCCTGGGTTGCACTTTCGCTCAGGAGGTCTCGCAACTCTTTAGTGACGCCTTTCGTTAGCGAAGAGGTTTCAATAAAAGTCGATGGGACGTCGCAGGGCACCTCGCTACACGATGCATCTGAGATCACAAAAAGATGTGCGGCATTAATCTTTTTTGCCAGCTCATTGGCAGCCTCGGTAATCGCTGTGTAAATTTTATCCATAGGGTCCAATCGCTTCGGCGTCTAACTTTCTCATGTTTTTCTTTTCTTTTCTTGACTTAAAAAACTACTTCCGTGTTCGTCTTCACAAAAGCGATTGTGAGCTATTTAGCTATTTATATCTGTTTTACGAAATACCAAGAGATGAAACACTTTGACGTGGATCTGCACCTACACTCACGTTTCAGCATCGGGACGAGCCCAAAGATGGACCTGCCGCGAATGTGCGAAACTGCTCATCTGAAAGGTGTTCAAGTGCTCGGAACTGGCGATTGCCTTCAGGGCGTATGGCTAGAAGAGCTGGAATCGAGCTTAGAAAAGCGTGGAGACTGTTATGAGATTGATGGAATTGCGTATGTGATTCAAACTGAAGTCGAAACAACGGTCAAAGGGCGTGTTCACCATCTGATATTGTTTCCGAGTTTCTCTTCCGCGCACGAACTCCGCGAAGTGGTGTTCAACAAGGGATATTCACAGTTAACAGGCGGCAGACCTCAGCTTAAAATATCGCCTGAAGAACTTATCAGTTTAGTTCGTGAAGTCGACGCACTCGCGGGGCCGTCACACGCTTTCACTCCTTGGACATCAATGTACGCCGCTTACGATAGCATCCGTGAGTGTTATGGGGAGAACCGCGATCTTGTCACCTTTCTAGAGCTTGGACTAAGTGCCGACACCAAGATGGCCAGCAAGCTAGCAGAATTGGATTCGTGCACCTTTGTGTCTTTCAGTGACGCGCATTCCGCGGCGCCAGACAAGTTAGGCAGAGAGTTTACGCGATTCTGCCTGCGCCGCCCAAATTTTCGCGAGATACGTCGAGCATTCCAAGGCGTCAACGGCCGGGGGGTAATCCTCAACGTAGGTCTCGATCCACGAGAGGGCAAGTACCATCTGACAGGATGCCGTCGCTGCAAAAAAGCTTACGACCTGGAAGATATCACCGCCGACGGAAACGTGCTAAAAACCTGTCCCGAGTGCGGCGGACCACTCAAAATAGGTGTGAAAGATAGGATACGGCTCCTTGCGCTCAAGAGTCGCGAGGTTCCCTTAGCACAAAGGCCGCCATATATACACGCAGTGCCACTCTTAGAGATACTGAAGGCTATGAAGCGCTCCAATCCGATGAACGTTAAGAAGATTTATGGCGAACTGATACGCGAATTTGATGACGAAATAAACATTCTAATCGATGCGCCTCTAGATGATGTGAGACAACAGCACCCAGAACTCGCGGAAGTGCTTGAACGGTTCAGAAACGACGCTATCGACTTCGAGTTTGTGGGCAGAGGCGGTTGGTATGGAAAGATTAAAATCTAGTAGCTCTCAGCTTGCCTCTTTCTATTGATGAGGTTCTTTTTTTCATACGCTTCAATTACCGTTTGTGGCGTTAGGCCCGCACTGATCATCGCAGACACGAGGAAGTGCAAGCAATCAATTAGTTCTTCGTGAACGCTGCTCCACTTTTCCGCAGACAGTGTGTGTTTTTTCCACCACTTCCTCTCGCCGGTGATGACAACGCCCAGCGTGTTGCGCGTCTCGTACGACTCTTGTATCAGATGCCCAAGCAAGGCGATGACCCGGCCTTCTTTGCTCCACTCGTTAAACGGGGCTCGATTTTGAACGGATTCGTCAAAGCTCGCCTGTAATTCAAAGATCTTGTCTAGTCGGTCCATACAGTGAGTTACACGAGTACGGAGATAATAACGCTGTCGATGCGCGCGCATAGAAAGCTTGATCTCGGATGAGTAGTGAGTTGAGGAAGGGGCCGCACCGAATCTATGGACAAAAAGCAACGCGAAAGGCTAGTGCTCCTAGTTCTTGTAGCGAGTGTTGCCATAGTCCTCGTATTTATCTCGTGGCCATTCAAAGACGTCATCGCCATAACGCTGTTGCTCGCTTTTATTCTACAATACCCCACTGCGTGGCTCGAAAAACGCATACACCGACGACGCGGCGCCATTCTGATCGTTATCGTTTCCATCTTCGCAGCCCTCGCGTTCGTATTACTCGACATCGTTTACATATTGTACAGTGAGATCGCTAGTCTATCTGTCTCTTCTGAGAACCTTGACAAGTTGCTCAACCAGGGCCCCCAAAGTCTAATCACGAGCCTTAGCGCGCGAATAAGCGAGAGCCTCCAAGTCGCAAGCTTACAGGGTAGGATCTCTGACATATTGTCGACCATTCTGAATGATGTGCTAGCGAGCTCTACAAGTGTCATAGAACGGGTCATTCCAAACATACCGCTCTACGTCGTCGAACTGGTGATTGTGACTTTGCTTCTTTACTACCTCTTACTGCGCGGAAAGGGTTTCTTCGACGAGATGATCACGCTAGTACCGGCGGAGTACCAAACCGTTGTAAATCGCTTTCTGGGACACCTGCAACTGATATATTACTCACTCTACGTCGTCAATCTCGGATCCAGTATCGTGAGTGGCATCTTAGCGGCGGTGGGATATGCAATACTCGGTGTGCCTTATTTCATTACGTTCGCGATACTCATTGCGATTTTTGGGCTCATCCCCGTTATTGGCAGGGCAATTGTGTACGTACCGCTCACATTGTATTACCTGCTCATCGGAGATCCGATAAAGGCCGTGGTTCTATTGGTTTTTAGCTGGGCAGTGCTTGATCAGCTTACGGGCTTGTACATACTTCCGATGTGGGCCCATCGCACCGGCAGGGTGCCTCAAGCACTGACGATTCTTGCGTTTACGGCCCCCATCTTAGCGCTCGGGCCGATTGGCTTCGTCATAGGGCCGGCGGCTTACGGCCTAGCCCTCGCTTTGTTCAGGACGTACCGGGAAACGCAACAAGAAAAAATGCTGCCGGCGGGTTCTTAGCATGCTATCGGCGAACTTGAGCGGTTACCCAACGCGACCAGATCTCAAAGCCATACGAGAATACGTCAGAGCAGGTGGCGAGAACCCATTCACCGCAGCGGTCAAAAAGGCGGTTCAGGACCAGCTAAGAGCCGGTGTTGACATCGTTACTGACGGTCAAGTGAGGCAGGTCACTGACCTACTCGCATCCAACGTTCCCGGAATGCGGATGGATGACCACCCGCGAATTGAAAACACGGTGGGAACTCCGCGCAATACAACAGCGGAATTGGATTTTATTACTGCTGCGAGAGAATGCGGTGACGCCGCGCGTGTCAAGGCAGTATTACCGGGCCCGTTCTCATTTGCCGACAGCTGCGTACTAGACGCGAAAGCACCGTACCGATCGAAACACGACGTGAACTTGCTATTTGATATTGCATCTGTGCTTCGTTACGAAATCGACGCGCTCAGAGAGAACCACGCAAGCTTGATCCAAATCACAGAACCCATCGAGATCGTACGTGACCTTGATGTATTTTTAGACCTGCTGTCGGTACTTTTCAAAAGGGTGAAAACGCCCGTTTGTCACTTCGAAGGAAACGTGAGCAAAGCCTTTCCAAAGCTGTTAGAAGCGAAAATTGCGGTCATTTCCTTTGACGTTGTTGATTTCACCCAGAATAACGCGACGGTTAAATTTAAAGAACTGGTTGAGGTGCACGAAAAGGTAGCATGTGTGGGATGTGTAGATTCATCAAAGGCGCAAGTAGAGTCAATTGAAGCTCTCCAGAAGCGGGTTGGCCCATTTATTGATGCATTTGGGCAAGAGCGCATTTGGATTTCTCCGAGTAACACGCTCGCCAATTTGCCCCGACTGGCTGCCTTTGACAAACTGAGGCAACTTGAAGCAGCGAAACGACGCATTGCAGCCAGAGCTGAGTAATTACCCTCTGCCGAGGCATACAGGTCTGATCGCAAGAGAAATATAGCCTTTATCCTATCTAAATCTTGGAGTTGATAATGTGCTTAGCGTTAATGAAATCTCGATGGGAATCGTTGAAGAAATGCTGGATTACACGGAAGAACTGAAGATAGAGGCGCTTGAGCTTGACAACGGTTCCACGGTTATTGACTGCGGCGTTAATGTCGACGGCGGCTACGAAGCTGGCGAGATGTTTACCGAAATATGCCTCGGCGGGCTCGGGTCTGTCAGGCTCACCGTACAGACGTTGAAGAATACGCCCTTAGTGTTTATTCACGTCTTCACAGACCATCCCGCTCTTGCCACGCTTGGATCTCAGAAAGCGGGCTGGCCGATAAAGGGCGATAACTACAGCGCAATGGGTTCAGGACCGGCGCGAGCTTTGTCGTGCCAGCCGAAGAAGACGTACGAACTGATAGACTACGAAGATGATTATGATTTTGGGGTAATCGCACTAGAATGCGACCATTTGCCCGATGAAAAGGTTGCAGGCGAGATCGCCGAGCAATGCAACCTTGAGCCTTCAAAACTAACACTTCTTAACGCGCCGACGTCATCAATTGTCGGTACCGTGCAAGTGGCTGGTAGAGTAGTCGAAGTCGCTGTCTACAAGGCCGCAGAACTCGGGTATGACACACTACAAATAATGAGCGCGGCCGGTTCGTGCCCGATCGCGCCCCTTACCAAGGATTCACTTCAAGCGATGGGCATGACGAACGACGGCATAATCTACTATGGAAATGTCTTCATGACAGTCAAGAAGTACGACGAGGTGTTCGAAAAACTGCCCTCGGAAACATCCCCGTCCTATGGCAAGCCGTTTTACCAAACCTTCAAAGACGCCAACTATGACTTTTATAAGATAGACAAGTTCATATTCGCGCCTGCCCAAGTCACGATAACGGATGCGCAATCAAATAAAACGCTCAAGTTTGGCCGATTGAACGAATCGGTGCTCGCGGAATCATTTGGGATATAGACTAGCGCGTCCTGTCCGCGTGGACGTAGTTTCAAACGCTTAGAATAGTTCCAACGCCCTTGCTCTTGCCTTCTCTAAAAATGAATCTCTGACCTTTATACACGTGATACGGCCGATATTTGAACCGGATCCTTACTGTCCCAGACTCGCCGGCCATCATGAACTCACGCTCAGGATCAAAGGTCACGCTCTCTGATATCGTTTCGACGTGAATCACAGGTTCATAACCGCGTCCGATCCTCGTCGGGTGGTGCAAAATATATACTTCACTGACAAATTCCCTCACCGCAGCAGGCTTATTTCGCGCTAGAACCATGCCTCGCTCAATATCGTGAGGCTTAACGCCCTTAATGGCAAGCCCGACGATATCGCCGGCCGAGGCTTTTTCGACGTTACAGTGATGCATTTCAATCGATTGGATCTTCACTCGCCAGAATGCACCATCTTTTGCAGGGCCCAAATAGAGCGTGTCGCCAACAGCAACCGTGCCGCTCTTGATCGTACCGCTGGCTACGGACCCAACGCCAGTTATCTGGTACACACGGTCGATGTAAATCTCAAAGTCCGCGTTCTCTGTTACGTTCCTTTTTGGCAGGCGCTTGAAAAGCTCGTCCAAGATTTCAATACCATCAAGAGTCACAGGAGAAGTTCGTATAATCGGCACGAGCAGCCCTTGCGCGACCTTACCGCAAATCCTCTCGACCCCGTCGACCGCTTTCAACTTATAAGGCACTCGGCCGACGACACGTAGGATGTCGTGGATCTGAGATTCGACCTCTTGTATAACCCGCTCACTCACTCTATCGATCTTCGTTAATGCGACAATGGTGGGAAGTTCCATTGCGAGTAAGATTCCTAGATGTTCCTTCGTGACGTGGGTTACACCATCGTCAGCGGCGACGACTAGAAGGCCGTAATCGAGCTTTGGCCCGACGATCCCCCTGATGGTAGTTCTGAGCCACGGTTCGTGCCCCACCGTATCGACAAACGAAACGAGCTTTGCGGAATTTTGAACGACACCTGCTCGCTCTCTCTTGCTAAGTGGGTTCTTAAGTCGGATGACGCGCTCGTTGAAACCGTATACTACGTACGATAGATCTGCTGAGAGTCCTCGCTCTATTTCGTGGGGCTTGACGTCCAGATACAGTCTCGTTTTTCCTGACCCATCATCAGGCGTGCCGCTTACAATCGTGCCCACTAGGGTGCTTTTACCGTGATCTACGTGGCCCGCGGTTCCAACAAGAATATGGTCTTTTTTCGAGTGCATGTTTTTGATAGTGAGTAATCCGATATGGCCCCCCTTGACCGCGTATTCTTCTACCCCACACACGTGCGCACCAACGTCTCGAGCGATGGCGTGCAAAACATGCACAGATTCATCTAGCTGCGGCCTGGAAATACCTTTCAGATAGCCTGAATCAGTGATCCCTACGATGTATTGCGTTTTCCCATCAGCTTGCAGGAGTTTGTACTTCATTTGACACGCGAGAGTTTGCCGGCGCTCTCCCTTAAGATGGGTTTCTCGTGTCAAGAATTCCTTAAACTCGAACCCGACCCCCTCACCGTTGCCCGCGATTGCGGTCAATTTTTCAAAGTCTGAAGCCATAAGACGATCAATTCACTAGGTGTTGTTATAAAAAATAGCTCTGTCGATCGACCAGCCGCGACCGAGCTGCAACATTGACCAAGTCACAGTTGGTCACCGAGTGAACTGGCCTGCGTAGCTCGGCTCCTGCGCACTAGGCGCCTTGCGGCAGCATTCGTGCACAAGCCCCGCTCAACAGGCTGAGCTGGGCTATCCAGTCGCAGTTGCGTATCTCAAGACATACATCGGCATGCCACGAAAATTGATCAAGTTTAGTCGTGTATCCTCGATGATCTCAGACCCAAGTGGTTTAATGAGCGCATCCGCACCTATTTTCTCAGACAGCTCTATAATGCTTCGCTGAATCTCCATTGGGGGCCGAATGGCGTAAATCAAACGAGCACCCCGATACAGTTGCAGATCTGGATGCGTGACATCGTCTTTAACGTAAATGGGCTTCAAGCGACAATCGATTGCATCAATTTCAAGGATGTCCGTTGCCGTAACCTTGAACCTGGAGCAAAGCGCGAGAGCGACTCGCGAATATCTCCCGATTCCAACTTCAACTAACGCTGTGGAGTAGTTGTTTCGTATAAACTCTGGGAGTACTTCCGCGCAGCGGTCAGACATAGCCACAGCCTTTAATTATCCTTTGTTAGCATATACATATTCCGCGTCGACAGGCCGCAGCCAGGAGGTATTACTTGTCCGTAATTCGTAGCTTCCGACCGTCAGATTTTGAGCGGATCATAGCGATTGAAAAAGAGGCATTTGGCGAATACAACCCGATATTGTTTATGACGGCATACGAAACGTTTCCTGACGGTTTCCTTGTTGCGGAAGAAGATGGTCACATAGTCGGATTCTTGACCACCGTAGTAGTAGCTCTATTTGACGTGAAGATCCTGTCAATAGCCGTAGACAAGAGGTGCCAAAGCAAGGGCTTTGCCTCAATGCTGTTAAAAGCGCTCTTCCAAGTCTTACGCGCAAAAGGAATCTTGCGACTACTCCTTGAAGTGAGGCTGAGCAACACTCGCGCTCAGAAATTGTACTTATCGCTCGGCTTCAATCTGGTCAAGGTTATTTCTGCTTATTACCAAGACGGCGAAGACGCCTATTTGATGGAGAAATTGTTAGTTAACCAACTATCGTAATCTTATCATCTCGGTTCGTGCGGCAAGTTCTTCCATTCGCGCTGAAATCCTGCCTGTACCAGAGAACTCCTCGGAGTCCATCACACATGCGAGTTCATTGCCAAGCACGAAGATCGCGTGCTTATGCTCAGCCTTGCTTCTGTGTATGTGCATCGGGCCGATATGGAGCGAAGCGTATCGCTCAAATTCACCGTTACAACACGTGTGTTCTTCAAAATAGTTCTTGCATCGAACTAAAAGTGTGTGTAACTGAATAAGTTCCTCTTTATGCATGGGCCATACCTCGGTGTCGTTAGACAGTAAAACGTTAAAAGTAAGTGGTATAAAGTATTTATGTAGGAATTGCGCTTCCTAAAAAAAGTATTTAAAAGTGACGTTATACTCCTCACGCAATATTGTATCCCCACTGCAATATTGCCCTAAAAATAGATCGACAAAAAGTTGGAAACGGAGCTGGCCAAACTAGCTCCGCAACTCAAAGATTATTGGATATCTTCAACAGTGAGTACTTTGACTGAAAGCGGCCTTTTGACGACATTGCCTATTTTGACGCCTATTAGATAATTAAGCTCTTTTTCTGCCGCAATATCAAGAATACGCTGAGTGATAACTCCATCGAAAATGACACTCTTGACTAGGCCGTCTGATTCTTTTAGAGCGCTTACGAGGTTCCGCACTTCTACCTCTTTTAAAACTTTCCCCTCTGCGTCGAGCAAAAACGCATTCAGCGTGCCGTTCAGCGCCTCTACGTAGTTTTTGAAGCTGCTTTCGAGCGGGGATGGCTCGCTGACTTCAACAGGCGCGACGCGAGGCGCTGGCGCTGGCTTATTTCGAGTATGTTGCGAAGGCTTTTTCTTGTTCCTTTGTTCGAGCACCTGTTCGATGGGAAGTTTGTTTCGTAACGCCTTTACGATCTCTTTTTGAGACAAATCTTCAACGCTCTTGCCCTCAGGCGCATACGCGACGTAATCGACGTCAGCGGTTTGCAGGAGCTCCTTGAGGATCAACTCGCCCCCTCGGTCGCCGTCCAAGAACGTTGTGACGGTCTTCTTCTTGCTCAGTTCAATCACAGCCTTAGGCACGTTCGTCCCTTCAACGGCTATGGCATTCTTGATGCCGCACCTGAGCAGAGTCAAAACGTCGGCTCGTCCTTCAACGATTAGTATCGCGTCAGAATCCTGAACGTTAGGACCCGACGGGAGTTTTTCTTTACCGTAGGAGACAAGTTCGTCGACTCGCACAGCCTGCTTTACCGATTCAGTGAGTTCTTGGCTCTCTGGCAAGCTTTCATCAAACTTGTCAAGAAGTATGTGCTTCGCCTGATCAACGATCTGACGTCTCTTCGACGCTCTGATGTCCTCGAGCTTAGTAACGGAAATGCTAGCGACGCACGGTCCCACACGATCGATAGTCTCAAGCGATGCCGCGAGTATCGAAGTTTCAATCTTATCGAGCGAGGAGGAAATGAGGACGTATCCATCGGACTTGCCGCTTTTTGAGCTTATGTTTACCTCAATGCGTCCTATCCTGCCCGTCTTTTGGAGCTCTCTGAGATCCAAATCGTCTCCAAGCAACCCCTCTGTCTGTCCAAATATTGCTCCTACTACGTCGGGCTTCTCGACGACGCCGTCTGTATGGATGTCAGCATAAATAACGTATTTTGTAGTGTCAGAATTTTGCATTATCGTCAACTCCTTAAAAACTGCAGAAGTTGTTGAATAAAGGATCCAATAACAAGCCGTTTCCTATTTCTACAGTCGCGCTTCGTGAATTTGCAAGCATTAGCTCACAATTGTGAATGTAGGGTTAATGTGACCTTTTTCAGTTGATGTTTTGACTCGCTAATAATTAAAACTACCGATGTGTTGCGATAAGCGCTACGACTTCTTTGTCTTGGCGTTACTATTTTCTATCGCCTGGTTAATCACCGACTGAACTTCCAGGACGGTGGTGTTGCACAATAGCACCACTTTCTGGCTGCTAGTGTGACCAGAAACCAAGTGCACCTCTTTTGCAGGCTTGTTGAACAAAGTCGCTAGGTATCTGACGAGCTCCTCGTTGGCTTTTCCCTTCTGCGCGGGCTCAGTGAGCTTGAAAAGTATAGCACGCCGCCACCCATCGTACTTCTCAACGCCCACGTGTCGCGAACCTGGCGTAACCTTAATGCGAATCGAAACGCCTTCTTGTACGGCCCTAAGTGCGCCTTCAAGCTGCATCAACGGGATCAAAAGACAAAGATAGTGGTCTTTGCCCTGACGCACTAACTCCGAAGGTTCACTCTCTTGAAATTTTCGCTGTCCCCTTCAGTTACCCTCGTGCCAGGGCATGATGCGACCTTTGCCATTACGGGGTTGTCTTGTTATCATCAAAGGGCGTTCGCCAGAAACTCAAACAAGGACCTATACGTAACGGGGATATTTCGCTCTCATATGCACTGATAATCATCCAAACACTCACGTGAAACGTCATACCAGTCCTCTTAAGAGCGCTAATTTGTATATTAAAGATCTTATATATCGTTTTCCTCCGCGAAGAAAACACGGCGCTTACGTCCGACTGTCGTGCACAGATGGCATTATTCAAGTATCTGAGCGAACGCGCCGCGCATCAACACATGCACCTGCAAAAGGACGCTTTGAGAGGGCGCAGCGCAAAAAAGAGCGATGCACCGGCGTGAAAACGCAGTCGATGTTTATATACAATCACATCGATACATCTAAAGTAAGAGTATGTTTGACCCATACCATCGCCCCATCAAGAGTCTGCGCATTTCGGTGACTCACAAATGCAATCTCAACTGCATTTATTGTCACGAAGAAGGAGAACTACACAGTGCCCACCCGTATGAGATCTCTGTGCCTGAGATAGCCAAAATCGCTCGACTCTGCTACAACGAAGGAGTCACCAAAGTTAAGTTTTCAGGCGGAGAGCCGCTGCTGCGCAAAGATATTCGCGAAGTCATCGAGGCATTGCCTCCATTTGAAGACGTTTCAATGACGACCAACGGTCAACTCCTCGATGAGCGGATCGGCGATTTAGAAGGACTTGATCGGGTAAACGTAAGCTTGGATACGCTAAACGCAGCTACCTACAAGAAACTGACCGGGGGGAAGATCGAAAACGTTTTGAGAGGAATCGACGCAGCCCTTGAAGCAGATCTAACGCCTGTCAAGATAAACATGGTCGTGATGGATGGGATAAATGACCATGAGATCGGGGATATGATAAGGTACGTGCAAGGAAAAGAGATGGTTTTGCAACTGATCGAACTAATGGGCTTCAAGAATCGCTCGGGGCTACGAGGATCTAATCTGAGGCTCATAGAAAGCACGCTCGAGGGGCTGTCAAACAAAACGACCGCAAATACCTTGCACAATAGAAAGAAGTTCGAGATCAACAACGCCGAAATTGAAATTGTTCGCCCCATAGATAATACCGAGTTTTGTATGAACTGTAACAGGCTGCGAGTCACATCAGACGCAAAGCTTAAGCCGTGTCTTCTCAGAAACGATAACCTCGTGGATGTGCGAGGAATCGACAATTTGTCAGACGAACGCGCTTTAGAACTTATTATGAGCGCAGTCACAAGGAGGGAGCCATATTACAAACCAAGTTTCCTTGGCGGAGCTTATAGTCGACGGAAAGCGGGTACCTACTAACCAGTTCGTCCAAGATGTTTTTGCCGGAATAATTAGCGGCGTGCTTGTGTCTATTCACGGCGTCGGGGACGACTGGAAGCTCGCAGAAGTGAAGATAACGCGCGCTGAGTAATTTTCTTTATGGACTTAGACTCGCTCATCGAAACACTCGAAGCCATCGCGCCACCTGAACTGGCCGAGCCGATCGATGATGGGCGAATAGGGCTTATAGCTCGCGGACGAGACGAAGCAAACTCGATAGCTGTTGCCTTGGATCCGACAGCGAACGTGATTCAAAAAGCAGTCCATACCGAGGCCGATATCCTTATTACGCATCACACGCTAATTTGGAGTCCTATCACTAAAGTCCCTTTGCGTATTCAAAAACAGCTCACGCTTATCTTAGAGCACGGTTTATCGTTTTACGTCTTGCATACTAACTACGATGCGGCGCCTGGGGGCGTCAACGATGTGTTGGCGAAACTCGTAGGATTGCACGACATCGAACCATTTGGCCTCGGAAGAATGGGTACAATCGATCCCGTCAGCACATTAGATTTTGTTAAGCACGTAGCGCAAAAACTTGGTACACACGTCCAGTTCACAGGGAATGGCACCATCGAAAAAGTCGCCGTGATTGGCGGTAGCGGCTTTGGAGCAACTGAGGAGGCAATCGCAGCGGGCGCTGACGCACTCCTTTCGGCCGAACTGAAGCACGACGCTATTCGCTGCGCAGAAGGGCGTCTTTCTCTGATTGACGCCACGCACTATGCGACGGAAGCGCCAGCAATGCAAATCCTCGCGCAACGGTTAGGCGGCGAGTTTATCGACGATAGGCCAAAGCTTTTAGGCCTTATCTACCACCAATGACCAAACATTGCCAACGCAGACACGAATGAGTAAGATAGGAGAAGTACCTTTGTTTGCCGATGCCTTTAAGCAACAAATCGAGCGCGAATACGGAAATCGGGGCAAAAAGGGACTTGAAATAGCGGAAGAAGGACGCGTTAAACTCTATAAAGACTTTTATGTTGTCGTGGGAGAGGCTGATGAGTACATTGTCGAAGAAGCTGTGTGCACCTGCAAAGACTTCTTGTTCAATGCTTCACGAAATACCACGAAATGCAGCCACATGATCGCTGTCGAAATCGCGAAACAGAAAGGCCTCGTTGATTTTGTTAACGCGTGGTATCAGGACGTGCGACCCTTGCCATGATGAAGCCTCTTTTTTGATTCTGAGCCCATTTTGAGCTTATGGTCTTGCTGACTGTCGACGACCACAAGGAACGCTTGTGCCCCATCGTGGACTGTTTGATAGATGGTAGCAGCGGCACCTACAAGCCCGCTAAACTCACGCGGCAGCCGTATAATCGGGTATGCGTGGGACGGCTTTGAACTCTGGACGCTTATGGTATGCGTGCAGATTGGTTGCATACGTCGCAGAACGCGTCAAGCAAGCATAACCGTTATGATTCGCCGTGGCCTGTTTCAAAGACTGGCTGCATAGCACCCCAAAAAAAGGAACCGTCGCGAAAAAGAAATTCTGGTTAAGGGGTCGTAGACGGTGAAGGAAAAGGAGCAGGAGTGAAGACTGACCGGGCTACGATTCCTAGCAGAAGTACATTTTTATGTCGAACGAGCGACAAAAACGAGAATGTTGTGTAAGATCCTACAGTTCTGAGGGGCGCTAAGTCATCGATCTAAAAGCTCACTATATACCTTGCGCATGTTCTTTTCGGGTAACAAGAAGCTAAGTCTACGTAGTTTTAGTTTCATGTCTAATAGACATTTGTCACAGACTGGTTCCGCCCCTTTGTAAGTCTTCTCGCAAAACTCACAGACTTTCGGAGTGGGGTCTTTTTCAATTCTTGTCTTAAGATCAAAGCCCACAAGATAAGTGTTGATTGCTTGAAGAGCAGAGATTAGCTCTTTTTTGCTGATGGATAAACATTGATCTTCGTCATCATCAGTCCAGTCGGCCCAGTCCGTCTGCAGTTTCTTGTGAATTTCTTCGATATTCATCGTGTCCATGAGATCACTTGTGCGGTTTTCCTCCCACGGTATAAGATTATTCTTTTTATCTTATGCCGGAAAACGAGTCGAAAAACGTAGGCAGGAAGAGCGTCGAACGTGTCCGGCAGTGACGCAAAGCTCAGGTGTGGTCACACGCGGCGCTGCGTGCAGCTACTGCCCCCGCAAGGGGCAACGGCTCGACGGATCGTACCTGCGAACTTTTGCGCTTGAGCTAAAGGAACAGCTTGCCCAGACTCTTGCAGCATTCGTCTCATCGGTTCTGACTCAGCCGCGTAGGCACCTAGTCGACTCCGCCGAGTGAAATCAATAGACATGTGCGCTTCTAATGGCACAACATCGAGCACCGTTTGCTTTAAGACGGCTACTCTATAGTTTGGGCAATGCGAACTCCCATTTCAAAAGCTTTCTGACAATCTTTTGGAAATTCTTCCTTTCGTCTCTTTGCCTTCGCTTCAACATCAAAAACTGTTGTCTCGTACTTAGAGTAGTCGTCAAATTGGTAGGTATCATAAACAAACAACGATTCTGACTTTCCGAATATCCGTGCCATGACCATTTCAGCAAGACCGAGGCTCCGATCATAGCCAATCTGTTTCATCTGCTCTTCTCGCACGTTCATAGTGTAAATCAAACCTGTCTTGATCCGCCTGTTGAAAAGCGTTGACCGGTTCGCGTCATACACTGAATACGGGAAGAGCAACCTCTCCATGAAGGATCGCATTTCGCCCGTGACGCCCCCATAATAGATAGGGGAGCCGAGGACAAGGGCGTCAGTTTCCCCTGCTTTTTTGAGCACTGGTGTCAACTCATCTTCTACAGCACACCTACCATAGCTCTCGCCATTTTTCAATTTGCAGGCGAAACAGCTAATGCAGCCTTTAAAATCGAGTTTATACAGATGAACGAGTTCAGTCTCCGCTCCCTGTGAAGCTGCTCCTTCAAGCGCATTATTTAATAGGGTTGCGGTGTTGCATTTGGTTCGCGGACTTCCGTTTATTGCTAATACTTTCATAGACACACATCTCCCTCATAGCGATTTAACTTTTTTTTAGGCGAATATGTTTCTAAACATTGACCCCTCAGACGCCTCAACCCGCACGTTCGACATCCCTCCAGTACTTCATATAGATATCAAACACCGGGTTGGCCTTGATGCACGTGCCTTGTAGCGGGCAGTGGACAAAGAAGAAATAGAAGGATTCCCACAAGTAATAAGGAGGACAAATCATGAAAAAATCCATAGGAGCTCAGACCTTAGTCTTTCCTGCTCCGGTATTTGTGGTGGGAACATATGATCTAGAAGAGAAACCGAATGTGATGACCGCGGCATGGGGAGGAATTTGCTGTTCTGTGCCTCCATGCGTCGCTGTTTCTATAAGAGAAGAAACACATTCGTACAGAAACATTTTAGACCGAAAAGCCTTCACCATAAGCATTCCATCAGAAAAATACGTCAAAGAAGCTGATTACTTTGGCATGGTATCGGGAAAAAACGTGGACAAGTTTTCTGCCACTGGACTGACACCAGCAAAAAGCGAAGTGGTGGATGCACCTTATGTCAATGAGTTCCCATTTGTTTTAGAGTGTCAATTGCTCCGAAGCGTTGAAATCGGGGGGCACACCCAGTTCATTGGTGAAATTAAAGACACAAAAGTGGATGAAGACATAATTAAAAATGACGATCCCCTCATACAAAAAATAACGCCCCTTATACTTGCTCTGGATAACATGTCCTACTATGGAGTTGGAAAATACGTGGCGAAAGCCTTCTCCATTGGAAAGGAAATTAAGAAAAAAGTTGATGAGTAAGCTATCCCCTCAGACGGCTGAATGATCTACCTGTCGTCTACTGCGAGGCTTACATTCTTCCAGCTTTTCATATAAGTAGAGTAGACGTTTTCTGGTAATGGGTGCCGGTAATTGCTCCACGAAATACCTCTTATGCCGTGCGTCAGAATGTAAGCGCGGTTTGACTCGTTCCATCCGATTACATCACCTTGCTGCTCGGCAAACTTTCGCAGATCTGAAGTGACGAAGTGGCTCTTGCATCGTGTCAAGGGAATTCTCACCGTCTGTGCCCACTTGCGGAAGCTTTCCAAAGCGAACATATGTTCGCTGTCTGCTCTACCTTCATAGAGGATCTCCATTTTCGCAGCAAGTTGAGGATGTAACGGCACGTAGTGTTCCATTCTAATCTTGTCTTGCGCTGATTCAACGTGAACGACTGGCTTTTCAAGCCGTAACGCTTCTCTAAACTGTTCAACCGTCACCTGTTTTATCGTGCTGTAAGGGCGTTGACCCGTAAAGACCCCAAACAACACAAGCCCTGCGAACTGCCGAGCACGTTCTTCGTCGATCAAACCGTGTAACACCTGCTGCTTGATAACTGCCAGCACGTGTTCAATATCGTCTTTTGTGACCACTCTCGCCGTCATTTTCTTCTTTATCTTACGCACCCTCGGTTTTTCTAAAAACATGTCGAAAACAAGGTAGCGAGGATCAAGTGTCACAGTGGTTGCAAGGTATGTTGCGAAATGATGCCCAGAGTAGTTTGCCAGAACATCTTCGCAGCCCGTTCAATCCAAATGCAGGAAGACTCTGCTAGACCTATCAAACGGTTGGACACGTACCCTGAAAACTCATTAGCTGTGAACGGCAATGCGATGTCACCAAGCGTCGCGCCTGTGGGATGCTGACCAAACAAAACACGCTGGCTCACACTACGGGCGGCTGTTTCAATTGTGCACTCGCTACTTTGCGGCAACTGCGGTGGAGTAGACAACTTTTCGCTACAAGTAGACAACTTCCACCCAGAATCAAGAAGCTCCCCAGAGCCCTCTATACCGTCAAAGCACCCAAAAATTCGATCATTTTGAGCCGAAAAGGACGTGCGACCCTTGCCATGATGAAGCCTCATCCAACGGGTCAGTCGTTGCCTAGCAGCTCACGTCGGGGAGGTTATCTCCCGTTCGGAGATATGCGATCATTTGCTCCTTCTTGCTTAGCGCGCGCGCGGCAGCCAAATCGACCCGGGCACGCATTTGTTGTATTTCTCGAGCATCGGCGTGTTCACCGACCACTTTCTTTACGGGCGTATAGGCTGATTCGCGGAACTTCGGCGTGATGGTGAACCGCTCACCATCACGGAGCGCTTCAGCGCCGCTGCCTGACTCAACGTGGCCAACTTCATCGACCTTTATAACGCCGTTTAGGGTGGTTTTTATTTCCGCTTCGAGCTGAGCTGGGGCAACGATGAGCAATGAATCAATGGAGACGCCCATGTAATCGATCTGCAAATCGTCGAGCATGGTCAACACCGTGGGATCGATGAGCCGCCGTATCTTCTCCTCTTCTAAAACGAGTTTTACATGCGCCGTTTTTGATATTTCCTCTGCGTCTCCTCGTATGCCGCCGTTCGTGACATCAGTCATCGCATGTATCTTGGTCACGAGACCATCTTGGAGTAACCTATCGCACGCGTGCAGAAACTTCAGGTTCAACGTTTCCTTTACCACGTCTGAACGGCCATTATACAGTGCTGTAGCAGTTATAGTTCCACCGCCAGCGCCTTCGGTCAAGAGAATAACGTCGTCTTCGCGTGCATTGATCCGCGCCGTCAAGCCTTGATCGCTCGCTACGCCGACGGCACCAACGCAGCCTGTCAGTCGGTCGCCGATCACAACGTCACCGCCAACCCGCAACGTGCTTCCCGTGACTAACGGAACATTCATAACGTCCGCGACTGCCCCGATGCCGGCCGTATAGTCAAACACCTTCGACACATCCCCGTCGTCAGCGAGGTGAATGTCAGAAAACAAGGCGACCGGCCGTGCGCCCATGACATAGATATCCCTCAAGGATGCGCGTGTAACGTGGAATCCCGCGAGAAACGGGAAGTCGCTCAAGCGCGAATGCATGCCGTCTACCGTTACCACGATCAAGTCACCCTTTGCTCTGACCACGCCGGAATCATCAAGCTGATCAGAGCCGACGATCGCGCTCGTTTTTCCGATGACCGTGGCTATTTTTTCGTGCAAATAGAAATCGCCGGACCCCCGTGAGCCGACTCCGAAATTACCCATCGTGACCCCAGATCGCTCCCTTTCGCAGAGAGTGCGCCCCGCTTCCTCGACAACCGCTTGAGCTATACGCATTGCAGAATCGAGAGGAATGTTGCGGACCTCTAGAATTCGCTCTGCAAGCGTGCGCTCTATTTCTTCTTTGGCTAAGCCTCGCCTTAGGGCTCCTTTTGCGTAGCCTTCAAGATCCATTAGCACATCTCCACAAAGTTTTTCAACATCTGCAAGCCAGCTGAAGAAGACTTTTCTGGATGAAACTGTGTTCCAAAAACGTTTCCGCTCGCAACGACAGCGGCAAATTCGGTCCCGTAGTTCGAGGTTGCTACCGTGTGTTCGGCGGGCTCAACATAATACGAGTGAACGAAATACGCGTATGCACCGTTGGCACCTTGGACCAACGGGTTCTCTTTCACCACGTCAAGCCGGTTCCAGCCCATGTGGGGTATCTTAAGCTTTTCTGGGGTAGCCCCAAAGTTGAACCGCTTGACGTGGCCTGTGAGGAGATTTAAGCCCTCGACCGGCCCGCTTTCACTCTGACCTTCATCGCTCTCTGTCAGCAACATCTGCATCCCTAAGCAGATTCCAAGTACGGGCGTGCCTTCGTCTACGGCACGCAGTAGCGCCTTTTTTTTATCTTTAATGTTGCGCATGCCGCTCTTGAATGCCCCGACTCCTGGAAGCACCAAGCCGTCTGCCCGGGCGAACTGACTGGCATCCGAAGTGACTTCAGGTTGCGCCCCTGCCTGCTCGAGGCCGCGCGTTACGCTTCTTAAATTGCCGAGACCGTAATCAATAACAATAATTCGTTTCATAGCCGTAGGCGTGAGTAAAGCGACCGATATCTCGATTGATATCCACTTCAGTGATATGTGTCCTAATGTATATATTAGGTCCTTGCCGGATTCCGGCGCATTCGCGTACATCGGGAAAGGGTGCGTGCGCAAACTTACCAGCGCGCATATCGAAGGACTTTGAATCGTGCTGAACCGTTTTTTGCCAGCGCGTCCGAATCAAAGCGACCTTCCGGGAGGCTGCTTTCGCGTTTTTTTCAGACATAAACGCGCGTATTAAGCGGCAGTCAGTTTAATATACAGCCACAGTACTGGTGTAAATAATGGGAGATGACGTAACCCCTGTGGAGGTCAAAGGGATATACATGGTCAGCACGACTACTGGACACACGCCGGTGGTATTGTTGACCGACGACGGACACCGCTTCCTACCGATCTATATCGGTATCTCAGAAGCAATCTCAATCAATGCGGCCCTGCACGGAGAGGTGCCGTCACGCCCTATGACGCACGATTTAATAATGTCGATACTCGAGAACTTCGACGCGAGCATCGTTACCGTGGTCATAGACGATGTCGACGAAGGAATCTACTATGCCCGACTCTCGATAAAGGTTAATGGGACCGAAAAACAACTGGACGCCCGTCCGAGCGACTGTATTGCGCTCGCGATTCGAGCAGAGACCTCGGTGCTGATACGGCGCTCCATTCTGGACGATGGAGCAATAAGCAAAGACGATCTCGATATCAAAGAAATGGACTTTTCCTTTTAAAGCGTAATATTTGCCGCCTTCCTCGGCACGTTTATGTAGCATCGAAAACTCTCGTTTATTAATGCGGCTTCGATGCTTTTTGCTTGATGTCGACTACATAACGTTGGACGGTCGCGCAGTCATTCGCCTGTGGCTTAAAGACGAGCTTGGTCGCAATATCATCGCCTTCGATCCTACTTTTGAACCCTATTTCTATGCGGTAACGGACGACGCTGACGCCATAATGTCTGTAGCGTCGACGCGGTCTGGTGAGGAGATCCGGCCGAATCGCGTCGAACGTGTCGTACGCAAGGACTTTGGCCAGCCCGTCACTGTGCTCAAAGTGTACGTCGATCACCCGCAACACGTGCCGATATTGCGCGAAAAGGTAGCCGAGGTTGGCGTGAGTGTCAGGGAAGCAGACATTTTATTTGCCGTCCGGTACATAATCGATCGCGAACTCGTGCCTATGGATCAGGTTCTGGTGGAAGGGCGCGAACGCGCAGATCCGCATTTTTCCTTCGCCATCGATGTCGACCACATAGAAGCAGAACAGCATCACACGAATCCCGATCTCAAAGTAATGGCCTTCGACTGCGAGATGCTAAGCCACGGTGGCGTTCCAATTCCGAACAAAGACCCTATCATCATCATTTCCATAGCGACCGGAGCTGATGAAACAACCTTCCTTTCGGTTGGCGAAGACAAAGATGATAGGCGGGTCATCGCCGACTTCATCTCCTTCATTCACGAATATGACCCCGACGTTATCGTCGGCTACAACACTGACGAGTTTGATTGGCAATACTTGAAAACGAGAGCAGAAAAATTCAAGCTCCACTTAACGATCGGAAGGGACGAGAGTCCGGCCAAGTTCAGCGCCGGGGGTGGCGTGAAAGAGGTCAGGATCTTCGGACGCAGCAACGTCGACTTGTACAAGGTCGTAAAACGGGACATCAGCGAGCTCAGCGTTAAAACCTTGGACAATGTTGCCGACTACATGGGGGTCATGCGCAAATCGGAGCGCGTGCAAGTGCAGGGTTGGGATATGGCGCGGTATTGGAACGATCCTGAGCTTAGGCAGGTTCTTTTTAATTATTCCAAAGCCGATGTGGTGAGCACGTGGGGGGTCGCAGAGCGGCTGCTCCCTCTTCAGTTTGAACTTGCGCGGATCGTAAGACAACCGCTCGACGACGTATCAGGGATGGGGAGGGGGCGGCAAGTCGAGTCACTTTTGGTTGCTGAGGCGTACAAGATAAATGAAATTGTGCCGGCAAAAGCAGGGGGCTCGGGCAGCTACGTCGGAGGCTTCGTCCTCTTTCCAAAACCCGGCGTGCACGAAGACGTACTTAGTCTCGATTTTTCGTCTATGTACCCTTCAATAATGATTAGCTACAACATTTCGCCGGACACCGTTATGTCACTAGATGAGACGTCTGCGGATTTTTACGAGGCCCCAGAGACGCAATATCGATTTAGGAAGCACCCCGATGGATTCTTCAAACTCATCCTTACGAATCTAATTGAACGAAGAAGAGCAGTTAGAGAGCAAATGACTCACATGGACAATGGTTCACGCGATTTTACTAGCCTTGACGTTCACCAGAACGCAATCAAGATCCTGACAAACGCGTTCTACGGCTATACTGGATGGCACGCGGCGAAGTGGTACCGCAAAGAATGTGCTGAAGCAACGACAGCGTGGGGACGCACCATCATACAGGACGCGGTTGAGCGTGCTGAGAAGCACGGTCTCGAGGTGATCTACGGAGACACTGACAGTCTATTCGTAAAGCTCAAAGAGGCTTGACTTGCAGCTAGCGGTCAACGAAGGCGCGAACGCGCAGTCGAGGAGTGATTTGTGCCGTTTAATGATACTACTAAACTTTTCACGGCTGATATGAGCAACCAGGGGGGGCCTAATGGCAACTGAGCTGATGGATAGAGTCCGCACACTTATCGAGGAGCTTTCGACAATTTATCCAATTCAGCTCGACGTGCATGAGCACTACAAAGCTATCTTCTTTACCGAGAAGAAGAAGCGCTACGCGGGGATTACCGAAGATGGGACTATTGTTGTCAGAGGTCTTGAAGTGCGGAGAGGTGATTGGTGTGCACTCGCAAAGGAGCTACAATCCGATGTTATCAATATCATTCTTGAGAGGCGAGAACCTGGAGCCGCTGCAGAACTGGTTACGAGTGCGATCAAGAGACTTAGAGCCGGTGAGATTCCGTTAGCAAAGCTCATAATTTACAAAACGCTTACAAAAAAGATAGCTAGCTATGAATCCGTGCAAGCCCACGTAAGGGCGGCAAAGCGAGCAAAAGAATACGGCCTTGCCGCCGACGTTGGCGCGAAAATTGCGTATCTCGTTGTGAAAGGGTCTGGATCGATTGGAGACAGATCGTATCCGGCTGAGATTTTTACCCAGAAAGAAGGCAAAGTAATTGACACGCATGGGCAAGAGCGAGAGATAGATGTGGAATACTATGTTAAGCATCAAATTCTTCCGCCCGTCGGAAGAATACTAAATTACTTCGATTACGACGATTCAGAGCTGGAAGGACAACCATTCCAAAGTACGCTCGGTCATTTCTGAAGATCATTCATAATCTTTTTATAACATGCGGCAAAAGTGCGTTCCACGTCGGATTTCGGGGCACAAAATCCTTGTCGTCATTTGGCTGCGATCTCTCGGCTTTTAGCGGGGAACCGTTCGGTTACGCTTCCCAGGCTAGCTTCAGGAGACGGAGCAGGAGACGGTAATGCTCCGCTTATTCGCGTCGATCAATCAACAGCATCGCCTTTTCGAATGCGAAACTTTTTATATTAATTATTAATAGTGATAGAAACATCCAGATGATCTGCGACAGTCAAGCGTCAGAAAGCGCCAGGTCCACGCTTTTTGGAATGCGCCCAGAAAAAAGGCCGCTGGATCTTCGTTGCGCCCGCCTTACCACGAACTTTTGTCGGGGCAGTATATACTCGTGGAGCGTTTTTTGGCGACCACTCCACAAGCTTTGGTCTATTGATGCAACCCAGCTTATTGCCATCTATCTTGTTTCTAGTGTTTTTCGCCCCTTTGATTCCTTTTCCGGGGGCCCCTCGACCTATGCGGGCCCTTGCAGATTCAACGGATACGCATGATGAAAAGAAATTCAGGAGAGTAAACGTATGACAAACGAATCAGGAGAGATCGACGTCACCCATGTGAGGAACCTGGACGTGACCGCAAACCCGGCGGCGCTCGGGCTGACCGCCTTCGGGATGACGACCGTCCTTCTGAACTTAAGCAATGTGGGGTACTTTGCGCTCGGTTCGATGGTACTCGCGATGGGGATGTTCTACGGGGGTCTCGGCCAGATTATTGCAGGGATCATGGAGTGGAAGAAGAACAACACGTTCGGGATGACCGCATTCCTTTCTTTCGGGATTTTCTGGGAGACCCTTGTCGCCCTTCTGATCCTTCCGAAACTAGGGCTCGCGGATGCGGCAAGCTCGAATGCGTTGGCGGCATACTTTGCGATGTGGGGGCTTTTTACGCTCGTCATGTTCATCGGGTCGCTCAAAGCAAACCGGGCATTGCAGGCTGTCCTTGGGTTACTCACCGTGCTGTTCTTCCTGCTGGCAATCGGTGAGATAACGGGGAACGCCAACGTAGTGACGATTGCCGGCTATGAAGGGATCCTCACGGGTTTCGTGGCAATCTACGCCGGCCTCGCGCAGGTATTAAACGAGATGTACAAGAGGACCGTTGCTCCACTGGGGTGAATAGAACTCCCGCTGACGTGAATAGAACTCCCTGCATTACTCGCAAGGATTCTCTTTTTATTTGTTTCTTATTTTTTTGACAACTGTTGTTTGCTCGCCGCTCACATGTGGTGCGGCGGCGCTCACGATTAAGAGGTTTTTTAGAACGTGCCCCGCTGAAAATCTACCCAAAGTATCCCCCTTTAACAAAATCCGGATCGTAGCTGTAGTAGACGCTCGGTCGACGCCGGTAATAGACCTCTTCCGGGCTGAGGTCATACGTCACGAGACACAATGCATGGATCGCGGACTGCTGGGCAATCTGTAAGCTGTAATCGGGGCTCTCGTCATAGGTGAACGCTGACTTGAAGACTTCGATCTCGGCCAAAAGCCCAGGATGCTGCGGAAAGCTGATCATACGCCTGCGCACCAACATGGCTAAGTTCTCGTATGCGGCCACGAGCTTTTTGCGGGCGAACTTGACACGCTCTGCAAAAACGCCCTGCATCTCAAGCGCGTTCAGCATCGCCGCATCCAAGTCGTCGAAAGCCCTGACCACGGCGCCATTGTAGGCGCGCGCTAATCTACGAACCCCAGATATCTGGTTTTCTATGGACTCGGCTGGATAGCGCCCGAAGTTAACGACCTTGTAAGCTTTGAGGTCGAAGACAAGAACGGTGTATTCATCCGGTGGGCGTGCTGGAATCCACCCGACGAAGTAGTAACGCCCCGGCAACGGCTGCGAGTTCATATTCTCGACGACACACTCCTTAGCTTGAGGAAATAGCGTTCCTTGGAGCTGGTTCAAAGCTAGTGTGGTTGCATCGACCTGATCATCGTGCTCACCGCTGGGGAAGTTCGTCTGCTCCTGTACGTACTCATAGACCCACGCGTATTCGCCATCGTCAGGTTTCGGTAGGTAGACGTTCTTAGATTGCCAGACGGGCAGGCAATTGAGGGCCCTTTGCTGTTTTGAGCCTTTCACGTGTATTGGAATCATGCCAGGGATCTTATGTTTGAGATGCGAACAGAGGGCAGCGCCCAGCGGTTGCGCTTCGATGATCTTTGCGCCTGGCTGGGGCCACTTAGAAGCCATAGCTTCGATTGCTTGCACGGTCTCATCAAAATCCCAGCGGCCTCGCACCTGATCTAACAAGTAGAAGTCTGCACCGACACGGCCCCACACCTGCCCGACCACGTAATCTGATAAGGCCGATTTCGTTCCTGCGGTATCCCACGATTGGATGGTGACATCCATGTTGGGCAGAGAGGCGGGACCGTAAAACTGAACCCATCCCTCTTTAAAAATGGTGCCTTCTTCCTGTATGAACTCACACAAGTACTCCTGGACAAACCAGGGGCCCAAGGCGCGTCGCTCGTCGTCTAAAACCTCCTTTGTGATGCGTGGGCATTGATCCGCTGCAATCTTGATTTTTAGCCATTCTTGACCTTTATTCCACTCGCGAAAGAAGAATCCCCTTTTTCCACACGGTGTTGAAAGGAGGATAATCCGCCCTTGAGCGACGGCGCAAATAGTCTAGCACGACAGAGCCACTTTATTTCGAGCGGATGTTCTTTCAGCTGCGTTAATAATAGACTAATCTTGACTAAGTTCCTCAAGGGTGTCGTATAGCTCCGACGCGCCCTCGAGCGGGCCATCATAGTCAGCTTTCACATTAACGCTCTTTTTCTCTATGACAAATCGTATTTTGGCACGCTTATTGCCTACGATGCCTCTGAAATACCCGTTTAAGTAATCGAGTAAAGTGTCTAAAATGATCTTAGGCACGTCTGGACTCTGGCTCAACAAATTCGCACCAATAAAGATTGCGGGCCCAATCCATTCTGCTGACTTGGGATTGTACGTTCGAAATCGACTTCCGTATTTTTCAATTCGCGCAGCTGGTATGTTTGCCTCTCGCAAGATTTTTTGAACGGTTGATGCCTCGCTTGCGTCTAATAGTTCATCCGCTGATTCTGCTTCAGTAAAGTTCCACGGCAAGAGGGCAACTTCAGTGGGGATTTTACACCCTAGGACGGTAGCGCGCTCTCGCACATTAATAAATTCAGATACCTCGACGACCATACTACCCGCTTATTGTCACGGACTATATAAAGTTGAACAAGCGCTTGTGACGAAATAGTCCCCATTAACAAGCGAGCGGATGTGCTGGTAGCTTAGATATTAACTGGCGTAAAGTAAATGCAACATACACTGATTGAGGTTCAAAATCATGAATGAAAAAGTCAAAAACTTTGTAGATGCGTTTGAAAAGGAGCTTCCTAAGTTTCTGCGTCTATGCTATATGACCCCGGGAAAAGAGCTACAGGTTGAGGCATGTGAGAGGCTCACATTCTGCAAGGACCAAATCGCCAAAATCAAAGAAGAAGCACTGGCCGACCAAGATGATGATGCCGTAAGTGCTGCAGTGAGCCTAGAAAAAATAATTGACGTGTTGAATTATGAGCTTATGATGTGGATTGCACTCAAAGAAGACAGAACTAGCCAAGCATGGGAAGATCTTATCACAGCTCAGTATTCTCTGCCAGACGCCCTGAGCGCACACGAAATGGCGAGTTCTTTTGAGAACTATGCAGATCACTTGCTTGCTTTGGAAAGGGTCCTATTTCATCCACAAACATTTCTGAGCGCCGGCCTCGTCGTTGGGAGCCGGATTTGTTCGATCTGCGGGCAAGAATACGACGATTGCGATCACATCAAAGGCAGATTATACAAGGGCAAATTCTGTGTAACGGAGCTCAGAGACGTTCAAGCGAGAGAAGTATCCTTTGTCAATGATCCGGCAAGCAAGCGCCATCGTGTTTTAGCGTTCACAGAAAATGGAGTGACAAAGGACTCTCTGACCCTGCGCAAGACTCCTTAAAGATCTAGAATTTGTCTAGGTAACCCGATAAGTTTCGGAAAAGTATATTGTAACGGATTGTCCGATAGCGGTACCCTGCTTTTGCGTGGTCCACCGAATTTTTACTACAACAAATCTCTAATAGCTCGTGTTTTGGCATCGCAGAATCAGAAAATAGATCTGGGTAATATTCAGCCTCTAGCACAGTGATGAATGAGCCTTGTGCTTAACACTTATCCATTGCGAGTAGCCGCGGGCGCCTCCCACCTCGCCGTAGTGAAGCACTTGGATCTTTATTTTGTTCATTAAAACCCGCTAAGATGTTAATTTTACATCTCGCCAAGATCGCATGTAGGTATTATAAACGTCCTCGGGCAGCGGGTGCTTGTAATGTTCCCAGTCCACCCCAGTCATCCCATGAGCTAATACATACTTACGGTTCGTCGTATCCCAGCCGATAATATCTCCAAATTGTTCAGCGAACTTGCGGAAGCGCGGAGCCACATCCGCGCCTTGCTTGGATCACGAACGCGCGAAAGCGGGATTCTCTGTCGTTCTATCCAGTTTTGAAACGAATTGAACATGAAGAAGAGCTTGGCATCGTCTTTTTCGCCAAAATCGTTGTTTAAAACCTCGCCAATCGTGCCAATAACTGAAGGGTGCAACGGCACATAATGCTCGACCCTGTTCTTCTCTTGTTCAGCAAGCACGTGAAGCACGGGCTTTTCTTCGCGGAGTAAGGTTCTGAATTGTCCAACTGTCAAGCGTTCTAATGTGCTCGGTCGTAACCCTATATAAGAAGCAAGGAGCGCAAAAGCTTGGTAGTTGCGTATCTTCGCAGGATCTGTACCCTCTTCTTTCGCTGCGGCGATGTGTTGAAACACGACGCCAATGTCTTCGCGAGTGATGATCCTCTCAGTCCGCTTTTTTGACTTTCTTAGTCTTCGGTCGTTCAATGAAGAGTTTAAACGAAACATATCGTGGGTCGATGTTCGTTTGGGCCAAGAAATTGAGGAATCTGACTGCAAAGCTCAGCACTTTAGAGTGTGAATCTGCCGAGTTGTATTTTTCAAGAACAAACGTCCTAAGGCGAGTCATCGACTGATGAGATATTTCACCTTTGGTCGATTCCCACACTGCGTCTGAAGATCGAGTGATCCAGTCCTTTGATTTCTGTGCAAGACCCTCGCTACGGTAGGTGACGTAAGCCTCAAGTTCAGCCTGCGTAAAGTTCAACACGAGAGGGGTGCGATTGTTACGATCGTCCATAGTGTGCGTAGACTCGCTGGCAGTTGAGCGATCTTGAAGATTGACGATTACTTGCCTATACTCTTCGACCCCGTCACTCTGTGACTCTTTTTTAGTGAACAAGTCTGGGACAGCTTCGCTGGATATTCGAATTCGAGAGGGCGCGCCCCTGACTTTGGCACAGGTAAAGAGATCTCCTTCTGCGATTCCCCTGAAGGTGGAACGAGGTTGACTATCTCCACGGCGCCAGGCTTCAGTCTTTGGACTTTCTCGTGACGTGGTGTTCTTTTCAGTGAAGCTTCCCGATCAAAAAAATCGTCAGAAATAAGTTCTTCAGCAAGGAACTCGCGAGAACGGATGTTTCCGTCTTCGTCGGTGAAGTAGTAAATCTCAGAACCACTTTCGACCTCATCTTCGGGAACCAGGTCGACTTGTTCTTGCCAAGTAAGATCAGCCCCTTTGTTCACAACATCAGAGTTGTGCAACTTTTTGTCCGTGTTGTGCTTCTTTTTCACCATAATCCTCGTATCCGAAAAAGCCTCAATGGAAGGATCTAGTGCAGCCGATTTCAAAAAGAACGATGGGCTCGAGGCGATTCGAACGCCCGACCTTCGCCGTGTAAAGGCGGAGGATTCAGAACTTGAGATGGGGTTTTCGCGTTTATCTGGCTGCTTTCTGAAGAGAGTTATTTTAATATTAA
>CABDZV010000038.1_pt1 | contig 43451 bp, 49 predicted proteins | sample 3132231 | NCBI WGS metagenome assembly CABDZV01 (sample SAMEA5534341, study PRJEB31848) | metagenome | biome: tundra; feature: field; material: soil | place: USA | collected 2013-05 | depth 0.45 m | reverse complement strand
TCGAGAAACATATTTATATTGTTAACGCCGTTAATTTATTTGGTGAATACCATGAACGGTATGATTGCAGAAGCAATTTCGAACAACGAGCCCTTCACAGAGCGGCTCAGAGAGTACCCTCCGAGTGTGAAATTGGTCTTTAAGACACTTGAGAACAACGGAACAATGACTTTGAGCGATATCGAAAAGGAGACATATTTGCCATATAGAACGGTGAGATACGCAGTTAAGCGACTCAAAGAGGGGGGGTTTGTAGCGCGCATCTTTCACATAGAAGATGCACGGCAAAGCCTCTATCGCCTCGCTAAGTAGTTTGGTCACGATAATGTACAGGTACGTAAGCAATTTGTCGTCCAGTTCGTTCGCGTGTAGTTCGCCTGGTTTTCCCTTGTTCTTTGGTTAATTTGGCTTCACCCGCCGCGTTTACTAACCTTTTTTGGGCGAGCAGCCTTTAGCAAAAAGCAACCGTCCCTCTGATTCGACCCGCTTCTCAATAATGTTTTGATTTCAGGACCATTGACTACGTCTGGGATCGCCGTGCACGTATTGGACATTCATAACTCTTATTCGGGCTCCCACGTATGCTGTTCTACAGCTACTCCGGCGAGGCGGAGTCTGAAATGGGTTGCGAGTCTCGCCTTGCCGTCTATGGTGCCATCCGCAGCACTTCGGCTTGAACCCCTCTACAGCACAAAATTGGTTGAATATTGAGATGGATAAGAGCCAACCCCCGGAGTCGAACCGGGATAAGCCGCTCTGCAGGCGGCTGCGTAACCATTCCGCCAGGCTGGCATTGTTCTCGACACTTCACTATTCCAGCTCGCATATGATAACACGTGTTATCGCGGCAAAGTTTGCTTGCACTTGCTCTTTTCCGTCGATTCGCGCCGCTCCAACTTGCATACTGACAGCTGATTGAAATAGAATCTGAGCAAGTAATGGCGCCGGAGATGCCACGGTATAAAATCGCCAAATGCTTAAGTATCTCGGTACTGAGAGTACTCGTTCAGTTACAGCAATTTGGCCCCTGCGCTTGAGCGGCGCGCAGCGGGGTTTGTCTCTCATCCCTAGGGCAGTATACCAGATACGACGAACTACGTTTGTTGTGCTCAAGGACCGACTAATGAAAAAGCCACGTGATTCAGAAGTGCTGCGCCGGCGTAACAAGAGACAACACGCTGTAATTCGCTTGCTAAAAAAGATGCACCGGGGCGGATTTGAGCCGAGCGCGTTTGAGATCGGCAACGTTGACGTAACTATTCCCGACCTCGATCCTGCGTTTCGCGGATACCGGATTGCAAGTATTGCAGACATTCATTTGGATGAATGGCTCAACGCGCAGCGTTTTGGCGAGGTGATCGACCTTATTAACCAGCAACATCCTGACTTAGTAGCAATTGTAGGCGATCTCTTCTCGTACGAGGTTGACGGACTGTCTCAGCAGATGGTCGTCTCGTTGAACAAGTTGAGGCCGAAAGACTGCACGGTCGCGGTGCTCGGCAATCACGATCACCTGGTCGGAGCGACAGCCGTTCGCGACGTATTGTGGGAAAGCAACGTTATCGACCTAAGCAACGACGTAATGACGGTGAACAAGGGACAAGCGACGTTGCACGTTGCTGGCGTCGATAGCGTAGCGGCGCGTAAACATCGGTTGGATAAGGTGTTGAAGAAGCTCCCGCCCATCGGACCCGCAATCCTGCTGGCCCACGAGCCCGATTTCGCGGATGTAAGCGCGAGTACAGGGCGATTTAGCTTACAGATTTCAGGGCACTCGCATGGAGGGCAGTGGATAGTGCCGGGCATAGGGCCTCCAATTCGCGGTCTGTACTCTCGAAAGTACCCCCTTGGACGATATCGTGTCGGCGACATGACGCACTACACGAACCGCGGGATAGGGACGAGCATAATCCGTCTGAGGATCAATTGCCCGCCGGAGATCACAGTCTTTACCCTAATGCCTCCCGGCCATCCATAGGTGGGGAAGATCATTCGATACAGGGGCTCGCTTCGACAGGCGTTCACACATTGCGACCTCATCGCTTTGCCTTCCGCTGTTCAGTTCCGGTTCAACTGGCCAAACAACAAAGCCGGCTGTATGCGCACTTTAAACGCGCCAAGAACGCCAATCGGCACCCCGCAGATCACCTGTTGCCTTTAAGTATCGTATCTACATAATTAGGGCGGCTATGAGCTATAGCAAACGGTTCCCCAGAGTAATCATGGACTATGACGGCGGCCAACATCCGGACTACGATGATGTAGCTGCTGAGGACAGCCTCACACTGTTTGTTAACGACGTCAGGATCGCGACGCTCATCGCGACGCCAGAACAGCTGAAAGAACTTTGCATCGGATACTTGATCTCTGAGGGAGTCATCTCAAATTTTGAAGAGATTCAAAGCATTGACGTTGATGATGATAAGAACGAGGCCTATATGGTTGTCTCGTCCTTTGATCAGGTCGAGCTCTGGCAGGAAGTGCGCTCTTCAGGCTGCATTGGGATGAAATGGTGGACGAACGAAGATGTGCGCGTTGAGTCTGCAGCAACGTTTGAAAAGGTGGTCCTCAAAAAAAGCTTGACGCACCTCGACACTCAAGCGCGCAGACAGACGCACGGCGTCCACGTAGCAGCGCTATTTGACGCAACGGGCAAGCTGCTGGCGCAAGCGGTCGACGTTGGAAGACACAGTGCTGTTGACAAGGTCATTGGCATATACGCAGGCAACGACTTCTCCTACACGTTTCTGTTGTCATCCGGCAGGCAACCCGCAGGAATGGTATTGAAAGCGGCTCGGGCGGGCATACCGTTGGTCCTATCGAAAGCAGCACCTATTAGCACTGGTGTCGAGGCAGCAGTTCAAGCTGGGGTGACGCTCATATGTTTTGCTACTGAGCGTCAGTTTGCGGCCTATGCACATCCAGAGAGGCTCGTTTAGCGTTTTAAAGACCCTTTTTTTGGCGCCAGGCTTTTGGTCTGACAGCGTCTTGTCGGCATTATTTTGCTTCGCGCACTCGATAACTACATGCCTAGGAGGTGTGGAGTAGAGTGCGCTGTCGCGAGACTTCTGTGTGCTGAATATTTGATAGAAATACGCACTTTACCGGACGTGCGGCTGTCCAGGCAAATTGGGGCAATTCGCGGCCTACGGCAAAAAAATGGTTCTACAGGAACCGCCCGTTAGGAGAAAGACGGCCCAACCTAGCTACGAGTGTCAGTTCGGAATCTCATGTTCGGACATAATCACAAATATGCCGACTTGAGACAACAAGTTCTGAAAATGTCCGACCGTCTTGCCAGTCGCGCAGCTTTTCAAACCGATGAGTCGTTCTATGGCGATGTTTCGCATCCGGCAAAACGCCTGGAAATCGCTGATAGTGGAAAGGTGGATATTGGGTGTATCGTACCAGTCGCGGGGCAAAAAATCGACTTTCGGCATTTGTCCTTTGGTGAGGATGTACCACCGAATTCTGAAGTAACCAAAATTTGGGAAGCTCACAACTGCCCTATTTCCTACGCGGAGCATTTCCTGAATAACAAGGGTCGGCTTGTGAACGACTTGTAGCGTCTGATTTAACACGATGTAATCGAAAGATGCATCATCATAGTCGCCAAGCCCTTCGTCGATATCGCCCTGAAAGACTGTGAGCCCTTTGCGCACGCAAGCGGCTATACATCGATCGTCGATTTCAACGCCGCGGATATCGGAGAGACCGCTTTGTTTTAGCTTCGTCAGCAAGTCCCCGTTTCCGCAGCCAAGATCAAGTACGCGTGCGCCACGGGGAATCAGACTAACAATGATATCCTGGTCAAATCGTTGCACCGCTACCGCCCGTACACGTTATCGAGAAACCCTGACAGAAGTTCTGTGAGCGGCCCAACCTCGAGCAGGAATGCATCGTGGCCTCGCGATGACTGAACGTCGCAGTACGTAACGTCTTTGCGTTTCCTGCGTAACGTTCTCACAAGCGCTTTCAGCCGCGCCGGGGGGAATAGCCAGTCTGACGAGAATGATATTACCAACATTTTTGATTTGATTGAAGTGAGATCGGACAGATCAAAATAGTCCATCGCTTTCGTTATGTAAAGATACGAGTTGGCATCGAAACGCTCGACGAATCGGTTCCCCTTGTAGTGCAGGTAACTCTCGACCTCGAAATCTTCTGAAAACTTGTAGCGATAACCATCCGCCCCTTTGAGCGCTCGGCCAAACTTTTCGTGCATCGACTCCTCACTGAGGTACGTGATGTGTCCTATCATCCGGGCGAGCGCAAGGCCTGCGCGGGGCGGCGCGCCGTCATAATAGTCGCCGTTCTGCCAGCACGGGTCTGCCATGATCGCTTGCCGGCCTACCTCGTTAAACGCTATTCCTTGCGCGGAGAGTCGATTAGCGGCGGCGAGAATCACCGCCGATCGAACCGCGTCGGGATAATCGACGGCCCACTGCAGCGCCTGCATGCCGCCGATGGACCCACCGACGACAGCCAAGAGAGAATCAATTCCCAAGCCGGCGATAAGGCGCTTCTGCGCACGGACCATGTCGCCAATCGTGATAACCGGAAAGCCAAGCCCATATGGCCGCCCCGTCGCTGGATCGGTACTGCCTGGTCCCGTAGACCCGCTGCACCCTCCGAGGACATTGGAACAGATGATGAAGTAGCGCGCTGTGTCGAGTGCCTTTCCTGGTCCAATAAAGTCATACCACCAGCCTTGCTGGCCCTTATCGTTTACAAAGCCGGCGTGAGCGCTGCCAGATAAGGCGTGCAGGAGCAATATTGCGTTATCTTTGGCAGCGTTCAGCTGGCCGTATGTTTCATACGCGACCGTCACCGCCGAGAGCGTCCTTCCGCAGTCTAACTTAAGTGCATCAAACGTGTAATGTTGGGTCCGCGGAATGGCGTCTACGACGTACATGCGAGTGCTTGGTCAATATCCTCGGTGATGTCAGCGACGTCTTCGATCCCCACAGAAAGCCTGATGAAGTCGTCGCTGAGGCCTGCTGCGACGCGTTCTTCGGGGTTCATTTGTTGATGCGTCGTGCTCGCAGGGTGCACCACCAACGATTTCGCATCGCCGATATTAGCGAGGTGGCTGAAGAGTTTGAGGCTCTCAATGAACTTCACGGCAGCGTCATACCCGCCCTTGACGCCGAAGCCGACGAGCGCGCTCGCACCGTTTGGCAAGTACTTCTGCGCTAGTCGATGAGAACGATCGTCCTCTAAACCAGGGTAACGCACCCACGAAACGCGTTCGTGCTCATTCAAGAAGCGAGCGACGGCAAGCGCATTGGCAGAGTGGCGTTCCATCCTCACGTGGAGTGATTCAAGTCCCTGGAGGAACAGGAAGGAATTAAAGGGGCTCAAAGCGGGACCGATGTCGCGCAGCAGATGCACCCGCGCCTTTAGTATGTAAGCGAGTTCTCCGAACGCGTCGGCGTACACGAGCCCGTTGTAGGTAGGGTCAGGCGTGGTAAAATCAGGGAATTTCCCGTTCGTCCAGTCGAAGTTTCCCGCATCAACGATGAGCCCCCCGATGGAAGTGCCATGCCCACCCATGAACTTAGTCAGACTATTGACGACGATATCCGCGCCGAAGTCGATTGGTCGGCACAGAATGGGTGTGCTGGCAGTGCCATCGACGATGAGGGGAACGCCGTTGTCGTGCGCTAGCTCAGCGATGGGCTCAATGTCGAGAACATCCAAGGTCGGGTTGCCGAGCGTTTCTCCGAAAAAGGCCTTTGTCTTATCATTGACACACTCGTTGTAGTTGTTCGGGTCGGTTGAGTCTACCAAATGAACTTTGATGCCCATTCTTGCCAATGTCGATGAGAACAGGGTGTAAGTGCCGCCGTAAAGTTGCGACGAAGATACGATCTCATCTCCAGGCTTAGCGATGTTGAGGATTGCGAACGCGTTCGCCGCTTGACCGCTTGCAAGCGCAAGGCCGGCTTTGCCACCTTCCAGCAAAGCTACTCGTTGTTCGAGCACGTCATTCGTTGGGTTCATTATGCGCGTGTAGATATTCCCCCTCTCTTGGAGCCCAAAAAGTTTTGCAGCGTGTTCTGTGCTGTCGAATACGTACGAAGTCGTTTGATAGATCGGAACGGCTCTCGCTTTCGTTGTAGGATCGATCGATTGCCCTCCGTGAACTGCTATCGTTCCAGGTCTTTGCATCATATACCTCTTACACAACAATTGATTTATAACAATTGTTATAATATTTATATGGAGCTGTTGTATCGAGCATCTGACCATTAAGGTTTCGGAAAGGACAAAAATAGGACACGAACGTCACTATGTGGCTCCTCTGAGCGAATCATGAAAACACAACGATCCCCCTGTGAAACGGCAGTCTGGCAGATCCTTCCTACCATCCGCTCAGAAGTTGCGAAGGAGCTCACACGGCTCGGCCTCTCCCAGATGAGAATCTCAGAACGTCTCGGCATCACACAGCCCGCAGTCAGCCAGTACGTGACGAGCAAACGGGGGACGACGATCGCCGTTAGCGACGACACTAGAACGCTTATTCTATCACTCGCCGAAGACGTTGCAAGTGGAAAAGACCTTAATCTAAACGAACGAATGTGTGAGATATGCACACACATTCAGGGCGATGAAAAGTGCACGCCTATGAATCGATAGCTATGAGAGACCGGTTAAAACGTCTGAAACAGGAGAACGACGCCGTCATTTTGGCGCACAACTACCAGCGCGACGAGGTTCAGGATGCCGCCGACTATGTTGGGGATTCGTTCGAGCTAGCGAAGATCGCGTCTGAGATCACGTGCGCTGTTCTCGTGTTTTGTGGGGTCGATTTCATGGCGGAAAACGCGGCCATCCTCTCACCGGAAAAGCAGGTGCTGCTGCCCGTGAAGGAGGCGACGTGCCCGATGTCGCACATGATCACCCAAAACGACGTGCGACAGCTCAAGAAGCGCTACCCGGGTGCGCCCGTCGTGTGCTACGTGAACACTTCGGCCGCCGTCAAGGCAGAAAGCGACGTGTGCTGTACGTCGGCAAATGCCGTGAAGATCATCAACGCGCTTGATGCAGATCGAATCGTGTTTATTCCCGACCGAAATCTCGGGGACTACCTCGCGACGAAAACCGACAAGGAGATCGTTTCCTGGGACGGCTTCTGCCCGACGCACCAAGTGATTACGTTAGGAGACGTGCTGATCAAGCGGGAGGAGGTACCCGACTGCGAGATCGTCGTGCATCCCGAATGCCGGCCAGAGGTTATCGCAGCAGCTGACTTTGTGTACGGGACGGGCGGTATGCTACGTCATGCCGCAAAAACCAGCGCACGTCACATCGTCATTGGAACCGAAGTGGGCATGCTCCATCGACTCAGGAAGCAGGAACCAACAAAAGAATTCTCGGCACTCGCCGAAACGGTGTGTCCGAACATGAAGCGTACGCACCTTGAAGACGCTGTCCGCGCGCTCGAACAGAAGCAATTTCGTGTCACGGTAGCCAAAGACGTCCGCATTGGCGCCAAGAAAGCACTTGACAAGATGCTCGAGATGGGAACCTGATTTCCTCAACTCTTTTACATAAAGGACGCACGCCAGAGCCTTTACCGGCTAGCTGAATGGCTCGTCCGGAAACCTGTACGCGTTACTCTTCGACCATAGCAGGCCGTTTGCTTGCGACCATTGAAAAAGCGGCGTCAAGAGCAACAGCCTTCATCAATCGCTGGTTCATTCTCGCGTTTTTCAAGCAGTGACTTGATCTTGTTGCACACGTCGCAGAGGTGCACCGACAGGGCCCCAGGGTCGTCTTTGTATTCTTCAAGGTAATCGTCGATGACCTCGAGCACCTCGGTGTCTTGTCCTGCCGTTCCCCGTTTGCTCTTGACGTACTGATTGACGGCAGCGGGAGTAACGCCGAGTATTCGGGCGATCTGTGCCTGACTTATCCCTTCATCCTTCATCCGCACCGCCATCTCAGCCCGTATCACAGGAAGGACGTACTGCACAATGATCTCACATCGCGGCCTGATCTTCGACGACCTGTCGGTTTCAGTCATGGCTACAGGAGGTCATATTTCTCGGCTATCTCCTTAAAGACATCTGCCACGTACGATGTCTGGTCCCACGTCAAGCCGTATGTGTTGAGCTTCCACGTGCGCGTCGCTCCCGCAAACTCGCCAACGACGCCCCTTTGTTTCAGCTCGTCGCTGAAGAAGAACCCTCGTCGCTTGTGGGTTTTGGCGACCTGGTCGAAACTGCCCGTGGTATCCACCTTCGTCAAGGTGTGTTTGCGCAGATGCTCACTCAAGCATTTGTTGCCCTTAATGTCAAGGATCGCGTCGATGACGATGTTCGACTTCGCCACGTACTCCTGCCAGTCATTGATGCGACTCTGGATGGCCGGGAAGGAGGCCATCATGGCGAGGATGTTCGCCCCCATAAGCGTGCAACCGAGCATTTCAACCTCCTTGATGCCAAACTTGCGTCCGGTGAGGTCGCCGATCATCTGCGTCGTGCGGAGGACTTGATCAGCATACTCGCTCGTCGTTGCCAGCACGCCGCTTGGCGCAGGAGAGGCCATCGACTTATGCCCGCTGCCGACGACGAAATCGACGCCAAGCGCCTTGCCATCGACGGGCTTGATTCCGACGGTGTACGCGCCGTTGTAGAGGATAGGAACGTCGTATTGGTGGGCTGCCTTCGCGGCTCCCGCGATATCGTGCTCGTTTGCAAACGAGTAGTCGAAATGGTCGAGCATCACGAGGACGGGCTTTTTGCCCTGTTCGCGCGTCACGTCCTCGATCTTCTGCGCGACGGCGTCGCCGGTGACGACGTTATCCTTGTTTAGGGGAACCTCTTTGACCACTGCCCGCGCGTTTTCAACCGCCAAGAACTCGGTATAGTGTGCAAGGGCGGAGACGAGAACGATATCCCCTTTCTCCGCGAGTGAGAGGGTGACGGCCTGAAAGGCACGACGTGCCCCCGGTGTGACACGCGCTTCGTCCATGTTAAGGAACTTGGCGAGATCGCTGTGGAACTCAGCGATGGGCGGCTTGGTGATCTTATCGAGTCGAAAAGGCTTGCGGCACTGGTCGCACGTCGAGTAGCCATCGCCGTAGGCGATGAGGGCTTTCATCGCCTCTGCTGTCAGGCGGCCTGCCGCTTGGATTGGATGAATGTTAACGTAGTTCTCTTCGACCTCACGGACCGGTATGTCATTGATCTTCATTCTCGAAAACTCCTTCTAACCTCGAAAGCGCTTCCTTTGCGCGAGCAACTGATTCGCGCGCCTGGGCTCGCTGTTCCTCGCTAAACTTATGCAGCGGTGCCGTCTCCCTGAGCAGCACTCGCAGATCGGTGAGCGCGAACAGCGCTTCAAAAAGGGGGTCTACCTGTTCACTCATGCTTCAACCTCAAAGCTCGTTGTGTGCCACGTACTTTTCGATATTATCTATCCTCTGTGAAACACAATTCTTCTTATGTTTAGTACGGTACGCCGACTATTGAACGTTCATAAAAGGACAAAATATGCCTACAACTGCAGGCTGATTATTACGGAGGCAAATAGAGTTATGTACGAACGGATCGACCATGTACGAGATTTGCTGTAGGTGTCGATTGATCGACGCAACCGAAACCGGGGGAATGTACGATTCGACTTCTTCTGATTCACGCGGATAAAATCAGCTACAAGGCAACGCAACGAACCAAAGTAGCGGAGGACATAGAATCGAAAGAGGACAGCATGGACGACTGTCTTGTCGTTTTTTCAAGTGTGGAAAAGCTTGATGAGCTCAACGCCGCCGGTGTAGCTAAAGCGGCAAAGAACAGCATCGTTGACGTGCTGGGCAAGCTCAAAGAAAATCGCGTAATGCTCTTCCCGTTTGCGCACCTTACGAGCACCTTAAGCTCTCCCCAAGTAGCCTTGGAGATACTCATGTCGCTCGAGGCTTCGCTGAAGAACGACGGGTTCACCGTGAAGCGAGCACCCTTTGGGTGGAACAAGGAATTCGACATCAAGAGTAAGGGACACCCGTTAGCCGTGCTTTCTAAGGTGATCTGCCCGTATGGCAAGATGGAGTGCGATTTCCTATGCCCCTACTGCACGAATCCGATAAAGCTTCAGGACGTTAGTAGCCTGCGTGAGACTCTCCCCACGTCGTAGCTGATCTAGGGGCGACCAAGACCTTCGCAACGTTCTCATAGCGAGCACACGAGCGATAAATAAAAAAAGGCTAAGCGCGTGCGATAGTGCGTTCACGCGCGACAGGCGCACGCGAGGCGAGGAGTTACATGTATAGCGATAAAGTGATGCTACATTTCATGAACCCGCACAACATGGGGGAGATCGAGAACCCGAGCGGTGTGGGGGTGGTCGGGAACCCGGTGTGCGGGGACCTCATGCAGATACAGATCAAGGTGGAAGACGGGATTCTCACTGACGTCAAATTCAAGACGTTCGGCTGCGGAGCGGCCATAGCGACGAGCAGCATGGTAACGGATCTGGCAATCGGAAAGACGATTGAAGAGGCCCTGAAGATCACGCGAAATGACGTCGCCGAGAGTCTCGAAGGGCTGCCTCCGGTGAAGATGCACTGCTCGAACCTGGCGGCTGATGCCCTGCACGCGGCAATTGAGGATTATCTGAAGAAAGAGGGGCGCGGCGAGTGGTTCGACGGTTCGACAAAGGCGACAGAGAAAAAGAGTGGAGCAAAAAAGGGTGCGCGTCGGCGGCGGGCCGCCTAACGCTGCATATCACTACAGACCGCTGCTTATAGCACTACAGTCCTAACCTGCGTTTATTTGTTGTGAGATAGCGGTCGTATCAATATTAGGATAGACCCAGCTATTTACTTCAATACCGTTTTTTAGCAAGACAACCGTCGGGTATGCCGTCCTATGGTATGGCGCGACTGCGTTGATTTGTGCTACGCCTGTGCGAATATAGTAGCAGCACTGATATTGGGGTATTCCCAAGTACCGACTACAGCACCGTTACTATTCACTAAAACTACTGTAGGATAGCCACTCATGGTCACCCCAAGTTGTTGGGCAACGGCCGCATTTGTGCTAACAACTGGTGTAAATCCAGGCTGCGCTGCAAGCTGAGTGTAGTCGGAGGTTTGTGAAAATGCCTCGCAGTAAGGACAACCCACTTCGTAGAAGTAGTAAATTTTGTAACCAGCGGGCAAACCTGAAGCAGAGCCAGTGGGCGTTGCGGTTGGCGTGGGCGTTGCGGTTGGCGTGGGCGTTGCGGTTGGCGTGGCTGTCGCGGTTGCTGCCGCGGTAACTGCTTGAGATGAAGAATTTGCAGTAACAGACGCATTCGGTGACGACGAGGTCGAACTAGTGCATCCTGCCGCGGCTACACACATAAGAAGTGCGGCACATATTGCTATCATTGCTGCTTGTTTTTTCATAAAAGTCATACCTCAGAAAATGGACGTTCGCTGTGAATAAAGAGGCTCTTGCTTCAAGGTACATAAGGTTTCTGTACGCGACATCGTTTCACGTGACTTTTTGAGGTTATTTGCCCAAAAAAAGGGCGTTTTTTGTTCTTTTTTCCACTTCGGCATAGTTGGATCATCGCGCCTACGAGGCACGCAGTAGGCTACAAGAACGCTGCCTTAATGCCAGTGATGATGAGCCGGATCTGGCAATCGGAAAGACGATTGAAGAGGCACTGAAGATAACGCGAAATGACGTCGCTGAGAACCTCGAAGGGCTGCCTCCGGTGAAGATGCACTGCTCGAACCTGGCGGCTGATGCCCTGCACGCGGCAATTGAGGATTATCTGAAGAAAGAGGGGCGCGGCGAGTGGCTCAACGGTACGAAAAAAAGCACAAAGAAGAAGACCGGAACAAAAAAGGGTGCGCGTCGGCGGCGGACCGCCTAACGCTGCATATCACTATAGTCCTAACCTGCGTTTATTTGTGCCAAGGCACCGGTAGCATCGGTAGCATCGACCCAACGGCCGATTTCAGTACCGTTTTTTAGCAAGATCAACGTCGGGTCTGACGTTACCCCGTACTGGTCGGTAAGCGGGCTTGTGGCGCTCACGGTCCACTGCACGGGGACCTTAGTCTGAAGCTGCGCGAAGCTGGATGTACTCTCTAGGGCTGCGCAATAGGGGCAGCCAGGCTTATAGAAGAATAGCACCGTAAAACCGGCCGATCCGCCTCCCGAACCGTTTTGCGTCGGAGACGCCGTAGCGGTCGGGGAAGAAGATGACGTCGGAGCGGCGGACGCCGACGGCGTCGATATTGAAGCTGACGCTTGCGCTGAAGTAGTCGTGCTAGAAGCGTTCGTAGCATTCGGTGATGGCGAGGTCGAACTAGTGCATCCTGCTGCAGCTATACAAAAAAGCAATATGGCACACACGGCCAGCATTGCGGCTTGTTTTTGTTTCAACGTTACGCCTCTGAACTCACTTTTGATACAAAGAAACGTGCGTCAAGATACATAAGGTTACTGTATCACGCATCGTTTCATGTGACCGTAGGGGTTGTTTGCCCAGAAAAAGGGCGCTATTCGTTCTTTTCTAGCCACGATGTATCGAATGATCGGGTGACTGACATAGGGGGCTAGAACGCTGCTTTGATGCCGGTGATGATGAACTGCACCCCAATGGCGAGGAGGAGGAGCCCGAGAACGCGATTGACGACCTTGAACTCTTTTTCTCGTATCCCTCCCGCAATGATGTAGGAGTGAACCATCGCGTAATAGACCACGTAAATTACGACAAAAATGGCCGCTAAAACAATGGCAATTGCAGGCCAGCCCAGTTCAGCACCATCCCCGGTAAGCACAATGACCGTGGTTATGGCTCCGGGACCCGCAATGATTGGGATTGCCAGCGGCGTCACCGCCACGTCCGCAGCATAATCCTCTGCGCTTTGCGGGACCGGCTGTTTTGTAAAGGATACACGCGCGTAGACCATCTCAATTCCAATCAAGAAGAGGAGGACGCCGCCCCCGATTCGAAGAGCCGCGAGCGTTATTCCAAAAAGCTGGAGGATCCAGTAACCCCCTATGGCGAACACCAGCAGAATAACGAGCGCGTATAGAGCGGCGTCACGCGCGATCGCTCGTTGGTGCGCGCGATCAACGCCTCTTATTAGCGAGACGAAGACAAGCGTCACGGTAATAGGATCGATGAGAATGAAGATTGAGGAGAAGGTCAACAGAGCAAAGCTTACCAGATCCATGAGCGTCCTCGGGCGCGGTGGCCAACCTCATTCTTCAGAATTTGCTCAGACATTTCGAGCTTTGTGTTTCAGAGGCAGCGGCACATATATAAGGACATCTTAGGAAAGCGTCACCGCGTGCCCTCTTGCAATATCTCGCGCGTGCAAAAATAGAGACCTGTGAGGCCGCATTCGATCCACACGAGGCACGAGTTGCACGGACATCCCTTCTTCTCCGGAAGCGGCTGACGTTTGCCAAGAGCGCAGAAAAGGCCCTTACTTAGGTTGTTATGTCTAAATGTGGGACAAACTCCTTTGTAGCATAGACATTTGCCCATATTCTCATACGTGTGTCGCGCCGTCATTTTTCGGCATAACACGGAAACGCGCCGTGTGCTGCCTCGCGACTTTCCGCATTGTTACGAAACCCGCCAGACCGTATCTCACCGCCCATCTTGCTCGGCAATCGCAATCACCGTCCTTCAGATCCCTCTGCACAGTAATATAGTTCGGTAAGCCCGCAATCGTGCCATATCAGACACGAGTCGCACACGCATCCCCTTTTTTCTAGGGATTCTGCGCAGCGCGCTATCGAACAGAACAACCCGCCGCTTAAGCTGTTCTGTGCAAACGTCGCGCACGTCCCTTGGTAGCAGATGCACTTGCCCATGTTTTCGAAGGTATTCAGAACGTTCATAGAACCTCCCTGCGCACGATCTGCGACCCGATAATCGCCTTAAGCTGAACCTCGAATGCAGTAGTACCCGTTGCTCAAATTATACGCCTGAAACACAGGGCAAATCGGACAGTTACAGCCTCGTCGCGCATACTCCTCGTCACTGATGCCAGAGGCGCAGAAGAAGATGCCAGTTCCGTGGCTGAAATACGACGTGGGGCATTCGCCACAGATGCACCTTGACGTGTTTAGTTCGGTGACTGGCACGGACATGGTCTTGGCTCACTGGCGCTTCACGTGCTCACAGGCATTTTCTCTTCTACGTTGTGCGTGCAAGTATTTCTTTGTTTGCCGCGTTAGAACCAGGGAAACAAACGCACGAAGGGCGTCGAGTTGGTAGGACGGGTGCAGCCTACAGCGACGTCCAAGACAACGTCGATGCGACAGTCGATAGCACGCCGGTCGTTCTCGAAATGGGGCGCGCATAGCACGCCTCTTTGTACTAGAAACCTTTATTAGACGCTGTGAGAGTGGAGCTTACGAGGCGAGCGCACGCTCGCAGGATCAGAAACGCACCATGAAAGTACTCGTCACCGGGGCAAGCGGTCTACTCGGCAGCGCCCTCCTTAGAGAGGCGTCGAAACAGGGCACGACCAGCGTTGCCGCATATAACAGTCGGCCGCTGCACGACGGCCTCCAGATGGATATCACACAGCACGAGCAGGTCCGCGAAGCCATAAAGGACGCTGCCCCCGACTATGTCATACACGCCGCGGCGTTCACCAACGTCGACGCGTGCGAAGTCGAACCGAAACGCGCGTGGGACGTAAACGCTCTTGGCACGAAGCACGTCGTTGACGCGTGCAACGAACAGGGCGTAAAAGTGGTGTACATTTCGACCGATTTCGTCTTTGATGGGGAGAATGGCCCCTATTCGGAGGGCCACCCTACACACCCCATAAACCTCTATGGCGAGTCAAAACTCGCCGGTGAACGATTCACCCTAGCGCACAGCGGCAATGCGGTCGCCCGCGTGTGCGTGCTCTACGGATTCGACCAACCGAACTTCGTAACGTGGGTTATCGATTCGCTGCGCGCGAACGCCCCGATAAATGTAGTGAATGATCAGTACAACACGCCGACCTATGTCGGGAACTGCGCACGTGCTCTGCTTCGCATGTGTGAGCTTGGCCTGACGGGAGTCTATCACGTTTCAGGCCGCGAGCAAGTCAATCGCTACGACTTTGCCTGCGCGATCGCGGACGTTTTTGGGCTAAATGAAAAGCTTATTAACGTGACCACCACAGACACATTGCAGCAGCGGGCGCGACGGCCGATGAACTCCTCGCTCAGCGTTGAAAAAGCCGAACACGCCCTGGGGATGCGCCTTGCGAACGTGCGCGAGGGGCTCACCCTTCTGCGGGACGAATGGCGATGAAAGGGTTATTGCTTTCAGGAGGCAGCGGCACGAGGCTCCGTCCACTGACCCACAGCGGCCCCAAACAGCTCATCCCCGTCGCGAACAAGCCAGTGCTCATTTACGCGCTTGAGGACCTCCAAAGGGCCGGTATCACCGATATTGCAGTCATTCTTGGCCTCAACGGCAGGGAACAGGTCATCGAGCGGATCGGTGACGGTTCACAGTACGGCGTGAACGTCTCCTACATCGATCAAGGCGCGCCGCTCGGGATCGCGCATGCGGTCGCGTGCGCCGAGGACTTTATGGGTCAAGACCCGTTCGTCGTCTACCTCGGCGACAACATCCTCCGCCACGGGATCGCCCCGCTGGTCGCTGAGTTCGATGAGGGGGCGTGCGACGCCGTGATTGCGCTCCAGCGCGTCTCTGAGCCTGAACGGTACGGCGTCGCCGAGCTTGACGAAGCAAGCGGTCGCCTGATACGACTCGTTGAGAAGCCTACAGCGCCCAAAAGCGATCTTGCGCTCGTGGGCGTGTACCTTTTTACCACCCCGATATTCGAAGCGATCAGGCAGATCGAACCGTCGTGGCGAAACGAGCTTGAAATCACTGACGCCATACAAAAGCTCATCGAAACCGGCCACCTCGTGAAGCACCACATCATCAAGGGGTGGTGGAAGGATACTGGCATGCCTGAGGACATCCTTGAGGTCAACCGGCTCCTCCTCGACGATCTCGTTCCCCGCGTCGATGGTGCCGTCGAAGAGGGTGCCGTGGTCAAGGGCCGCGTATCGATCGGCAAAGGCTCAGTACTAAAACAAGGGAGTGTGGTGTTTGGCCCGACCATCATCGGGGAAAACTGCACGATCGACGCAGAGACGTACATCGGCCCGTACACATCAATCGGCGATAACACGCACGTTTCGCGAGCGCACATCGAAGATTCGATCGTCATCGGTGATAGCGTCATCACGTGCAAAGAAACGATCGTCGAGAGTTTGATCGGCGACAAGACGCAGATACGATCGACCGAGAAGAAGCTGCCAAAGGGACACCGCCTCATCGTCGGTTCCGGCTCCTCGATTGACTTGTGAGCGACCCGACTGGCGTAAGCGCGGAAGTTCGTTGGCGCTTCAGCCTTGTTTTAGCAAAAGAGTTATTACGAGCTCTCTTTATTACCGTATGGTGATCTAAGTGGAGGATAGCAACGCAACTATAAGCGAGGTCCTCGCCAACTTGCAGTCCATTTTCAGTGGCGTTGAGTCCCTGGGCAAGGCCGTCGAGTTTGGCGACAAAGTCGCCGTCCCCATCTACCAGTTCAACTTTGGAACGGGTGGCGGTGGTGGCGGTGGCGGCCGTGAAGGACGGACGAACGATGCCGTCGCGTTTGGACTCGGCGGAACAATCGGCCCGATAGCAATCGTCATCCTTGAAAAGGACGTGCCTGGTCCCGGCGGCATACATATTCACGAGTTCAAGTCAAACAAGCTCGGCGAAGCGCTTGCAGAACTTATGCTCCGTTTGTGGAATATGATTGAGTCACAGATGGGCAAGCGGACGAAACTGTCAGCCGAAAAGAAAGAGAAACTGATGAACATCTAACCGGCGGATAATCAAAGATGCAGCAAAAAGAAGAGGTCGAACGCCTCATAAAGACGTGTGAAACCGGGAAGGACAGCGTCGCCGCGTTTTCACGCAGCATGGATGATTATAGCACAGTGGTCGAAGACCTGCCCGCCGTCGTGAGGCCCCTTGTGAGGCGTGACTTGGAGTCAAACAGCGGAATGAGCACCGACGAATGGACGGCGTTCCTGGAGCGGCTCGGCGCGCGCTACGGCGCGATATACGATGAGGCGCGACGCTTAGCTGAAGCGCTGGATGAGGCGAACGACGGCAAAGTCGCTGGAGCGACAGCAGCACTCAAAGACGCCGCAGCCCCGCTCGTAGAAAGCGCGGATGTCGCCGCCGAACAAATGCAGACGATGGAGGCATACTTGGAGGGGCTTCCAGCGAAAATCAACATGATACCCGACGCCTTCCTGAAGGCCGACGTCCGTGAGGGGCTGATCAGCTCCATGCCAGGATACGTCGAACGCGCTCGAGCGGTGAAAGAGCTTCTTAACGAGGTTAAAGAAGAGCTGAGCTTCGTAGTCGCCGGCTAGCAGGCGCGATACTTCCGCCGCATCGCGTATCGATGATGCGGTAGAGTCGTTGTCGACTTTGATCGGCTAGTCAGAACTCGCGTTACGCGAAAGCGCCTGCAGCGGGTAATTTATTGCAGGCGCTATACAGCGAGGGCGTAAGACCGTCGCAAAGCTACCTTGTCTATACAGGTTGCGCGGCGCAATGGGTCCCCAAGCGCGGATCAGGCGGTACGCCCGAGAGAGATGCGATGCCGATCTCTGAGCTCCTGCTTCTTGCCTTCGTTCCAGCTTGATACGGCGCTCATGTACCCGGTGACGCGGGCGATATGTTCCACGTTGTGCGAACCACAATTGGTGCACTCTTCGTGGATACCTCCCTCGACGTGTGAGTCGTCGAGGCAAAGCGTCAAGTCCCGCCCCGGCGCGAAGTACCCGATCTGCGTATTCTTCACGATGTTCAGACAGAGCTCCATAAGCCCTTCAGGGTCGGGCTTCGTCTCGCCAAGGAACACGTGCGTCAGATCCCCACCGTCAAAGCAGTGGTAAAAGACCTCTTCGTAACGAAGTCGATCGAAGAGGTCGATATCAGCGCTCACCGGGATGTGTGTGCCGTTTGAGTAATAGATCGGCAGATCGCGCGACTTCGTCTTTATATACCGCTTGATTGCCTCAGAGACGTTCCCCTCCACGACGCGGCGGCACTTGTCGGTGAACTCAGGGTTGAGCAGATCAGCAACGGCGAGTCGCTGCGCACACGATTCTGCGGGCGTCCGCGCGAGGGCGATCTTGATGCCGTTTTCGCTCCCCACCTGTCGACAGTACGCCTGAAGCTCCGTCATGGCGCGTATCGCGAGTTCCCACGCTGCGGGGTCCTCGTGTATAGCCGATCCCGTGTGGTACTTGACGGCGTCATTCACCCCGACTACGCCGATGGTATAGACGAGGCTGTCGAAGTCGTAGAGCTGGGGCCCACGCTCGCCCGTATTCGGGTCGCGCGGGTGCTGTTGCAGGAAGGGGAGGCGATTGCCCGCGAGGAGCGGTTCCATCCACTTGCGCTTGATCTTGAAGAACTCGACGGCGCAGTCGACGAGGTTCTTGAGGTTGTCGATAAACGCGTCAGTGTCGTGTTCGGCCTTATACGCCGCACGCGGGACGTTGAGCGTGACGACGTGCCACGAGCCCATCGAAAAGTGCGCGCCGTCTCTGAAGTAGAGCTTGTCCTCAAAGTGCTGGTCCTCGTCTCGATCGACCTTGAACATATACGCGCAGCACTGGTAGCAGGAGATGCCCTTGCCCGCGCCACGGTACTCGGGAATCATGTTGTCGAAGTAGGTCGAGCCGAACTCGGCCGAGAGCGTGAACGCGGCCTGGTAGTTGTCCTCAATGGTGGGGATCTCAGGGTCCCCGTAGTAGGCGTCCTCGGTGCGCGGCACGATGAACGAGGGCTCGATCGCCACCTCGGGCTTCGGGAAGTTGAATGGCTTGCCCCAGTTATCCCCCGCCGTCATAACCTCCATGATGGCCTTGAAGGCGAGACGCACCTCCCGTTCAAACTCGCCGTAGGTCCGTAGCGGCGCCTGCGTGCCGTCCCAGACCTTGCCGTGCAGGACGATGGGCTTGTCCTTCCACAGCTCCGGGACACCCGGAGTGAGCTGCAGGCTGCTGAAGACCATCTGCCCGCCGCGCGCGATGAACACTTGCGTGAGCTCGTAGACCGTCTCTTGCATAAGCTGCTTGATCTGGGTGTAGTCGAGGTGCTCGAGATGGGGGGCCAAAAACGTCAGGAAGTTGTAAAAGCCCTGCCCGCCCGCGCAGTTCGTCTGTCCGGCGGCGAGCGCCTTGACCGCGTGCAGTATGGCGACCTCGGGACTCTTGGCTGGGCCGGCGACGGATGCGTGCGCTCCCGTGCCGTCGGGCATCAGACCGTAGTAGAGGAAGTACCGCAGGTCATAGTCAGCACAGAACGGCCGCACGTTCGCGTACTCCATGTCGTGAATGTGAAAGTCGCCCGAGCGGTGAGCGTCAGCGATGCTCTGGGGGAGCATGAGCAGCACCTGTTGCTTACTCAGCTTGTCGTGCTTCTTCTTAGCTGACGTCTCGGGATTTGCGGTGAGATTAGAGTTCTCATTCGCTTCGAACCCCTCACCGTGGTCGATTTGGTAAGCGTCATACAGTGACGTCCCCACACGGGAGCACGCGCGTGCCCAGTCGCCAAACCCCTCCTCGAGCAGGACGACGTTCACGAACTCACGAATGAGCGGGCCGCTCAGCTCGTGGACGTCCATTCGCTTGATCTTCTTTTCAACGACTTCAGCGATGCGCCGCGCCTCGGGCCGCTTCATGCCCCGCTTTCCATAGAACGTCTGCGCCAGGGCCGTTTCTCGAACGAGTTGCTTTACGATCGCTTCGCTGTTCCATGGCAGGATAAACCCGTCACTGGTCCTGACGTTGGGCATCTCCTCGGCCTGTTCGCCAAGGAGCGTCGTCTGGAGGGTCCGGGGCTGAAGCATCGGGAGCAATGACTTCTTCGGGGTGTGATTTCTCTTTCGTGTGGATATGGCCATTCGCCCACCTTCCTTATAACGAATATCGCAGGAGCAAAACGCACTCGACTCTGTCGCTGATAAATGTCAGATTCTCAGTTAGCGTGTGTAATTAAAAGGCCTCTGTCGATGCATCACGGGATCAAGCTCCCGTCGAATATGACTCCTGTCATCGGTGTAATAGTTTGATGCTTATTACGTTATTCCTTATGCCACGATAGTAAATCAATGTTGGGATTTACATCGCAACCGCTCGCCCGGCCACGCGCGAGGTTCGACCTCTGACCGTAACATTCGACATCGGCGTTCGTTCGATGCTGTCTAAGGAGCTCATGTCGGGAGGCTGCTCAATCGATGCTGCAGGCTCTGAGCTATCCGAAAGGCAAGAATTTTTTGCGCGTCGCGAGGGCTCCGCTGCGCTCGACTGGTCTGCTCGCTCGATGCGAAGTGTCGTAAGTAAGACCTACGAAGCTTTTCCCTTGTTTTCTCGTTCGACGTCAGCAACCCGGCTTAGCCCTGAAATAAGCGCTGAACGGCAAGCGTGCAGTATTGATGCCGCGTGTCTTTGCACGCTCGCCACCTTGGTAGCGGTATTGGGGCTAAAGACCGAGAGCGTCCGTGCGGCGCTATCAGGGTTTGCCGCGCTTGAGCCCTCATCGTCGACGTTTATCTCGCGCCAGCCCTCGCGCCAGCCGAGAGTATCACCGGACAAACGCTCCGCGTGAACGGACGGCAGCGCGTGGCGCTTCAGCCGCCGTCGGTACGATGAGTAGACCGCCGTATGCTGAGCGTCCCAATACTCCTGGACGTGACGGGGGGCGCGCAGGTTGGTCATCTTGTAGCGGGACGCGTCGCATGTGCACACAGCCACGTCCCGATCGAGCTCGTACCAGCTCGGCGCGAACAGAAAGCGTCCGCAGCGCACGCACCCGAATAGCGCGAGCCTGACGTGCCGTTTTGCGTATATCTGTGCCATTACCCCTCCCGTTGGGCCGCACCAAATCGAAAAAGAATTAAGGGAGGTGGGCAGTATCCGCATCGCAGGTGAACGGGCTTTAACGTGTCGCAAACTTTTGCTGAAGCCCTTCGTCTCCCTCTAGTATTCTTTTTGCGTGACCGTTTTTTGTTACGGCTTTGATGTTGGGCCTTTAGGTGGCAGCGCTATTCGTTGTTACGAAGATAAGCACTCCTCTCAAAGAACAAGGAGAACATAGATGAGCGACGCATTTTTTGGGCTTTTCGACCCTCGGACCCATGCCGCTACCCGATGACAAAAGCCTCTGAACGGGTTTCTAGCACCGCAAAAGGCTCAAGATCAGATCGAGGTTGAGCTCATCGTCGTGAAAAAGATCATCGAACGTCAAGAAGGTGTCCCTGACCTGGAGCACCGGCGCGACCGTCGTAAAGACCCCTTGCATGAGTAAGGTCGTCCGCGACTGCGGCGAGTCCAGATCATGTTCCTCAAAGGAGATGCCGTGTTCCATAAGAAACTTCTTCAGGACACTGCAGTTAGGACAGACGGGCAGCGTGTACACGTTCACTGTTTGCTTCGTTTCTGATGTCATCTGAAGTCGTTTTCGGCTCAACTGCATTAAAACCTTTTGCGCCAAGAGACTGGCTTTCGTACCACGGGTCACGAAGATGTGGTCGAGGCGATTCAGCATCTCCCGGTGCTCACACAGACGCGTGCTTTTACGGGGAGCTGTGCTCGGGCGTTCGCTTTTTGGTAAAACAGGTCGTATCGCAGGCGCGCTCATTCTCGCGACGTTTCTCCAACTGCCGTAACCACGTCGTCGTTCGTCCGCTACCCAATCACGTTTGCCGATGCCTCTCGATAGAAGTGCGCGTACATTACAAACAGCTTTTCTGTAGGGACGGCAGACAACTTACACCTTTCTCGTAAACGCTGAATACGTTTGACAGAGCCAGACATAGAACATAAGCAAGTTCGACGTAGAAGACTCGTCCTGCTATTCGTCGAAAACTGCGCCGCACGTCGGTTCAGTTTCGCCTTAACGCCGGAAGATTGTCATATCGCGAACTGGTCAAACTCAGCGACCTCAAGGAAAGTCTCCACCAGCTGGTCACCAGTCTGAGCACTCACTTAGTCGCGCGGCACCGACCGAGCCGCTCATGGTGCAAGCGCCGGTATCGATGTTGACGTGCTACCGCGGATGAGCGTTCTCGCGCGGGGCACTGTATTCAACCGGTGCACCATTCCGCTACGCCAACAACGCCTTCCGCACTTCCTGCGCGTTTTCCTTGGTCGTCAGCACTTCCACAAGGTCAATGGCAAAGTCAATAGCGGTTCCCGGGCCCTGGCTTGTGATGATTGTACCGTGCCGCACGACGCGCTCTTCTACGCGCTGCGCGCCCGGGATGTCGATCCCTGGATAACACGTCGCCTTCGCCCCTCCCATGATACCCGCGACCCCGAGCACGTGTGGGGCAGCACAAATCGCGCCGACGTATTTGCCGGCGTCGTACGCTGCGCGTATGAGCTTCAGAACGCGTTGATCGCGCTCGAGGTTGACGTACCCAGGGCTCCCGCCCGGAAGGACGAGGGCGTCGTACGTCGTAACGTCGTCAATAGAGAGATCGGGCACGACTTTGATCCCGTGCCCACCTTCTATGGGCGGAGGTGCTATCCCGGCGAGGAGCACAGAGATGCCAGCACGGCGCAGCACGTCAACGATCGTGACCGCTTCCAGCTCCTCAAACCCGGGGGCGAGAAGGACAACTACGTTCATAGGTCTACCTCAGGGCTTCAAGCTCTTAAGCGTTTTCGACGCTCGGAGCGGCAGGCTTACTCGTTTGGGAGCCGCGCTCGTTTGGAGAGCGTCGCCGTTGTCCGCAGGTAAAGTCACCTCCTAGCTGTCGCAAGGAGGCGTCTCGCTTGATTTAGCTAAATACGATCTGTACAAGTTTATATACCAAATTGCGGTAAGTTCAATCTGGTTCACCCTTAGATGTCACTTAAAGAATTTGCGTACCTCTTGCTCAGCAGACCGTATGAGCTCATCTTTAAGGAACAACTGGGGCATCAAACCGCAGAATTTTTCTTGAGCACGTCGTACGCGGGGATTGGAACGCTTTTTGGAGCGGCGTTGACATTTATTTTCCTCATCCTTGGGGCGCGCATCTTAGGACCCGCAGAGTTTGGTAACCTGAGCCTCGTAATGTCCATAAGCCTCATTGTTGCAATCTCAATGGGGCTCAACCTGGTCGCGACCGTCAACTATGCCTCTGGAGCACACGACGATTCAGTTCGGACTACCATCATCTCAACCTCGTCTATTGAAGCGCTGCTGCTTGTCACAGCGTCAACGACGGTCTTTGCTCTTCTTTCTCCACAACTATCCTATCTGCTGGGGGTCTCTGCGGCCGTATTCATTTTCGCCGTTGCATACGGCGTGGCCGTTACGTGTTACACATTTGCGATGAATGCTCTGCGAGTGTTATTCAGCATGAAGGCGTATGCGCTTTCCACCGCTGCCCAATCGGTAGTGTGTCTTGCACTTTTTCTTGTCTTTGTCACGAGCGACATGAAGTCGTGGCAATCGGCGGCGTACGCGCTGTCAGCTTCAAACCTGGTCATCAGCCTCATCGTGCTTCTCTACGTCAGAGCTCATGTGACGCGTCAGTTCGACTGGTATTGGGCGCGAAAAATAATGAGATATTCGTTCTTTGCGGTCCCTGGATTGATTGCTGTGGCATTCGTGGGGCTCGATCGGATATTCATAAACATATTTATGACAACAGCTGCTGTGGGACTGTATAACGCGTATTTCTTGCCGTCAATACCCATAGCGTTGACGCTTTGGGGCATTGTTAACACCACCTTTTTCCCCTATGCATCGCGAAGCAACGATAAACTGGCGCTTCTCCTCAAAATAAACAAAGTGACACCGTATTTGGCTGTCGTGCTTGTGCCACTCATCGTTTGTGCGGAAGTGATCGCCTTCGTCCTCTACGGGCATCAGTACGCATTCAGCCTGCAACTATCGTTCTTTTTTGCACTCGCAGCAACGGTGTATGTTGTTTTTCTAAGCTACACGTGGCTTGCAGCATCGGTCGGTGCGAGAGGAGCAAAAATGAGTACTGTGTGCAACGTTCTTGCTCTGCTTGTGTTGATATGTCTGGACGTAGTATTAATTCCGCGTATTGGCATCCTGGGCGCAGCGATCACGCTCATTGTTTCATATTTAGTGCCCACTGTGTTTCTCTATTCAAGAAAGCAATTTTGGGCGCGGATTTAAAAACGAGCCATTGTAGTCCACTTGCATTATCTGACTGGATGACTTTTAGGTGTATTCCCCACGTAATGTGAGCGGCCTGTATTCCACCTTATCCTGCCTCCAGCGGCTTATACGACGGTGGGAGAATCTCGGCCTGATACAGAACCGGACCGGCAATTCCAACAGATCGCCTTCAAGAGCAGCGATAACCTCACTTGCGATTTTACGGCTATTTGAGCCGTGCCAACGACGATCGTCAAGCCCCGATTAGCAGTTCGCGCTGGGTGCCCGCACGGGCCTCTTATGTAATGCCGACTAATGGATATAAGTGACGGCTGCGATTCTCTCTTGAGGTACTGCGATGCTAGAAATTACGGTGCACAAGATTCGAGGGACATGCCCGGTGCATTCTATTGGGGATCATATCATCGTTGACGGGCCCAATATTGTAGTGGCAGAAAGCGACGCACTCTGTACCCACGCGCTCTCGACCCTCCTCCATTATACGACGATCCTCGAACACACGTGGTGCCCCGTTGCCCTTGGCTTGACGACGTCTGAAGACCCCACGCACGCCTACATGCAGTGCGTCGATCCGGGGCCGCCGTACACAGAAGGGGGCACGGTCATCTTCCGGTGCCGTAAAATAGTGCGTGAGTAAGAGCAGCCGAGCACACGGCGCCGATAACCACACATCTCACCTTTCCCTAACCTTTCGCGCTGTTGACTCCAGGATCCACTGTTTTCGCCTGAAGTACACCAGCATCGCAATGACGGTCACCACGCTAACAAGCCAGAACGCAGGATACCCCCACGGGGAAGTCACCTCTGGCTCCCTGAAGTTCATGCCATAGACACTCGCGAGAAACGCCGATGGCAGAAATATCGTCCCGGCGAGCGTCAGCACATTCATCACCTCGTCAGTTTGAGGCTGACGCTCGAGAGATAATCGAGAATGCTCGAAACGATGTCCCCGCAGGCCAGGAAAAAAGCCTTGGGTTTGCCATCGTTTCTGCGCCAAAGCACGACTAGCATCTGCGACCCAGCCGTTTTTCACCCGCCTCGTTTTTTCAGCTTTTCCTCGACTCGTTACGGTGGCGCGCTCGCCCGCAAAAAACGCGGCAAGGCCTATGTAGATGGGCGAACGTATAGGGTGCGTGTGGATGACGTCGATTAAGCGTCATCCAACTCACCAAACGGTCAAACAGGTGATACGCGTGGCTATAGAAGAAGAGGAGACAACCTCAGTCCTTCTGCACGAAAAGCGGGTGTTTCGCCCGAGCGCAGCGGTCGTCGAGGCGGCGCGCGTGAAAGACTGGGAAGCGGAACTGAGGGCAGGGCAGGACATCGAGGCGTACTGGGCGGCGAAGGCGCGGCAGTTTGAATGGTTCGCGCCGTGGACACAGGTCCTCGACTCACGCGAGGCGCCTTTTTACAAGTGGTTCGTTGGCGGCAGGACAAATATCACGCACAACGCAGTGGATCGGCACCTTTCCACCGAACGTCGCAACCGCGTCGCGCTCCTCTACGTTAACGAACGGGGAGAGGAACAAAAGGTTACCTATGCCGAGCTCGCCAGCGAGGTGAACAAGATGGCGAACGCGCTCACGAAACTCGGCGTGCGAAAGGGGGACCGTGTGGCGATGTACCTCCCGCCGTGCGTCGAGGCTGCCGTATCGATGCTCGCGTGCGCCAAGATCGGAGCTGTGCACAGCGTCGTGTATGCTGGCTTTAGCGTGCGAGCGTTGGCTGACCGGATTCACGACGCGGAAGCCAAGATCCTTATTACCGCTGACGGTACGTTCCGCCGGGGAAAGGTAATCAACCTGAAAAGCGTGGCAGATGAAGCTGTGGGCGCAAGCCCAAGCATCAAAACGACGGTGGTAGTGCGACACGCGGGCAACCCGGTGATTTCTGAAACCATTGGGGGAGAGATTCTTTACGACGAGCTCATCGAAGGAGCTAACACTGAATGTGCTGCTGAACCTATGGACGCAGAAGATGCGCTCTTTATCCTCTACACGTCCGGGAGCACCGGGATGCCAAAAGGCGTCGTACACACGACCGCAGGCTATATGGTTGCGACGGCTACTGCGTTACAAACCGTATTTGATATACACGACGATGACGTGTGGTGGTGCACTGCTGACCTCGGATGGATAACGGGTCACAGCTACTGCGTCTACGCACCGTTGCTAGCCGGCACCACGAGCCTCATCTACGAGGGCGCGCCTGACTATCCCGAACCAGACGCGCTGTGGCGAGTGGTAGAACGCAACGCTGTGACGAAGTTTTATACGGCACCGACGACCATCCGCCACCTCATGCGTTTCGGGGAGAAATGGCCGCAGGGTTGCGACCTAAGCTCTCTCAAGATTCTCGGCACTGTTGGAGAGCCGATCAACCCGGAGGCCTGGGTCTGGTACTACGAACACGTCGGAGGGTCGCGCTGTCCGATCATGGACACGTGGTGGCAGACGGAAACCGGCTGCTTCATGATCTCACCACTCCCTGTATCGGCGCTAAAGCCAGGGTCGGCGACAAAGCCTCTCCCCGGCATCGAAGCAGATGTCATGGACCTAGATGGGAAGCCCGTTCCGCCAGGGCGCGGCGGGCTGCTCGTTATAAAGACGCCGTGGCCGTCGATGCTCCGTACGCTGTACAACGACCCAGAACGGTACAAAAAGACCTACTGGGAGCAGATACCAGGGGGGGTCTACGTTTCTGGGGATATCGCACGCAAAGACGAAGACGGCTACTTCTGGATACAGGGGCGGGCCGACGACGTTCTGAAGATCGCTGGGCATCGCGTCGGCACCAGCGAGATCGAATCAGCGTTTGTGAGCCACCAGGCGGTGTCGGAGACAGCCGTGATCGGCATACCCGACCCCATCAGAGGGGAGGTCATAAAGGCGTTTATTATCCTCAAAGAGGGATACGCGGAGACTCCAGAGCTCGTCAACGAGCTTAAAAAGCACGTACGGCACGAGCTCGGCCCTATAGCCGTCATAGGAGAGATCGCTTTTACCGCCACGCTCCCGAAGACGCGCAGCGGGAAGATCATGCGACGGGTGCTCAAGGCGCGAGAACTCGGAATCGACGAAGGCGACGTGTCGACGCTTATTGAAACGTAACGCATCCACGCTGCGGCGGCTGGCAGCGTTCCATCGCAGGACGCTCTTGTAGACGCTGACAGACGGGTATTTTTTTAAGACCAGCTTTCCTTCAACCACAAGCAGCTCACGGACCCTCGTCGCGCCAACGCAAGCTGAATACGTTTATCGCTTTCGCGCGCGAGCAAACGCGCCTTGAGAACGCCAGGAAACGCAACGTGAGGGTGCGTAAGTTGGTAGCAGTGCTCACTGCAGTCGTAGCGGCTGGCGCGCCGTCGATATGTTCGCGCAAGTTAAGCCAAACGTGTATTCTGGCACCTATACGGATGTGCCGGCTACCATGGAACTTCATGGTCGAATTGATGTCGTCCGGAAACGATTTATCCAGCCGGTACGTCCAGCTGATGAAGGAAAGAACCGATGACGGGTACGTCAAGACGAATGAGTCAAAGATCAATCTGGGGAGTGGACAGACCGTCTTTGGCCGAGTTGACGAGAAGTGGTACGGCTACAAAGCAAACGACACGACAAACCCGGCGCTGGCTGCTCTTTTCTACGGCTATGATGAAACCAACGCGAGCTGGATTGTAGCGACTGCTTCGAGTGGTGGGGTGGCAACGACGCGCACGAACAGCGCGTTATCTTGAAGCATGTGATACGCAAGAAAAGCGCATCTTTTTGAAAGAACCAAATTTTTCGGCTGCAACTATTATAGCGATTCTCGAGCAGGGCTATCTCGCTACTGTTGCAAACCCATGTGCGGGTCTTGGATCTGTTATGACAAGCTTCCAAACGAGCAGGCGTAATTTGATTCCGCCCAGCCGTAATCGTGGTGGAGGCTCATCCACGTCCGAATCTTTGCTATGATTAAATGGATGTGATTCCGGGCCCGCTCCGGTATCGCGACGTCGCATACCCTATCCTGCAGATATTGAAACGCCTCACTGCTACGAGAGCACGTCTGTATGAGTTTTTCTGCGGCGTTCTCCGCATATGCGCGTTGTAAATCGCTGAGCTCAAAGATGAGCGCATCCACTTCTGCCATATCATGTAGCATCGAACAGAAGGTGGCTGGCCCCTGGAATAACGGTTTGCCGAGAGCAGCGCGAAAGTAATGCGCGGAGCCGCGTTTCACAGCAGCTGACGGCTGAAATGGCATCCGTGAGGTCACAGCTTCATTCAAAATCGTGACAGATCGCAGAATCAATCAGCGCGACACGCAACACGACGGCACCGCCGGCGTGTGTTGATACGCGTTGCTGCGCCTCAAAACGCGCACCATAGGCTATGAAAAATCCAGGCTGATGAGATAGCGTTTGACAAACTGATCGGCTTCTTCGTCTCGCGGTTCAAAAAGAGTTCCGCGATCACCTGGAAACGGGATGCGGTGATCGTGTTCCCAAGATAGGATAGCTGGCGGAATCCCGTCAGGATATGCATCGCACGTGGCGTGCGCGAAGGCGACGTCGCGAAAGTGCTTGCATAGCATGCATATCGGGGTCGCTAATAACGTCATAGGGCTATCACGCGCCATGACGTGGCTTGGGAGCTTAAACATATTCATAGTGCGTCCATCACGGAACGAGTGATAAGCCGCCTCGTCAGCTCGTGGCGAGAGACACTGATCAGGAGTACGAGGTCAGCCAGATGCGAGGCGGCGCTAACCTCCTGCTAAGGGGATTTTTTATAGAGCGGATGAGTATAGGGCAGCAGGTGGTACCGTGACCAATCTATGGAAATCGCTCCCTGTTGGACCTAACCCGCCCGAAGTCGTTTATGCGCTGATTGAGGTCCCAAAAGGGTCCCAGAACAAGTACGAATATGAGAAAGACCTCGGCATATTTGCCATTGACCGGGTGCTCTATTCACCTGTGCAGTACCCGACGGACTATGGCCTCATCCCGAAGACTTACTACGACGACGGTGATCCCCTGGACGTCATGGTTGTGATAGATGAACCAACCTTTCCAGGCTGCCTCATTGCTGTGCGGCCCATCGGCTTGATGCGAATGATTGACAGTGGGGACAACGATGACAAGGTCTTGGCTGTGCCCGATAAAGATCCGATGTACGAGCAAGTCACCGACATAAGCGATCTGCCCCCACACAAAATGCGCGCTATTGGACACTTCTTCACCGTCTACAAGCAGCTTGAAGGCAAAAAAACCGATGTCACTGGTTGGGAAGGAGCTGAAAGCGCTAAAAACGCAATAATGCATTCAATTAAGCTCTACAACGACAAATTCGGCTAGCCAACGCTGCTCACACCTCTTGGTTAGTACGCTGCGAATGCCGGGCTAATCAACGCTGCAATTCAACCCCAACAGCGCTTTAGCGCCTCTTATGGCGGAGGTCTGGTGCTTCATCGGCCGCTAGAAGAGCTACCAAAAGGTTCTTAATCGGGCTGCGTCCTACCTACGGCTGCACAAGACAGTGCATCACATGGACATTTCACAACTCATACAGTCAATCGTCCTCGGCATCATACAGGGCATAACGGAATGGCTTCCGATCAGTAGCAAGGCGATGATGTCCGTAGTCATGGTGAGCTTCTACAATATGAGCCTCACCGAAGCGGTCTACTACGCCATTTGGTTGCATATCGGGTCGTTGTTCGCCGTCGCGCTGTTTTACCGAAGCGATATCATCAAACTGTTTGCTAACTTGCCCACGTACGTGCGAGACGTTCGCCACCCGAGCGGGTACAACCGACTGACGACGTTTCTCATCATCGCGACGTTTGCTACCGCGCTCATTGGTGCTCCATTGCTCGTCTTTGGATTGACAAAGCTGCAGCTTACGGGGAGTTACGCCATCGCATTTATCGGCGCGCTCCTCATCGGCACCGGACTGCTGCAACTGCACGCGCGGCAGAGAGTCGGCACACGAAACAGGTCGCTCTCCCCGATGGATGCCATCATCGCTGGGATCTTGCAAGGCGTGGCAATACTCCCCGGCTTCAGTCGCTCAGGCCTAACCGTGTCAGCGCTCCTCTTGCGTCGTTATTCAGCAGAGGACGCGCTCAATTTGAGCTTTTTGATGTACATCCCTGCCGTGATCGGAGCTGAAATAGGCCTGAGCCTTATAAAAAGCGGCTCGTACTTCACCGTTTACGCTCTGATCGCGATCGTCATCGCGTTCTGCTTTTCGTTATTAACCATCAGCACGCTCCTGAAAGTGGCAGAGCGGATAAACTTCGGCTATTTCTGTATCCTTCTCGGGTGCTTGGCGTTGGTGCCGCTCGTCATCACGCTGACCGGCGTCCTGCCCGGCGTTTGAGCGACCGAGCACGGCTCAAAGCTCTTGATGAGCTCTCCCATTTAGGCTGACGATATCTACCTTGCTCCTCTGCAGGGACTCCCCGAGCGATGCACTCAACCTCAGCGTTCTTCTCCAATCCCAGGCCACGATCGGAGCTGAGATCGGGTTGCAGCTCCATAAAGGAGGGATTTACTACACTTTCTACGCGCTCATCGCTATCGCCGTTTCTGCGCATTTGGGCTGCTTACGATAAGCGTGCTTCTAAAGATTGCTGAGCGCGTCGATTTCAACTACTTTGCCAGTTTCATCGGCGTTGTGCACGCTTGCAATGTTTGCCGCCTTCGTCGAAGTTCGCGGCCCCACAACTGATACGACGAGGCTTTAGCACCAAAAAAATCGCGGTCGTCGCAAGATCTTCGCGGTCACGACGCAATTGATATACTGAGAGGGCAACAGAATCCACGCGAGCATCGGAGCGTTCGTTGACAAGCAGCATCCGCCGACAATAGAAGCCATGATTGTTTGGGTTCGATCCACGCGACCACTATGGGAGAGGCTCACGCAGTTCATCGAAGAAAACTACCGAGTTAAGCGAGATTTTGCGTTCTACGGGAAGAACTACGGGTGGGCACTCAGATTTCGGAGTGGGGGTCGGGCACTGGCCGCTTTCTATCCAGGAACGGGGAGCTTCACTGTGCAGATTATTATCGGTCAAGCGCAGCTTGAAGAGGCCTTGCAGCTGCGCCTCGGTGCTAAGGTGCGAGGCATTCTCAGAAACGCTCGCGCGTTCACCGAAGGGCGCTGGCTCTTCATCCCCGTCGAGTCAGAGCAGGATTGCCGTGACGTCGAACACCTGCTCAGAGTCAGAGCGAACCCGTTGAAAAAAACCAAAAGCGTAATGTAGCCACGCGGCGGGCACGCCCGCGACGCGTCTCATACCGAGGTAGTCGACAGTTGGCGCAGACTTCGGTTGCCTGCTCATTTTTAGTCCCGAAGTTTGGACAAGGCTCGTGGAGCCGGTAGGCTTTGCTGTTGAGCTCAGCGCACGACGACGGTATAACTTGTGCTCTGCGTCACCGCTCCCGTCGAGCTAACGTAATCAAACGTGATGCTGGTCGTCCCCGCTCTTAGTGCTTGGAACGTAAACACCTCAGCCCCTCCTGCACCAGGGAGCGGGGTACTGGTAGTGGTATTTGCGAAGGTTTGGCTTTGCAAAGCAAGAGCACCTGTGTCGAATGTTGGCTGCCAGTGAGACCCAGTCGACGCATTTGCGAGCAGCGCTATCGGGAATTGCTCGCCCTGCCCTACAACTATCTGCTGTCCTCAAGGTGTTGGGATGGGCGTCGCGGTCGGAGTTACAGACGGCTGGACACTTGTCGTTGAGGTCCCCGTCGCATTTATGCTGGCGTTAGATGGCGCATTGGAACTGGGTGTGGACGTGTTTAGTAGTCCGAGTCCGACTACTGCCGCAATAACGATTACGATAATAATTATCAGCGCAATTATGGCTGCCACCCAGCTGCGCGCTTCGATGTGAATCCACCTCTGTCAACACTATTTTCTAATGTAATAGCTAAAAGAGTTACCAACACAAATGCGCTTTCTGCAAATAGCTTTTACGGTGATCGCGCGACGCGACTGCGTCTTTTCGCACCTGATCAGGGGAGGCATGCAAAAGCAACCGGTTACAGACGTTTAGCATAAGTGCCATTGCCTTTAGCAGCCAATTCCGTGAAGCACGGCGAGGCAGGCTGTTTTCAGGCTTAGGCTAAGCACCCCGGTCGCACCGTTTACCATCTCGCCAACAGCGCAGCCTGAGCAGACGCGAAAGCATTTGCGAAAATTTGACCGCAAAATTAAAGTGGTAGCACCAAGAAAATAAGAGACGGATCATAGACAGAGGTTGCAGACCTGCACTCTGTTGTCACCTTTGCTGCAACAGAGCGCGGATCTGCAGCACAGTCCCCGAGCCTAAGCCGGCTCGGGCTTCTCTTTTTTGGGTCTAAGAGCGTAATACAACATCGCGAATGCCCCATAGTTAAATATTTCTATTTAGTTCGATTGTCGAAGCCTCTTTTAAGAACGCTTAAAGTTGCCAAGATGACAGACGAGGCGATTATCGTAGTACAGCCGAGAAGCAGAGATGAGCCCGCCTCAAAAAGCGCGCTGTCTGCCCGTTCAGCGCGAGGCATATAAGCAAGCTGCTGCGCTAATCGATCCTCGAGATGTGCGACGTTCTTAAGCTCCCTAGGCTTTAAGTTGCAGCACGGATCCTCAAACGCAACCCTTGAGTTTGGCTCCGCAGTTTTGATCGTGAGGCCGAGTGCTGCAGATTTCACACCTTACAACCAGTTTCATCCTCTTGTTACTTGGGACACAACCACTAAGTTGGCAGTGCGCGGGGTGATCGGAACAATAGCTAAGCGCGGGTTGTGAGCCCAGTTTTGCGATTATTTCTCGCCGGCAATCTGCTCCCTAGCTAAAAAAACGCAGGGATACTTATCGACTTGAAAGACCACTAAGGATTTGGGAAAAAAGATGTGCTCTGGCGGCGGCCCAGTTATCACTATGGAAACGGGCTGGTTTGTGAAGTATCACTGCAACAACTGCGGGAAGATGTTCAAAGCGATGGGCAAAAATCCGACGTGTCCGTCCTGTCACTCGGAAGATGTTGTGAAACATTCAGATTAAACGTTGAGCACGCAGGAGATAGCAGACTTGATTACGCGGCTGCTATGCGGCAATTATTTTCCACGGCGTGGGCCATATCGGTAATGCTTTTACAAAGCCCATGAATTAAGAACATATGCGGCCCGATATGGATGCTGATCGCGACACGCGGTTCTGGCGCCTGGATACCTTCAGTGATGCTATCTTCGCCGTAGCTATGACGTTGCTAGTTTTTACATTCCCCCTCGCTGGGTTGCCCCAAAACCTCGGACCCGAGGCTGTTCAAAACCTGCTTCAGGGTTTGTCGGGCCAGTTCGAGACGTTTATAATCAGTTTCCTCGTCGTTGGAGCGTTCTGGACCGCACACCACAGGGTGTTTGACAAGATTAAGCGCTATGATCAAACGCTAGTTTGGCTGAATTTCGTCTTCTTGCTGTTTATCGTTTTCGTCCCATTCCCTACCGCTGTTGTGGTCAGCGCCCAGAGTCCTGGCTTCCCGTCGCGTTTTATGCATCAAACATCGCTTGCGCAGGGTTTGCGCTCACTCTGGTGTGGGTGTACGCGTCCTACAACTTTCGGCTCATTAGCGCAAGCACACCGATTCGCGAAGTCCGCTTGAGCACCCTTCAGGGGGTTATGGTCCCCAGCGTCTTCCTGTTATCGATACTCGTGGCTTTCGAAAGCCCGCGCCTCGCCGAGTACTTTTGGCTTCTAAGTTTTGTGGCGCAATGGGCGGTGGCACGACAATCGAGAGATGCCAGACCTAGCTGAAACCCAAAGCTATCGCAGCCTACGAATTTTGCGACCAGGTTGCTAAGCTGGCCTCGCCAAGTTGCGTGCAAAAAACGCGCTTTGGAGTTTGATTGCGAACGCAGCTTCGGGAGCTTCTTCTTATGTTTAAGCAGCTCAAGTTTTTCGAACTTAGTCTCTTCGCAGGATGCTCCTAAACATCGCAATATCCTCATTGTCGACCACGCGTAAGAGGTATAGCATCGTGAAGTACAAAAGTACCGCGGGAAAAACTGATAGTAGATTAAGGTTCCCTAGGTAAACAATAAGCAAGCCCATCAATAAACTCGCCGCACCGATCTTGACCAAACCTGCCACGTCCTTTTTGGAGAGTGAGTAGGTGATCCTGGAACTTACGAAAACACAAAGCAATAAAACCGTTAACTCGGTAGCAGCAGTCGCGATGCTGGTACCAACGTAACTGAATCGTGGTATCAGTATAAGGTCCAGTGTCACATTTTCGACCATGCCAACCGCAGTAATCTTTGTCACTGTCATTTGCCTGTTTGAAGTCTCAAACAGTCGTAGAAAGGCTGCAGCGAGGAATATGAAAACCGTGGCCCAGATAAGTATTTGAAGCGCTATTGCGGAGTTATCGTATGAGACGCCGAAGATAAGCGTGATAATCTGGCCAGCAAGCAATGTTGTTCCTATACCGAGGGGAACGGAAACAATAGCCATGTACTTAAAATATCTTTTATAGATCAGCCTGAAGCTGTCGTTTGCAGTTGCGTGAAAGCGCGACATTGCCGGAAACACCGCTGTACTGATTACCGTTGGGATGAATAGTAAAACCACGATCAACCGATATGGAGCATTGTACCAGCCAACCGCTTCAGCTCCTTTCATCACCGACAAGAGAACTGAATCGATGTAAAAATAAATCGTAGTAAACAGTCCGGTTAAGGCAAATGGCAGCGCCTCTGGAATTATTCTCTTCCAAAACTTCAAATCAATCTCAAGGTGAGGCAGGCTGAAGTTCTTACTATAGGCTGTCACGCTATAAATCGTCACAGCCAAGCTGCTTACGAAGTACGCAAATGCGAACCAAACGACACTTAATCCTGCAGTGATTCCCCATATGACAACGACGAAAGTAGCGACAGAGTTTATGATTACCGCTATCGCCTGGTATTCCATCCTCTCGAAGGCTTGAAATATTGACAGGAAAACACCGGTGAAGCCTGCATCACAGACCACAGAAAGAGCTAAAATATATATCAAGGTGATTGTTTCTTGGGGATATCGTAAGACGTGCGCTGCAAGGACAATCAAGCAGAACGTGCCGCTTGCCAGCGCGATCTCGATGATGACCAAATTACCTAGATATTTACTGGCTAAAGATTTGTCTCGCGCAACCTCTCTTGTAGCTAACGTGCAGAGCCCTAGACTAGTGAAGGGCGCAAAAACTCCAGTGAATGCGATTGCAGTGCTCAGTAATCCAAAGCCTGAGACGCCGAGATATCGAGCGAGTTCAATTACGTAGACAGCTGCAATACCCAAACTAACGATCTGCCCAATAAGCAAAAGAGTGGAGCTTTTTGCTATTGTTCTTGCAGTGCTCATTTTTTTCGCCGCGTATCAGGTTGCGTCCATCGAGTGAGCGTGCAGATTGCCGCCCATCACCTCTTGGACTGGTTGCTTTTATCTTTTTTAAGCTGCCTTCACTCTCGTCCGAAGTATCTCAGCCAAACACGTGGTTATCGACTAGGTGCGGTAACTTACGTGTTATCAGGCTTATAAATGCCATGAAACATGCTCGGTTAATTCTGAGACTCGGCGGCACTATGCCAGGCGACTCTCAAAAAAGCCTTTCGCGAGCACACAGAAATGCTAGGACGCATAGATCGAGCTTCAGACGAGTGAGCGCATCCTCTGGCAGGGCTATTATCACTACCTCACCGATGAAACAGCTGGCGTCGGAAATTAGATGAACAAATAGACGAAGTATGTTCCAGAAAGAGTGCCCCCAGTCACTTCGTAAAGCGTAAAGCGTGACACAAATGATCTCAATAATTTGCGCCTTTAATGATGAGAAGGTATTGGAGGCTTGCTTGCTTAAGAGCCTCAAAGACCAAGCAACCGACTGTGAGATTATCGCAATAAACAATACGGAGAACCAATTTAAGTCGGCAGCCGAAGCGCTTAACTGGGGCGGCACGCAGGCCGTTGGGGATTACTTGATGTTCGTGCACCAAGATGTTGATCTGCGTTCAGATTCGTGGTTAGAAAGCACAGAAGCACTACTAGATTCTTTACCTGACCTCGGCATTGCAGGAGTGGCAGGAATAAGTGAGCACGGCGGCCCTTTTGCAGAGCGGTGCAGCAATACGATACATCACAGGCCACAAGCGCGATATCGAAACGTTATCACCCAAGGCCCTCAAATGGACCGATGGGGAACACCGATACGAGAGCCAGAACCCGTGCAAACCGTCGACGAGTGTTTAGTGATAATTCCAAAATCGGTATTTAAGATAATGCAGTTCGACGAAGTTACGTGCGATGGCTGGCATCTCTATGCGGCCGATTACTGTTTGAGTGTTGCGGCGCAGGGGTTTAGCGTTTACGCAATCCCTAAATGCATACACCATCAGTCGAAAGGATACGACGAGAAAAACGCGCTGGGGGTAATTGCTTCCCTAGGCTTACATCCTAACGAGTACTACTGTACCCTAGAACACGTTCTCAAGAAACACAAGGACAGGTACAAATGGATTCATACGTCCTGCGGCTCCTGGAATACATTATATCCGCTGAAGTTGCAGCGATTTCACCTCGCTCTTAAGCACGTTATCTTGTCGCTTCTTATCAGAAGTTAACTACAAGACATAAAGAAGAGTCCCACAGCGCTTGGAGTCGCTCGAAGCGCGGAACGCTTAACAAACGATGTGACTTGTGGCCAGCTCTACTGGCTAGGCGCGGCTAGCTCCGTGGTCTCCCTCGTGTTGCTGTCTTACGGCGTTCCCATTGTTATCATTAGTGGAATCGCTTTGGCATTTTACGGCCCCCATCTACAAGCTGGGATTGGACGGCGACGACAAACGGTTAATTGCCAGCTTGATATAGTATCCCCGACCTTCGAGCAGCGGCACGTGCACGACGTTCTATGCGGAGACAGAACTGTTTCAACCGGGCGCAGCGAGGGTTGTCAGAATCGCGCGAGCGAGCGTGTAGCGGCCGAAGGGAGGAGACCATCGCGCTCCGAAGCAGATATGACGGGGGCACGCGTATAGGGCAGTTAGAACAAGCAGGTGAAAAGCCTTGAAACAAAGAGAAAATCAGCGCGTTATCACTGGGGGATTTTGTGCCGTTAGTTAGCGTGTTCATGAAATCCTACAATCACGATAGGTATATTTCCGAGGCCATTGAGAGCGTGTTAGGGCAAAGTTTTGAAGATTTCGAACTCATTATTGTAGACGACGGCTCGATTGACTCATCGAGGCAAATCATTGAAAGGTATGAGCAACAAGACTACCGAATTAGGTCGATTCTCCACGAGCACAATATGGGGATTACGAAAGTTGTGAACGACGGTATTGATGCCGCGCAAGGAACGTACATCGCCCAAATAGACTCCGATGACCTCTGGGTAGACAGCAAGCTCCGTAAACAACTTACCGTTCTCGAACGCAACGACAATGTAGTCGTTTGGTCGGAAGGAGAGGTCATTGATCAACACGGATACCCTTTAGGCACGACGTTTAGTGAATTGGTCCGAAGCACCACGAAGGCGAAGAGTGGCGCTCTTTTTCAGACGCTTTTGGCAGGAAACTACATTTTCGGCTCGACTTTGATATATAAGAAGGCGAATCTTGATGGCTTGCGGTACGATGAACGCCTGCTCTACAACAACGATTATAAGTTTCTGTTGGAATTAGCGCGCATATGCGAGTTTTACTACGTCTCCGAACCTCTGGCCAAGTATCGAATGCATGGCAAGAACACGTTGGTAGGTTCGGGTGCCGCAGCCACGAAAAGAAGACGCAGAGCATATGCGGAGGAAATATGGATTCGCCAAGACGCGTGGCACCGGCATCGCAGAGAGATACCAGACGTCACAAAAGCCGAGATCTACGCGAGCCTCGGCCTCTGTCATATGGAGTTAGGCGAATGTCGAGAAGCATTCAGCTCGTTTCTGCAATCGATAAAGCACAATCCCTATAGTTGGTCAAACCTAGCTTGCATAGCCCGTTTCTTTAAACAGGGACTCAGAGACTCGCTCGATCCCCGCGCATAGCGAAGAGCTTGATTTGAAAAGCTAAGTCTCCTGCGTTGGCAGCCTTTAGGCATCACAACAAAAAACGTCAATACCGTGGTGCGCGTCTAGTGCCCCTCTTTAGCAAATCGGTGCGGAGTCTAGCCGCAAGGGGTGACAGAACGTGTATATCGTCGAACGTCATGTCATGTTCGAGTTATTTTCGTCCTGCGGAACATGAACCCAGAAGTGACCATTATCACGCTAAATTGGAATGGGTGGCAAGATACCTTAGAGTGTTTAGGCTCCTTGTATCACATTGACTACAACAACTACCGCATCATTCTGGTGGACAACGCTTCAACCGATGATTCGCTGGCCAATATCGAGGCCTACTGCACGAACGAGCTTAAGTTCGCGTCGTATTTTACTGAGGACTTAGTCAGAAATAAACCAACAAAAGTCGTGCATTACACCAAAGTGGCTGCAGAACCTGGGGCAGATCGCAGCGGAGCGGTTGCACAACGAGCAGACTATGCACTCACTGTGATAGAAAACAACCATAACTACGGTTTCACCGAGGGCAACAACATCGGCGTTGCATATGCCTTGAACGCCTTTGATCCAGATTACATTCTATTGCTGAATAATGACACCGTTGTTGACCAGCGCTTTTTGAGCGCGCTGGTTGGCGCGGCCGAGAACGATCAACAAATAGGACTGCTACAACCGAAGATGCTACGCTATGCTGACGCAACGATCGACAACACTGGGAATGTGTGTGACCGCTTAGTGTATTGTAAGCCTCGAGGCCTAGGTGAGGGGGACGCAGGCCAGTACGATGGTGACAGCAGAGACGATTTTTTTTACGCAACCGGCGCCTGCTTGCTCGTTAGAAAAAGCCTATTGTGGGCGCGCTCAGGCGAATGCTTCGATCCGCATCTGTTCGCGTACTATGAGGATGTAGATCTGTCGTGGATGGCGCGGCTGCTCGGTTTTAAAGTCGGTTACGTTCCGGATTCCGTGTGCTATCATAAAGGGAGTGCGACATTCGGCAGCCGTAGTCCCTTCATTGCATATTTAAGCGACAGAAACAGGCTCAGAGTGCTGATCAAGAACTATTCGCTAAGAACACTTTTTTTCGTCTTGCCGTTCACCATTTTATTGAAATCTGCGGTGCTCGCAGTTGAATGCGTTATTAATATCGATCTACGCTACGTTTCTAGCTTCTTGAGAGCGCTCGCTTGGAACATCCAGCATTTGCGAAGCACGCTCATCGAGAGGAAGAAACTCCAATCGCAACGCAAAATATCTGATAGCGAGATTATGACGCACATGATCGTATTCTCTTTGCAGCCGCGCGCAGAGATCAAAGAACGATTGGGGCATCAACGCAGTTGACCCTGTCATTGCTTTAGATACCTTCAGCTCGAGCGAAGTTGCTTCAGGATCTCAGCCTTTCGTCAACGCACAGAACGAGCTTCTCACGCGCGCCTGCCGTCAGCCGTGCGCGCTCTAAATCTACTCATTCTTGCACCTTCGATGCCGATTTCTCGCAGACCGCGATGAAGTTCGCGATCATCAAGGGCCAGATCACGTTCTTGCTAAACAAGAAACTCGGAAAACGCGCATGCGTTGCGACAGACCATTCGAGCTGGCGACAGACTTCGTATTCGCACGTATGAGGTAATCGCACTCGCAGGACTTGCCGACAACCGGCGGGATCGCGATAGATTTCAACAAAACGATGCACTTGCTGCCTTCAGGTGGCCTATTGCGTTTTCAACGTCTATATGAACTCAAATGAGGAGATCATCTGCTGTGCCGTCGAAATCTGCTCGTTATATTGCGCCTCGGTTCCATAAAACTGAACCTCATAGACCGAGCTTCCTTTAACGGTCCACACGATTAGCGCTTTGTAGGTTTGTCCGCCTGCTTTAAACGTAAACACAATTTCGTACCCAGACCGGCCACCGAGTGAAGCAGTGTGATTCTCAAGTATACTAGTGCTAGTGTTGCCTCGCTGAAGACTTCTTATCAAGCTCGGCGCGAGGCTTTGAGGCGTTTTTCCCGATTGATTGGTAACAATTTGAAGCGAGACAATGCTATCGTTTCCGTGCTGGAACTGCGCTATGGTGTCGACTGCTGGGTTCCCGGTCAATTGCCAATCGCTCGGATAGCTCATTTCCACGCCAGCATTTTTGTTGGAATACAGCAAGAAACTGGCAGGGGCTCCAGGGGTCGGCGACTGCGTCGCTTGGTTGGTGCAACCGGCACTGCTCGCCGCCACCGCAGCTACCGCTACGATAATGATTGTCAAGTGCATCCTCATTTTGGCGCCCATAATCTCCCTTCCACAGTGAAACGCTCCTCGATGATATATGTTGTTGTTCTTAGTCAAGGTGCGCTAACCTGAGAGCGTAATCGTACACAGACTTCCGCGAGCGGGAACCAAGGGTGCTCTTAGAGCGGAGTGCCGCGGACCGCGGCCTCTCTTGCAAGCTGTCAGATTTTGCCGAAGGCAATATCGAAGGACGCTAGATCTTCGTCATCGCCGTGAATATGCGATGCCTTCGGTGAAGCACGTTGCCATACTGCTTTCTTGCGACTTTGTCATCGAGCGTCAGAACCTCAAATCCTGCTGATTGAAAGAGCTCGTGCAGCTCAGACTGAGAAAAATAGTGATGCGGGATCCCTCCACGAACAAAGGTATCCGTAGCTATCCGCTTGCCGCGGCCATAGCGCATATCAAGCAGTCCTGCAACTTCGACAAATGCTAAACCTTGATGTCGCAAAACTCGAAACAACTCAGCAGCGGCTTTCGCTCTGCCACCCCGTGCAAGGTGTTGGAGCACCCCATAACACGTGACGGCATCAAAACTGCGATCTGAGAATGGAAGCTGCCGGACGTCGGCAACTACGCGCATGCACTGAGGATCGAGCGGCGCCAGTGCCTCCCTCGAAAGGTCAGCCCCTACCACCCTAAAACCGTTCCTGTCAAGCGCGAAAAGGTACCTCCCTGTGCCGCAGCCGATGTCGAGCACGTCAGCGCCTGGCGCGACTTGCCGCAGCACAGGAGAGATGTCGTACGGACCTTTCCACCAAGAGGGGTTCAAGGCGTACTTTTCATCCCAGATGTCAACCAACGTTTTATCGCGTGACCGTTGCACTTTTTCCGACGCACCTGCAACCGCCCCCTTGTTTTCCACTGGAGATGCTTCCTCAGACATAAAAAAGCCTTTCTGAGCTCTATTTTCGATTTTTATCGCGATAAGGAGGATTTGGATTAGAAATATATAAATGTTAATCCATTACCACTGTAGATGCTCTCGGTTATGACGATCGCGGGATCGGACTCAGGAGGCGGGGCGGGGGTACAGGCCGACACGCGCACCTTTGCTGCTCTCGGCGTGCACGGCACCTCCGTGGTAACAGCCGTTACCGCACAAAACACGCTTGGCGTTCAAGATGTGTACCATCTGCCCGTCGATGCTGTCGTCGCTCAGATGAATGTTGTATTCTCCGACATCGACATCCGATGCGTCAAGACGGGAATGCTCGCGACAGTCGAGGTCGCAGAAGCGGTAGCTGATGTGCTTTCGCAGCATGCGGTTCCGATCGTGGTTGATCCAGTTATGGTTGCCGAAGCGGGAGGCTCACCGCTAATGAGGGGGCCAAGAGACGTCCTTGCGCGACTGCTGCCCGAAACAACAGTTATAACTCCAAACATACGAGAGGCAGAAGCCATTTCAGGCATCGCCATACACAATCTCGATGACATGAAGCGTGCAGCCTACGAGATCTATGCCCTCGGCCCTAAATCGGTCATCGTGACAGGCGGCCATTTGAGCGGGACCGACGTGCTGTATGATGGCAACTTTCAGCTGCTTAGAGGCAAGCTGATTAAAGGAGGAACGCACGGAGCAGGATGCACCTTCTCGGCAGCTATGGCCGTTTTCCTTGCCAAAGGGTACCCCGGAAACCAGAGCGCTCTAATGGCAAAGACGTTCGTCACCGACGCCATAAGAAACAGCGAACGCGTAGGCTCCGGCCCGGGCGCTGTGAATCAGTTTGCGGCGACGCTACACAGGGCCGAGCGGTACCTGACGTTACTCGACATCGAGGCGGGGCTGCGCACCATTAAGGCTATAAACCTAAACCTTATACCTGAGATCGGAAGCAACTTAGCGATGGCAATTTCTGGCGCAAAGAACCTAGCAGACGTGGCTGAGGTCAAGGGACGAATCGTGAAGGTCGGGGAGACTATCACGCCCGTTGGCTGCGTGACCTTTGGCGCAAGTCGTCACGTAGGGGGGGCCATATTAGCCGCATTGAACCACGATGCCGATATGAAAAGCGCGATGAACCTGCGGTACTCAGACGAGGCGATTCGCGCGTGCCAAGAGCTCAACCTCGCAACAGAGTGCTTCGAGAGGGGGCAGGAGCCGGAAGCAACGAGTACGATCGAGTGGGGCATTGCGCACGCTATCGAGAGAAGCTTGACACGGGACACGGGCGTGCCCGACGTCATATACGACCGCGGGAGTGTCGGCAAGGAAGCTATGGTCCTCATTCTCGGCCACTCAGCGCAACAGGTGGCTGATACAGTTGTGAAGATTTCATCGGCGCTGAGGTAATCAAGCAACGGCCCCTCGGCTAAAAAAGGAACACGGAGGTGGTTTCACGGGAAGCATCAGACCTACGTACATCAAAAGCATATCAGCAGAGCTACTCCGAGGACATCGGGAGATATTCAGCTCTGATTATGAGAAGAATAAATTGCTCGTGTCGGAATACACGAACATTGAGAGCAAGAACATTAGGAACAGAGTTGCCGGATATATAACGCACAGGGTAGAGATCGGCAACAGGAGAAAGTCATGAGATTCACGGGCGTGTACCCTGCGATGGTCACGCCATTTACGGACGAAGAAGAAATCGACGTAGAGGGGATGCGTTCTAACATCGCCTATCTTGAGAAGGGGGGCGTCGCTGGGTTGGTGCCTTGCGGCAGTACTGGTGAATCCGCGACGCTATCGTTTGACGAGCATAAGAAACTGGTTGAAATCACCGTAGACGCCGCGAGCGTTCCCGTTATCGCAGGGACAGGATCAAACAACACCGCAGAGGCGGTCGAGCTGACCCGGTATGCACAAGATGCCGGCGCTGATGCGGCTCTACTGATCGTCCCGTACTACAACAAACCGATGAAAAGTGGGCTGATTAAGCACTTTAGCGCT
>CABDZV010000004.1_pt1 | contig 55695 bp, 54 predicted proteins | sample 3132231 | NCBI WGS metagenome assembly CABDZV01 (sample SAMEA5534341, study PRJEB31848) | metagenome | biome: tundra; feature: field; material: soil | place: USA | collected 2013-05 | depth 0.45 m | reverse complement strand
ATCTAACTATTGATAAATTTAAGCAACATTTAAATACCTTTACAACAATTAAGTGCCGACGCACCCGGATGGAGAAAGTCTTCTCGATACACAACTACTCTGCAGAAAAAAGCCCCTGCAAGTGATCAGAAAACAAGGACGAAAGCCTTCATCAAGAAGCTCAGTCGTTCTCGCGTCGGGTGCGCCTCAATGACAGGTGTGATTGATAATGAAAGAAGTGTCCTTGGAGTCGGGGGCCATGGGGAGAGACCACGTACGCGTCTACAGCACAATGCGCTGTGTAGCAAAAAGACAGGACGATAGGACCATGAGCGAAATTGCACATGAAGTAGAACAGATGGCACATGCGATCGCGCAAAACCTTCACACGATCGAATGTCAAAAAGACGATAAAATCATATTTAAGAAGGACATCTCGCCGGAATGGATCACAGAAGTCATATACGCGGTTCACACCGCAGAAGGCTTTGAGCTTATGCCGCACGATACGACGTGCGAGTTTATAGACGAGGCAGCGCGCATGCTCGCAGATTCGAGCGCAGATACGTTCGATGAGCTACTCGATGAGGAACGCAACATAGAAGCGGATGTTTGTGCGTCCGATCTTCTAAGATGGGCGCAGGATAACCCGAAAAGACTATACGAGCATTTAGATAGTTGCGCTATGACGATCGTGCAATGTCTCTCGATCGCACAAGAAGAGCATAAACGCGAAATATTTGATATTTTGCTTAATGAACTTCGGTACCGTGCCGAAAAGGCAGCAGAAGAGCGTTTCGAAGGTAGCGCGCGCGAGCTCGTCGAAAAGCCCATAGCCGACACGGTCAAAGATGCTGAGCTGACGATCTTGCGAGCAACGGAAAGAGGGGATCTGGACGAAGGACGTCGTGAGGGTATGATACGATGTCGTTAGCGAAGAGTCAGCGTGAACAGACTGACGCGGCTGAGGTGTTAGATGAGGGCGTAGCGCGGCTGCAACGAACAATTGAAGAAATTGAAGTTTACAAAATGAAGCCCAGCTCAAAACATTACTGCAAGCATTCAGCGCAGCTACCCGTCATGCTCGTCGCAGAGCGCACGGCCGATAGGCCCGCACACATTATTCAAGGCTTCCACTGCTTCGACTGCGGGCGGGACATAGCCGAAAAAAGAGAAGAAGAATGATCTATATGATTTTAATCTCACTTGTAACCAGCGCTCTTTGCTTTATTACCGGTATCAGTCTCACGATCATGGGTGTATCACTGATCGGTACATGCTTAATCACACTAGGATTTTCGAGTCCGGTCCTCACATATTTAGTAGCAAACTATGAGGGTTAATCCTCGGCGAAGTTTGGCGAGCGGATCTCAAGCAGCCGCGGCAGAAGATTGAGGTTTAGATGGCATCAGTAAACCATTCGAGAGTGATTGGGGTCACCTATCAGGACACTAAGGGCAAAGACGGCGTTCTGCTGAACACCCCTGAAATCAAAGTGAAACTTCTGGATAATGGGGAGCTCACCGGCATCATATTCAAAGATAAGAAAAACGGTGAAGAGACCTGTTTGAACGGATTAAACATCACTGGGGTCATCTATCAAGATGAAGACTCCTCTCGTGAGAACATTTTGACCGCGCGCAAGGTGCTGGGCATTATCTACCAAGAAGGGAGTTCGGCCGATCGGACAATCTTAAGCCGATCCAAACTGCTGGGCATTACGTACCAAGAGGCCGGCAGCACCGAAGTGAAGCTGCTCGGTGGACCACAGCTCAACGCAAGAATCCTTAACGGCTCGAGAATAACGGGCGTGGTTTATCGAGAAGATAAAGGAGTCACTGCAACGTCCTTACGCGAAGCGGTGTTGACAGGAGTGCTATACAGAGAGCGAGCCTCCAGCGAGGAAGACATCTTGACTAGTCTGAGGATCATCGGCATCATCTATCGAGATATCGCGCCCGCGAGTCGCGCGACACGCCGCCCGACTGAGGCGGAAGAGCCGTCAGGAAATGGCTTTCGCAAAGCGGAGCGCATATTGTTGTACTTGTTGCCGATCATTGGCGTTCTTGGTCTCGTCGTGCCGATCGCATTGAAACAATTCAATATCACTCTGCTCAGCTCATACATCGCCATTGCGTTAATCGTCGTGCCTGTGGTGTACCTGCTCTACCTTAGGTATCACAGCACTGAGAGGTCGACTACAGATAGTTCGTAAAGGTGTTACTATGAAGGTCTTAAGCGGCGTGAAAATTACAGGCATCATCTATCAGGAAGAAGGGACTGATGAAAAAAAGCTCCAGAGTGGGCTGAACATTGACGTCAAACTCTTGACCAATTCGAAAGTGGTTGGTGTCCTGTACCACGACGACACCGCCGATGAGAGCATTCTGAGCGACTTACAGCTCGACGGCCTCACCTACTGGACGACGAGCGAGGATGACGAACGAATCCTCGAGGCATCGAAAATCATCGCGATACTCTATGGAGACCCGGTCTCTCTCGGCAAAAAATCGCTTTGTGACCAACGGATCAAAGGCCTGATTTATCAAGACGAGACTTCCGGCGAAACAACGCTCCTCACAGACTTCAATCACACGGCGCATATCCTGCCGTGGCAACAGGTAACCGGCATGCTTTGTCGAGAAGAAGGCTCTTCTAAGAAGAAAATCTTCGAAAGCGCAACTCTTAGCGGCTTCTTATATCAAGACGAGGATCGTGAAGACGTAAATCTCATAAGCGGGGTGAGAATATGCGGCGTTCTGTGCGAGCAGGCGTGATGATGAAGACTCCCGTCTACTACTTAGAGGAGCGCGTTAGGAGTCTTGAACTGCACTTTGAAGATACAGACAATGCCCCTACGAGGGGTACGAAAGTCTACGATGCACGCGGGGCCGATGAACGCGAAGCCAACCTTAAGAAAGAATACTTTGGTGAGGGAGCAGCTGCTGATCTGATGAGCAAGGTGGGCGATTGTGACAGCGCAAGCACTTACCTGCTCAAAGGCGCCGTGTCCCGCTGCGGATGTGAAACAAAGTACGCACAGGAGGTACCTTCGTGAAAATTGCCGTTTTTGTTAATACGCCAGCTCAGGTGCATTTCTACAAGAACATTGTGGCCGCGCTTGAGGGAGACGGCAATCAGGTCTTCATACTCGCTCGTGATTACGGAGAGACCATAGACCTACTAAACGAGCTTGAAATTCCTTTTTTTCTTTTCTCGAGTACGCCCGACTTGAAGTCTGGGAAGAGCACGTCGCTTCCGCACGATGTGGTAAACGCCTTTCGATACCTCAAGGGGAAGAAGATTGACTTGACCACGGGCTGGGGTACCTATAGCACATTCACGGCGCGTTTGCTCAAGGTTCCCGACATCACGTTTAACGACAGCGATTGCACGACCAACGCTGCCCTTTATGCGATGCTCAACCTCACGTATCAGTTTTCCGATGTTTTTGTGACGCCGTCTTCATTTAGACAGCAGTTGGGCTCAAAACACCTCAAAGTGGAGAGTTACAAGGAGCTCGCGTACCTACACCCTAACTATTACACGCCAGATCCATCCGTTTTTGATCTCTTGGGCATCTCAAGGAGTCACGACTACAGTGTGCTCCGGTTTAACGCGTCTGACTGCTCGCACGACCTCGGCGTGAGGGGGCTGACCGATGCCGACAAGATCGCGCTTGTGAGAGAGCTGAGCGCCTACGGGGAGGTCTTCATTTTGTCAGAAACCGACGTTCCAAAGCAAATTAGAGAACACGTTCTCAACGTGCCGAATAGGCGCATACACGACGTGCTATACTACGCATCGTTGTTCATCACCGATACGCAGACTATGGCGACGGAAGCCGCACTTCTAGGCACACCGACAATCCGGAGCAATGCCTTTGTAGGCGACTGCGACGTGGGCGCATTCATCGAGCTTGAGCGCGAGTTTCACCTCCTCTTCAACCTTACGACCGCAGGCGAAGTCGCGGCTAAGGCGGTGCAGCTCATTCAGGACCCCCACGCCAAGGAAGACTGGCAAAAGAAACGCGATAGATTGCTGGAAAGAAAGCTCGATATGGCGGCGCTGATGGTGTCGCTCATTGAAGGTTATCCCGCTAGTGTTGCCCGTTTGAAAGCCGCCTCTGCTTATCGGAGCATCCTTCTGTTTGAATAACGTGTGATAGGCTGTGATACGATGCTCGTGGAAATACTAAGCGGCATACCGTCTGATGCCAACGCAGAACTCCTTATAATCGGTCTTCTTCTAATGTGCGTTGGCTCAGCCGTGTATGTGTGGCGGGTAGGGAGGAGTGAATGACAGAGCGCGATCTCTCTATCTGGTGTTTGGTAGGGTACCCGTTGTCTGTCGGCGCTATAAGTCTGCGGCCCGCGACGATGACTATGCACCCGTAATCCCGGCTATCGTTATCGTCTCTGCGTTTGGTTCGTCACTCCTTGGCATTTTTGGCTGGGTGTGTCGAAGCGTGTCCGCTCTTCCAAGGCTAGCGTTATTTGCTCTATTCGAGACCGTCTGACCGCTCTTTTTTCTGTGCAAAACGTGCGAATGCATATCATAAGCACTGGCTTCATCAATGCCGTGGCTTTGCCACTTTGCCACGTTCATCACGTTCAGCATTGCGTTTCTCGCGTCGTTTGGGAGCGTCGAGGTGGGATAGGCGCTGGCGCTGAGCTGGGGACTTCTGAGCGTGCTGATTTTAGGTATGGCAAAGAAGGAGGGACGGATTTAGCGAAAGCGCACTTTTTAGCTAGGAATAAATAAGAAGAGGGCTTTAATTGCAGCAGCGACACAAAAGGGTCTAATCGTATGAGATGGCGGAGTTCGACGCAGGTCGTAGGCGTACTTTATCAGGAGCGCGAAAACGCGAAACTAGAGTTACTGGCCGGATCACAGATTACGGGTATCACCTATCTTGAAAAAGAATCAGACGAAGTTAAGCTCTTAAGCGCTTCAAAATTCGACGTGAATATCTTGCGCGACACGACGGCTACTGGCGTGCTCTATCGAGATCAAACGGCAGCCGACGTGCAACTTTTGGCGGGGTCGAAGATCGTCGGCGTGCTGTATGAGGAGACGAGTGTGCCCGGCCTCAAGCTCGTGCGCGTAGCGCATACGGCACTGAAACTCGTCAGCGGACAAGCGGTCAAAGGCCTCCTGTATCTGCAGCACGGTGACGCTGATGTCAAGCTTTTGAGTGACGTGAGCGATCTGTCGACTACAGCCGGGGCACTGTTGATCGGCGTGCTTCACCAAGAAAGCCAGATGGGCGCTCTGCATCTAGTGAGCGGACAAGCGGTCAAAGGCCTCCTTTATCTACAGCACGGTGACGCTGATGTCAAGCTTTTGAGTGACGTGAGCGATCTGTCGACTACAGCCGGGGCACAGCTTGTAGGTTTTTTCTATCGTGATGAGGCCTTGAGCCAATGAAACTTCCACAAGATTCGTCTGTAATCACCGGCGTCCTCTACCAACACAGGGATTCGACGGATACGCAGCTTTTAGGCGGGCTTGCGATTGGCGTCAAGTTGTTCGACGGGGTGCCGATCACCGGTTTCACGTACTGCGAAGAGAACGCGATAGAGGACAAGCTTGTAAGCGGATCGCGGATTACGGGGATCGTGTACCGCCACGAGACATCTATCGATGACAGAATCCTCAGAAGTGCGAAAATAAAAGGCGTGATATTTGAAAAAAGGGAGGAATCTCAAGATGACACAGCGCGCGAATCACCAAACGTCGATCCTGCCCGAGAAACTTCGCAGTCGCCTCAGCAAGGGCTCCCCGACGGGTCGCAGATTGTTGGCATGATCTATCGCGACAAGAGCACAGGTGAGGAACAGCTCACTACTGGAGCAAGAGTCGACATGCAGATTCTTAACGGAACGTCCATTGCGGGTATCATCTACGAAGGACTAGAGGGAGAAAGCATCAAGCAGCTTACCGGATCGAACATCACTGGCCTGCTATTTCAGCAGCAGAACTCCAACACCGAAACGCTAGTAGGCGATATAGCAATTTTGGGGCTCATCTACCAAGAGAAAGATGCCATTCTTGAACGACTTGCAAACAGCTCGCATAACGGCATCTCGATGGCTACGAGTGTTATTCTCTACATACTGCTCATCGTTGGCATTTTAGGTCTTCTCCTTCCGGCAGTGCGTAAGGAAACCGATTTCTCAGCCTTGAATTTTCTCTCGCTCCCACCGGCAGTCGTGACCACTCTTTTTGTCCTTATGGTGGTTGTCTCCCTCATCCTCCTCATTTATAGGAGGTACAGACGCTCCCGCACTATTACGAACTGAACCGCTGCACCGAGCGCACCAGAACATGCGAGCATGACGGTTAGTTTTTTTGTGTTAAACAATCGAGGCTTTACTTGCTGGCCTCCGTCGCTATCCGAGCAGCAAGTTGCTTGCCTACTTCAAAGTATTCTACAAGCTCATTTTCTGATGGGACGTAATATGCTTCTATATCTTGGAGCACCTCAAAGCCACAGGCTGAAATGGCGTCTGCGAGCTTCTTAGTTCCGCCGCCTCGCCACCCCATAGAGCCAAACGTGACGGCGAGCTTCTTTTGGCCAGTCTTGTCAAATCGCAGCCCCCGAAGATAGTACACGATAGCCCCGATGCTCGGGAACGGTTCGTTGTGCATTGTCGGAACGCCGAACAGGACGAGCTTGCTGTCGAGGATATCCTTGACAATCTCGCTTCGTTCGTCGGTGTGCAAGAAATACACCGCAACGTCAACCCCCCCGGCGATGAGTCCCTCGGCTAGTGCGTGCGCCATCTTTTGGGTCGAGTAATGCATGGTGTCGTACACGATCGTGGCCTTGTTCTTCGCTTTTCCTGTTGCCCAGTCCGTGTAGGCGTTAATGATTTTGGCCGGATCGGTCCAGATTTGTCCGTGAGAAGGTGCGATCACCCGTATCTTGTCAAGCAACCCGAGCGTTTTGACTTCGTCTAATTTTTTGAGCACTAACTGGGACAGCGGCGTAATGAGGTTGGCATAAAACTTTTGTGCGGCCTGCATTAGTACGTATTCTGGAATGTCAGCGTCATATCGTTGCGCCACGCAGAGGTGTTGGCCAAAGGCATCGTTCGAGAACAAGATCCCATCCTCTTTCAGGAAAGTGAACATGCTGTCCGGCCAATGGAGCAATGGTGCCTCTAGGAATGTGCACGTCTTTCCCCCGAGCGCGAGCTCTTGGCCTGTTTTGATTGTGGTGAAAGGAGCTTCCTCCAGTGCGGGGTAGTACTTCTTAATTCCCGTAACGGCAGCTTGCGTGCAGTAAATGGGCGCAGTGGGAAACTTGCGGTGAATCTCGGACAACGCCCCGCTATGATCGAGCTCGATATGGTTCTGAATGACCACGTCGATTGAGAGTGGTCGCCCCTCCTTTTCGCACGCATCTTGAATCCGTGCCCACATCTGCACTGATGTGCCTGGGTACGTGTTGTCTATAAGAGCGGTGTGATCCTCACCGAAGATGAGATACGCGTTGTACGTCGTGCCGTGCAGCGTATATCCATGGTATGCCCGTAACTCCCAGTCTAACACGCCTACCCAGTATACGCGGTCAGCAATTTGAACAGCATCAGCTTTCATGTTTTCACCTGCTGTATTAACATGAAATGCTCCATTATTAGTGCTTCGCTGCGCGTTTGCGAGTCAATGCAACGTAGTCGCGCGCAAAAGCATGTTTTTTTATATTGCGAGCCAATAGTGTTGACAGCATATCTGCGATTTCTGAGATACTTAAAGCACGATAGCAAGCGAATTTTTATCGATTTGAAGGTGCTGGGCATGGGAGCCACTATAATTGTCGGCGGGTTCTTTGGAGACGAAGGAAAAGGTAAGATCGTCGCGCACGTCGCATTTGCAGACAAACCCGCGATTATTGCCCGCGGCGGAATTGGCCCCAACGCAGGCCACACGATAGAGGTGGGTAGGCGAAAGTTCGGTGTGCGCATGATACCCTCGGGCTTCGTGTATCCGGATGCGCGACTGCTCATCGGCGCGGGGGTGCTTGTTGATCCACGAGTGCTCCTTAGCGAAGCGGGGCTGCTCAAGGTGACAGAGCGGGTCGGTGTGGATTATCGCTGCGCGATAATCGAAACAAAACACATCGAAACAGATAAGCTCGATCCGTACCTTTCACAAACGATCGGGTCAACCGGAACTGGCTGTGGCCCGGCTGCAGCTGATCGCGCGAAAAGGACAACGGCACAAGCACGGGAGGTGGCGGAACTCTCGCCTTTTTTGACGGATGCAGCGGCTGAGGTAAACAAAGCGCTTGAGGCGGGGAAAAACGTGATTTTAGAGGGTTCGCAGGGATTCGGCATCTCTCTCTTCTACGGGACGTTCCCCTACGTAACATCAAAAGATACGACCGCTTCTCAAATTGCTGCCGATATCGGCGTCGGACCGACGCGTATAACTGAGACGATCGTGGTCTTCAAGACATTTCCGACACGCGTCGGAGCGGGGCCCTTTGACACACAAATGAGCGAAGACGATGCAAAAAAGCTAAACATTGAAGAATTTGGTACCGTTACCGGGCGGCAACGGCGCATTGGTTGGTGGGACCCCACCATGGCAAAATACTCTGCAATGGTAAACGGAGCCACGCAAGTGGCGATAACAGGGCTGGACAAGCTTGATCCCTCCGTTAAGGGAGCGAACCAGTACGATGAGTTGTCCGCAAAGGTAAAGACGTTCCTGCGCGAAGCTGAAACGGTAGTGGGTGTTCCGTTCACACTGCTTTCAACTGGACCAGAGCTAACAGAGATAGTTGATTTACGAGAGGAGAAACTCGAACGCGCGTAATTGTGTGCAGCGCATCAATAGGCGGCTGAAATGAAGCGGGAGTTACTGAAAATATTGTGCTGTCCTGTCTGCAAAGGCCCGCTCGCACTAGAGGTCGAGAGCGAAGGGGCAGGGGAGATCATTAAAGGCACGCTCTATTGTAAGGCGTGCAGCGTGTACTATCCAATAGATGAGCGAATTCCTAACTTGCTTCCGCCTGAAATGAGGTGAATTGTGCAGAGCGTATATATAAACCGGAAGGGACTGCAATCTGTCGAAATCGAGGAACCCATAATTCGACTTCCGCTCAGGCCAGGCGGCAAGGCGACTCTCGATATCGACGTGGTCAATTACGAAGCTCCGACACATATTTACCTCTCATCGCGTGGCGCGATCAAAGACAAAGTAACTTTCAACCGCAATAACCCGTACGTCGATGGCGAAGAACTACTTACCATCACCGTCGCAAATCCCCCAGGTCAGCAGGAGCTTTATGAGGGTGAGGTAAGTATATCAACCGGGTACGGTTCACGGGAGGGGAGCTTCATTCTACAAATCGGACAACTGGAAAACGAGCCGCCGCCTGATTCTATTGAGGTCGATGATGCCCTCTCGCGCATGGATTATCGAAGCAAGACGCGTCCCGCTAGGGTTTGGCAACCTTCAGTGCAGTTTCCGTGGCCGCATCCTCGTGTCGACGCAACGAGAATCAGAAGAATGAAGAATCTTCCTTACATTCTCCTTGCGATCGGCGTGATCATTGCGCTGATACTGCTAGCCGCAGGCGGCATCAGCTACGGCGTGGCGATCCTCGGCTTTATCGTTGTCGTCGTTTTGGCGTACTACACGTGGAGATTATTAGACTAAAAGGGCGCAAGCGGAGGCCACGTAACGCTGCACCGGCACTGTGCGTGCAGCTATTACGTTATTTGCTGTTGTCGCGAAAAGCATTCTGAAATCAGGCTTCGCCTCAGTCTTGAGTATAAATAGCTTTTCGGCAGCATATTAGAACGATTACATCATCATTGGCATTGTGGAGAGGTAGAAGGATGCGATACGTCGTCGTCACTGGCGGGGTCATGAGTGGCCTCGGGAAGGGTATCACAGCCGCCTCAGCTGGCAGACTCCTTATCAACCGCGGGCACAACGTAACGGCGATCAAAATTGACCCATACATAAACATCGACGCCGGAACCATGAATCCCTTCCAACATGGTGAGGTATTCGTCCTTAAGGACGGAGCTGAAGTTGACCTTGATCTGGGAAACTACGAACGATTCCTCGACGTTGAACTCACCGGCGATCATAATATTACGACAGGTAAGATCTACAAGTCGGTTATCGAAAAAGAGCGGCGAGGGGACTACTTGGGAAAGACCGTTCAGATTATTCCTCATATAACCGATGAAATAAAGACCAGCATCAGGACCGTGGCCGACCAGGCAAAGGCTGATGTGTGTGTCGTGGAGGTGGGTGGTACCGTCGGCGATATCGAGAGCATGCCATTCTTGGAAGCCGTGCGACAAATGCACAGCGAAGAAGACCACTTCGTCCTGCTCCACGTAACGCTCGTGCCAGAGGACATGACCGGCGATCACAAAACGAAGCCGACCCAGCACTCGGTAAAGAGCCTCAGAGAGCTTGGACTCAGTCCTGATGTCATAGTTGGCCGAGGGAAAACGCCGCTGGGCAAAGACGCTCGCGCCAAGATTTCGCTCTTCTGCGACGTGCCACTAAACGCCGTCATCAGCGCGTACGACGTACCTGACATCTACCAAGTGCCTTCGATGCTTGAGCTTGAGGGCTTAGGCGACTACCTCGTAGAAAAACTCGCCCTCGAAAGGAACGCGGCCAGACCTTGGGATGTGATGAAAAACCCGCCTATTTCGCGATCAGTTGCCATCGTCGGCAAATATATGTTTGAAGATGCGTACTTCAGCATCAAAGAGGCTATCAAGCACGCCGCAAGCGCTCTTGGAGGGGGCATTGACGTCAAGCTCGTCGATGCAGAAGACCCGCACGCCCTCGAGACGCTGAAGGCGGTGCACGGTATTTTGGTTGCACACGGGTTTGGCCCTCGGGGAAGTGAAGGGAAGATCGACGCCATTCGTTTCGCGCGCGAAAATGACGTCCCTTTCTTAGGAATCTGTTTTGGCTTCCAATTGGCCGTCGTCGAGTTTTGCCGTAACGTTCTGGGGCTCGAGGCAACGAGCGCTGAGCTGGATCCCACAGGCGTCCACGTTATCGATGTACTGCCCGAACAGCTTGACGTCGATCACATGGGAGGCACCATGCGACTGGGTAACTACGAAATCGCCCTCTCGCCAGGGACGCGCGCGCATGCGATGTACCAGAGTGCGCTCGTGACTGAACGGCACAGACATCGGTTCGAAGTGAATCCTGAGTACATTGAGCGCATCGAGCAAGACGGAATGGTGTTTTCAGGGAAAGCTCGAGACGGCATCAGAATGGAGATTGCAGAGATTCAGACGATGAGATTCTTCTTGGGGACGCAGTTCCACCCAGAGTTTAAGTCGCGACCGGGCAAGCCGTCACCGCCGTTCCTTGAATTTGTGCGATCCGTCCTCCGCATGAACACGAGCACGTGAGCTCACTTGACGTCGCGGCTGAACGTTGAACAAAAGAAACGATTGGACTTATGGTAAATAGTCAGGAGTTTATTGAGGGCGCAATCGCAGAGATCAAGAGAGAAGTGGGAAATCAACGAGCGATCATCGCTCTCTCTGGTGGCGTCGATAGCTCGGTTTGCGCAGCTCTCGCGTACCAGGCGCTGGGGGCCAACCTGTATCCTGTGTACGTCGACACAGGACTGATGCGCAAGGGGGAAACTGAAAACATCAAGCAGGCTTTTCGTCACATGCCGTTGACGATAATCGATGCAAAGGCGCGATTTATTAATGCGCTCGACGGAGTTGTGGATCCCGAAGAGAAGCGAAAGGTAACAGGCGAGACGTTTATCCGCATATTCGAGGAAGTGGCGAGGCAGAAGCAAGTAGAGTACCTATTACAAGGTACGATCTATCCAGACATTATCGAATCTGAGGGGCAGATAAAGTCGCACCACAACGTCGGTGGCCTCCCCTCGGAGATTGCGTTCCACGGGGTTGTTGAGCCCCTCAAGTACCTGTACAAGGATGAAGTCCGCGAAATCGCGCGGGCCCTTAAGTTGCCGCCTGAGCTCAGTGAGCGCATGCCGTTTCCAGGACCCGGGCTCGCGGTGCGCATTATCGGCGAGGTTACAGAGGAAAAGCTCCACGTTATCCGCGAGGCGAATGCAATTGTAGAGCAAGAGATCTTGCGGTACAAACCGTGGCAGACTTTCGCGGCGCTTTTAGAGAAAGGAACCGGCGTCAAGGGCGACGTGCGTGTGCACGGCTGGATAATCGCAGTGCGCGCTGTTCAATCGCGAGACGGCATGACTGCCGACGTGCTTGAAATGTCTTATGACGTACTTCGCAGAATTGCTTCGCGCATTACGAGCGAAATACCGGACGTCGCGCGTGTGGTTTACGATATTACGCCGAAGCCGCCCGCCACCATCGAATTTGAGTAGGTAGGCAACGTCTTGAGCGGAAAAATGGTCTCTTAAAAATGCACTGCCAGGCGTGGACGTGCGCTGGCACTGCCGTAGGACGTGGTAAGAAATGCGCGTATCCGAAAAAGAAAAGGTAGTCGCTCAAGAATTGCAGCACTATATGCCGGTGTTCACGCGTCAGCCGCTGGTGATTGACCACGGCAGAGGGGCGATCGTTACAGATACCGATGGGAATGACTATATAGACTGCGTCGCAGGAATTGCCGTCAATAGCATCGGCCACTGTCATCCGCGCTTGGTCACCGCCATCAAGGCGCAAGCAGAGAAGCTCATTCACACCTCAAATTTATATTACACCGAACTGCAGGCGCGCTTAGCTGAGCGCATGACAATGCTGACCGGCATGGAGCGCCTCTACCTGACGAACTCCGGAGCTGAATCAAACGAAGCCGCGATGAAGCTCGTGAGGAAGGTAACCGGCAAGAAAGGATTCGTTTCGACTAAAAACGCATTCCACGGACGGACTATGGGCTCACTCAGCGTGACGTGGAAAGAGGCACTCCGAAAACCGTTTGAGCCCCTTATTGATGGCGTCACCTTTGTTGATTATGGTGACGTGAACGCAATCGCCCGAGCGGTCACGGCGGATACCGCTGCGGTCATCGTGGAACCGATTCAAGGAGAAGGCGGGGTTATTGTGCCTCCGGACGAATATCTCGCAGGAGTCCGCGAACTCTGCACAGATCAGGGCATACTGATGGTCGCGGACGAGGTGCAAACCGGCTTCGGTAGGACAGGAAAATGGTTCGCGTGCGAGCATGCTGGCGTCGTTCCGGACGTGATGACGTTGGCCAAGGGTATGGGTGGCGGCTTTCCCGTAGGCGCAATGATGTCGCGGGAACCATATAAGTTTGCTCCAGGCGATCACGGGGGGACGCAGAGTGGCAATCCACTTGCGTGCGCTGCGGCTCTTGCTACGATCGACGTGATCGAAAGCGAATCTCTCGTCGAGCAGTCGCGATACAAGGGTGAGCTGCTCAAAAAACTGCTAGGTGAGCTCGAATCGAACTATACTGTTGACATACGGGGTAAAGGACTTATGGTCGCCTATGAGTCGTCGCTTCCGATGCCTCCTATCGTCGACTATGCCAGAGCGAATGGAGTACTGCTAAATAACACCTCAGAAAACGTTTTAAGATTCGTGCCCCCTCTGGTCATCACAAAAGAGCAAATTGCAACGGCTATTGCAGTGGTTGAACGTGCCATCAACGTATATTCCAGGTAGGTCTGCCGAAGACGTAGCTGAAGCGTATGGCATCAGTCTCGACCAGGTGATCAAACTCGGATCAAACGAAAACGCCCTAGGACCGAGCCCGCGAGCAGTTGAAGCGATTAAGCAGCACATCAACGAAATAAGCATTTATCCCTCTCCTGGGTACGTCGAACTCAAGGACGCCATCGCGCGCTACACTGGAGTTTCAGCGGAGCGTGTGATTGTCGGTAACGGATCGGACGATCTCCTCAACACTCTCCTGCGTTACGTCCTAGTGCCCGGTGATCAGGCGATTATTCCTATCCCCACCTACTCATACTACGAAATAATCGTTGAGGAGGGACACGGCACGTGTGTCTACGTCAAGCGTGCGGACGATTTTTCAATCGACGTTGACGGTGTAATCGAAGCAATCACCGACAAAACTAAGCTCATCTTCATCTGCGCTCCCAATAATCCGACGGGAAACGCAATCAAGGAAGAAGCGCTGAGGCGCTTGCTACGATCGACAGAAGCGCTAGTCGTGCTGGACGAAGCCTACGCTGAATTCGCATCGCAAAGCCACATTGAGCTCGTAAGTCACTTTGATAACCTGATGGTCTCTAGAACGTTTTCAAAAGCTTTTGGATTGGCCGGGCTCCGCCTCGGCTATGCGGTGGTTGCAGAGGGGCTTGCGCGTTCGTACGAGAGATTCATGCTTGCCTTTTCCGTGAATCAATTGGCTGTCAAGGGGGGTATTGCAGCGCTTTCAGACCGCGACTTCCTGGACAAGACCGTGTCGATGGTGGCGCAGGGACGTAAGTACCTACGCGACAAGCTCCCCTTCAGGACGTACCCAACGGAAGCGAACTTTGTCTTCGTTGACACCGCGCCACGCACCTCGCGCGAAATATCGGAATACCTGCTGAGTAAGGGCATAATTGTTCGAAGCTGCGAGACGTTTCGTGGATGCTCCAATACCCACATTCGAATCACCGTCGGCCTGCCGTGGCAAAATGCGGCGCTTGTCAGTGCCATCAACGAATTTCTGTCTACGAACTGACCTCTTTAGCCCTATGAAAATTGCTCTCACGGGAACTCCCGGCACCGGCAAAACCACAATTGGCAAGATTCTCCGTGACCGCTATGGCCTCAAAGTGGTGGACTTAAATGAGGTGATTCGCGCTCACCAGTACTACGCAGGGTGGGATGAAAACCGTGACTGTATGATAGTTGATCTCGAGGCACTGAGAGCGCACCCGTTTTCAGAAGATCTCGTGCTTGAGGGGCACCCCTCCCATAACCTTCTAGTCGACCGTGTCATCGTCCTCCGGACTAACCCGGTCGCGCTTCGAAGGCGCCTACAGCAGAAGGCTTTTTCAGACAAAAAGATAAACGAAAACGTCGAAGCAGAAATCCTTGATGTCATCCTGGTTGAGGCCTTCGCGCAGCACGGTAACAATGTGTACGAAGTAGATTCGACAGGTACGCAGAGTGAATCAGCACAACTCGTCTGGGAAATCACACAAGGACACAGGCTCGAGCGATTCGCCGCTGGCCAATGCGACTGGACTGTCTATTTGAATGACGCTTGATACATACCGCGGAAGAATAGGGCGGATCTTAAATCCGATCGCGCTAGCGCTTTACAGGCACGGCGTAAGTGCAAACCAGCTGAGCGTCCTGTCCCTCGTTTCTGCAGTCGTCGCTGGCGTTGCGTTCTACGCGCAACTGCTTGCATTGGCGATATTAGCCGTTGCCTGCAACGCACTCTTTGACGCCTTAGATGGGTGCTTGGCGCGAAGTTCTAGCAGCGAATCGATGCAAGGTGACCTAATCGACCACGTCATTGACCGCTATTCTGATATTTTCATATTCGCCGGTATTACGCTCGGTGGGTACGTCGCTTGGCAGATTGGGCTGCTCGCCATAGTAGGCGTTCTTATGACGAGTTACCTTGGGACCCAAGCGCAAGCACTTGGCGTTGGCCGGAATTATCGGGGCTTGCTCGGAAGAGCAGACAGGCTTGCCCTGATTTTCTTTGTCGCGTTGCTCAGCCTCATATTCCCGGAAAACGTCATCTGGTTCCCGTTGCTCGGCTGGATGATGGTTTTTGTGGCCTTCGCCAGCAATTTCACAGCGCTGCAACGATTCTATCTCGCGTATCACCAGCTGTAGAGGAAAAACGCGGAGCAAGCGCTTTGTGTTGCATAACTAGAAAATGCTGAATCGCACGCCCATACGCGTCAACTCTTGCCTGGTAGACTATAGCACGCGCTAATGACGAACGATTCAGAGAACGGCGAATGCTGCTCGCTTATGCGAACATTGACCCCAGCTGCTGCGCCTCGACGTTAGGCATGCCCATTACTTTACGCACGGCATCGTCAAAATCGGCAGCGGTCACTGACTCGCGCTCCGCGCGAATGGCAAACATGCCGGCTTCCATCGCAATTGCTTTTATGTCAGCACCACTTGCGCCCTCAGTGAGCTTGGCAATCTTCCCGGAGTCAATCTCGTGAGCCAGGTTCATGCCGGACGTGTGGATCTTGACAATTTCAACGCGGGCTTCGTAAGTTGGGAGTGGTATGTCGATAAGGCGATCAAAGCGGCCTGGCCGGAGCAACGCGGGGTCGAGTATGTCACTCCTATTTGTCGCACCGATGATCTTGACGTCGCCGCGATTTTCAAATCCGTCCATCTCGGCGAGGAGCTGCATGAGCGTCCGTTGGACTTCACGATCTCCCGAAGTTGCGCTGTCTAAGCGCTTCGCTCCTATCGCATCGAGTTCGTCAATGAAAATAATGCTGGGAGCCTTGTCCCGGGCCATTTCAAATAGCTCTCGAACGAGTCGAGCGCCTTCGCCGATGTACTTTTGAACGAGCTCACTGCCTACGATTCGTATGAAAACCGATTCGGTCTCTTTTGCTACTGCCTGTGCCAGAAGGGTTTTTCCTGTCCCTGGAGGGCCGTAGAGAAGCACCCCTTTGGGCGGTTCTATGCCTACTCGCTGAAATAGCTCAGGCTTTAATAGTGGGAGCTCTACCGTTTCGCGCAGCTCTTGAATCTGACCGTCAAGGCCTCCGATGTCATCGTAGCTCACGGTGGGGGTCTCGATGATTTCCATCCCATACACCGTGGGATCCTTCGAAGGTGGCAAAGCGCCGACGATAGCGAGGGATTGTTGGTTTAGCGCGACTCGGGCGCCCGATATGAGTTCCTGTTCGATGAACTGCGAGGCGTTGACCACGAACTTTGGACCCGTTGAACTCTTGATCACAACTCTATTGTCTTCAAGCACGTCAAGGACGGTCCCTACGAGTAACGGTGGTCCTTTGAGTCGTTCAAGCTCACTTCTGAGTTTTCGGACTTCGCGCTCGTAGCGTACTTTCTGATTCTCGGCGGATCTCTTCTCGTTTTCGACCTTGCGATTGGCATCGCGGAGCTTGAGATTACGCTCTTCCAGTTGACGAACGCGATCCAAGAGGTATTCAGAAAAATCGTTCCCCTTCTTTTCGCTTTCGTCAAATGAGTCTTCCACTGTCGTCTCCTCCGCATGGTATTTAACAATGCATGCTATATATCCTTTTTTCGAGGAATGCCATGCAGTGCGAATTATGCGGGAAAGAAATCCAAGGAAAGCCTAAACGCGTTGTAGTCGAGGGAGCACAGCTCGAAACGTGCGCCGCTTGCGCAGGTCTTGGTACAGAAATCCGCCCCCCTCAAACGTTGCGCGGACCCGCGAGCAAAGTCGCCGCACACGTCCGCACCCGGTACCGGGATATTTATCGCCAAATGGAGGGCGAACTTGATCCCGATTTCGATCATATCGTGAAGTACGCCCGTCAAAAAAGTGGACTAACCCAGGAGCAACTGGCGGCTAAAATAATGGAAAAGGCGCCCATCATAAAGAAAATTGAGCGAAAGGAATTGACTCCTGACGATAAGCTGCGAAAGAAACTCGAAAAGGCGCTGAATGTAAGCCTCCTCATCGACATCGGCGGGGAGAAAGTGCAGAAAGGCAAGCCGTCCGAAAACTTGACCTTCGGAGACGTGGCCATCGTCAAGCGGCGGCACTGAAGGCGCTGCCTTTTTGCAGACAGCTATTTGCCGAGGGGCGTACGGTGGCTATTATCAAGGTGACTAGAAGTGTGCAGGGCGCTGCTAACGCTATCAAGGCCCGTAGGGTCGTAGCCTACCCGACCGAGACCGTCTACGGAGTTGGTGCGCTCGCCCTGCAAGAATCAACCGTGAGGAAAGTGATCGCGCTCAAACGGATGGCTTCAAAGCCTATCTCGCTTGCAGTTTCTCGCTTCGACATGATAGAAGCTGTTGCGCATATCGACGACGCCCCCCTCCTCCAGACGCTATTGCCAGGGCCAGTAACCGTGCTGTTGCGAAAGAAGGACGTCGTTCCTGATGTCCTCACGGCCGGTGCGAACCTCGTTGGTATTCGGTTTCCGTCGCACGTTGTTACTCGAGCACTGATTGACTCTGTCGGGGCTCCCATCACCTCGACCAGCGCTAACGTGACCGGCGCGCCTCCAGCAATGTGCGCAGAAGACGTAAAGATCAGCGTCGATTGCGTGCTTCAAGGGGGAAAAGCCACGTTGGGTCCTTCAACCGTCGTCGATCTCGTCAATTATGTGGTGGTGCGCCGAGGTGCGGGCTTCGACACCTTGTATGAAAGAACTGGGATTCTACCTCGAAGCGGGGAGCAAACCTGACCGGCGTCAAGAGTTCTTCCTTTTTGCCAACAGCATCCACGCGTGCTTTATTTTGGCCGTCTCTGGAGGGCGATACTTCGTGAAGAAGGCGAAAAAGTACGAGGTTTCGTCCATAGAACACACGTCAAATGCCAGGAATGGGCGGCACGTGGCTAGTTTCGGCAGCAGACGTGACTCGCGACTTTCATGAACACTCATAGATCGTGTCTATTTCACAGGGTCTTGCACAGCCGGGGCGGCTAAGTGCTAAAAGCGCGAAACTTAATGATGGTGCAATGACAACACGATTGCGAGATGATGTTGCAGGAACCAGTTAGAATAAGAGATTTTGTAATAACCAAAAATAACTGGATTTACGCGGTCGTTTCATACGACAATGAGCCACATATTTGCGGCTTCTTACGCTACATTCCGGACAAAAATGGCGACAGAGTGAGTCGGGACGGTGCGCGATTTCGCAAAGTTGGCTTCGAAGAAGCACGGCAGCTGATGCATAAGTCTGTTAACTATCGAGATGGGCTCTGTGCCATTCCCAGCGAGGACATTGCGCAGCTGGAGCGCCCTCGGCAGTGCGTGGAACGCTGCGATGATGCTGACGTTTCGTCTATCGTGGATTTTTTTGAGAGCAATGGCATCAGTCGGCGCCATATGGGCGTTACAGGTTCTCGACTTGTTGGGCTTGCAACTGACTCGTCTGACATTGATTTTGTTCTTTACGGGAGGCCGAGCTTTGAACGCGGGCGAGACGCTCTGCGCGACGCGGTAGAATCCGGATTGTTGCCCGAGATTGATACTGGTACGTGGCGGCGGATATTCCGAAAGCGCACTCCGGAACTGACGTTCGCAGAGTTCGTTCTGCATGAGAAAAGAAAATGGAACCGCGGGTCAATAAGGGCAACATACTTTGATCTGCTATTCGTAAGGGACTTTGATGAGATAGCCATTGAGCCTCGAGGAACGGATGATGGATTTGCGACTGTCCGCGCTACGGTGACCAATGCTACCTATGCATTTGACAGCCCTGCTATTTACGAAATAGAGCACGAGACCGTCAACAAGGTGCTCTCATACACCCACACCTACGCGGGCCAAGCAGATGAAGGTGAAGTGATCGAAGCGCGAGGAATCTGCAATGAAGCTGGACATACGCGCTTGATCGTCGGCACCTCGCGGGCGGCCCGAGGGGAATGGATCAAAAGCTGCACATTGCTATCGCACAGCGGGACACAACCAGGTTGAGATTCGTCTGCGGGTCGACTTGGCGAGAATACGATGTTATGCTCATTACAGTCCATTCAAATCGGGCGCCGTTAGCGCGTGGCATCCGAGCATACGGTGAGAAAAGCGTCTCTATACCCAATTGCGGCCAGGGGATTAGTATGTGCCCTCCGTATGTGACAAGTTGTGCACGCGTTAATAGATGTGAGAAGGGGCGGGCTCAGGCCGGTCGCGACTTGCGGTGAAGTAAGTGGAAGTGCGGATTAAATACGACAAAGGCACGCTGCTGATTAGTGGCGACGCGCGAGTCCCGAACTCCCACTGGGACGCGCGCTCAGGCGCGTACAGAGCACTGGCGTTGGACTATGCGGATATCACCGATTATCTCGAGAGCAGTCACATCAACTATGTAGATGAAGCGCTTGAGTTGCTCCCGGTCCCTCGCCTGCAGTTCCACGCCTCGTTGCGGGACTACCAAACAGACGCGTTGGACTCGTGGATCCAAGCGGGAAAGCGAGGCACGGTTGTCTTGCCGACCGGTGCTGGAAAAACCATTGTTGCCGTCGGAGCAATTGGCACGCTGCAAACGCCTTCCCTAGTCGTTGTTCCCACGCTCGATCTAGTGGAGCAGTGGCGTCGTGTGCTCGCGGCCGAATTTGCGATCGAGATAGGGACGTACGGGGGCGGGGAAAACGTGCTCAAACCGCTCACGGTATCGACGTACGACTCGGCATATTTGCGCGCCGCGGAGCTCGGCAATCGATTTGGGCTCGTCATATTCGACGAGGTCCATCACCTGCCCGCGCCGGGCTATCGGCACATCGCTGAAATGTTTCTGTCGAGGGCGCGGCTAGGACTTACGGCAACGTATGAACGTGAAGACGGACTGCACAGCGAGCTCCAACGTCTTATTGGCGGCAAGGTTTATGAGCTGACCGTGCAGGACCTTGCCGAGGAGCACCTTTCTGGCTACGACGTCGCGCATCTCTTTGTCGACTTGACGCCTGATGAAGCTGAGGAGTACGCGCGGATGTATGGTGCATTTACTGGCTACCTCGCGCGCCGCAATATTCCGATGCGAGGGCCGGACGACTTCTCGCGGTTCATCATGCGAAGCGCGCGAGATCCAGAGGCGCGAAAGGCGCTTCTGGCTCGAAATCGGGCGTTGGATATCGCTTTGAACTCGCGAGCGAAGATCGAGGCGCTCAAAGAGCTCCTTCTTGAGCATCCTCTTGATCAGACGATCATCTTCACACAACACAATAAGCTCGTGGACCGCATTGCGCGTACGTTCTTAATTCCTGCAATCACGCACACGACGTCTAAGGACGAGCGCAGGGAGATCCTTGACAACTTTCACGATGGCGTGTACCGTGTGATAGTCACGTCCAAAGTGCTTGACGAGGGCGTGGACGTTCCCGACGCCGCGCAAGCAATCATACTGAGCGGAACCGGCAGCTCTCGAGAATTTATTCAGCGCCTCGGGCGCGTGCTGCGAAAGCGAGAGGGAAAGCGCGCGAGACTCACTGAAATCGTGACACGTGACACGACCGAAACAAAAATAAGTCGCCGTCGGAAGCGAAAATGGAGGAACGCAGAGCGTGCTGCCTAGCAATCTTCTCATCGCCCGTTCTCGCTCGGGAAAGATAAAACCGGTGTACGCGCCGCTCGAAGAGCGTTACCTGGAGTTGGCATCGCGTTTGATCGAAACCTATGAAGCACACGTGGGCAAACGCCAGGGCGAGCTAGTAAGGCACCGTCAGCAGTTCGAGGACGACGTCTTTGATTACCGACTGGTGAGAGGGTTAATCGCGGTGCTCGACCGATCAGCAGTCTTCGAACCGCGAAGCCATATTGCTCCCAAAAAAGCGCGCCGTGAAGTCTTCACTGAGGCAAATCGTTATGCGCTTGTCGAGACGAACGAAACGAAAAGAGAGGTGATCGCGCAGGCAGCCTCTCGACTCGGCATCTCACCATTGCAGCTCGAGGAGTCGCTCTGGAGCGATGCAGAGGACGAGTTGGTGCTTGAACGCTTTGCCCCTCCTGGTCCGCGCGAGCTAATCCAGCAGTACAACCTAAGCTTAACGCAGACGTTGCTGTTCAAGGCGGTCTCTCTTGAGTTTACTGCGGGGGGCAACTACCAGCGTATTTTCAGACGGCTAAAGTATCTGGGCCTCATGTACACCGTCGAGCAGGTCGGCGGCCTTTATCGAGTTTTCGTGGATGGCCCCGTCTCGCTCTTCAAGATGACCGAGCGGTACGGCACCTCGCTTGCGAAGCTGCTGCCATCAATCGTGGAAGCTCGTGAATGGCGCCTAAAGGCGCATATCCTTGGCGGGGAACGACAGGCACCTAAGCTGGTCGAACTGGAACTTGACAGTGACAAGGTAAAAGAGCTCCTTAAGGTGCCGGCTGCCGAGGAAACAAGAGAGCGCTTTGACAGCTCCGTTGAAGCGGCGTTTGCCCGATCGTTTAACGCGTTGAGGTTGGGCTGGACTCTGAAAAGAGAACCAGAGCTTTTGACTGCTGGACGGTATGTGTTTATCCCCGATTTCGGCTTTGAAAAGAACGGTGTGAAGGCGTACCTGGAAGTGGTCGGTTTTTGGACTGACGAATACCTTCAGAAGAAGCTCGGGAAGCTGCGGGAGCTCGACGTTGAGAACTTGCTCATTGCTGTTGATAGGACCCTCAGTTGTGCTAAGTTTAAGGAAGTGAAAGGCCTCGTCATCTTCTACGACAAGAAAGTGCCGCTTAAGCCGGTCGTCGACTACCTAAAGCAGTTAGAGGAAAAGACCATCATGCAGCAGGCCGAAACCATCGACAGCACACGGCTCGGACTCACAGGCGACGTAATCGACGTAGTGCAACTGGCCGACGAACAGTCCGTATCGGCAGGGGCCGTCACGCGGTGGCTGCAGGCCAATCCAGCAGCGCATTACCGTCTGATCGGCACACTTCTTATAAGTGAACAGAAGCTTGGCGTAATCGCAGAGAGACTGGAAGCGCTAGAAGGTGGCACACTGCCTGCTGCGCTCAGTGTAATCGAAGAAGAAGGCCTCTCATCTCCAGAGAAAGTGTTGGAAGCTCTCGGCTACGTTGTCGAATGGCGCGGCCTTGACCCAGACAGCGCCACAATTCGGAAGCAACCTAACGTGCCGCTGTAGGATCACCACGGAACAAGAAGACGTTGGTCCTGCGAGGCGTTGCTTACGCGCGGCACGCGGTGTCGAGACATCGAGTCTTGGTTTTTAACTGCAGCTTCGGGAGCCCGCACTTGCACCGTCCAACGATCGCAGCGTTAGCAGGCAATAAGAATGCGGTTTTACATCCGTCGTAGTACTGTGCACACCCCACAATGATTCCCTTCCTGCGCACGATGGTTAGAGAACTGTGGCAGCGAGGGCAGCTGAAGTCACTCGCTGCGAAGTGTTTGGAAATCACATCATCCATACTCTCGCAATGACGGTCAATGCACACGTCAACGCCAAGAAGCTTAAGCCTGAACTTTGGCAGCCCGCAGCTGCAAGTACTTTCGGCGAGTTCTGCTCCTGTGGGCAGTTTGTAAAGAGCTCCACAATCGCACGTTATTGCGCTTTCAGCGCGGTTCAACGAGCCGCCGCACTGCTTGCAGCGCCCGACGGATCTCGAGAGCACGTCTGAGACACCTTCGTTCGGCTTTGTGTTCTTCGTGCCCGTGGCGTCGTGGGGGGTCTTGAGCGGCGTCTCCAACGCTCCTGCTCGATGTGTCTCTCCAAGCACTCCTGGAGATATCGAAAAGCGTCGGACTTCCGCCTCATCTCTTGTCCCATTGCCGGGAGTTACTGGTTCTCTGCTCGCGTCACTGGTAACTACTCTTAGTTCGCTTGGAAGCCCCGCTATCACTATTTCTTTCTCTCTGATTTGCGGAGCTTCGACGCAGTCGAGATGGTCGACTCGCACTTGATATGTGACTCGTTCGTTTTGAGAACCATAGGTGCCGATAGGAATTGATTTGGCATATCCATTCGCCAGATAGAAGCTATCGCGAAGCATCTTGAGCCCATTGGCAAACACGGTTACCGACACACGTGCGCCTCCGCGAGCGTTTGTTAGAGTTGCGTGACACATTAGGCCTTGTCCAAATGCTATGGAATCAGGCAACTGCATGTCAATCACGATTTCGGGCAGCTTGTTTATTGACTGTGCGATCCGCGTGCCGGCAACGAGTTTTGAAAGCATAGCTGGGGTGATGTCAAACGGCGACCTGATCCCCTGCGTGTAGAGCTGAGTCGCCTGTTTTATGCCCACTCCGTCCAGCTGAAGCAACGGGCAAAGCTGCTCTGGCGCTCCGTATTCAAGTCTTAGAGCGAGAATTCTCGCGCGCAAGACGGTTTCCGGTGCGTTGAAACGGAGGAGGAACGCTTGTAGTGCCGATAGAAGCCGAAGCGCGTTTTGTCGGATGAGCCACGCATCGCTGCGCAGCGCTTCTGGGACCTCTCCGCGCTCAATGTATACCTTCAATATCGCATGTACTTTCGACTTTGGCCCTTTATAGTGCGCTTGCGCGCCCTTTACCGCTGACAGTTCATTGCGCCTAACGACCACGCCGGTGAACTCTTCAGCCGAAGCAACGGCGTCGAGCAGTTCCTCGTCTGAAGGCCCTTCTCTCAATTGTTTGAATCCGCGAGCAGTGTCGAGGCGAAGATAATACTTCGAGGCAAGCGTGCCGAGATCGGTCGGAAGTAGATTATCCTGTGCCTCGACCGCGAAGCCTTTTTCGATGAGGGCGTTCACGTGATCGTCCAACAAAACACTTGATTCCGGGTGTTGCACGTAGTAGAACGTCCCGCTAAACCATTGTTGTGCATCCTCGCGGCTCTTGATGGTGCCCATGCTGATTTCGGCGTTCAAATGCTCACTGAGCGTTGTGTGCAACTGCGAGCGTATGGGTGGCCCCTCCCGCAACATCTGCACGAAGTCGTCCGCACGGTCGCGTGGAGCGATAATCCACCCGAATCCACGTTCGTCATACTGGGGCCTTCCAGCCCTACCGAGCATTTGGAGCAGATCCAATGAGCTTGTTTCCTCATCGATGGCTTCATTCGCGATGTCGCGAATAACGACAACACGTGCAGGTAGGTTCACGCCCCAGGCGAGCGTCGACGTAGAGACTAGTATCTTGATGTGTCCGGCTTTGAAAGCCCCCTCAACAAGGTCCCTGTCTTGCTTCACAAGACCCGCGTGGTGAAAACCGATGCCGTTGCGCACGGCGTCTCCGAGGGATTTGTTCTTGATTCGTGCTGCCACTTGTTCGGACTCTTGTGTTGCAAGTCTCGCTTTTTTTGTGGCGAAGATTTCGACGAGCTTTGACGCTGCCTGGGTCGTGTCGGACCGCGTTGCTACGAAAATGAGGGCTTGACCGCCGGCGAGGTGTGGCTCGATCAGTGAGACGGCCTTGTAAAGTCTAATGTACTTGTCTACGAACTTGTTCTTGCCAGGATTGTATCCAAAAACGTCGGCTTTGAGTGGAACTGGGCGGTACGAATCGTCAAAGGCAAAGGTTCGCTCTTCCGTGGCTCCTATCCATTGAGCGACCTCGCGAACGTTCGGCATCGTCGCGCTGAGTGCTACGATCCGGACCTTGTTGTCCCTGATGCGCTTCATCCGCGTAATCAGAGCCTCAAGCACGCCGCCGCGCCCATCAGAATCGAGCAAATGCACCTCATCGATGATAATAACCGAGACGTCTCTTACGAACTTGTGTGTCGTGCTGAACTTTCTGCTCGAAGAATCCCATTTCTCCGGCGTCGAGATGATGATGTGTGCGCTGCGGGCTTTTGCTGGGTCCAGCTCGCGTTCGCCAGAAACGACGTAGACCCCAAATCCCATTGGCTCAAACAGTCTTTGCCACTCGCCTTCCTTCTCGTTCGTCAGCGCCCGCAGCGGGGCGAGGTAGAGGATTTTGCCGCTTTGCGGCTTTGAAAGCTCCCGAACCATCGCAAGCTCAGCAAGGACGGTCTTTCCGGATGCGGTCGGCGCTGCAACGACAACATCTTCATCCGATGCGAGGAGACTTGGCAGTACGCGCGACTGCATTTCATTGAAAAATGTGAAGGGAAAGAGAGGCGCAAACTGACCGCTAATTGAATCTACAACTGAGTGCATCCTCTGGCCCTGCCCGATAATAATAGGATTCTCCGCCGAATGTTATTTTAAGCTATGTATTAGGGGGAAAAAGTAATATCGCGTCATCAGCAATGGGAAATGACAGGAATGGTGTGCGAAGATGGCGTTTGACATAAAAGGCGACAAAGTGGTGCTTTCTAGGGGTTCCTTTGCGGAGGAGGACTTCAGCTACTATGGTCGGTTGAAAGGCGACGGCCTCGAGCTGTCACTCGTCGAAGCTGCCTTCTTGATAGAACGGGATCGGCTTGAGCTGGGGGTCTCGCTCAAAGAGTTTATGAAAAGAGCTTCGGGCAAGCAACCGTACTTTGACCTCAAATATGTGGTCTACAAGGACCTTCGCGAACGTGGTTACTACGTGCAACCAAGCGTGACGGACTTCCGGCTCTATCCGCGCGGAGGACGGCCAGGCGAGGGTGCGGCTTCTGCTTATGTCTACGTGCTTTCAGAACGTATTCCCGTTCCCTTTGCTGACCTCGTGCAAAAGGTCAAACTCACTCAAAACGTGCGGAAAAAGATGCTGCTTGCCGTCGTTGATGGGGAAAGCGATCTGACCTTCTACGAAGCTAAAAACGCGCGCATGCGGGGCATGATGGCGCCTTTAACGGTGGATCTCTCTGAGGCCGACGCCACCCTTCTTGACGACCGAGTCGTTATCTGGGATCAGCAACACGCCGTGCAGCTCTACGCAGCTGGCTTTTACGGAAAGCTCGTTGATGGGAAATTGCTCCAGCTCTCGCTTCTTGAGTGCGCGTACCTCATGCGACTCGGGTTGCCAGTTGAGGACGGGGCGACGAACAAGCGCTTCACCGCTCGGCAATTCACGCGCAAGGCGAAGGCCCTCGAACCAGAATTCGTGAGGAAGCTTGACGTATACACGGATCTTCGCGATCACGGTTTGGTCGTGAAAACAGGTTTCAAGTTTGGCAGCCATTTTAGGGCATATGAGCAAGTCAGCGACGTACGCGCGATACCGCACTCGAAGTACCTTGTGCACGCACTTCCGGAGGACTACGTAGTGATGCTTCCGGAGATGTCACGCGCCGTGCGTCTCGCACATGGCGTGCGCAAACGAATGATCTTTGCGTATGGTGGAAAAAACGGTCTCGAGTACCTTGACATTGGGCGTGCAAAACCGTAACCCGCCGGCACGTTGGCACGCGACGTCGCGACACGCCTAACGAGCAAGCACGTTGCAGCGCCCTGAGGTCTTCGCTACTATGCGGTGTCTTTATATTTGCTCGTGACTATCACTAGCCGAAATACGTATCCGAACAGGGTTGACAACGATGCCAAGCGATGAATTTCTCGTCACACCGTGGGAAGTAGAAGGCAACGTCGACTATAACAAGCTGACGGCGCTCTTTGGCACGCAGCCCATTGACGACGCGATCTTGGCGCGATTCAAGAGGCTTACCGGCTCAATCCCGCCTATGTTGCGAAGGCAGGTATTCTTCTCGCACCGAGACTTTAACTGGATACTCGATCGGTACGAAGCGGGTGAAAAGTTCGTTCTCTACACCGGGCGCGGGCCTTCAGGGCACACGCATCTTGGTCATCTGATGCCGTGGATCTTCACGAAATACCTGCAAGACGCGTTTGACGCAGATCTGTACTTTCAGATGACCGACGATGAAAAATTCTTACAAAAGGACGAGCTAAGTGCTAGCGCGACGCGCGGTTTTTCGTATGACAATGCCCTTGATCTAATAGCGCTCGGCTTTGATCCAGAGAAGACTCGGATATTCCTCGACACGGAGTACGCACGAACCCTTTATCCAATTGCGCTAGAAGTGGCAAAGCGGGTGACATTTTCGGCAGCTCGTGCGGTCTTCGGATTCGACAGCAGCACCAACATCGGAATGGTCTTTTTCACGAGTATGCAATCGGCGCCAGCATTTCTTCCCTCGATATTGTCCGGGCGAAACGTTCCGGTGTTGATCCCGTGTGCGATCGACCAAGATCCACATTTTCGTATAACTCGTGATGTAGCTCCCAAAATGGGGTACTACAAGCCCGCACTAATCCACAGCCGCTTTTTCCCGAGCCTCTTAGGACTCGACAAAATGTCTGCATCGATTCCTGAAACGAGCATCTTCACCACAGATAGTCCAGAGCAGGCGCGCACGAAAATTGCCAACGCCTTTACAGGAGGGCGAACGACGGTGCAAGAACAGAGGGCTCTAGGTGGGGTGCCTGATATTTGTGCGGTGTACCAGTACTCATTCTACCTCTTTGAGCAGGACGATAAGCGGGCCGTTGAGCTGCGAGAAGAGTGTTTGCGCGGCGCGCGCGCTTGTGGCGAGTGTAAGAATGAGCTTGCTGACAAGGTCGTGCAATTCCTGAAACATCACCAGGCTGCACGCGAGCAAGCGCAAGACCGAATAGAGGATTTTATCATCCGCGACTGTCAAGAATGACTTGATCAAGGAACCCCTCCTCTAAACACCGTGCGGTGAGGATCGATTATTCTCAAAGGGTTCTGAGTTTAGCGTCTGCTGACGCAAGCGCATATAGGTCTGTTGATTCGGAGGTTTCAAAGCGTCATTACGGATCTCGCGTTGTTCTGACGCGACGCGCACATTCGAAAGATTGCCGACCTCAGCAACATTTATAGGTCGGACCGGAACCGAGCGCGCTTTCCTGAGAAAATGCGAGAAGATCGTATACGGTTCCCCATCGTCTTTCAGGACGTCAGTTGGCTTGTGGAGCAGCGTGTCGGAACAGCAGCGAAACGCGACATCTTTGTTTTGGCACGCTTTCGCGATCGGGCGTCTCGCGTTCTGCTGAAAGGGGTATAATCTTTGTTTATGAAAACAGCATCGATATCCTCCTCAGCGAGAAGGCGATCCGCAATCGTCTCTGGGCGTCCACGAAAAACGGATAATCGGCCACGTGCCGCCGTCACTTGGTGGGCGAGGTCCTCGAGTGATTCGATCATGAACTGGAACGCATTCGGACTGAAGTACGGGTTTCGCGCTCCTTGTCTCGGGTCAAAGATAAACAACGACACCACCGTTTTAGAGGCCTGAGACGCTTCAATCAGCCCAGTGTTGTCGCTTATGCGTAAATCTCTCCTGAACAAGAAAATGGATTTTCCATAATCTGCCATTAGCCATCCTCCGCAAGGCCCTACATGTGTCGTGTCGTGGTGGGTGGCAACAAGCCGGTGAATCCAAGGCCGCGCTGAGGCTCAGCCAGAGAGACTCGCTGCGCGATAACACCGTCATTTTGGCTTGCATATGGTTTGTGTCGACAGGTAACAATAAATAATAATCGTGTGTAGGTGAGTAGCAATACGCGTATTTTACCCCTTATAACGTCAGAGATTCGTATGGTGCAACTATCTAAGAATGACTGGACACTTTTTCGTGCCCTTAAGCGCGCAAAGCGAGCGACCATTGAAGCCCTGTCAAAAGACGCGAGCTTGAAAACCGAGGCAGTCCTTCAATCAGCGTACCTTCTTCAAACAGAGGGGCTAGCGGAGGTAAAGGAAACCATTGAAACTGTCTACGAACTCACCGCTGAGGGCGTAACCTACGCTGACAAGGGGCTTCCAGAACGGCAGGTTCACGACTACTTGCTCATAAATGGGCCAACTCTGCTGATGGACCTCAAGAGCATCTTTCCAGCCGTGTCGATCGCTATTGGCTGGCTCAAGCGTCGCGGGTGGGCCATCATCGAGACCGCGAATGGCGACTCCGTACTCTCACCTCGGGCGGCAGACGAACTGCCTGAGGAGCGCATACTTCAGGACGTCAAGGTCGGGATCCAATTCACCTTGAATGATGTCTCGGTTGAGCGACAAGTAGCAGAACCGACTCTCAAAGAGCTCGAAAAGCGCAATGTCGTTCGCGCACAGCAGATTGTAGCGCGTGAGGTCGTTTTGACCCAAGCGGGCGACGAAACGCCACTGCGTGCATCACCCGCGGCCGACTATGATATTGCTGATCTTACGTCTGAACTCATCAGAACTGGGGCGTGGCGAGGACGATTGAAGCCCTACGACGTAAGTGCCGCTACCCTCCCGCTTTATCCTGGAAAAGCACATCCGCTGCGACGCCTTATTGATGAAATGCGCGAAATCTTCATTTCGATGGGATTTACCGAGTTCAGGGGGCCGATCGTCGAAAGTGAATTCCACAATTTCGACGTTCTGTTCGTGCCGCAAGACCATCCCGCACGCGATGAACAAGACACGTTCTACCTCAGTCGTCCAGCGGCGCTGGAACTGCCAACGGACTTAGCAGAGCGCGTGGCAGCAGCACACAAGTTCGGTTGCGAGGGTTCTGTGGGGTGGGGGGGCGAGTTTGACCTCGAGCGATCGCGCAGAGCGGTCTTACGAACCCACACGACCGGGTCTGCATTTCGTTATCTGGTACGCCATCCGCAGCCCCCGACAATGATTTTCGGAATCGACCGCGTGTTCCGACGAGAAAGCATGGACTCAACGCATCTGCCGCAGTTTCACCAATGCGAGGGGACAATTCACGGTGAAGACCTTAGCCTGGCCGACCTGATCAGCGTGCTTAAGGCGGTCTTTGAGCGGCTCGGATTCGATCGCGTTCGATTTAGACCCGGCTATTTTCCTTTCACCGAACCGAGCCTTGAGGGCGATGTCTTTGTGGACGGCAGCTGGCTTGAGCTGGTAGGTGCCGGCGTCTTTCGGCCTGAGGTGACTCAACCATTAGGGCTCAAAAGCGTTTTGGGATTCAGCATTGGTATTGAAAGGATTGCTATGCTCAAAATGGGGCTGGCCGACATTAGAAAGCTCTATATGAGTGACGTCGCTTGGCTGCGCGATACGCCAAGCGTGCTGCGTTGAGGTGTCCAAATGCCAGTTGTTACCCTTAATCGTGCGGAGCTTGAGGAGATGGTTGGCGCCGACGTTCACACGATCGTTGAGTTGCTTCCGCGCCTCGGGGCAGATGTTGAGTGCGTCGACGACGAGATACAGGTCGAGTTTTTCCCAAACAGGCCTGATTTGTTTAGTGTTGAAGGGGCGGCCCGAGCGATAAAAGGGATGATGGGGCTAGAAAGGGGTCTTCCCACGTATGCGACCTCACCATCGGGCATCGAAATCGGGGTCGACCCATCGGTAAACGCGGTGCGTCCACACGTGGTTTGCGCCGTTGTGAGAGGAATTACGATCGATGAAAGGACGATTAAGTCTTTGATCGATCTACAGGAAGACCTGCATTGGGGGCTCGGGCGGGACCGCAGAAAGGCTTCCATAGGAATTCACGATCTCTCTCGCGTCTCCCCGCCGTTCAGGTACACTCTTGGTGAAGTCGCGTTTATACCACTCGATTTTTCCGAACCGATGACCCCCGCGGAGATTCTGCGCGTCCATCCGAAGGGAAAGGAATATGCACACATCGTTGGCGATCACCACCCCTTAATCTTAGACGCAAACGATCACGTTCTCTCGTTCCCGCCAATTATTAACGGTGAGCTCACCCGCGTTACCGATAAGACGACCGATCTCTTCATTGACGTGACGGGTATTGAGCTGAAAGCTATTCAAGACTGCCTTCATATACTTGTCGCAGCGCTCCATGACCGAGGAGCGTCGATCGAGACGGTTGACGTCGTTTATGGAGGTGGCGATCGCGTGCTGCATACTCCCAACATGGGCATCTCGACATTAGTCGTCAAAAATAGCGACGTAATGCGGCGTATTGGCGCCGAGATCGCGGACGAGGCGATCACTACCTCACTTCAAAAAATGCGGATGGACGCTGAGGCGCATGCAGGCGAGATTACGGTGTCCGTTCCGTGCTACCGGACTGACATCATGCATCCAGTTGACATCATAGAAGACATTGCTATCGGTTTTGGTTACGAAAACCTTCCGCCTTCGTTTCCGAAGCTTGGAACTATCGGCAGCAAGCTGGAAGAAGAGCAGCGTTCAACCGTCGTCGGGGGCGTGCTACAAGGGCTGGGATTCCTTGAGGTGATCACGCTTATGTTGGCGTCCGATCCCAACGAAGCGGTCATTATTGAGAATCCGCTTCTTGAGGAGCACATTAGCTTGCGAACGAGTTTGTTGCCTGGCTTGATAGACACGTTGGCCCTCAACCAGCACCGAGAGTACCCACAAATGGTGTTTGAGGTGGGTGACGTGGTCCGCCTTGTCGCCGAAGCGGCTGAAGAACGTCGCCTTTGTGCGGGCGTCATCGCATCCAGCTCAGCCAATTTCACGGAAATAAAACAGGTCGTAAATGCGGTCTTGCGGGAGCTCGACCGTCCGTTTGAGGTCACCGAATCTGGCGACCCATCATTCATTGAGGGAAGGCGTGCGACGATTATCGTCAATGGACAGGCCGTAGGAACTTTTGGGGAGATCGACCCGGATATTTTGGTTCAGCACAAACTGATTTATCCTGTAGCGGCTTTCGAGTTCCGCCTCTAACGCTTGCTAGATCGACGGGGCGTCCGGCGCCTTGCGAAACTAGGTGTGGCGAATTGGCAAACGAGTACGGGTTGGCCGCTGTTCGATGCTGCTAGCACTCGAACTTAGCATAGAATTAACTTGTCGCAACCCTTTTCAAGCGTGTGCCCAGTTGTGACGAGTTCAGCTGGCGTTCGTGACGAGTTGCGCGCTAGGGAGGCCAAATCTAAATGCGAACGAACGATTGTATCTATAAGGGGGGTGCTATCCAGACCGTTTGTGCATTTCATCGTTGGCGTCGACTAAATGTCGCATGAGCATGGGTGAAAGCGCAAAAGCGGACCCGGGGGGATTTGAACCCTCGACCGCCGGCTTAGGAGGCCGGTGCCCTATCCTGACTAGGCTACGAGTCCTAATGTGGGGGTTTCGATGCCGTGTGTTAAGCTTATGGGGTAGGGCAGATTCGAACTGCCGTCCAAGCGTCCCAAACGCTCGAGGATGGACCAAGCTACCCTACTACCCCGATGGCAACTGGTATGGGACTTCTGACAATAAAAAGTTGCCTAGAACAGGGGCAGAGCTTGACAAGCCAAGAGACAGCTTTTGCTTGCGTCGATATTGGGGCGGACCGAAAACGTGGTGGCTCGTTCCATCGAGGACCTAGGCGGGCACATCCGGCGTTTTCCACTGCTAGGTCATCTAGCCAATCGGGTTCACAAGTGCGTTTTGTCTTAGGTTCGCACGCCTGATGGAAGCGACCCAGCGAATTCACTTGATTGATTCAACTCGGCGAACTTGAGGCCCTGCGTAAATCGATAACTCCCTTCCGAAGAGCGGTAAGCCCTGCTTCTAGCCGACGTTGATCGCTAGTCGAACAGCACGACCTCTACCTGTTGACCTTCGTCGTACCCTGCGACGTTTTCTGGAATGATAACGAATCCGTCTGCTTTAGCCATAGAGCTGAGTATGCCTGATGTAGGAAGTATGCCTGATTTAGAAACCATAATGGGTTCGACGCGTCCGTTCCTGATAGCCACTCGCGCATACGTTCGCGAGCCGGGCTTTCCCATGATCTTTCGCGCCAGTACGCCGGTCACCGTGCGCTCAAATGTATGTTCGAAGTGAGCGAAACGATGGACCGCTGGCTTGATAAATGCGTATGAAGCGACGATGCAGGCGACCGGAAATCCAGGCAGACACGCGACGGGGGTACCCTCCACAAGCCCAAGCGCAGTAGGCTTTGCAGGGCTGATCGCAATCCCGTGTACCAGAAGCTTGCCAAGCTTACGCACCGCCTCTGGCACGAGGTCTCGAATGCCAACTGAGGTCCCCCCAGTCGTAAGTATCAGGTCGGCATCGATGTCCCGCAACAACGCGGCTTCAATGAGCTCTCGCGCGTCGGTAACGATGTTTCGATAGCGGTAACGAGCCCCCCATTGTTCTACTAGGAGCGCGGTAATAAGACCATTTGTTTCGACCACTTCCCCCTCTGAAGGCTCTTTTTCAACGAGCTCCTCTCCGGTCGGTATGATTGCGACATCTGGTCGCCGGTAGACGGTAACGTCGCGAACCTCGAGGGAGGCGAGCAGACCGATGTCCGCAGGTCGCAGTTGATGGCCGGTTTCAACAACGACATCACCGCGGCCAATGTCCTCCCCTTTGAGGCCGACATTTTCGAACGGATGTACTTGCGCTCTAACCTCAACGACGTCGCCAAGACGTTCTACGTCCTCCACCATCACGACGCTGTCGGCCCGGTCCGATATTTTGGATCCGGTGTGAACCCGCGAGGCCACGCCGCGCCTCACTGAGTCGCCAACTCTAAGAACGATTGGTGAATGTTCGTTCGCTCCCAACGTGTCATTGGCGACGACAGCGTAGCCATCCATTGCGGCGCGTCGATAGTTGGGCTCATCCCTTTGTGCGATGATCTGATGCGCTACCACCCTTCCTCGCGCCTCTCGTATTGGCGTGACCTCGGTCTCTTCGATCGGCACAATGGTGGTGAGGAACGTATCCAGCGCTGCTTCGAACGGAGTTCGTGTGTTGAATTTCATCGTTATGGTTAAGTGCGCACATGGACTATTATAGCTTACCAGCATGAGAATCAGACCACGATTCAAACTGTGGTTCGTCGGCGAAGATGGGGAACTCGTGTTTGGCCTCGGCACGATGCGGCTCCTTGTCGAAATAGATAGGCTTGGATCTGTAAGCGCCGCGGCGCGTGAGCTGGAGATGTCGTATCGCTACGCTCTGGAACGCATAAAAGTCGTAGAAAAACGGCTCGGTCGGACTCTTGTTGAGAGGACGCGAGGCGGAAAAGAGGGGGGCGGAGCGAAGCTGACTGCGTTCGGTTATGAGCTTCTCGGAGATTATCAAGGCATGGAAGGCTCACTGAACCAACTTACCAAATGGTATGTTGACCTCCCTGATTGATGTTCGCACTCGTTAGCCGCCCGAAACAGGCGGGAAGATAGCAACTTCATCGCCATCTGACAGAATCGTGGCGAGCGCTTCCATTTCGCGTATATTCTTGCTATTTACGAGGATCGTGATATATGAGCGAACCTCACCGTCGTCGTCACAAAGCACGGACCGCAATGCCGGGTGTTCTGCCTGAAGTGCCACGAGCACATCGCGTATTGTGCCTGCCTCTACCGCTAAGTGGGGCTGTCCCACGATTTCGCGCAAATTTGCGAATAAACGGACGTTCACAAGTCCCATCAGTAACCTACTCGCTTTAGTGGACTATAAAGACTTTCTGTCGTCTTGGTAAGAAGATACATATATATGGCTAAGGTTATATAAAATAATATAAGCATTAGATCGTTGCCTGCGGCTTAATATCGCGTTATTTGATTGAAGCAGAATGCGACAGAGACTTTGCCTCGTCCATGTGGGAGGCCCGCATTTTCACAAGCACCCAGTGGTTCAGCGATTTCTGCGGCTGTAATAGGATCAGGTAAGATTATGAATACCGTGAACCGTACTCAATCGCAGCGAGGGGTTCTATAAAATCAACGGTATAGCATTCGGTTGCTCATGTTGATCGTTAGGTTTGTTCCGAAGAACTGTGCAGCGTGTAAGACGTGCGAGCTCGCGTGCGCCCTGCGCCACAGCCAGTCAGGGGACATTAACACTGCGATGTCTGAGCATCCTCGCCCGATCTCCAGGCTTTCTGTCGGATACAAGGATGGCAGGTTGCATCTCACACGGTGTTTGCATTGCAAGCGGCCGAAGTGTGTCGACGTGTGTGAAGCGGGTGCGATCGTAAAGAGTGAAGCTGGCGTGGTGACGATTGACGACGAACGCTGCACCGGCTGTTTCGCCTGCATTGATGCGTGCCCGTTTGGGGCGGTATTAACGCGCGATAGTAAAGCGGTTAAGTGCGATCTATGCGAGGGCGCAGCGGAGTTGTCGTGCGTTCTTGCGTGCAAGTGTGGTGCATTGGTATATGGACAAGAGACGTAGCAAAAGAAATACGAAAGCGGTTACTGTGGATCCCGCGGCGCTCGAGATGCTGCCACGTGCAGAGCGGGCCAACATGCAAACGATGTGGGACCGGGCCGAAACCATGCAGCCTCAGTGCGGGTTCGGCGAGTCCGGTCTATGCTGTCGGATCTGCTTGCAGGGACCTTGCCGGATCAATCCTTTCGGAAAAGAGCCACAAAGAGGAGTCTGTGGGGCGAAAGATTACACAATTGTGGCGCGTAATCTGATCCGGATGATGGCAGGGGGCTGTGCAGCACACTCTGACCACGGCCGGCACTTGGCGTCCGCGCTTAAAGGGGTCGGTGAGGGTCAGGCACCTGACTATCGCATAAAAGATGAGGCGAAACTGCGCGCACTTGCTGCAAAGCTCGGTCTCGAGAACGAGAAGAGCGTAAGTGAACTTGCGGTGGCGGTGGCGAATGCTGCTTTGGAGGACTTTTCGCGGAACGATGACCAGGCGTGTAGCTGGCTCAAGATCATGCTCCCCCCAAAGAGGCTGGAACTCCTTGAGAGAAATGACGTCATGGCAACCAACATTGATAAAGGGATCACGGAAGTGATGCACAGAACGCACATGGGGTGCGACGCTGATCCGGTGCCGTTAATATTCGGGGGGATCAAGTGCTCACTCGGCGATGTCACGGGCGAAAACATAAGCTCAAACATCTCAGATGTCTTGTTTGGCGCGCCGCAGATGGTGGTCTCAGAGGCTAATCTTGGAGCGTTAAAGCAGGACCACGTGAACGTCTGTGTGCACGGGCACAATCCCATACTGAGCGAAGTCATCTGCGACGCTGCTGACGAGCTGCAAGGCGAGGCCATAGCCGCTGGTGCGAAGGGGATTAATATCGTCGGCATTTGTTGCACTGGTAACGAACTGTTGATGCGCAGAGGTATTCCGCTCGTCACGAATTTCGCGAGTCAAGAATTGGCGATAATGACGGGCGTCGTCGACGTGATGGTCATCGATTATCAATGTATTGCGCCATCGGTGGGATTTTGGACGCAGTGTTTCCACACAAAGTTGATATCAACGATGCCGATTACCCGCATCCCTGGCGATACACACATCGAATTCAACGAAGCGGCGGCGCGCGAAGGCGCCCAAGAGATCGTGCGCGTCGCAATTGAGGCATACAATAACAGAGATCCAACCAAAATATTCATTCCTGACATTTCGAGCAAGGTCGTTGCAGGCTTCAGTCTCGAGTACATAAAATCGTTACTGAGTAGCTTCAACGAAAACGAACCGCTTGCGCATCTGGCCGAAAAGATTCGCAGCGGAGATGTCCAAGGCATCGCACTTATCGCGGGGTGCAACAATCCCACGAAAGCTGAACATGACCTCGGTCATTTAACTATCGCCAAAGAACTGGTCAAAAATAATATACTGACGCTTGTGACCGGTTGTGCGGCCCAATCTCTCGCGAAGCACGGCTTGTTGACGCCAGAAGCAGTTGACGAGTACGCCGGCGAATCCCTCAAGGCGTTCCTCAAAGACGTCGGGGAAAAGACCATTGGCGAATCGTTACCGCTCGTCCTTCATATGGGGTCCTGCGTGGACAACTCGCGCGTGGAAAACCTCGTCAGCGAACTCGCGCAGGTGATGGGCGTCGACATAGAGGACCTCCCCATCGTCGCGAGCGCGCCTGAAGCCATGAGCGAAAAGGCGGTGGCGATCGGGACGTGGTGCGTGGCAACGGGATGGCCCACGCACGTCGGGGTTTACCCCTTCATCAAAGGGAGTCCCCTTACGGATGAAGTCGCTCAGGCGACGGCACACGACGTCTACGGCGGTCACTTTATATTTGAGCCCGATCCTACGGCCGCAGCGAAGACGCTGGTAAACACCGTCCAGTACCGCAGATGGAAGATGAACGCCCACAGCGAACTAGATGGCGGGGTCACGTACTGGAACGGATCCACGCCGTCGGTGGAGGTACCCGCGCTCTCGAATGAGGATCTCTACAAAAAGGCGATTGACGGGGCCATCATCGCAACGGGGTATGCAGACCAGCTGCTGAACAAGGCGATACGTCAGCACGGTCGCGATAAGGAGATAGGATACCCGAGCACGGGGTATTATCTTCCTTGTATCACCGCGTGGACAGGAGAACGAGTAACGAAACTCGCACAGCTGCCGCGGCTCCTCGGAGAGGTACGAGGGAAGATACGAGAGGAGTACACGTTTGACAACGCGGTGGCTTCGGGTGAAGCGACGATGATCGCTGCAGAGATCGTTGAAGCCCTCAAGTACATCGACAATCCTGACCCATACGCGGCCACTCCGTACACAGGGTTCGTCGCTGACGAGGTGCTGCGAAAGTTGGGGATCTCGTTCGTCGATGACACCATACCGGGAGTCCTCGTGCTGGTGGGGAAGGCGAGAGACCCAAAACTGCTTGCGAAGATCATCAGAGATTGTCAAAGTAAGGGCATGTTAGTGATTCCTACCTTTGATACCATACAGCAGATTAGCGAGGCCGGCATTGAGATCGGCGAGCACAAGGGGCTTGACCGGCTACTGTTTTGCGTAGGCGAATTCACGCAGGCAATTCACGCGTTGAGCTTTGCGATCCGCGCCGCGCTGACCTTCGGGAACGTCAAGCCAGGCGATAGGAAAGGTCTTTCCGATTACCTTGCAAAAAGGCCGAAAGTCGTCGTTGTCCAGTTAGGCCCTATTGATGACATTAAGGCAGCGATTGAGTTCGCCGTGCTGTTCAATGGTTCACCCACGATCACCGATCAAGACGTGGAGGAAGTGCCAGGCAAATATGAGGTGGAGAAGGATTACAATCAGATCGTCGCCCACGCGATAGAGATACGGAACATGAAGGTCACGTTTGGCGAAGTTTCGTTGCCGGTCGCCTTTGGGCTAGCGTTCGAGGGTGAAACGGTGCGTAAGCCGCAGACCTACATCGAGTGCGGGGGCCCGACAAAGACAAAGGTCTTTGAGCTTGTCAAGATTCGCGATGCTGATGCTGTTAAGGACGGTCAAATCACGCTCATCGGCAAGGACGTTGATGAGATGGAAGAAGGGAGCGTGTCCGCGCTGGGGATTCTCGTTGAAGTGTATGGAAAGCACATGAAAAGCGAGTTTGAGCCCGTCGTCGAGCGGCGCATCCATCAGTTCATCAACTATGCGGAAGGCGCGTGGCATACAGGTCAGCGAAACTTGATCTGGGTGCGACTAAGCAAGAACAGTGTGGCCAACGGGCTCCGCCTCAAGCACTTCGGAGATATCCTTTACCACAAGATGAAAGAAGAACTCGGCGGTATTATCAGCCGGATACAAGTCACGATCGTGACCGACGAGAAGGAAGTGGAGAAGCACCTGCCAGAGGCTAGGGAGGCTTACACAGAGCGGGATCGGCGGATTGCAGGGCTGACGGACGAGAGCGTCGACGCGTTCTACTCGTGCACGTTGTGTCAGAGCTTCGCCCCGAGCCACGTATGCATCATTTCTCCGGAACGCCTTGGGCTGTGTGGCGCACTGAACTGGCTAGATGCGGCTGCGGGGTACAGCATCGATCCAAACGGGCCAAACAGGCCGGTTGAGAAGGGCGCTACGATTGATGAGCAGAAAGGCCAGTGGTCAAACGTGAACCAAGCGGTCCGCGAGCTCACCCACGGCCACATCGAGCGGATGAATCAGTACACTATGATGGAGGATCCGCAGACGTCGTGTGGATGCTTCGAGTGTATCGTGGCGATTAACAGTGATCTGCAGGGGGTGATCGTCGTCAACCGCGAGTACACGGGAATGACCCCGATCGGCATGAAGTTCTCAACGCTCGCCGGGTCTGTCGGTGGGGGCAATCAAACGCCCGGATTCATTGGCGTCGGCAGGCAGTTCATTACGAGTAAGAAGTTTATCCGTGCGGATGGGGGGCTGGCGCGCGTTGTTTGGATGCCGAAAGACCTGAAAGCGGCGCTACGGGAAGATCTGCAAGAGAGGGCAAAGGAACTAGGCTTGCCGGATCTGGTGGACAAGATCGCCGACGAAACTATTACGACGGATGCGGATGAACTAGCGGAGTACTTGGCGAAGGTCGATCACCCGGCGCTACGCATGTCGCCGATGGGCATGTTCTAAACGCGCCGTCGTGAGAAGCTCAGGGGTTACGGATGGTAGCAATTCCAAAGGAAAGTTGGAGTGGAAAGATAAAGGAGATCGCATTCGGGGCAACTGATGACGAAAGCGGAACGAGGGATAAAAAACTCCTTTTAGGTGGAGAGGCAACTCTTCCGTTTTTGGCATTCGAGGGCAAGGTTTCGCGGCCGGCGATCGGAATGGAGGTGATCGATCACGTTGGCGATGACTACCCCCACATCATCATCGATGAAATCGGCGACGTCATCAAGGATCCCGTTTCGTGGGCGCGTGCGTGCGTTGATGTTCATGGCGCAGACTTCATCTGTTTGAAGCTGCTGAGCACGAATCCAGAGGAAGCAAACGTCAGCGCTGAAGATGCGGCCTCCCTCGTGTCCACCGTGCTCGCGCAGGTGAAGGCACCGCTCATAATACAGGGAAGTGGCGACTATGACAAGGACGCCCGGGTCATGGAGCTCTGTGGCGACGCCGCCAAGGGCGAACGGTGTTTGCTCTCCCGCGCGGAACAGGACGATTACAAGTCGATCGCCGTTGCGGCGATCGCCAACGGCCACGATGTCGTCGCGTTTTCAAACATCGACGTAAATATCGCCAAGCAGCTCAACATCATGCTCACCGAGTTTGGCGTGCCGGTCGACCATATCGTCAGTGACCCGCTCATGGCGGGAATTGGTTTTGGGATGGAATACGCATACTCTGCGATGGAACGGATTAAACTCGCCGGTCTCGTGGGAGATAAGATGCTCCAATCTCCGATGATCGCCGACATAAGCGTGGCGTGGAGCGCGAAGGAAGCATATCGCGTTGACGCTAAGCTGGGCGACGAGAGGGAAAGGGCAATCTTTTGGGAGGTGGCGTCTGCGTTGGCGGCTTTGATGGCCGGCGCGAATGCGTTGATTCTCCGACACCCTCGGTCTGTAACGATCACGAGACACGTTGTCGATGAACTGATGGGATAACTACCATGCCGATGACAGCGCTCGATATATTCAAACTCCTCGCCAAAAAGAATTGCGGCGAATGCGGGGTCCCCACGTGCTTGGCGTTTGCCATGATGTTGGCGAACAAGCAGACAGAGCTCACGAAATGTCCGTATGTTTCACCCGAAGTGGTGCAACAACTCGAGAGCTCCGCGTCGCCGCCGATGCGCACCGTCACCGTCGGAGACCTTGAAATCGGAGGCGAAACCGAGCTGTTCAGACACGAGAAGAAGTTTTTCAACCAGACGGCATTTGCGGTGGTAATCGAAGACGACAGCGACAACGAAAGCATCGTGGAAAGGGCCAAGAAGCTCGATGCGATGAAATACGAGCGGATTGGCACCATCTCAGGCGTGGACTTGATAGCTGTCGAATCGAAAGGGGATGCACAGCGGTTCTCTGAAGTGGTGACGCTCGTGAAGGAAAACAGCGGATTGCCGTTCGTTTTGATGAGCGATGACCCCCAGGTCGTTGAGGCGGGGCTTAAGGTAGTGTCGAAGTCCAAGCCGTTGATTTACGCCGCTAATGCGAGCAACTGCACTGCACTTGCAAAACTCGCGCGGCAGTACGCGTGCCCGCTCGCGCTCTACTCAGACGACGTCGATGAGCTCGTCTCGCTGTCTGAAATAGCGAAGAGCGAGGGCGCTGATGACATCGTATTAGATCTGAATCTTGGTGCCAAGCCATTGCGTGAGGCATTGGAATGGCTCACCATTTTGCGTCGACTCAGTGTCAAGAAGCTCTTCCGGCCGCTGGGCTACCCCGTCATGCTAAACGTGGATAACGGGACGGACGCCGAAACGCAAGCGATAAGGGCCGCGATAGGAACGCTGAAATACGCGTCGCTGATCATCTTTGGCGACCTTGATGCCGCGCGGTTATACCCCCTTACGACGCTGAGGACTAATATCTTCACGGACCCCCAGGCGCTCATACAGGTCAATCCAGGTCTCTATGACATAGGAAAGCCCAGCCGGAACTCGCCAGTCATCGTCACCTCAAATTTCTCCCTCACATATTTCACCGTCGCAAGCGACATTGAAGCAAGCAAAGTCCCTGCGCGCCTTCTTGTGGTCGATACCGAAGGCCTCTCGGTGATGACTGCATTCGCCGCTGACAAGTTTACGCCAGAGACAATCGCACAGGCGCTTGAGGAATACAAGGTCGCAGAAAAGGTGGATCACCGAAAGCTCATAATTCCCGGCATGATCGCCATGCTGAAGATGAAACTCGAGGAGCTTACAGGCTGGGAAGTCATCGTTGGCGTCAAAGATTCGTCTGCACTGCCAAAGTATTTGAAAGAGCTTGCAAACGGATAGCCGCGCTCACGGCGTTATTGAGTGTTCTGCAATCGCGCTCACTGCTTTAAACGCTGCTGAATCACTAGGCAGTTCAAACAGAGATTTCCCCTCCAATGCATACTCTCCAACCAATGCATCTTTTGGGATAGCACCGATGAGGTCTAATTCCTGTTGCCGTATCTGGTCCTTGATGCTTTCCGGTATACCGTTCTCGACTTCGTTCAAAACCAAATAGGTTTTTCCTACCACAAGATTGAGGCCCTCAGAGAGCTTCTTTATCCGACTCGCCGTGACTATGCCTAGCACGGTCACGTCGCTCATGATGAACAGCACGTCAACATCTCTCGTCGTGCGTCGTGATAGGTGTTCCATACCAGCTTCGTTGTCGATCACAACGTAATCGTAATTGACGGAGAGCCTGTCGAGGACATCGCGCAGCACGTTGTTGATGTAGCAGTAGCAGCCAGGCCCTTCAGGCCGTCCCATCGCGATAAGGTCAAACGTGTCTCCTTCAACGAGAGCCAAACGTATCTGATACTCAATAAGTTCACTCTTGGCGACCCCTGCGGGAAACTGCTCTTTGAGCAGATCCTCTCGTAAGTCGCCAATCGTTTTATCGACGTGCATTCCGAGCCGCGCGTCCAAGTTTGAGTTAGGATCTGCATCGACAGCCAAGACAGTGGCGCTGTTAGTGCTCAAGTGTTTTACAAGGAGCGAAGCAAAAGTCGTTTTGCCTGTTCCGCCTTTACCCGTTATCGCAATGGTTGGCACGCTGTCTCTCCGTAATGCTGTGTGAGGAAATCCCCACCGCTAAGCCTACGCTGCTCTTCTACTTAAATCCAGGTCACTCTTGCGACTTATCTCACCATTGGGTGACCGGCAAGCGGCCGCCTCGCGTAGTCAGGGATCGAGGGCGCGCACTCATCTCGCAAGAGGTGTATCAGGTGAAAAGGATACGCCACGCTATTTACGTGTAGACTCGTGTGGCAATGTGGGGAAACTGATCAAGTTCAGTGTGCGGAATGAACAGGGCTGAGGTAAACTCTTTGAAGAACATGCTGCTGACGCTCAGCTCTATGTGTGTCATATTTTCGACGATCTCTGCTGCTTTGTCTTGCAGGTCCCGCGAGAGCAATACCATTCGCGCTCCGCCAAGAGCCCCATTGCCAATGAACTTGAACGTATCGAGAGGTAGGTCAGGAAGCAATCCAATCGTAATTGCTTTCTTGGTGTCAAGGTAGTTGCCGAAGCTCCCTGCGATGAAGACGTTGCACAGGTCGCCAAATTTGTAGCCAAACGTTTTGAGCAGCACATTACAGCTCGCGTAGACCGCGGCCTTTGTTCGAAGTATGTTTTGAATGTCGACGTCAGTCATGACTATGTTCTTGTCAATGGCTGTGTCCTCTTTGAACGCCACGATGAACTGGTTGCCGTTGCTTCCGACCTCGGTTCTGACGTTGTTCTTGTCTAGCTGAATTTTCCCCGTTCGGTCAATAACGCCATTGCTGAAGAGCTCTGCGATGAGTTCTATGAGACCCGATCCGCAAATGCCCTTTGCCTTTTCGTTGCCGATGGTCGAGTACTCTACCAGACCGTCGTTGATCCACACGCGCTCAATTGCGCCGTTCATCGCCCGGACGCCGAACTCAACTTCCCCACCTTCAAAGGCCGGACCCGCTGAACACGAGCACGACACGAGGAACGTATCGTTTCCCAATACTACCTCGCCGTTGGTGCCGACGTCGATCAGTAATGAGATGTCCTTATTGTCGCTCATCCCAGATGCGATGATGTCAGCTGTGACGTCGCCGCCGACGTAGCTGCTCCGGCACGGGAGCGCATAAATATAGGCGTTGGGGTTAACGCTCAGGTCGAGCTTCACCGCCTTCATCTGGGGGACGAAGGACATTACTGGTATGTAAGGCTCGTGGCGTATGTACTTGGGATCCAGCCCATAAAAAAGGTGCATCATAACGGTATTGCCTGAAAGAACCACCCGACAAATTTTTTCATAGCGCACGTTGTTTTCGATAACGAGCTCTCGTATGAGGTCATTGATACCATACCTGATGGTACTTGTCAGTTTGCTGAGGCCATCGTCGTGCTCTTCGGTGTACATCACTCGGGAAAGGACGTCTTCACCATACACGACTTGCTTGTTATAGTCAGATCGGGCGTCAATCACCCTGCCAGTTGTCAAATCCACTAACTCGACGACAATCGTCGTAGTCCCTATGTCGACGGCGATTCCGATCAAGTCGTTATCAGAAGGAGGACCGATATCGATGATCTCTTTTCTGTCCCATAGATCCATCAGCGTGACGTTCACGTTCCATTGGTTGTCTCGAAGCACTCTGCTTAGTCTCTTTAATGTGGGCAGCCCGATCGTGACGTGTCCGATGTCGAGATTGCGCAGCGCGTGCGTGACTCTATCGAGGTCGCTCACGTAGTCGGCTAGTGACGGGGGAGTCAGAGAAAGCGGTACCTTCAGCACGGGGGGGTCAATCGCTGGCAGAGGCGTGACGCTTTTCATGAGTATTTGGTGCGATTCGACCCTACTCTCTTTGGGCACGGTCACTTTCAAATTGCCTGCGACTCGAGCCAAACACGCCAAAAAGTAGCCGCCTGCTTTTTCTTCAGCGGTTAGCAGGTCAGTCTCGTCGCTTTGGACGTTCCCCTCGATGAGGACCTTACACTTGCCGCATTTGCCCCGGCCTCCGCAGATGCTATCGATGTAGATGTCGGAGCTCGTAGCTGTGTCAAGTACAGTCGTGCCTCGTTCAACCTTGACAGTTTTGTTGTCAGGTTTAAAAACAACCTTGAATTCTTTCTTCAAATTGCCCCAAAAGCCTCACATTGTGTTCAAAATTGACGTGTCTTTATATACTATATTTTTATATATAGGTTGCGAGGTGGGTAGCGTCGTACGCGCGAATGCGAAAGCGTTAAAGCGTTACGCACACCTAATCACTTGTCACTTTAGCGAGGGAGTTGTCCATGATAGTCATTGGCGGTAACATCAACGGCTACTCAAAGTCAGTCGAAGCGATTATCGATCGACGAGATACGAAAGCCGTTCAGGAACTTGCAGTTCGGCAAGTCGACGCTGGGGCGCAAATCATTGACCTCAACGCGGGGCTTGGCAGGAGCGATGCCGCTGAGCTGATGAAATGGCTGGTAACGACCGTGCAAGATGTGGTTGACGTAACGCTTTCCATTGACACTCCTAAAATCGATGTGATGAAAGCGGGTATCGACGACGTCAAGGGAAAGTCGATGATCAATTCGATCCCCGCCGAGCAGGAGAAGATGGCGACGCTTTTTCCATTAGCCGCGGAACACGATTCAGAAATCATATGCATGACGATGGACGAGAAGTTCATCCTTGGCGATGTCGACAAACGAGTGGAACAGGCGGCGACGCTTGTCGCAAGCGCCTGCGAGTATGGGATCGATGTCGAAAAGCTTTATGTCGATCCGGTCTGTCTGCCGGTAAGTACGGCGCAAGATCAAGCTCCCGTGGTCGTCGAAGCGGTGCGGCGAATTGGCTTGCTTACGAGCCCCGCATCAGTGCTAAAGACGACCGTTGGCCTCAACAATATCTCGCACGATACGAAGAACCCGCGGCTGATAGAAAGAACGTTTTTGGCGATGCTGATCGGGGCTGGTCTTTCATCGGCAATCATAAACACCGAGGATCGAGAGCTGCTCGACACGATAAAGACGTGCGACGTGCTTCTCAACAAGGACGTATACGCCACGGACTATCTGAGAGCGTAGCGCCAAACGCGCTCATAAGGGTGGTTTGTCAATTTGAGCTTTTTAGCAGCGCGGTGCGGCTCAACTAACTTTTGCTAAAGCTTAAATAGCATCCCCCTTTATTATATCGGATGGGTTTGGTCACAATGAAGTCAGAGATATTATTAGAGATCAAGGCTGCTGAAGGGGAAGCCCAGCGAATGATCGATGAAGCTCAGACCCAAAAAGAAAAAACAATCGACGATGCAAAAAAGAAATCGTTTGAGATAATTGATGCGTCAGAGAAAGAAGCAAGCAAGATAGCAGACGATTTGAACGCGACTGCCGATTTAGAGATAAGCACAGCTAAGCAAGCAATCCATAAGACCGGAGAAGCAGATATTTTAAGCGTCAAAGAGCGCGCCGAGAAAAAGCACGCTGAAGCGCTCTCGTATTTGGTTGAGGAGTTTAAGAGGACGCACTATGTTTGAGCCGCAAGCGATGACTAAAGTCATCATTGCCGGATCGAAAGACTACATGGGCGTCGCGATAGATACCCTCCATAAGCATAACGTTGTCCACATTGCTGACTTCGTTGATGAAGATGAAGACTTCAAGATCGGCAAGCCGTACGCTAGCGCCACCAAGGTCTCAGAGCGGGCCGTATCCCTGCGCTCTATAGCGAGTTATCTCAACATCACGGGTAAAGAGGACATTCAGAGCAGGTACCCGGAAGGCGCTATTACCGATGAGATCGATGAGAAAACGGAGCGCCTCAATTTTGAAGTTACGCAAGTAACACACAAGATAAGCGATATCGATTCGCACATCAAAGACATCAACGACAAAAAGCGGTTGCTCGACCCTCTGAAGAGCTTTGACCTGCCACTCGATCTGTATGGCGGCTATCGCTCGTTAGCGGTGTTTGTCGGGACACTGAAAGGGTCGCCTCCGATCAGCGACATCACCAATGACTATGAGCTCGAAACTGTGCCCTATGGCAGGGGGCACGTCATAGCCCTTTTTGTGCCTAGGGAATTTGAGGACGATGTTCTGAAACGCTTGCAAGACCAGAGCTATTCAGCGCTTTCGCTCCCTGAAATGGAGGGCACTCCGAGGGACATACTCGCAAATCTCGATGCACAGCGTACCGAACTTGAATCCGAAAAAGAAAGGAGTCAGGAGGATCTAAATGCGCTGCGGGAAAGATACATCGATTACATTCTCGCTTCAGACGAGTGCCTCTCGGTAGCAACGCAAAAGGCTGAAGCTCCGCTGCGATTCGCCACGACGAAGAACGCATTCATCGTTGAGGGCTGGATCCCCACAAAGAATCTCGAACGCGTCCAAGGCGACGTCGATCGGGCTACTGAAGGTCACGTCATGGTGGCCACTGATGCATCAGAGGCAGTCAGCGCAGAAAAAGTTCCCATAGCACTCGAAAACCCGATGCCTTCAGAACCTTTTGAGGTGCTCGTGAGGGCCTTTTCACTTCCGAAGTATAACGAGATCGACCCAACGACGTTCGTCGCTCTGATTTATCCTTTTCTCTTCGGCCTGATGCTGGGCGATATTGGCTACGGAGCCGTGGTTATCGGAATAGGCTTCTTGGTGCAACGAAGACTGAAATCGAAAGGCATTCGCGATTTAGCCAAGATCCTGGTCTATGCAGGGGTAATATCCGTCGTGTTCGGATTTATCTATAATGAGTTCTTTGGCGCCCAGCTCTTTGGGGGAGGAGGTTTCATTCCGTTCTTTTACGCTTATCCGACTATTCCCCGTTTTGACAATGTTCTCACCTTGCTGCTGATTAGCTTAGTTATCGGCATCCTGATGCTCACGCTCGGATATGCGCTCGGATTTGTCAACGAATATCGACAGCAAGGGCTGAAGCACGCGGTGTTCTCGAAAGTGAGCTGGCTCCTTCTGCTCTGGGGCGGGGTGCTCGTGATCATTGAGATCTTGCCGCCTCTCACGACGGGAGCTGCGATCAGGATATCTCCCGCGTTGTTGGGTGGCTTGGCAGTCGCCGTAGTTGGCTTCGTCTTCTTGATAATGGGTGAAGGCATCATCGGCATCGCTGAGCTTCCGACGCTTCTGTCAAATGTGCTCTCGTACTCGCGATTGCTCTCGATAGGTATCTCTTCGGCCGGTATCGCTCTTGCAGTGAATAAGCTGTCAGATGCGCTCTTCTTCTCTAGGGGCGGGGTTTTTATCATTTTTGGAGTGCTAATGCTAATCGTTGGCCACACGGTGAACACTGCGCTGGGCATCTTGGATTCAGGCTTGCAATCTTTGAGATTGCATTACGTGGAGTTCTTCACGAAGTTCTATAGTGGAGGCGGAACGAAATATAGGCCGTTTGGTTATGAAAGAAAATATACGGAGGAACAATAAATGGTAGATCCAATTGGAGGAGGTATGGTCGCTTTGGCCGCAGCCATAGCGATCAGCGCCACGGGAATCGCAGCCGCCATGGGCGAGCAAGTCATTGGCTCGGCAGCCATAGGAGTTATGGCGGAAGACGAAGGCTTCTTTGGGAGGGGTCTGGTCATGACCGTCATTCCGGAGTCTATTGTAATCTTCGGGCTCGTCGTGGCCTTGATACTGCTCTTTGTGACTATGCCTACAATCTGAGGACCTATGGGCCTGGAAGTCGTCGTCAAGGACGTCCTAGCGCGAGGAGAGGAGGAAGCGAACCGCATCAGGCAAGAAGGAACGGACGAAGCCAATGCCATAATCAGGGGGGCCGAGAACACAGCACGTCAGATCCTCGAAGAAAGACGAGAGCAGGCAGTCCAAAAAATTGAACGTCGAAAAAACAGAGAAATATCCAGCGCGAACCTTGATGTTAAGCGATCGATCCTCAACGCGAAGAAACAACTGCTTGACAACGTATATAACGAAGCCCTGGGGTCGCTAGCTGCACTTTCTGAATCGGAGCGAGAAACTATCATCAAGAAGCTGCTCGAATCACACACTGACTCAAAGCGTATATTTTCAAATAAAAGCGACGAATCCATAGTGAGACGAATCACCGACTTGGAATATGGCGGCACGATCCTCTGTTCGGGCGGCATAGTTTTGGAAAATGAAGATGGCACAGTCATACACGACCTGACCTTCGATACGCTTCTCAGGACCGTGCGTGAGACGTCTTTGAAGCAGCTCTTAGAAATTTTGAATGCGTGAGCGCAATGTACGCGCGGCCAAAAAAGGGCAAGTCTTCAGGATCTGCACCCAGAGCGAGATACGCCTATGGCACTGCACGAGTGCACGCAATGAAGGTGAAGCTCTTTCCGAAGGAGACCTACGCAAAGCTCCTTGTTATGGCCCTTCCTGAAATAACCCGATTTATTGAAGAGTCGGAGTACAAAGCTGAAGTCGACGAACTCGCGCGCACGTACTCAGGCATAGACTTAGTTGAGTTCGCTACGCACCTGAACTTGGCGAGGACATTCACTAAGATCATGGAGATGACGATGGGCGAACCTCACGACTTGATCGTCGAATATCTCAGACGCTGGGACATCTGGAATATTAAAACTATACTGCGAGGAAAAACGTACGGAGCTTCCGATGAGGAGATAGTGAGGATCCTGGTCCCCAGTGGCGAGCTCTCGCGCGAGTACCTGCAGACGCTCGTACGGAAGCCGAGTGTTGAAGAGGTAATCGCTGCGTTGAAAGGCACGGTCTATTACGATGTCATCAAAGATATTGGCTACACTGAATCTTCGATGAAGGTCGAAGACGAACTTGACAAGTTCTACTATGCACGAATGGTGGATCTCGTATCGAGAATAGGCGGCTCTTCGTTGTACTTGACCGTCATTAAAATGGAGATCGACGTTGCCAACTTAAAAACACTATTCAGGTTGAAAAATGCAGACATTTCAGGCTCGCGCGTTCTTGAATATGTCATACCGGGCGGACTGTATCTCTCAGACAAAGAGATTGAGAGGATGGCTGATGCGCCCTTCGACGAATTTGTAGCTCTGCTGAGCAAATATCGGTATTGGAGCGCTATTTCCGACATCGTTACAGAGCGAATGGGATCATTGAGCAAGATCGAACTGCGGCTTAACAAATACTTGAACGAGCACGTGTGGAAGATCTCTACGTTCAATCCGTTGACGGTGCTGCCCATGCTGGGGTACATGTTGAGTAAAGACACAGAAGTGGACAACATCCAAGCGATAGTGCGAGGCAAAGAGGCGGGACTCTCGCAAGAAATCATCAAAGACCATCTGCTATTGTAGAAGAATACATTTTGGGGCAAACGTTTTGTAATGCGGTGAGTTGCGTGGAGGTTGCAGTTGTCGGCAGCGCGGATTTTGTGACAGGCTTTCTATTAGCAGGCGTGCGAAAAACGTTCATCACCACCGATGCTGATTTAGAGCCGACACTTAAGAAGGCTTTAAAGGACGAGGACATTGGCATATTAATCATGAATAGCGACGATGTGGAAAAGGTGTCGATGCCTCTACGCATAGCTTTAGATGACTCGGTAGAACCGACCGTCATCTCGATTGGCGGCGCGGGAGAAGAGCGCACGCATTTGCGAGAGAAGATAAAGCGATCTGTAGGTGTTGACTTGTGGAAGTAGAGCAAAAGGGCAGGATATATCGGGTTGCAGGGCCCGTCGTTACGGCTACCGGGATCGAAGCTAAGATGTATGACCTGGTAAAGGTCGGTGACGAAGGTCTCTTGGGAGAGGTCATCGAGATCGACCGGGACAAGTTCATCATTCAAGTTTATGAGGATACGTCAGGCCTGAGGCCCGGCGAGCCTGTGGAGAACACGGGGTTGCCGCTTTCCGTTGAGCTGGGGCCCGGGCTCTTAGGTTCCATCTATGATGGCATACAACGGCCGCTTCCAGTGTTGAATGCGCAACTAGGTGACTTCATTGAGAGGGGGGTCACCGCTTCTGGACTCGATCATTCGAAGAAGTGGGACTTCGTGGCCGAGGCAAAGCCCGGCGACGATGTTCGCGCGGGCCAAGCTGTCGGCTACGTGCAAGAGACAGCGCACCTGAAGCACAAGATAATGATCCCGCCTAACAAAAGCGGGAGGATAAAAACCATCGAATCAGGAGAACACACGGTCGATGACGTTATATGCACGCTTGATAACGGCACAGAACTCAAGCTCATGCAGGAATGGCCGGTTCGCGTGTCGAGACCATCGGTTGAGAAGTTAATGCCTGACACCCCCCTCGTTACGGGGCAACGGATTCTGGATGCACTCTTCCCTGTGGCGAAAGGCGGAACTGCAGCTATTCCTGGACCTTTTGGTTCTGGAAAGACGGTCGCGCAGCAACAGCTCGCGAAATGGTCGGACACACAGATTGTGGTGTACATCGGCTGCGGAGAGCGCGGCAATGAAATGGCTGACGTGCTCACGGAATTTCCGGAGCTTCTAGACCCCCAAACAAACGCGCCGCTCATGGACCGAACCGTACTCGTAGCAAATACCTCAAATATGCCGGTAGCAGCCCGCGAGGCGTCAGTCTACACCGGCGTGACCATCGCTGAGTATTTCCGCGATATGGGGTATGACGTTTCCCTTATGGCAGACTCCACGTCACGATGGGCTGAGGCTATGCGTGAGATCTCTTCACGTCTGGAGGAAATGCCCGGCGAGGAGGGGTATCCTGCCTATCTCGCCGCACGGCTCTCTGAGTTCTATGAGCGTTCGGGGCGTGTCAAGACACTTGGCGGTAACGAAGGTTCTATCACCGTTATCGGGGCGGTGAGCCCTCCCGGAGGCGATTTCTCGGAGCCCGTGACCCAAAATACGCTCCGGATCGTGAAAGTATTTTGGGCTCTTGACAGCAAGCTCTCACAACGGCGCCATTTTCCCTCTATTAACTGGCTCGATTCATATAGCCTCTATACGCAAAACCTCGCGGAATGGTTTGTCGATCATGTCGCCGGAGATTGGGAAGAACTCAGAATGCGGGCTATGGCGATACTCCAGAAAGAAAGCGAACTTCAGGAAGTTGTGCAACTAGTGGGATCTGATGCGCTCCCTGACGATGAGCAATTAACGCTGGAAGTTGCGAGGATGATTCGTGAGTACTTCTTGCAGCAAAACGCGTACCACGAGGTAGATACCTACTGCCCACTTCAAAAGCAACACGATATCCTCGCAGCCATAATGGTTTATGATGACCTCGCGAGAAAAGCTCTTAATATGGGCAGACTCGTCGATGAGATCATCAACGTCCCAGCAAAGTCAGAGCTGGCGCAAATCAAGTTTGAAGCAGAATACGGGACCAAGCTTGAAGAGATTGAAACAGCCCTGCGAGCGGAACTAGCATAGGGTGAAGAAAATGAAAGAGTATCGAACAATAACATCCATTGCGGGGCCCCTCGTTTTCGTTGAGAAAACAGAGCCTGTTGGGTACATGGAGCTTGTCAACGTCATCCTCGCAGACGGAACTGTAAAAAGAGGACAGGTTCTTGATACGTCCGAAAAGTTGGTAGCACTTCAAGTATTCGAAACGACGGCGGGCATTGACCGACACTCGAAAATACAGTTCACCGGCGAAGTCATCAAGATGCCCGTCTCGACCGAAATACTCGGCCGAATACTCTCAGGGTCAGGTGAACCGCTTGATGGCGGTCCAGAAATCGTGCCTGAAAAGCGACTCGACATAACGGGCGCGGCCATTAACCCCTATGCACGAGATAACCCATCTGAATTCATCCAAACCGGCATTTCCACGATAGACGGAATGAATACCCTCGTTCGAGGGCAGAAATTGCCCATTTTCTCGGGATCGGGTCTCCCCCATAACGACTTGGCGCTGCAAATTGCGCGGCAGGCGAAAGTATTGGGTGCAGAAGAAGCCTTTGCTGTCATTTTCGTCGCCATGGGCATCACCGCAGAAGAAGCGCGACATTTTATGAACGACTTTGAGAGAACTGGGGCGCTTGAGCGGGCCGTCGTGTTTTTGAACCTTGCGGATGATCCTGCAATTGAGCGGCTCATTACCCCACGGCTTGCGCTTACAACGGCTGAGTACCTCGCCTACGAACACGATATGCACGTCCTCGTTATACTCACGGACATGACGAATTATTGCGAGGCGCTGCGGCAGATTGGCGCTGCCCGAGAAGAGGTGCCGGGGCGGCGAGGCTACCCCGGATACATGTACACCGACCTTGCGTCGATCTATGAACGCGCCGGACGAATCCGCGGTAAAACAGGTTCGATTACCCAAATCCCGATTCTCACCATGCCCGGCGACGATATCACCCACCCAATTGCCGACCTTACGGGGTATATTACGGAAGGGCAGTTCGTGATATCGCGTGAGCTACACAGGAGAGGCATATATCCGCCGGTGAACGTCCTCCCCTCGCTCTCACGCCTTATGAACTCGGGCATAGGCGTTGGAAAGACGCGTGAAGACCATAAGGCGGTATCGGACCAGCTTTATGCGGGGTACGCCGAGGGCAAAGATTTGCGCGGGCTCGTCGCGATAGTCGGCAAGGAGTCACTCTCCGATCGTGACAAAACGTTCCTCATGTTTGCAGATATCTTCGAGGACAAATTCGTGCGACAAGGTTACGAGGAAGATCGCGGTATAGAAGAAACGCTCCAGCTCGGCTGGGACTTGCTTGCAACGTTGCCGGAAGCGCAACTGACCAGAATTGACAGGAAGCTTATTGAGAAATATCATCCGGCACACGTCGCGAAAAAGGCTGAGGAGCCCGTGCTCGCAGTCTCTTCCTAGCGTGGCTTTAGACAAGGCGTAGGCGGCGTACATACGTAGCGCCAGAATCCCCGTTCGACTAAGGAGAGCGCATGGCTTTAAGGGAAGTAAAACCAACACGATCGGAACTGCTCGAAATTAAGAAGAAAATCCGGTTGTCGGAGTCGGGCTACAACCTGCTGAAGATGAAGCGGGACGGACTCTTGCTGGAATTCTTTGACGTCCTTGAAAAGGTGAAAGATGCGAGCATAGACCTAGCGAACGCGTACAAAATTGCGAAGGAGAAGATTGATGTCGCGGAAATGGTCGAAGGCGTAATAGAAGTGTATTCCGCCGCGTTTGCTTTGAAGCACAAGCCAGAGGTCGCTTTAACGAGCAGGAGCTTAATGGGGGTCACCGTCCCGGAAATATCTTTCACTACTATCAGCAAGAGCATAGATGAGCGCGGTTATGGCATAATAGGGACATCATCGGCGATTGACGAGGCTGCAGCCGCATACGAGGAGCTGTTAGACAAGATTATACGTGCGGCGGAAGTCGAAACCGCCGTCAAGCGACTGCTTATGGAAATTGAAAGGATTAAGCGTCGCGTAAACGCGCTTGAGTTTCGGGTTATCCCGGACTTAAAAGAGGCCGAGGCGTTCATCATGTTCAGGCTTGAAGAGATGGAACGCGAAAATATCTTCAGGCTTAAAAAAATCAAGAAAAAAGCGGCGAGTTCTGAAGCCGCGTGACACAGATCTTTTCGTCGTACCCAACGTATCTGTGGCGGTCGCCTTTCTCTAAGACGCCGCTGCGGGATGTGAGCTGACATACTGCGCATAACCACCGATCAACGCAAAAAAATGGATCATGCGCTGTTCGCGCGAACCGCCGCGGTGCTAGGTTCGATAGGCAGCTCGTAGGAATTGATTTCCAAAAAAGATATCTAAACGTAGCTAGAATATGAGTAGGGTAGTGTTATGCCTGAAGCCCATGACGAGGAAGTTGGAAGGCGGCTATTTCAAATACACAAGGAAAAAGCCGTTGAAGTTGCACTCGAAAAAATACGGCGAAAAATGCCGTCAGAGTGGAAGTCATTCACGTCAACAGACATTGACGTGCTCAAGCACATCCTAGGTGAGGCGTGGGTCTGCATCAAGCGGAGCGAATGGGAGGGTATCTCTTTCGCAAAGCTGACCCAGAAAGATTTACAGGTAATCATAGAAATCGCAAATCAAGTGAGTAGCAAGGAAAAACCGGAAAAAATAGCGGTTGATGAGGTTTGCGCTGCGATAATAACTAAAGAATAACCCTTCTTACTGGTCCCGAGAAGGCGCAGCCCGTCGTGCTTACCAGTCGATGCAGGCTAGGCGATAGAACTTATGCTGCGCCCATAGATGCAGCTAGCTGCTTTTTCTTTGTAGCCTTCCGTCTTCGTTCGAGGATCTTTTTGACCTTCTTCAGCCGGTACAAATCCTCCCTCTCGCGCTCTCCGATGGATATCTTGATGTATTTGGCTTGCCTTTTTAGCTCAGGTATGAGTACTTGTTCGAGGGCGTTTACGCGCCTTCTATTCATTTGAATCTCGTCTCCGAGCCTGCGAAGAGATGTTTCAGTTTCTGCCAGCCCGATGATCAGATCTATCTCCGCTTCATACCGCTCGGCCGCTTCGTCAATCCGGCCGCTCGTCCCTATCATACTGTAACCCCGTTCGAGGACACTTTTTGTGACCGTTTTACGCTCAACGAGGGGAACGGGAACCCCCATTATGTTTTTTCCCCGAATCTCAAGGGTCATGAATCGTTTCGTTGCAAAAGACGCGGATTTCAGAGCCGTAAGATCGTCAACTGCTTCGGCGACGCACAGCGAGCGTTGCGCGGCGACAGCTGCGGTCTCCAGTTCTTCTCGTGATTTGGAAACCGAGACCATGATGTGAAAAAACTCCTGAATGAGGGCGTCCATTTTTTCGCGCAAGAGGTCTCGTCCTTGCTCCGCTAGCTTTATTTGAGCCCTCTTCTTGATGAGTTCCATTCTGGTCGGATTAACTTGTTCCATGTGATTTCCCCTTGTAGATCGGGTGGTATTTTTGAATGTAATCCAACTTGATCCGCTTGAGCTCTTCCTCAGGAAGCATTGAGAAGAGGTCCCACGCTATCGCGAAGGTGGTTTCGATATTCCGGTCTTCGTCTCCTTGTGAGATGAATTTCCGCTCAAATTCGTCTGCGAACTCGAGATATTTCTTATCCAATTCAGTCAACGCCTCCTCCCC